>SMVA01040981.1_pt1 | contig 20450 bp, 19 predicted proteins | sample 2456451 | NCBI WGS metagenome assembly SMVA01 (sample SAMN11095933, study PRJNA526329) | marine sediment metagenome | biome: Marine sediment; feature: Surficial sediment; material: Deep marine sediment; isolation source: Hadal surficial sediment | place: Pacific Ocean | collected 2014-05 | depth... | reverse complement strand
GGCGCGTTTTTCGGCCTTCTTGCCGGTGGGCTCATTGGACCCGGCGTGGCCTGGCTAACTATTCTGCTTGCCGCTGCGCTCGCTAATACGCTCAACACATTCCTGCTCGACGAAGGGCACCGCGCAATCGGCGCATCGACCGCTGTCTTTGCCGCACTCGGACTCGTGTCCGGCTTCGTCTGGCGATCGAAATTAATGGCACAGGAAAAATGGGCATGGCGTCTCGGCCCGATCGTCGGCGGCGTCGCTTTGCTCGCGTACACCGGAACAGGTGGCCCTGACACCGATATTGGTGCGCATTTCGCTGGCTTCGTATGCGGTTTCACCAGTGGACTGATCGTTTCGCGGTTGCCGGGCATCTCTGGCAACAGCCAGGCGCAGGCAATGAGTGGTTTGCTCGCGCTGGGAATTATTTTTTTAGCCTGGACTATCGCATTATGAATTTGGATCTTGGAGCCCAAGACGTTGTAAACTCGTGACGCCGCGTCCCTCCATGAAACGAGACTATCGCATTGCGTAACTTCCTGTTTTTCTTACTGGTTATAGGCTTAATTGCCGGCATAACCCTGCGTGTGCGTTATGGCGGTGGCGACAACTACAGTGATCTATCGACGCCGGCGCTACTGGATGAGGGCCGACTGGAATTGTCGCTTGAGTATCCGGAGCCGATCGGCAGTGTCGCCGTCTCCAGTGGCGGCCGAATATTTTTTACGGTGCACCCGGAGTCGCGACCTGAAGGCAACAAGCTTCTGGAATGGGTATCGGGCGCAGCCGTACCGTATCCAAGCGGAACGATTCAACCCCATCTATTCGATACTGTCCTTGGACTTACAATCGACAGGCAACAGCGACTGTGGACTATTGACCACGGCAAGTCAGGATTCGGCGATCCCCGCCTGCTGGCATTCGATGTTCGCAGCGGCGATCTTGTACACGATTATAAATTCAGAAAAGAAATTGCACCGATCGGTTCATTTTTACAAAACCTGAAAGTGAGTTCGGACGGCCGTTATGTCATAATTTCCGACAGCAGCATCTTGCGAAAAAAGCCTGCCTTGATTGTTTACGAAGTTGCAACCCGATCTGCCAGGCGTGTACTCGAATCACATGAATCAGTCACCGCAGAAAATTTCGTAATTCAGAATTCAATCAGGAATTTGTCGTATTTTGGCGGCCTTTTTAATTTGAAAGGCGGCGTTACCGGTCTTGCCATTGACGCAAAGAATGAGTGGTTGTATTTTGCCGCACTGAATAACAGTGGTTTGTATCGCATTGAAATGGAACATCTTGTTAATGCCACTATGCCTTCAGGCAACTTGCTCAAAAAAGTAGAGCGATACAGTGACAAACCTTTAAGTGACGGACTTAGCGCTGATTTGGATGGAAATATCTATGTAACGGATGTCGAGCACAACGCCATCACTATTATTGGCGCAGACAGAAAACCAAGAACGCTGATGATGTCGCCAGAAATACGCTGGCCATCGGCGATTTTTTTCGGGCCGCAAGGACATCTGTATATTGCCGACAGCGCGCTGCCGGAATTGGTACTGAGAACAAAAGAACACATAAGATTGCAGGGGCCGTTTTCCATTTTTAGATTCGATACTGGATTTCCTGGCGACTTCGAGAGAAGGAAAACGAAAGCCTATAATTAAAACACAGCAACATAAGGCAAAATATGATGGGTAATGGCTTAGATATCGACTGGAACGGGATGTGGAATCAGGTGCAATCAACTGGCCTGGAATTCGCGATCAATGTCGTGATCGCAATCGTAATATTTGTTGTCGGACGAATCATCGCCAGGATTATTTCAAACGGTATTCGCAAATTAATGAATGCACAGGAGGTTGACCAGATCCTCCAGAGTTTTGTTGGAAACCTGTCGTATTGGATGTTGATGACTTTTGTCATCATTGCGGCGATCAGCCAGCTCGGGATACAAACAACTTCATTGATCGCCATTATGGGTGCAGCCGGTCTGGCGGTTGGACTTGCAATGCAGGGTTCGCTTGCCAACTTCGCGTCGGGAGTCCTGATCGTTATGTTTCGTCCCTATCGAGTTGGCGATTATGTTGAGGCTGCGGGTATTGCGGGCGTTGTCCTACAGGTTCAGATCCTGACGACCGTACTGAAGACCGGCGATAACAAGCAAATAATCGTACCCAACGGTCAAATCATGGGCAGCATTATTACCAATTACTCTGCAAACGAAACACGACGCGTGGATATGGTAGTTGGTGTCAGCTACAACGACGATATTGATAAAGTTCGCGCTACAATCAAAGACATTATTGATTCCGATGACCGCATATTCAAAGATCCGGAGTGCCAGATTGCCGTAGCAGAGCTTGCCGACAGCAGCGTCAACTTCAATGTGCGGCCGTGGGTGAAAACCTCGGATTATGGGAGTGTCAGACTCGACTTCACTGAGGCCGTCAAGAAACGCTTTGACAAGGAAGGAATATCATTTCCGTTTCCGCAGCAGGACGTGCATCTTTATCAGAAAAGTGACTGATATTTGGCCGGGACCTGACGGCAAGGGGCTGATACTTTTCTAGTCTGCGTCGTCCGGCTCGATGAAACACCATTTTAGATTTGGAACTTTGCGTTTCAATCTGCGTTCCAGCGTATTGATGCTGCGTATGGCAGAAGACAAACTCTCATCCGGGCGCATGCGAATCTTCGCCGCCAACATTGTGTCGGGTCCAAATTGAATGGTAATGGTGTTCAGCAGCTCAACGACAGCATCGTCGTCCGCGATTATTTTGTCGATCGCCTCTCGAATAATTGGATCTGCAGAGCTGCCAACGAGCAATGACCTTACCCTGACGGTCAGGAACATTGAGACAATGACCAGCACGACACCAATGCACATCGATCCAATCGCGTCATAGAAAGGGTCGCCAGTGATTGCCGCGAAAGACAGGAATACGAAGGCAAGAAACAGACCGAGTAATGCTGCAACATCCTCGCCAAAAACGACCACGATTGCCGAGTTGCGTGTGTGCGTCAGCCAGTCGCGGAATGACCGTGCGCCGCGAAGATTCCGGATTTCGCGAACACATCCATATAACGAAAAACCCTCCAGCACCATTGCGAATACGAGCACTGTGAGGGCTATCCACACCTGAGACAACGGCTCTGGATGCGAAAGTTTGTGCAGTCCCTCATAGATTGAAAAGATACCGCCAACGCTGAAGAGCAGCATGGCGACGATAAAGCTCCAGAAATAGGTCAGTTTTCCGTAGCCAAGCGGATGCTCCTTGTCGGGCGGCCGCGCACTCTGCTTCAGTCCAAGATATAACAACACCTGGTTACAGGTATCGGCGTAGGAATGAATCGCCTCGGCCAGCATACTGCCGGACCCGGTCACCATGGCCGCCCAGGTCTTCGCGATAGCGATCCCCAAATTCGCAAAAAACGCGTAAAAAATGGCTTTTGCAGTCGATTCCTGAGAGCTGGACGCCATTTGGGATGCCTGTCAACGGAGCGTTCGCTGCCGCGTTTATAGAGAGTAGGACTACGCAGCTTACCTCTGCGCGTAATCGAAAACTATCAGGAACTTGAGGATTTCATTATGTCTAAACTCATCGCTACAGGCCTTTGCCCGGCCATACTCATACTACTGACCGCTTGTTCCGCCTACCCGGATCCCATTATCGATGAACGCGGCGTCAATATGGTCAGTTATGACGCGGATCTTGAGGAATGCGAGTCCTATGCAGAGCCGATCAGCGTTGGCCAGGGCGCGGCGAAAGGCGCGGCTGGAGGCGCCGCCGTCGGAGCCGCCACTGGCGTGATCAGCGGAGATATTTACAGCGGGGCTGGCTATGGCGCGATTTTCGGTGCAACCCGCTACGGCAACGAGGCAGACCGGGAAAAAACCATGGTAGTCAAACGCTGCCTGATGGGGCGCGGCTACCGGGTCTTGAACTAGACCTTGCAGTCACGCGTCAGCGTTATGTTGTAACGCCTGCTCGAAGATCTTGGCGGAATCCCGCCCTGGTGTATAGTTGAGTACCTGAGTATGTGACGCTGCTGACAAGAACTAAATAAGCGCGATGCAGTCAGAATCTTAGTTAATCCCCTATGATCGTGGGCTATGAGCAAGCAACTATTCAACGTCAAATTGTCGGCAGCGTGCGCCATAATGGCACTCGCCGTTTCTGCCCAGGCAGCAGAATCTGATGTGCCAGAAGACGAGTTAACTGACGGCACGGAAATCAGGCAGCTTGAATCGACAACGAATGACTCGTCACCGGCTGCAGAGAATGAAAATTTCGACGATATCGATGACTTAAATGAAGATACAGACGATGTCGATGAGTTAAATGAAGATCCAGAAGACATCGATGAGTTAAATGAAGATCCAGAAGACATCGATGAGTTAAATGAAGATCCAGAAGGCATCGATGAGTTAGCGGCAGACCAACCGACCGAGAAAGAGTCCAACCTGGATGAGCTGCGGCTCAGTTTCGCGCTTTACAAAGAAGCCATCGCGAACGCCAGCTATGACGAAGCAGACACGCTTGCCAAACGCATGGTCGAGCTCACCATACGTTTGTTTGGACTCGACAGTCATGAATCTGCAAAAGCCCTTACAAATCTGGGCCGGGTACAGCAAAAGAACCACGACTACGAATCTGCTGTTCTCAACTTCACCGCTTCAATCGACATCATCGAAAGAATAGCGGATCGGTTGAATTCGAAGCTTATCAATCCACTGCGAGGCCTTGGTGCCGCCCAGCTGGGTGCTGGCAGGCCCGACCTGGCCAGGCAAGCATATGGCCGTGCCGTGCATGTGAGTCACGTGAATGAAGGTCCTCATAACCTGATGCAAATACGCATTCTGGAAGAACTGGCGGAAACTCATTTGTCCATGGGTAACACGAGTGAAGCGTTGGACGTTCACAAGTTTATTTACAACCTGGAAGCACGCAATACCGACCTGAGCAGTGAAGCGATACTTCCAGCGCTTGAGCGGCAGGCCGAGTGGACGCACCGCATGCGAATGCACGAACGAGAACGCTCTACATGGCGAAAGATTGTTCATATTCTCGAAGACAGCCGCGGCAAGAAAGACCTGAGCCTGATTACGCCACTGACAGGGCTCGGCAACTCCTATTTATTCGTATCCGACTTTGAACTGGAAAATTTCGGCGGTGCCGCCATTTCCTCGGGTGATGCCTATCTGAAGCGAGCAGTACGAATTGCCAAAGAGAACCCGGAGGGAGACTGGCAGATTCAGCGGCGAACCCTGTTATCGCTGGCTGACTTTTACACTCTGAGTGATCGCGCAGGCAAAGCATCAAAGATATACAGGGAAACGTGGAAATTGTTGTCCGTTGATGAGGAACGCGAGCCAAGCAGATTTACGGCCCTTGAGACAACCCATATATTGCAAAAGATACATCCGCCGAAATACTACAATTCACGGCGAACAGATGACGGCAAAAACGCGCCGGAGTCCTTCGAGAGCGGCAAAATTGTTGCGGCATACAGCGTTACAAGCCGCGGCGACACCGGCAACATTCGAATAATAGAGGCGGAGCCTGCGGGCCTCGAAGAAATGGAATACACCGTAACCCGCGAGATGCGCCGCCTTATTCATCGCCCGCGTATGGCCGATGGAGTGGCGGTGGCCACGCACGACAGGACCTACACACACGAGTTTTTCTACCGCCCGTCAGATGTGCCGGAACCACCTGCAGAAAAAGAAGAAGAAAAAACCGACGAGACAGTAGCTGCAGAGGAGTCCTGATGTTCAACAGGATTCTGGCCCTTGCGATCGTCGCAGCCATGGCAATTTTAAGCGACGCTTCAGTCGCATCCTGTCCGGACGGCTGGCTCGAATTCGAAAAAACCACAGGCGATGGCCAGGTTGTGTTTGTTGCCCGAAATCACAGCGATATTCCCCTGACGTTTACGATGAACATGGATCTTCGCAGATTGTCTGCATCTCGAAGCACGAAGTTCACTGAGTCGTTGGCACCCAATGAGTCACGCCATGTGATTACGCTGACCCGTCGCGACAAGTCGACGCCGGGCAACTATCAGTACACAACTCGCTGCACAATCGGCAATAAAGATGCAGATCATGATGACGATGTTCTTTACCTGTTGCCGTATGCAGGAGGCAGAAGTTATCGGGTCATCCAGGGATATGGTTCGAACTTCAGCCACACCGGACGCGAGGCCTTCACAGTTGACTTCTACATGAAGGAAGGCACGTCGGTGCACGCGGCACGTGCTGGCGTTGTCGCCCGCATCGAGGAGTCACACTCGATCGGCTGTTGGGAAAGAGATTGTGGGGCACACGCGAATTATATTATTGTTGTGCATGACGACGATACGACCGGCGAGTATTACCATTTGCAACAAGACGGCGTATTGGTCGAACAGGGTCAAACCATCACCGCCGGACAGTTGATTGGTTTGTCAGGCAACACCGGCCACACGACCATGCCGCATCTGCACTTCGGCGTGTATCGAGCGATCGCGAATGGACGCGAACAATCCATTCCCGTCCGTTACTTAAGCGCCGATGGCATCATCAACAAACCGCGAAGCGGCGGCCGCTACCTGGCGAGGGGAAAACAGCAGCAGCTTAGCGAAATTGACAGAGCTGCGCCTGACGACACGTACCCGCATTTGCATTAGCGGGTAACAAGCCGCATTCTGATTCAGCCATGCCAGACAGCGAAACCACATTGCCCGGTCGTGATGAAGCGATGCCGATATCCGGCAAGCACTTCGTCAACGGCAACACCATTCGAGAACCGTTTCCCGAGGGTATCGAGTTAGCTTGCTTCGGCATGGGTTGTTTCTGGGGCGCGGAAAAGGTCTTCTGGCTACTGGGCGGCGTATACAGCACAGCTGTTGGTTATGCGGGCGGTCAAACAAACAATGCCAGCTACCAGGAAGTCTGTAGTGGTCAAACCGGGCATGCCGAAGTTGTTCTGGTCGCGTTCGACCCGTTACAGATAAGCTACGCGGAGTTGTTGACGGCATTCTGGGAAAACCACGATCCTACACAAGGTATGCGCCAGGGCAATGATATGGGCACGCAGTATCGGTCAGCCATCTATACCAGCAACGATGCCCAGGCAAGCGCGGCCGCAGACTCGAAGAAGTCCTATGAGTCACAGTTATCGTCAGCAGGATTTGCCGGGATAACAACGGAGATCTCTTCGCTCGTCGAGTTTTTCTATGCCGAGGAATATCATCAGCAATACCTCGCAAAAAACCCGGGCGGCTACTGCGGTATCGGCGGCACCGGAGTTGCATGTCCAATCGGACTCGCCACAGCCTGACCCTCATCTTTTGATGTACCATGCCCGGTCACACCCGGAGGATGCAGGCATTGGTCAGGAAAAAGAAAAACATCGCGAAAAAGCGCTCGACGATCAAGAAACCGTCCCGCAAAGACGTAGAAAAGGCCGTTGAAACCTTGCTGTTGTGGGCTGGCGAGGATCCACAACGCGAGGGACTTGTCGATACGCCCAAGCGAGTAGCCACAGCCTACGAAGACTGGTTCCGCGGCTATAAAGAAGACCCGGTTCTGTTTCTCAAGAGAACCTTCGAGGAAGTGGACGGCTACGATGAGATGGTGATATTGCGCGATATCCAGTTCGAGTCTCATTGTGAGCATCACATGGCACCCATCATCGGCCAGGCACACGTGGGATATTTGCCGCGCAACAAAGTCGTGGGTATTTCCAAGCTTGCAAGGGTGGTGGAGTCTTTCGCACGCCGTTTTCAGGTGCAGGAAAAAATGACCGCGCAGATTGCGCATTGTATCAACGACGTCCTCAATCCAAAGGGCGTCGCGGTAGTGATCGAAGCATCACATCAATGCATGACCACACGCGGCATTCACAAGACGGGAGTATCCATGGTAACCAGCCAGATGCTCGGTACGTTTCGCAAGGACGCGCGCACGCGTGCGGAGTTTCTGCAGATGATCGCCAAAAGCCATTAGCGGAAGGGCCTGACGATGAAATTGCTCAAGTTTCTGTTGTTTTCCCTTGTGCTTCTTGCTTTGTACCTCAGCGTGTGGCCCGTACCAATTGAACCCGTCGCATGGGACGCGCCTGTCGATCGCGGTTTGCTCGCCCCGTTTGCAGAGAATGATCGCCTCGGTATTGCGACAGCGATAGAGCTAGGTGAATTTGCAGGACCGGAAGACATCACCGTTGGTTTCGGCGGCCTTCTTTATTCCGGCACAAAAAACGGCAAAATCATTTCATTCAAGGCAGACGGCAGTGACCTGCAGGTCTTTGCAGACACCGGAGGCCGACCACTTGGTATCGAATTCGTCGGTGGCTTTCTGTATGTAGCAAATTCATTTATCGGCCTGCAGCGAATTCGAAAAGACGGTCTTGTGGTGACGCTCGCGGACGAATTCGATGGCAAAGAGATTGCCTATGCGGACGATGTCGCCGTCGCAAAAGACGGATCGGTGTATTTTTCTGATGCAAGCAGCAAGTTTGCCGCAGACAAGTGGTCAGGCACCTACAGCGCAAGCTTGCTCGATATCATGGAGCACGGCGGGCATGGCAGAATCCTGAAGTACGATCCGTTCAGCAACGAAACAACGATGATCATGGACGGGCTGAATTTTGCGAACGGGGTCGCTATCTCGGACGATCAGTCCTATTTGCTGGTGAATGAGACCGGCAGCTATCGCGTGCATCGGTTTTGGCTGCAAGGCCCGCTGGCCGGGACCAGCGAAGTGATCATCGACAACCTGCCGGGGTTTCCCGATAACATCAATAACGGCCTTGAAGGTCGCTTCTGGATCGGCCTGGTCGCACCGCGCAGCGCGATACTGGACAAATACTCCGGTAGCCCGTTCATGCGCAAGTTGATTCAGCGGCTGCCGGCCGCATTACGACCAAAGGCCGTTCCGTCAACTCACCTGATCGCAATTGACGGCGATGGCAACGTGCTGATGAATCTGCAGGATACCCAAGGACGCTTCCCGGCGATTACGGGCGCGCTGGAAACCAGGGACAATCTGTTTTTGTCATCTTTGTTCGGTTATCGCATCGGCCGCGTGGATAAAAAAGATCTAAATTAGGCCCTGCAATCGCGGCCTCAAAGATCGACCAGCTCGATATCGCTTGCCGCCAGCTTCGTTCCCAGAAATGAACCACCCACTCTGGCAAAACGTCGCACACCGTCGGTTGCCAGCAAATGCAATGATCCGGGGCCGGCATCGCGCGCCGCATTGTTGGCGAGCAGGTGTTGCTCAACAACCGCAGCGGTGGTGTCCGCCGAATCAACAATGCAGACATCGTCTCCCACGACTGCACGTATCGCCTGCTTTAAGATTGGAAAATGTGTACAACCGAGAATAATGCATTGCGGCCTGCATGCTTCGGCCGCCGTGATGAATGGTTGAAGATACTGGCGAACAATGCTCTCGGCGACAGATCCTTCAGACCAGCCCTCCTCCGCCAGCGCAACCAGCAATTCGCATGGCAACTCGGTTACGACAGCCGCATCGTCCAGCTGCCGCAACGCCTTGCCATAGGCACCGAGCGACACGGTTGCCTCGGTGGCTAGCACCAGGTGGCGCCCCCCGGGGCATTGATTGACAGCGGCCTTCGCGCCAGGCTCTACAACGCCAATGACGGGCACTGGAGAAAGCGATTCTTCGAGTTCCGGAAGTGCAACGGCGGATACGGTGTTACATGCAACTACCAGTAATTTGATATCGCGCTTGATCAGATGGTCAGCGGCCTGTTTTGCGTAACGATGAATCGAACGTTCACTTTTCGTGCCATACGGCAAGCGGGCAGTATCGCCAAGATACAGCAGGTCTTCGCCGGGCAGTCGATCGCGCAGCGACTTTAGCACCGTCAGACCACCCACACCGGAATCAAACACCGCGATCGGGCGATTGTTTTGCAACTGATCACTCATGATATTGCATGCCCAGGTTATACACCGCTTCAATCGGCGCCATTGTGCCGGATATCGTTCGGTGTCGCCCTAAAAATCATGCAATTGCTGGTCACGGACCTCAGGCGATGCCAAACTTCGCTCCCGGATTTCGCGATTAACGAGAACGAACGAATAACAATGTCCCTGGCCAGAAAAATTGCCTGTTCCGCCGCGGGTGGCCTCGCCGTGTTGATAGTGATCGGCTTGTTGCTGCCGTCCACGCCACACGTTGAGCGTCAAATACTTATTCAGGCGCCGCCGGCAACGGTATTCGCGCTGGTAAACGATTTTCACCAGATCAACAAGTGGTCACCCTGGCTGGATACTGACCCGAATGCCTTGTACACAATCTCGGGGCCGGCACGAGGCGTTGGTGCGACGTTGACCTGGGACGGCCAGATCGTCGGCCAGGGCAGCCAGGTCATCACGATAAGCGAACCGTCGTTCCGCATCGTCAGCAAACTGGATCTTGACAGCCCCGGACAAACAACAGGAACGTTCGAGTTCCTGCAGACCGAAAAAGGCACTCATGTCATCTGGTCATTCGACAGTGAATTCGGACTGAACCTGGTCGGCCGCTACTTCGGCCTGATGCTCGACGGCATCGTCGGGCCCGACTACGAAAAAGGCCTGCAAAACCTGAAGACAATGGCCGAGCTGCTCCCGCAAGCCGATTTCAGCGATGTCGAGATAGAACATCAGACAGTAGAAGCAATGGACATCGTCTATCTCCCCGCCCGCAGCGTGCCAAATGCCGCCGCGATATCCGCGGCACTTGGCGACGCCTATTTCGAACTGCTCAACTTCATCGACAAACACGATCTGCAGGCGGCAGGCGCACCGATGTCTCTCAGCGGCTCATTTGACGGTTCTGAACTACTGTTCGATGCTGCGATCCCCATCCGCGGAACCACAGCAGACATAGAAGAAAGCTCCTCGAGCGTCAGACTTGGACACACCTACGCGGGACGCGTTATCCGCGTGAAACATGTCGGCGCCTACCGCAGCCTGGGTCGCACACACGACAAAATTTCCGCCTACCTGGCGGCCCTGGGCATCCAGAGAAACGGCAATCCGTGGGAGTCCTACGTCAGCGACCCAACGCGGGTGGCGGCAGAGGAGCTGCTGACCTACGTTTATTACCCGATCGCGGCCAAATAATTCCGGGGACAGTTTACTTAATTGTTTGCTACAGGCGGCCGCGATTCATGGGTGGTCTTGCCATCTTCTTGGGTCGGTTTAGTCTTATCGCGGGTACAGGCCCGCTCCAACAAGCCTGCGACGGAATCCTGTTGGAACGCCTCTACAGGCGCGATCGAAAGAAGCGACCCGCAATAATTCCGTAAAGATGATGAGAGGGGACCTGTGGGCCGGCGAAACGTTTGCGGGAATAAAGCGGACCGGAGGGAACCGGAGGCCGCCATCTCGCAAACGTTTTGCCGGGCCGCAGGTCCTGTGCCAAACACTCAACGGCAATATGGAAAAACGACGACCGGAGATCGGCCATCGTCAGATAAAACGTATTATGTCTAGCTGGATTTAACCAGGAAGGGTGGCACGCTGGCGTGGTGCTCTGCAGCAATGGGCATTGACGCGCCGATTTCGTCCTCGGAGCGGATCACATTGCCGTACATTTCGACAATGAGTGCCGCACAGTCGTCGGCCTGAACCTTGGACATCTTGCGTACCGAGGCACAAATGGGTCCTTCTCCGTTGGCAGGCGCGACGCCATGCATCATGCGACTGAGTCGGGCGAACGATTTCTGCACGGATTGCGGCAGTTCGTCTTCCTCTAAGGATGCGAGATTATCTTCGTAGGCCCTTATAAGTCGTTGTTTTATAGGGCCATGTGCAACCAGCACCGATACGGCGGCGAAAAAGCGGTTTACGTGGTGGGACATTTCCACTCCAGCGTTATTATATTTTTTTTGTGCTGCCTGCTCCCTCTCAAAAAAACAGACAACATTGATACGCTTTAAGAGCTGACTGCTTCCTGCAATCCGCGATGGACTCGCGCTTGATCTCCCTGTATGTACTCTTGGTCTTTCAACTACCTGCGTAGCATTGTTATACCAGATATTCGGAAGTGCGCGCAAGCGCATACTTTAAATTCGAAATTCGCTATCGGGAATTCTCGGCCAAAGAGATCTCGATCTGCCACTTTTCGTCGTCGAGACTTCTTTCCTCGCTGAATCTCGGCTCGGTCTGGCCGACCTGCCACTCGATCGCCAGCGCCTCTGCCATCAGGTAATCGCGGTGCACAGCCAGTGCTTTTTCGACCCCGGCAGTGCCGGAAACGCCCAGGATAATCCGGTCGGATACCTCGAGCCCTGCCTGTTTGCGCGCGTCCTGCACCGAGCGAATCATCTCGCGAACAGCCCCTTCGAGAATCAGCTCCTCCGTTAAGGTTGTATCGAGGGCAGTCAGGAAGCCGCCATCCTCTCCACAGGCGTAGCCTTCGGCAGAGCTGGTTTCGATCAGCAAGTCGTCCGGGCCAAGCGTCACTGCCTCACCCTCGATTTCAAGTTGAACGTTGTCGCCGCGCGCGACAATAGCGGCGATTTCAGCGCCATCGGCCGCATCGAGCGCCTGTTTGATTTTTGGAATCAGCTTGCCGTATTGCTTGCCTATTCGTGGCAGGTGCGGCTTGATTCGGTAACTCACCAGGCCGGCATCGCGAGCAATGAATTCGATGGACTTGACGTTGAGTTCTTCAAGAATCTGCTCCTGGTGATCGGCCAATGCTTTCGCAGCCGCGTCATCCGGTGCTCGAATCAACAAGCGGGACAGTGGTTGCCGGGTTCGAACGCCCGACTGGCTGCGCGCGGCCCGGGCCAGTCGGGCAACCTTTTGCACCACGGCGATCTCAAACAGCAGCTGGTCGTCCTCTATCGCTGTGTCGCCTGCCGGCCATTGGGTCATGTGTACGCTTTGCGGCGCATCCTTATCACCACTGCGAACCAGGTTTTGATACACGTTTTCGGCAAGAAACGGGGCGAACGGCGCCATCAATCTGTGCACGACATTCAGGCATTCATAAAGTGTAAGGTAGGCGGAGAGTTTGTCTTGCGGGTCTGTGGACTTCCAGAAGCGGCGCCTGTTTCGCCGCACATACCAGTTGCTTAGCTGGTCAACGAACGACTCTATGGCCTCACCCGCCCGCCTGGCATCATAGTCATCCAGCGCCTGCGTACAGACTCGCACTGTCCTGTGCAGCAATGCCAGCGCCCAGCGGTCGATCTCCGGACGATCTGCAATCGGTATGTCCTGACTCAGGTCGACCTTGTCGATGCGGGCATACAAAACGAAGAATGCGTAGGTGTTCCAGAACGTATTGATGAAAGAACTGGCGACGTCCGCAACGATCTCGACGGAGATGCGTTTTTGCACTTCGGGGGACAGTCGCGCCAGGAAGTACCAGCGCAAAGCATCGGCACCGACTGTGTCGAAAACGTCGTAAGGATTGACGATGTTGCCAACCGACTTGGACATCTTCTTGCCTTCCTTGTCGACGATATGGCTCAGGCAAATGCAATTCTTGAAAGCCACGCTATCGGAAACCAGTGCCGCGATGGCGTGCAGCGTGTAGAACCAGCCGCGGGTCTGGTCAATGGCTTCGCAAATAAAGTCGGCCGGGAAGTGACGCTCGAACTCATCGGTGTTTTCAAACGGGTAATGCCACTGCGCGTACGACATCGCACCGGAGTCGAACCAGCAGTCGATTACCTCCGGTACGCGTCGATATGTCTGGCCGTCTTTCTCGAACGTAATGTCATCTATCGCCGGACGATGCAGATCCAGTTCCGTCAGCGAGCGTCCTGCAAGCTCTTCAAGTTCTGCCACCGAGCCGATACAGACATAATCACCTTCGTCATTGACCCAAATGGGCAACGGCGTTCCCCAGAATCGCTCTCGAGACAACGCCCAGTCGACGTTGTTTTCCAGCCAGTTTCCGAAGCGTCCGTCGCGAATGGTCTCCGGCACCCAGTTTATTTCCTGGTTTAGCTCAACCATACGATCTTTTATTTTCGAGGTGCGGATATACCAGGCGTTCTTCGCGTAATAAATGATCGGATCGCCGGTTCGCCAGCCGAACGGGTAACTGTGTTTATATCGTTCGGCGCGAAACATCAGGCCGCGCTCCTTCAGTATTTTGATTAGTGGCTTGTCGGCATCTTTGAAAAAGACTCCTGCCACAGGGGTAACGACCGGCAAGAACTTGCCGTCCTGACCGACAGCGTGCACAACGGGCAGGCCATGTTGCTGCCCCAATGCAAGATCATCAACGCCATAAGGCGGTGCTGTATGCACGATACCGGTGCCGCTTTCCGTGCTGACAAAATCGGCAGCCACCACCTTGAAGGCGTCGCCGTCTACTTGCAGATAATCAAACAATCGCTCATATCGGGTTCCAACGAGCTCGGCACCCTTCAACTGTCTGACAACCTTGTGGTCGGTATCGCGCATTACTGCGTCACGCAGCGCTTCGGCGAGTATCAGCGTTTCATCTTCGGTTTCGACGTACACATAGTCGATGTCTTCGTGGACCGCGAGCAGCATGTTTGCCGGCAACGTCCATGGCGTTGTCGTCCAGACAAGAAATGACGTGTTCTCTTCGCCCACAACGTTAAAGCGCACGAAAACCGAGGGGTCTTCGACATCTTTATAGCCTTGTGCAAGCTCATGCGACGACAGTGTCGCGCCAATACGCGGATCGTATGGGACCACTTTGTAGCCCCGATAGATCAGGTCTTTATCCCAGATTTTTTTCAGCAACTGCCAGACACTCTCGATATAGGAGTTATCCAGCGTGTAATAGGCCTCGTCGAGATTGACCCAGAAGCCCATGCGCTCGGTCATTTTCTCCCAGTCACCGATATAACGCATGACCGACTCGCGGCAACGGCGCGTAAACTCGGCGATACCGATCTTTTCCTCAATTTCTTTCTTGTCGAAAATCCCGAGTTCTTTCTCGATTTCATGTTCGACCGGCAAGCCATGAGTGTCCCAGCCAGCCTTGCGGGGCACATGATAGCCGCGCATGGTTTTGTAGCGCGGGAAGGCATCTTTGAAGCTTCTGGCCAGCACATGATGGATGCCGGGCTTGCCGTTGGCCGTCGGCGGGCCTTCGTTGAAACTGAAATGCGGCCGCCCTTGTGACTGCTTCAGTGTTTCCGCGAATACGTCATGCTCACGCCAGAACGACAGCACCTCTTCCTCGAGCGCCGGTCCGTCATAACGGCCTTTTACTTCTTTAAAACCCATGCCTGGCAATATCCTCAAAAAAAACAAACCCCGAACGCAGCATCCACGACCGGGGCGACTCAATCTCTATCCATGTCCTGCAAGGCAAATTAATGCCGGACGCATCAAATTACAAGAGCTTGTATGCTTTCGCCCAAAGATTAATGAGGATGAGAACACGCATGGCCAACGCATTTCCCGAACCGCATTTCATCGAGACCAATGGAATCAGGATGGCGGTCTATGAACAAGGCGAGGGGCCGGCCGTCATCCTGTTGCACGGCTTTCCGGAACTTGCCTATTCCTGGCGGCATCAACTGCCGGCGCTCGCCGCCGCCGGATACCGTGCCATAGCACCCGATCAGCGCGGTTACGGACAGACAGACAGCCCCGATCACCTCGACGATTACAAGATTGCGAAGCTTGTCGGCGACATTGAAGGCCTGCTCGATGCGCTCGAACTGCCAAGCGCCACTTTCGTCGGACACGACTGGGGCGCCCTGCTCCTTTGGCACATGTCACTGGTCTGTCCCGAGCGAATCGATCGCCAGGTCATCCTCAATATCCCCTACTACGCCCGCCCGCCAGTTGATCCGCTCGCGCAAATGCGGGAGAAGCTCGGCGACAAATTCTACATCGTCAATTTTCAGGACTCCGACGAAGCCGACCGCGCTTTCGCCGCCGACCCCGTGCACTTCTTCAACATGATAATGCGCAAAGGACAAATCACGCGCGCGCAATACGATCAACTCCCGCCGGAGCGCAAAGTGCTCAGTCTGATCGCCACCATGGCCCGCAAAGAGTCCGGCGGCGAGCCGCTATTGACCGACGAGGAACGCGACTACTTCGCAAATGCATACGCCAGAAGCGGCTTCACCGGCCCGATCAACTGGTACCGGCACTGGAGTAAAAACTGGCAGAGCCTCGCGGGAGTGGATCCGACGATACGGGTTCCTACCTTGTTCATCGGTGCTGCGGACGACGTCATGATCGCGCCCGAACACATTGAAGCCATGAAGCGACACGTCACCGACCTTGAGGTGCACGTATTGCAGAATTGTGGTCACTGGACGCAACAGGAAAAACCTGACGAGGTTAATGAGTTGATTGTTCGGTGGTTGGCTGTGTAGCTTTTGGTCTTTGGCGCGGGACCTGCGCCCGCGATAAGACCCAACCCCTTATTTTGTTAACCTCCCTTGCAGCAGCTTCATATTCCGCGTGTAACTCACATACACAACAGAAAACGCGATCAGGAGCCTGCCTGTAGTGGCCTCTTGTTTATCGTTCACAGGCGCCTCTCGAGCTCTAAAGTCCTTCGTACATTACTAATTTGCCTGTAATGTGCAATATTCAGGGTTTAGACTAGGTCTATTGCACTGAACCCCGCATAAGGAGACAGGGATTGATGCTTATCAAGACGGCCAAGGCTGGCGATATCAAGACATCCGAGATCACCAGTAAGGCGAATTACCTCAATCGTCGGTCGTTTATGCACAGCGGTCTGCTTGCGGGCGCGTCTGTACTTGCCGGTTCTGCGAGCGCCGCCGTCATTCCTGAAGGAAGCCGGGCGAAGCTTGAGGGCGTCCGGGAAAGCTCGTTCAGCACCACGGAAGCGCCAAACAGCTACGAAGACATTACGACCTACAATAACTACTACGAATTCGGCACCGGCAAGGCCGACCCGTACCGACGCGCAAAAGACTTCGAACCTCGACCCTGGTCGATCGAAATAAGCGGTCACGCAGAGAAGACGGGCGTCTTTGATCTCGAGGACATCATCAAGGAACACATCCTTGAAGAGCGCATTTACAGACTTCGATGCGTTGAAGCCTGGTCAATGGTCATTCCCTGGGTTGGCATTCCGCTGGTCGATGTCATCAAGCAGTTCAAGCCACTGTCGAGAGCCAAATATGTCGCATTTGAAACCTTGCTGGACAAGGAGCGAATGCCCGGGCAAAGAGCACGTTCGTTGCGCTGGCCATATGTAGAAGGACTGACCATTGCCGAGGCGACCAATCCCCTGCCCTTGCTCGCCGTCGGCTTGTACGGCGAAGTATTGCCGAATCAAAACGGTGCACCCATCCGGCTGGTCGTGCCGTGGAAGTACGGCTTCAAGAGCATCAAGGGCATCGTGAAAATTGAATTCACCGAGTCAATGCCACGCACAAGCTGGAATGAAGCTGCGCCGCACGAATACGGATTTTATGCCAATGTTAATCCCGCCGTTTCGCACCCACGCTGGAGCCAGGCGCGTGAACGCCGAATCGGGGCCAGTGGCAGCGGTTTTCAAAGTCTCTTTAACAGCGAGAAACAAGACACCGTGCTTTTCAATGGTTACGGCGACGAGGTTGCACACCTGTACGACGGTCTCGATCTAAGACGAAACTTCTAACTGCCAGGTGGACCTGACTCGTCAAATTCGCTTCATATGGAAGCCGATTACGTTCCTGCTGTGCCTGGTGCCCTTTGCGGTCATCGCGGGCAAACTGTTTGAATTCGGTGGCACACTTGGCGCCAACCCGATAGAAGCATTGCAGGACCATTTCGGCGAGTGGGGATTGAGGTTTGTCCTGATAACACTTGCGGTAACGCCTCTTCGAAAAATTACGGGGCGAGTCTGGCTGCTGCAATTTCGCCGAATGCTCGGCTTGTTCGCATTTTTCTATGTATTCATGCATTTCATTGTATGGCTGGTACTCGATCAGGAAATGCTGTTCTCAGCGATCCTGGAGGACATCGTTGAGCGTCCTTTCATAACGATTGGCATGCTCGCATTCCTGTTGCTGGCGTCCCTGGCGGCAACCTCAACCACTGGAATTCGCCGCAAACTGGGACGCCGCTGGCAGAAGCTGCACAACGCCTTTTACCTGATCGGCATGCTCGGTGTCTGGCATTACTGGTGGCAGGTAAAGAAGGACATCACCGAGCCACTGATCTACGCCTTGATTCTGGGCGCGTTACTCGCCTATCGTTTATGGAGTCGCCGAAAAAAGAAAGCGTAAACGACGGCGACTCCTGCTGGACATGGAATATTGTGAAAAGGGGTCATGAAAAGGGGTCAGGTTTATTTTCCTGACAAATAAACCTGACCCCTTTTTTGTGACCCCTTTTTTGCTAAGCGCTTATTGCTCCTTCCGGGCTTTGAGCATTAAAAATAAGCCGCCAGCCGTCAATACAGCCCCAATCACCGTTCCAATGGTCTGGGTGCGCCCGAAACTGGTCAGATTTCCAACTCCGATACCGTCAGCGAAAACCGATTCCACCAACACGGCTATGCCAACAATGAGCAACACAGCGCCAAGTGTCATCTTGTCCATTTCGAGTACCGTTACAAAGCAGAGGCGATCTAATACTAACAAATTGAGACAAGGATAGCGGACCACAAAAAAGCCCCGCAAAAGCGGGGCTTCTCAATACTACCAGGCAAAAAACGATTTACATCATTCCGCCCATGCCGCCCATGCCACCCATATCAGGCATTGCCGAGCCAGCAGCATCGTCCTGCGGTGCGTCGGCAACCATTGCTTCGGTTGTCAGCAGCAGACCTGAGACGGATGCAGCGTTTTGCAGCGCGTAGCGCACAACTTTGGTCGGATCAAGAATGCCGGCCTCAATCATGTCACCGTATTCACCGGTTTGTGCATCGTAGCCATAGTTGCCCTTGCCCGCGGCAACCGTATTCAGAACTACACTCGCGTCCTCGCCAGCATTCGCAACGATCTGACGCAGCGGCTCCTGGATTGCACGGCGCAGAATACCGATACCAACGGTCTGGTCATCATTATCGCCTTTCAGCTTCTTCAGCACATCGGATGCGCGAATCAGCGCAACACCACCACCGGCGACCACGCCTTCTTCAACGGCCGCCCGGGTTGCATGCAATGCGTCTTCAACGCGTGCTTTCTTTTCTTTCATCTCGATTTCGGTTGCAGCGCCTACCTTGATTACGGCAACACCACCGGAGAGCTTGGCAACGCGCTCCTGCAATTTTTCCTTGTCGTAATCAGAGCTTGACTCCTCGATCTCTGCATTGATCTGGTCAACCCGTCCCTTGATCTCTTTACTGCTGCCAGCACCGTCGATAATCGTGGTGTTTTCCTTAGTGATCTGAATTTTCTTGGCGTCGCCAAGATCGTCCAGCGTCGTTTTTTCCAGCGACAGGCCGACTTCTTCAGAAACAACCTGGCCGCCGGTCAATACGGCGATATCCTGCAGCATTGCCTTGCGACGATCACCGAAACCAGGCGCCTTGACAGCAGCAACCTTCACGATGCCACGAATATTATTGACGACCAACGTAGCCAGCGCTTCACCTTCAACATCTTCTGCAACGATCAGCAAAGGACGGCCGGCTTTCGCCACGCCTTCGAGAATCGGCAGCAAATCACGAATATTCGAGATCTTTTTGTCAAACAACAAAATCAACGGGTTCTCGAGCTCAACGCTTTGGCTCTGCTGGTTGTTGATAAAGTACGGCGACAAATAGCCACGATCAAACTGCATGCCTTCCACGACATCCAGTTCGTTCTCAAGGCCAGAACCTTCTTCAACCGTAATAACGCCTTCCTTGCCAACTTTCTGCATGGACTTGGAGATTATTTCGCCCACTTCCACATCCGAGTTTGCAGAGATGCTGCCGACCTGTGCGATAGCCTTTTCATCTTCACAAGGAATTGACAGTTTCTCGAGTTCAGCAACAACTGCGATCGTCGCTTTGTCGATGCCACGTTTCAGGTCCATCGGGTTCATGCCGGCGGCAACTGATTTCAAACCTTCGCGAAGTACGGCCTGGGCCAGGACAGTCGCTGTGGTTGTGCCGTCACCTGCAACGTCCGAGGTCTGGGAAGCAACTTCCTTCATCATCTGCGCGCCCATGTTCTCGAACTTGTCTTCCAGCTCGATTTCTTTGGCAACCGAGACACCATCTTTGGTGACAGTCGGTGCGCCAAAACTCTTATCGAGTATTACGTTGCGACCCTTGGGTCCCAACGTCACTTTTACTGCGTTAGCCAGGACGTTTACACCTCTAAACATCTTCAGGCGCGCGTCGTCGCTAAAACGAACTTCTTTAGCAGCCATTTTATTTATCCTCTATAAACTTGAATTCAAATTGATGTGATAGGCGACACTTAGCCTTCAACTACGGCCATGATGTCGTCTTCTTTCATCACTAAAAGCTCTTCGCCATCGACTTTGACTTCGGTGCCGCTGTACTTGCCAAACAACACCGTGTCGCCAGCCTTAACATC
>SMVA01115515.1_pt1 | contig 20455 bp, 16 predicted proteins | sample 2456451 | NCBI WGS metagenome assembly SMVA01 (sample SAMN11095933, study PRJNA526329) | marine sediment metagenome | biome: Marine sediment; feature: Surficial sediment; material: Deep marine sediment; isolation source: Hadal surficial sediment | place: Pacific Ocean | collected 2014-05 | depth... | reverse complement strand
TCATTAAAAACATGGTCATTTGGCTAGTGATTGCGCTGGTGCTGATGACGGTATTTAACCAGTTCAGTACACGCCAGACAACGCAGACGCAGTTGGGGTATTCTCAGTTCATCGATGAGGTGAAGCAGGGCAGAATAGCTAAGGTAACCATCGAAGGGCGCACGCTAAAAGGCACCAAGGCTGATGGTAGACACTTTACCACCTACACTCCTGCCGACCCCTGGATGGTAAGTGACTTACTCAAATCAGGTGTTATCGTTGATGCTAAGCCAGAGGATGAACCATCGTTGCTGATGAATATTTTTGTCTCGTGGTTTCCAATGTTGTTGCTAATCGGTGTATGGATTTTCTTCATGCGCCAAATGCAAGGCGGCGGGCGTGGCGGCGCTTTCTCATTCGGCAAGAGCAAGGCACGCATGCTAGATGAGTCCACCAATGAAGTGACATTCGCCGATGTGGCGGGTTGCGAGGAAGCTAAAGAAGAAGTTTCAGAACTGGTCGAGTTCCTGCGTGAACCGGGTAAGTTTCAGAAACTAGGCGGCCATATCCCCCGTGGCGTATTGATGATCGGCAACCCTGGCACCGGTAAAACTCTGCTAGCTCGTGCTATCGCGGGCGAGGCCAAGGTCCCATTTTTCACTATTTCTGGATCCGATTTCGTGGAGATGTTCGTTGGTGTGGGTGCTGCGAGAGTACGGGACATGTTTGAACAAGCCAAAAAAAATGCACCTTGCATTATCTTTATCGATGAAATTGATGCAGTTGGTCGTCAGCGTGGTGCAGGGATGGGTGGTGGCAATGATGAGCGCGAACAAACTCTAAATGCATTATTGGTTGAAATGGACGGTTTTGAAGGAACAGCTGGTGTGCTTGTAATCGCAGCTACCAACCGCCCCGACGTACTTGACCCAGCGTTACTGCGTCCTGGCCGTTTTGATCGACAGGTAACGGTACCACTGCCCGATATACGCGGACGGGAACAGATTCTCCATGTCCATATGCGAAAAGTACCACTCTCTCCCGATGTGCGCGCGGACATTATCGCGCGCGGTTCTCCTGGAATGTCGGGCGCTGATTTGGCCAATTTAGTGAATGAAGCAGCGCTGTATGCAGCGCGTAGTAATAAACGGCTCGTAGATATGGATGACTTTGAGCACGCCAAGGACAAAATTTTGATGGGTACAGAACGACGCTCAATGGTAATGCCAGAGCGTGAACGACGCAATACTGCTTATCACGAATCTGGGCACGCTGTGGTGGCACAGCTTTTGCCTAAGACTGATCCGGTGCATAAAGTCACCATTATTCCACGAGGACGCGCACTGGGCGTAACTTTGCAGTTACCTGTTGAAGACCGTTTCAGCTTGGATCGTGAAGAAATCCTACAGAATATCGCAGTACTGTTTGGCGGACGTATCGCCGAGGAAGTATTCATGAAACAGATGACCACTGGTGCATCTAATGATTTTGAACGTGCTACCGAAATGGCTCGGCGTATGGTCACCCAATGGGGTATGTCCGAATCTCTTGGCCCGATGGTGTATGGAGAAAATGAGGCTGAAATCTTTCTTGGTCGCTCCATCCAAACCCACCAAAATGTAAGCGAAGCCACAATGCAGAATGTAGATCTAGAAATTCGCCGCATAATTGATGAACAGTACTCCCTGGCACGTAAGCTAATTGAAGAAAACCGCGACAAGATCGAAGCTATGGCCAAAGCCCTACTAAAGTGGGAAACCATAGATTCTAATCAGATTGGAGATATCATGGAAGGTCGTACTCCGCGTCCGCCCAAACCAGTTCAAACTGCACCAATTCCACCAAAAGACGATCCAACGCCTCCAGGTGCACCTGTAACTGTAGCAGAGACGCCAACACAGGAAGTATAAGCGGGGTGTTAGATATGAAAACTGGGAAAAGCAAGGGTTGTTGTACTACTGTGCTTACCATCATTCACGATTGTGGAAATAGACCTCGGATAGCCTGAGACTCCTCATCTAAGCTAAGTGCTCTTTCAGAGTCCTCTCTCAGTCCTTCCGTTGCGGAAAATTCACGACCCCCCTCCCCCCCTTCGTATCCCTCTCGTAATGGGGGTTGTAAACGTGACGCCAGACTCCTTCTCTGATGGTGGTCTGTGCGAATCGACTGAAAACGCTGTCCGTCATGCTACACAATTGATTGAAGAAGGCGCTGACATGCTGGATATTGGCGGTGAATCCACTCGCCCCGGTAGTACCCCTGTAAGTGTCGAAGAAGAATTACGTCGTGTTCTCCCGGTGGTGCAAGCCCTAGTTAACATGAATATCCCAATTTCTGTTGATACCACTAAACCGGAAGTAATGCGTGCAACAATAAAATCTGGCGCAAGCATGATTAATGACATCAATGCCCTGCGGGCACCTGGAGCGCTTGAGGTCGTAGCAACTAGGAAAGTGACAGTGTGCCTTACGCATATGCAAGGAAAACCACACAATATGCAGGCAAACCCTCAATACAGTGACGTGGTAGCAGAGGTGAAAGATTTTTTACAGCAACGCCTGGATGCGGCACAAGCTGTAGGAATCCCACGGGAGCGCCTAATAATAGACCCAGGATTTGGGTTTGGTAAAACGCTGAAGCACAATCTCCAATTACTGCACTATCTAGAACGCTTTACAGACATGGGTGTATCTGTTCTAGTGGGACTATCGCGTAAATCCATGTTGGGAGAAATATCTGGTAATAAAGTAAGTAACCGAGTTCACGCCAGCGTTTCGGCAGCTTTGTTGGCTGCAACTAAAGGCGCTGGAATTCTTCGGGTACACGATGTAAAAGCAACAAAAGATGCTCTAGCAGTTTACAATGCTGTAATCAGCCAAACATGAAAAACTACAAAGTAAGTACTGTTTGTATAGTCTTTTAGTATTGATCATTAATGGAGTTCTATTGACCAAAAAATATTTCGGCACTGATGGTATACGTGGTCGGGTAGGAGAAACTCCTATCACACCGGAATTTGTCATGCACCTTGGTTATTCTGCAGGCAAAGTGTTAGCTTCAGCCGACAGATACCTATCTAAGGACGAACGTCCCGCAGTGCTAATCGGTAAAGACACGCGTATATCTGGCTATATGTTAGAATCAGCCTTGCAAGCAGGCCTATCTGCAGCTGGGGTGGATGTACTGTTAACTGGTCCCATGCCAACTCCGGGAGTTGCCTATCTCACCTGTGCACTGCGGCTACAGGCAGGAATTATGATTTCTGCTTCACACAATCCATTTGAAGACAATGGAATCAAGTTTTTTTCTGCTTCGGGCACCAAACTATCCGATACGACTGAAAATAATATAGAAAAGGGACTAGATGCACCGATTACCTCCATGCCCTCTGCGCAACTTGGTAGAGCAAGACGAGTTAACGATGCATCTGGGCGCTATATAGAGTTTTGCAAAAGCACCTTTCCACATCATCTTGATTTACGTAGCATGCGTATCGTGGTTGACTGTGCCCATGGGGCGACATACCAGGTCGCTGGTCATGTGCTACATGAACTGGGTGCGGATGTGGTGGTCATAGGAGCACAACCTGATGGCCTGAATATCAATCAAAAATACGGCGCGACGCATAGTGCAACAATACAAAAAGCTGTCAAGCAACACCAAGCTGATATCGGTATTGCACTTGATGGAGATGGTGATCGTGTGATCATGTCTGATAAAAAAGGTACGCTCTACGATGGTGACCAGTTGCTCTACATCATTGCCAAACACCGCCAGCAGAAGAACCTGCTCAAGGGAGGGATAGTAGGTACATTGATGACTAATCTTGCGATAGAAAATGGTTTTAATAAATTAGACATCCCGTTTGCTCGCGCCAACGTTGGTGACCGTCACGTGCTGGAGCTACTACAAAAGAAAGGCTGGGAATTAGGAGGAGAAGGTTCTGGCCACATAATTTGTGTTGACAAGCACACCACAGGTGACGGAATTATTTCTGCGCTGCAGGTACTGCATGCGATGCGAGACTCTGGTAAGACGCTGGCAGAACTCTCACGTGGTATTACGCTTTACCCACAACAACTGATCAACGTAAAAATCCAAAAAGGGTTTGATTTTCATGCTAATGCGGATATCAAGGAAGCCCAGATAAAGGCCAAACGTGATCTTGGCAACCGAGGCCGCATACTACTGCGCGCATCTGGTACTGAACCACTGGTGCGGATAATGGTAGAAGGCGAATCAAGACAAAAAGTCAAGTATTGGGTTGAGTATATTTCCAATGCTTTACGGAACGCCACAAGTCTATAAAAACTGCGGAACATAAACATACCTATGAACGCTAAGTACCTCGTTCCAGTGTTCTCGGAATGTTTAATGACATGTTTCCCATCCTATAATAGGAAACTCCTTAGCCCACAACTGGATCAGTGAATTTGTTGACCGAATCCATGACTGCGCTTCTACTGTTCTCCCGGTACCCTTACAGGAACATAGAAATTACAAAACAATATGTTAAAGATCGTTCCGATACCTAGTATTGACTGGTACAAACTTAGACTTAAAGAAAACAAAAGCTGTCATGTTGTAGGTACGCAATCTTCCGTCTTAGTGTAAAAGAATCCTAAATTTCCATTCTTATTATATGAAAAATGAAACATGTATAAAGCAATTTCAGCTAAAAAAAATGCACACAATATTGGGCGACGTGATTTCTCCTTCCAAAATAATACGCTTCAATTCTAGACGATGGTTCTTAGTCAGATGCTATGCAACTTAGTCGAAAGCAGCATTAAAAATTGTATTCGCTGGTACAATTTTCTCTATTTCTTTATCAAAGGAATAAACTGTGACAGTTATTCGTTTACCGGATGGTTCGGAACGTAAATTTGATCAGCCAGTGACGGTGATGGAAGTCGCAGCGTCGATTGGTACCGGGCTAGCACGTGCAGCGTTAGCGGGCAAAGTAAATGGTAAATTGGTCGATATGTCCGAGCGCATCGAAGTCGATAGCGATCTTGCTATCGTGACTGAAAAAGATGTGGAAGGGTTGGAAATCATTCGTCATTCTAGCGCACATTTGTTGGCACATGCAGTAAAGGAACTATTTCCCGAGGCGCAGGTTACTATCGGCCCAGTAATTGAAAACGGGTTTTACTACGATTTTTCTTACAAGCGCCCCTTCACACTGGAAGACCTGATAGCGATCGAGAAGCGTATGACTGAAATTAGTAAGCGCAATTTGAAAGTAGAACGCAAGGTATGGGAACGTTCTGAGGCAATCAAATTTTTTAAGAACCAGAGTGAGCACTATAAAGTACAGATCATCGAAGCTATTCCGGGAGATGAGAATGTGTCGCTTTATTCTCAGGGAAATTTTACTGATCTGTGCCGAGGTCCGCATGTGCCCACCACTTCTAGACTTAAGATATTTAAGTTGATGAAAGTGGCGGGCGCTTATTGGCAAGGAAATTCGCACAATGAAATGCTACAGAGAATTTATGGAACGGCTTGGATTAGAAAGGAAGATCAGGATGCTTATCTTCTCCGTCTTGAAGAAGCCGAAAAGAGAGATCACCGCAAGCTTGGCAAGCAATTGGATTTATTTCATATTCAGGAAGAGGCGCCGGGCATGGTATTCTGGCATCCCAAAGGTTGGATTATCTGGCAGCAAGTGGAGCAATATATGCGGGAAATACTCCAAGATAACGCCTATCAAGAAATTCGTACGCCACAGATACTTGACAAGACCTTATGGGAACGTTCTGGACATTGGGAAAATTTTCGTGAGAATATGTTCATTACACATTCGGAAGAACGGGATTTTGCGATTAAGCCAATGAATTGCCCTGGCCATATCCAAGTGTTTAACCAAGGATTAAAAAGCTATCGTGATTTACCATTGCGGCTAGCAGAATTTGGTTCGTGTCATCGTAACGAGCCCTCTGGCGCGTTGCACGGTATCATGCGGGTACGGACATTCACCCAAGACGATGCGCACATTTTTTGCACTGAAGCTCAGGTGCAGGATGAAGTAGTGAATTTTATTGACTTGTTACAGAAAGTTTACACTGACTTCGGCTTTAATGAAATTCTGGTGAAGCTATCAACACGCCCACAAATGCGTGTTGGCTCGGAGGAGCAATGGGACAAGGCAGAAACTGCTCTGGAATTAGCATTGCACCACAAGAACCTCATCTGGGAATTACAGTCAGGTGAAGGTGCATTTTACGGACCAAAAATAGATTTTTCTCTCAGAGATAGTATCGGTAGAGTGTGGCAATGTGGCACACTTCAGCTTGATTTCTCTATGCCAGAGAGATTGGGAGCTGAGTTTGTTGCCGAGGATAATACACGTCAGGTGCCAGTAATGCTGCACCGTGCAATTTTAGGATCATTGGAACGCTTCATAGGCATTCTCATAGAGAACCATGCTGGAGCATTTCCCTTGTGGCTTTCACCGAATCAGGTAGTGGTACTGAACATCTCTGAAGGACAAGCAGATTACGCCAAAAAAATAACTAACGAACTCAAACGCAGCGGCATCCGAGCACATGCGGACTTGAGAAATGAAAAAATACCCTATAAAATAAGAGAACATAGTTTACAAAAGCTGCCCTACCAGATCATAGTAGGCTCCAAAGAAGTAGCAACTCAAACGGTTGCCGTGCGTACGCGATCTGGTTCTGATCTTGGCCAAATGTCTCTGCAGGTATTGATTAAACGCCTTAAAGTAGAGATATCCACAAAGATTGCTGCAGCTTAATTCATTTAACAAACTCGGGGAACTACTATAGCTCAGGGAAAAGAGGCACGTGTCAATTATGAGATTAATGCGCAGGAAGTGCGGTTAATCGGCGTGGAAGGAGAACAGATAGGTATCGTTACTCTGGAAATCGCTACATCTTTGGCAGAAGAGGCTGAGATAGATTTGGTTGAAATTGCCCCTACCGCCCAGCCTCCAGTATGCCGTTTAATGGATTATGGAAAATTCCGTTATCAAGAAAGCAAGAAAAAACACGAGGCTAAGCTCAAGCAAAAACAAATCCAAATCAAAGAAGTAAAATTCCGTCCCAATACAGGCGACGGTGACTACAATATCAAGCTGCGAAACTTGATTAACTTCTTGGCCGAAGGAGATAAAGCTAAAGTTACGCTTCGTTTCCGCGGACGGGAAATGGCGCATCAGGAATTCGGTGTACGTCTATTGGAGCGAGTAAGAAACGACTTGGAAACTTATGCAACAGTAGAGCAGTTTCCAAGAATGGAAGGACGACAACTGGTAATGATTCTATCACCTAAGAAAAAGGAGGTGAAGGCAGTCAAGCCCAAAGAAATTAAACCGGGAGAAATTAAACCAAATGCGGCTGAGGAAAACAGCGACACAACGCAGGATACAAAGGATTTGGAAACGAATTTTACGATTGAAACTAAGACAAGGACTGAGAAGCTTTAAAATTGAACTCGCGGAGCACTGAAAGTTAGTTTGTTAGAGCGTATATAGTTATAGATAGTGGCATGTCTAGTAAAGACTATATTTATATATTAGTGACAAAAACCAAGTGATGCATAGGTTATAAAAGCTTTCCAGTTAGGAAACACCTAGCGTCATACTAAAAAACAGGAATTATGTCATGCCCAAAATGAAGACCAAGCGTGGTGCCGCCAAGCGCTTTAAAGTAAGGGCTGGCGGTAGTATCAAGCGATCGCATGCATTTAAACGCCATATCCTCACGAAAAAAACTACCAAGAGTAAGCGCCAGTTAAGGGGGACTACCGAAGTTCATCATAGTAACGTAGCGTCTGTGCGCGTTATGATGCCATACGCCTAAGGAAAAACAATCATGCCTAGAGTGAATCGTGGTGTAACGGCTCATGCCCGTCATAAGAAGGTGTTGAATCTATCCAAGGGATACCGAGGGCGCCGCAAAAACGTTTATCGTGTTGCCAAGCAAGCGGTAATGAAAGCAGGGCAGTATGCTTACCGTGACCGTCGTCAGAAGAAACGTCAATTCCGTGTCCTTTGGATCGCTCGCATTAATGCTGCTGCGCGCGAATGCGGGTTACCCTACAGCGTCTTCATGAATGGGCTGAAGAAAGCTACAATTGAAGTGGATCGCAAAGTGCTGGCTGATATCGCTGTCTTTGACAAGCCAACCTTCGTGAAATTAGTTGAACAAGCCAAAACCAGCCTCGCTACATAGTTGGCCGAAACGAAAGAAACGATAAGGAGGCTTAGGGTATAAAGCGCCTTGGCCTTCTTTTTTTCTTGTGCAGTTAGGTAGCCCGTCCCACATTGTGTTCCCATGAATAACCTAGAAAATCTTCTCAATGAAGCCATAAGCCTGTTCGATAGCATAGATAACACTACTGAGCTTGAACAGGCAAAGGCGCACTATCTTGGCAAAAGAGGCGTGCTAACTGAAATGCTGAGGGGGTTGGGAAAACTTTCCCCGGAAGAACGACCTGCCATGGGTGGCCACATCAACAAGTTGAAGAAAGCATTAGAAAAGACGATTGATTTCCGTCGTGAGACGATTCTGTCCAAAAAAATGGAAGCACAATTGACTAGAGAAGCACTTGACGTATCTCTATCGGGACGTGGCCTGGGAATGGGTGGCTTGCATCCAGTGACACGAACACTGGAACGTATTGAATCGTTATTCCGTTCAATTGGATTTACCGTAGTCTCAGGTCCTGAAATCGAAACTGATTTCTACAATTTTACTGCGCTTAACATCCCAAAAAATCACCCAGCACGAGCGGTGCATGACACATTCTATATCGATGATGGAAAAAATGAGCATTTGCTGCGCACTCATACATCACCAGTTCAAATCCGTTACATGCAAAGTAAGCGTCCACCAATCAAGATAATAGCACCAGGGCGGGTATACCGATGTGATTCTGATGTAACCCATACACCTATGTTCCATCAGGTAGAAGGTTTATGGGTAGACGAAAATGTCAATTTTTCGGCTCTAAAAGGCGTATTAGTGGATTTTATAAAACAATTTTCAGAACATGAGGAACTATCAACACGCTTCCGCCCTTCGTTCTTTCCATTTACTGAACCATCGGCTGAAATGGATATTAGCTGTGTTATGTGCAACAACAAAGGTTGCAGAATATGCGGTTACACCGGATGGCTGGAAATACTGGGTTGTGGCATGGTGCACCCCAAAGTCCTAAAAAATGTCAACATAGATAGTGAAAAATACATCGGCTTTGCCTTCGGGTTGGGTGTAGAACGTTTAGCGATGCTGAGGTATGGGGTAAACGATATACGAATGTTTTTTGAAAATGATTTACGGTTCTTAAAACAGTTTAATTGAGATTATCAATTGCGTCTTCTGCAATAATAGTAGATCACTATGAAATTTCCTGAGAGCTGGCTTCGCACTTTAGTTAACCCTCCGCTTTCAAGTAGCGAGCTAGCGCATTCGCTGACTATGGCTGGTCTGGAGGTGGAAGCTATTGAGTCTGCAGCGCCAAAATTTAATAGGGTAGTAGTAGCTAAAGTGATGTCAATAAAGAAACACCCAAGCACAGATCGCCTTAATGTATGCCAGGTAAATGTAGGTAAAGCTATAAATAATAATGAGTCCCTACAAATTGTTTGTGGCGCTGCTAACATTCGCGTCGGGGTGAAGGTCCCGTGTGCCTTGATCGGTGCGCAACTGCCATTTATGAACATTAAACAAGCTAGAGTACGTGGGGTGGAATCATTTGGCATGTTATGTTCAACCAAGGAACTAGGTATAGACGAAGCAGCAGAGGGCCTGTTACTGCTCCCCAGTGACGCACCAACGGGAGAAGATTTTCGAGATTACTATGAACTTGACGACAAACTCTTTACGCTAAAGGTAACTCCTAATCGTGCTGATTGCTTGGGACTGACAGGTGTGGCGAGAGAAGTAGCAGTAATTTCTTCTGCAAAACTTAACCCGCTTGAAATTAAGCTAGTCAAAAGTGAGATCAATGATGCCTTGACTGTGCACGTGGATGAGCCAGATGCATGTCCGCTTTATTGCGGTAGAGTAATCCGTAACATGCATCTCGAAGTGCCTACGCCAACATGGATTACTCGACGTCTAGAACGAAGTGGAATACGCACAATCAACGCGGTGGTGGACGTGACTAATTACGTGATGCTAGAAACTGGACAGCCAATGCACGCTTTCAATCTTGCAAAAATTACTGGAGCGCTTTCGGGCGTTGTTCATGTACGCTACGCTAATTCAGGTGAAAAACTGCAATTGTTAAATGGCGAAAACATTGCACTGCAATCTAATATGTTACTAATCGCCGATGAAGTTAATCCCCTAGCATTGGCGGGTATTATGGGTGGAAGTGAAAGCAGGGTGGCACAAGGTGCTACCGATCTGTTCCTTGAAAGCGCATTTTTCAGCCCTAGAGTAATAGCCGGAAAGTCTCTTCAACTTGGAATCAATTCAGATTCTGCCTACCGCTTCGAACGTGGTGTAGATTTTGCAAACACACGCAGCGTAATGGAACGAGCCACAAGTTTGATACTCGATATCTGTGGTGGCCATGCAGGGCCAATTACTGAAGTAAAGGGAAAATTACCTCAACGTAACCCTATTCTCCTGCGAAAGGAACGAGTACAACGTATACTGGGCATTAATCTTAATAAAAATAAGATAGCTGAATTGTTGCAGCGCTTGCAATTCGATTTTTCTATTAACAAAGAAATATTTCATGTGACACCACCAACATATCGTTTTGATTTAGTTATTGAAGAAGATTTAATCGAAGAAATTGCGCGTATTTATGGATATGATCACATTCCAGCCAACTTACCACGTGTAAGTTTGAATATACTGCCCGAGCCTGAGACAGTGCACACACCAGTGCAACTCCGAAGAATCTTTGTAGCACGTGATTACCAGGAAGTTATTAATTACGCATTTGTAGACGCCTCGTGGGAGAAAAATCTTGCGAATAATACAACACCAGTGATGTTGAAGAATCCCATTTCTAGTAAAATGGATGTTATGCGTAGCAGCTTAATTGGGGGACTTATTTCGAACCTGCAATTTAATCTTAACCGCAAGCAAACTAGAGTACGATTGTTTGAGATTGGGTCCTGTTTCGTGAGAAAAAATGAGACTTACGCACAATCAGAAAAACTAGCTGGATTATGCTATGGTAATATCGTGGCTGAACAATGGGATTTATCTGAACGCAACGTGGATTTTTATGATGCTAAGGCTGATATTGAAGCGTTATTCTGGCCAAAAATCATAAGTTTTGAAGCAACACCCCATCCTGCTCTACATCCTGGCAAATCAGCACAGATTTACTTAGGTGAAAAAATCGCCGGGTGGCTAGGAGAACTTCACCCTCGTTGGCAACAGAAAGCAGATTTACCTAAATCCGTTGTGCTATTTGAACTTGACCTAGATGCCTTGATGATGCGAACTATACCAACGGCAGGAGAAATTCCAAAATATCCGTCAATACGACGCGATATTGCTGTGATAGTAGCAGATAGTATCAACGCCCAATCACTACTGAGGGGTATGCAAGCCCTGAATTCACCCATCATTTCAGAAATTGCCCTGTTTGATGTTTATCGTGGTAAGAAAATGGTGAGCGGGAAAAAAAGTCTTGCATTCCGTGTCTTATTACAAGATACTAAAAAAACGTTAACCGATACTGAAGCAGATTTAGTTATCACAAAATTAATAAAGATTCTAGAAAATGAATTTGACGCAAAACTCCGTAATTAATTATAAATGGACTAATCTAATGTTAAGTCCAAAAATCAATAAATAAGTAAGGAGAGTAAAAGGATGGCCCTAACAAAAGCTGAATTAGCGGATTTATTATTTGAGAAAGTTGGCTTAAACAAGCGCGAGGCCAAAGATATGGTGGATGCTTTTTACGAAGAGGTTCGTACTGCACTACAAAACGGCAATAGGGTTAAACTATCAGGCTTTGGAAATTTCCAGTTACGAGATAAACCACAACGTCCTGGCCGTAACCCCAAGACCGGAGAAAAAGTACAGATTACTGCCCGACGCGTGGTGACTTTCCACGCTAGCCAAAAACTGAAAGCAATGGTGGAAAAAACTCATAATGGGAAGCATATTACCTAACAGTACTTTGCCGCCCATTCCGGAAAAACGTTATTTCACTATAGGTGAAGTTAGTAAGTTATGTTGCGTCAAGCCACATGTGCTGCGCTACTGGGAACAAGAATTCTCACAATTGAAGCCAGTTAAACGTCGCGGCAACCGCCGATACTATCAGCACCATGAAGTATTGCTAATTCGCCATATTCGTGAACTGCTCTACGGACAAGGTTTTACCATTAATGGCGCTCGTGGACGTTTAGAACAAGATATGCTTGAACCAATATCTAACACAACAAGCGCTTCTTCGGTTGCCGAACTCCTCACACCAGTCAGTTTGGCAATGCTGCAAAGCGAGATTAAAAACGTTGTGTCCTTGCTTCGATCATGATTTGTTTTACCTGTTTTTCCTTATTCTGTACAGCACGAGACACTAAAAGCGATTCCTAACGTTAGGGCTTGTTGCTATAATCCGCCCCTTCGGGGCGTAGCGCAGTCTGGTAGCGTACTTGCATGGGGTGCAAGTGGTCGGAGGTTCGAATCCTCTCGCCCCGACCAATTAAATCGGTAGGTTAATCAATTGTTACGCATAATTTAGGTCTAATATCAGTTGAATTGCTTGCTTCATTTCCCGAGTAATCTCAAAACAACTTGGCTCTTTCAGAATGCGCATATTACTCTGTAACGACGATGGGTATTCCGCGCCAGGCCTATCCACTCTTGTCAAAGCACTTTCCACTATTGCAGACATAGTAGTAGTAGCTCCAGAGCGTGACCGTAGCGGTTCTAGCAATTCTCTTACGCTAGATCGCCCTCTCAGTTTACACAAATCTCACAATGGTTTTTACTATGTAAATGGCACACCCACAGACTGTGTGCACTTAGCAGTTACTGGCATGCTTGATACACTACCGGACATGGTGATATCCGGTATCAACAATGGCGCTAATATGGGTGACGACACTGTTTACTCTGGAACAGTTGCTGCTGCCACTGAGGGTTTCTTATTAGGTATACCCTCACTTTCCGTGTCTCTCGCAAATGTTTCCGATGAAAATTTCTCCACTGCTGCACGTGTTGTGACTGATATTGTGCTACGGTTTAAAAAAAGCAAATTCCATGAGCCGATACTACTCAATATCAATGTACCTGATATTCCTTATGAGCAACTGCAGGGCATTGAAGTAACACGACTTGGACGCCGCCACAAAGCTGAGGCAGTAGTCAAATCACAAAACCCACGTGGTGAAACAGTATACTGGGTAGGTGCAGCAGGTGCAGTTCAGGATGCTAGTGAGGACACAGATTTTCACGCAATCCAGATAAATCGAATATCGATCACACCACTAAAAATTGACCTGACTCATTACGGACAGCTAGATACAGTGAAGCAGTGGTTAGAATAGCGGACATATATTCAGGGCATTTTGTATGTTGAAGATTCAACATTTCAAAGGATATTGAGTTTGAGCATCTACCATTCTGGCATCGGCATGACTTCCCAGCGTACCCGCGTGCGTATGATCGATCGTTTACGCAGACAGAAAATCGTGGATGAAGTGGTGTTGACGGCAATGAACTCTGTTCCCCGTCATATCTTTGTCGAGGAAGTTCTGGCAAGTCGTGCCTACGATGATGTTGCACTACCCATTAATTTTGGACAGACCATTTCAAGTCCATTTATTGTCGCACGCATGAGTGAATTGCTGCGTGCAGGTTCAAATCTTGGTAAAATTCTTGAAATTGGGACAGGCTGTGGCTACCAGACAGCTATATTGGCACAGCTTGCACACGAGGTTTATTCGATCGAACGCATCGGGCCGCTACTCACCCGCACTCGGACTCGCCTGCGGAAGCTCCGTCTTAACAACGTTCGCTTGAAGCATGCAGATGGTCTCCTTGGACTACCTGAAGTTGCGCCATTCGATGGTATTATCCTGACTGGTGCAACTACGCATGTACCTTCTACATTACTGGCACAATTAGCGGTCGGTGGTAGAATGGTTATTCCCAAAGGAAGCCAGGAACAATATCTGTGCGTGTTTGAACGCAACGCGCAAGGCTATGTCGAAACTATTCTGGATGAAGTAAGATTCGTGCCAATACTGTCGGGCGTTATAAAAGATTAAGCTATGCAGAATCAGAAATGGAGAATGAAAGATAGCGAATTAAAGCAGGAGAGCTTGGATAACAATGGCCTTCTGACCACAGTCGTTGAACACTTCAAACTTACACTCTTCCAGGTTAAACCTTCTTCCACCTTTTTTTTGCTGCATATCATTCTCTGTCTTCTGACCATTGGTTGCGCCCCCACTCATCGACACGCTCCGATAATCAAAAGTGCTCCTTCCACAGCAAGCAAGTCTATAGAAGCTGCTAAGTCTTATACTGTACAGAAGGGCGATACACTTTACAGTATTGCGCAAAGCCATGGTATTGATTACAGGGATTTGGCAAAGTGGAATAGTATAGAGAACCCTGGTGCCATAAATATCGGTCAACAGCTTAGTTTATCCTCGCCTTCTGAACTGGCGCAGCCATCTATATTTGCACTCCCTGAGCTGGAACCATCATCAGTAGTCAAAACCATTCCTGAGGCTACCTCAACATCAAACGAAGATCCTACCTCTACTGTTGTTACGTTAAAAATTGAACCTAAGGCTCTGAAACTACCATATTCGGAGCAAGCAGTATTACAGTTGAAGGAATCTGAAAATGTCCTTCCAGTAGTTATAGCAAACATGGCAACCGAAAAACATGCTGAGACAAAAAACGCCCCTATGCCCTCTTCCATGGAAACTATCCATGATAATGACCGTATTGAATGGATCTGGCCCACCAAAGGAATGATATCAAGCTATTTTTCAGAAAATACTAAAGGTGTGGATATTTCAGGCAAGACGGGGCAACCGGTTCTGGCTTCTGCCACGGGACAAGTAGTTTACAGCGGCTCTGGATTGCGTGGCTATGGCCAGCTCATTATCATAAAGCATAACAGCACCTACCTTAGCGCTTATGCTCATAACAGCAAACTCCTGGTAAAGGAAGGACAAGCAGTATCTAAAGGACAAAAAATAGCAGAGATGGGAAATACCGACAGCAAGCTAGTAAGGCTTCACTTCGAAATCCGCAAGAATGGGAAACCAGTGGACCCACTCAAACATCTTCCTGAGACATCTGGGTAAACAATCATTAGATTTACTAACTATAGTCTAACAGCAAACCAGTCGACAGAGAAATTTGATATCACTCGCGTTAGGTTGCAGCATGATCAACTTGGTAGCGCTGAGAATATCGTACTTACTTTATGATAATGTAAGACGGTAATGTGTGGAACATGGTACTGTTGAGTAAAATGAAGAATTAGCTGTAAACCCAGCCCATAGACACCCTGTGGCCAATTATTTTCCTTGAACCTTCAATTGGACAATCTGCTAAATTACTGAAAATACGTCTCTCACAACGGCACTGCGCTGTGTAGATTGGTTTATTTCAGTTAACGAAAACAGAGACATGAATGAACTGAAGGAACAATTCCTTTTAAAGTATTAAATCAACCAGACTATGTCATAACTAAAAGTTTCTACGCCAACCCCCTGCACATATATTGAAAAAGAAATTTTCCAATTGATTCATTCTTTTTAAGCAAAAGTTAGAAAAGACGAGTCGTTGGGTCCGATCTTCGAAGCACATGTTACTGATTGGGACGCCCAATTTGTATAAATGACTGATTTTTGGTCAGGTAATTTTTAGATACCAGCCGTTAGCGAGACGCCCCATGTCTAAACATTTAGCTATACCGGAGCTTCGTCCTGAGTTATTGGACGGTGGCTAGAACTCTTTAAGTAAACTACTCAAGAACTTGGAAACTCAACTCTGCAACTGAATGCAAACACTCTTGCATATCGAATAGCAAAGCAGGTTGTGGGTAGGGTACCAAATGCGACATTATCCTGATAAATCATTATTGGCCCTGCGGGAAGTATAACTTTCTCAGCTTTTGATTAGACAACACAGATAGGAATCATGAAATCCAGAATAAAGATCTTTATCCTATGTAACAAGTGCCACCAAAGATCAACTGGGCATCATCAGTATCATTTTCCAATAGACGATGCTTATTGTCACGACTTTCCTCACAAGATCTAATAAAATATGGACTCTAACTTGGAGCCATGCATAAAAGCTGTTCCATGTAAGCTCCAGGCTCTCATTTCTTAGTAATAAACAACGCATCGTTATGTTTAATAAACCGATGGAAACGTCAACGTTTTTTTGATGCACTTTATTGCTTTGGGAGTGGAACCGGTTAGTTTCCCGTTTGGTGTCATTGATTATAAAAATCTTTAACTTACACCCATCAAAGAACTGAATGCTACGGTACAACGAAAACGTACCAACAGTTACGAAACGATAGTGATCAGTTCATTTTTCAAGCCAATGACATAAATATACAGTAATAGTGCGGTTGGCAAGGTAATCTGGCTTAACTGACAAGGAGTCAGTTAATGAAACAGAAATATTTCATATATACTTATCCCTAAGAAACATGGGGTGTGTGGTTGTTTTTTTACACCTGAGAAATTTAGTTGTATCCCGTTTAATAAACTGAAACATAATATTCTGTTTATTGGGATCGTATCAATCGTCTATGCTTCATGTCATTCTGAAGCATTCGGTTGTGTTTACAAATAGAAAAAGAAAACGAGGTAAGTTTTTTTGTCATAAACAGAGGAGTCAATATAATGATCAACGATGAAACTAGAAATTCTCCCACAGGAGCGCCACATATACTGCCGCCCCTGCCCTACGCAGATAATGCACTAGATCCTGTAATTTCAGCACGTACGTTGGGTTTCCATTATGGCAAGCATCACAGAACCTATGTGGATAACCTGAACAAACTGATAACTGGGACAGAACTTACAGATTTGACATTGCAAAAGGTTATCTCTGCAACAACTGGTCGAGTTGATAAAGCCGGTATATATAACAATGCCGCTCAAATTTGGAACCACACTTTTTACTGGAATAGCCTATCTCCAAAAGGTGGCGGGAAACCTCCTATAGTTTTGAAGCAAAAAATAGAGAGCTCTTTCGGTGACCTAGACTCATGTAAAAAGGAACTGGCTTCTACAGCAATGTCTCAATTCGGAAGTGGTTGGGCGTGGCTAGTAATGAATGGAGATAAGATCGAAGTAACTAAGACAGCCAATGCAGAATTACCTTTAACCAAAGGGGTAAAACCGCTTCTGGTTATTGACGTGTGGGAACATGCTTACTATCTTGATTACCAGAACCGCCGAGTGGACTATGTTAACGCAGTTATCGAAAAACTAATCAATTGGGGTTTTGCGGAAAATAACCTTGGATAGTATTACTCTAATATCACTGTGACCAAACATACACAAGGACAGTTAGAAATTATCAAGCGTGGCTGCAATGAGCTTCTGGTAGAAGAAGAACTGAAACAAAGGCTTTCTACAGGTCGCCCGCTAAGAATCAAGGCTGGGTTTGATCCCACTGCCCCGGATTTACATTTGGGTCATACAGTTCTGCTCAACAAAATGCGCCAGCTACAGGATTTGGGCCACCACATTCTGTTTCTGATAGGTGATTTCACTGGCATGATAGGCGACCCCAGCGGCAAAAATATTACCCGTCCTGCGCTAACCCGAGAACAGGTGGCGGAGAACGCGATATCCTATACCCATCAGGTATTCAAGATACTGAGGTCCGATCAAACCGAAGTAGTATTTAACTCCACTTGGATGGATAAGCTGAATGCAACTGACCTGATCAAGCTAGCAGCAACTCATACCGTCGCTCGTATGTTAGAACGGGACGATTTCGGAAAACGATATCAAAGCAATCAGCCCATTGCCATTCACGAGCTATTGTATCCGCTGATCCAGGCCTACGACTCGGTTATGCTCAAAGCAGATATTGAGCTAGGTGGCACTGATCAGAAATTCAATTTACTAATGGGACGAGAATTGCAAAAGCATTTCGGCCAGCCGCCTCAATGTATTCTGACCATGCCGCTCCTAGAAGGGCTTGATGGTGCCAACAAAATGTCTAAATCTATGGGTAACTATATTGGTATAGCTGAGAGTGCTGAAGAAATATTTGGTAAATTAATGTCAGTTTCCGATGAGTTGATGTGGCGTTATATAGAATTACTATCATTTGAATCGTTAGGTACCATCCATCTGTGGAAGCAGGAAGTGGAACAAGGTCTTAATCCACGCGATATAAAAGTAAAGTTTGCTAAAGAAATTGTGGCCCGTTTTCACAGTGAACGGGATGCAGAGACAGCATTAACCAACTTTGAGGCACGTTTCAGACATGGTGCGCAACCAGATGATATTCCAGAAAAAAATCTGCATGCTGAAGGTGACGGATTACCTATAGCAAAAATTCTCAAGCAAGCTGGACTCACTGCCAGCACAACAGAAGCACTACGTATGATTGAACAAGGAGGTGTAAAATTAAACGGTGAAAAAGTAAGTGACAAGAACTTAAAAGTAAGCCGTGGCGAAACTGCAGTAGTACAGGTAGGTAAGCGGAAATTCTCTAGGGTAATAATCCTCTGATACTCAGACAGAATATATATTTAGAAATATCAGAAACACCTTGATCCCCGTATTCGGTAGCTGTATAATTAAACCGTTTTCTGTCCAGAAGGTTTGTGGACAGATTTGTTCTTTAAAAATTTACAGCCGATAGGTGTGGGCACTTGACTGGGGAGCCTGGATATTCGGTCTTTCGAGACAGGGTATTCGGGCGGCTTAAGAGTTGAAGTGCTCGCACGATGTAAGATAGATTCTGGTATGTTTCTAGAAAGCTTAGGGGCAATAACTGGAATCGCAAGGTAACACGTCAAGCGAGAGTTGTAACAGTATTGAACTGAAGAGTTTGATCCTGGCTCAGATTGAACGCTGGCGGCATGCTTTACACATGCAAGTCGAACGGCAGCACGGGGGTAACCCTGGTGGCGAGTGGCGAACGGGTGAGGAATACATCGGAACGTACCTTCAAGTGGGGGATAACGCATCGAAAGGTGTGCTAATACCGCATAATCTCTGAGGAGAAAAGCAGGGGATCGCAAGACCTTGCGCTTTTAGAGCGGCCGATGCCTGATTAGCTTGTTGGTGAGGTAAAAGCTCACCAAGGCTTCGATCAGTAGCTGGTCTGAGAGGACGACCAGCCACACTGGGACTGAGATACGGCCCAGACTCCTACGGGAGGCAGCAGTGGGGAATTTTGGACAATGGGGGCAACCCTGATCCAGCCATGCCGCGTGAGTGAAGAAGGCCTTCGGGTTGTAAAGCTCTTTCAGCCGGAACGAAACGGTTACGGTTAATACCCGTGACTACTGACGGTACCGGAAGAAGAAGCACCGGCTAACTACGTGCCAGCAGCCGCGGTAATACGTAGGGTGCGAGCGTTAATCGGAATTACTGGGCGTAAAGCGTGCGCAGGCGGTTTTGTAAGTCAGATGTGAAATCCCCGGGCTTAACCTGGGAACTGCGTTTGAAACTGCAAGGCTAGAGTGTGGCAGAGGGGGGTGGAATTCCGCGTGTAGCAGTGAAATGCGTAGAGATGTGGAGGAACACCGATGGCGAAGGCAGCCCCCTGGGTCAACACTGACGCTCAGGCACGAAAGCATGGGGAGCAAACAGGATTAGATACCCTGGTAGTCCATGCCCTAAACGATGTCAACTAGTTGTCGGGCCTTAACGGGCTTGGTAACGTAGCTAACGCGTGAAGTTGACCGCCTGGGGAGTACGATCGCAAGATTAAAACTCAAAGGAATTGACGGGGACCCGCACAAGCGGTGGATTATGTGGATTAATTCGATGCAACGCGAAAAACCTTACCTACCCTTGACATGTATCGAAGCCCGCAAAGAAGTGGGTGTGCCCGAAAGGGAACGATAACACAGGTGCTGCATGGCTGTCGTCAGCTCGTGTCGTGAGATGTTGGGTTAAGTCCCGCAACGAGCGCAACCCTTGTCATTAATTGCCATCATTCAGTTGGGCACTTTAATGAGACTGCCGGTGACAAACCGGAGGAAGGTGGGGACGACGTCAAGTCCTCATGGCCCTTATGGGTAGGGCTTCACACGTCATACAATGGCGCGTACAGAGGGTTGCCAACCCGCAAGGGGGAGCCAATCCCAGAAAGCGCGTCGTAGTCCGGATTGTTCTCTGCAACTCGAGAGCATGAAGTCGGAATCGCTAGTAATCGCGGATCAGCATGTCGCGGTGAATACGTTCCCGGGTCTTGTAAACACCGCCCGTCACACCATGGAAGTAGGTTGCACCAGAAGTAGGTAGTCTAACCCTCGGGAGGACGCTTACCACGGTGTGGCT
>SMVA01269452.1_pt1 | contig 20456 bp, 15 predicted proteins | sample 2456451 | NCBI WGS metagenome assembly SMVA01 (sample SAMN11095933, study PRJNA526329) | marine sediment metagenome | biome: Marine sediment; feature: Surficial sediment; material: Deep marine sediment; isolation source: Hadal surficial sediment | place: Pacific Ocean | collected 2014-05 | depth... | reverse complement strand
TCGCGAATACACAGGTCGGTAAACATGGTGGCCTTTCCCGCCGAGCCGATTTTGCGGTAGGCATCTTCATTCATCAGCATACAGCCGCCGCCGCCGGACTCGGTCAGGGCATAGCCCTGAATGACATCTATCCCCTTGTCGTTGTACAGGCGTGTGAGTGTTTCCGGCATGGGTGCAGCGCCGGTAATAAAAAAGCGGAAGTCGGGGGCGTCCAGTGCTTCAAACTCGGGCACCTGGCGCATAAAGTTGAGGATGGCGGGGACGGAGGCCCCTATGGTGATTTTTTCTTCGACCAGTAAGCGCCAGAACTCGGATGGATCGAAATTCGGCATTGAAACCAGGGTGACGCCGCGTACAGCACAAAACAGTACCGCAGTCAGCGCTGCAACATGAAACATGGGCAGGGGCAGTAGGATACGATCCTGATAGCGAACGTCCACGGTGCTGGCCCAGCACAAGCCCGCCCACATGATGGACTCGTGGCTGTGAACCACGCCCTTGGGCATACCGGTAGTGCCCGATGTGTACATGATGAACAGGTTGTCGCCGTCGCCGCCTATTATTTCAGGCTCCCCGTCGCTCGCCGCGTCTAGCAAGGACGCCAGACAGGCTTCATCGTGCAGGCCTTGGTCAGTTGTCTGGACGTAACTTCCAATGATAAGCGGGTGTTCATCACTGATTTTGATGGTGTTTACGGTCTCGGCAAATTCCGGATCATAAAATAGTGCATGGGTGCCACTGTCAGACAGGATAAAGGTCAATTCACTGGCCGTTAGCCGCGTATTGAGTGGTACTACAACCAGCCCGAGTTTGGCAGCGCCGTAAAAAAGAGCGGTGAATTCGATACTGTTGTGCATCAGTAGAGCCACACGGTCACCCTGTTTTATACCGAGTGATGCCATTGCGTTTGCACACTTGTTGGCAAGACGGTTCAAGTCGGCCCAGGTGGCGCGAGTTTCGGTTGAGGGTTCGACAAAAGCTTCCACGCTAGTAGAGACATTTGCTCGTTGCCGTAGCATTAATCCTATATTCGTCATCATACTTGTCTGCTCCTAGTTAGCGTGGCTTTGCGGTGGTTTTTCTCTTAGTCGTCGATTTTTTTAACTTTTCAAAACTTTGCTGAATATACTGTATCAACAGGTAGGGGTCATTGACGGCTTCGGGTGCGGCACCCACGGCCAGGCAGATGTCCTTGTTAAAGCTGGCAAAGGTCACGTTCAAACCCCCACCCGGTGGCACAATGGGCAAACCTTGAAACGCCACCATGGGCATGCCGCCTATATACAATTGCTCCTGGGGGCCTACCATATTGGAAATCACCAGGTTAGCGCTGGGTATCGCCTCAAATGCCGGGACAAAATCGGCCAGTGCCGAACTACCAAAAATAAACAGGGAGTAAAACATGCGCACCGACGTGGGCAGCCGCTTACTTCTGGACTTTATTTTTACAATGGATTCGTGAACCTGTTCCAGGCGTTTGCCTATCGTCGCACCTGGCTGCCCCATGGGTACCAATTCGACGCTGACCTGGTTGCCCGAGCCCTCGTCTCCAGGCGTGCGTAGTGACATGGCCATCAGGCTCACCAGGGGCACATCGATACTCTTTTTTTTCTGCTTCAGATAATGGTGCAGGGCATCGTCGATAACGGTAGTCACCACATCGTTAACGGTAGTGCCCGTCTTTTTGGCGATGGCTTTAACCTGTGCCAGTGGTATTTCGCAGTTGGCGTAGCGCCTGGCTGAAGATTTAGAGACGTTATTGAATATCGTTCTCTTTGCCCCAAAGGGTAATGCGGTCTCTTTTGGCTTAAGTTTCAAGGCCTGTGCGCCCATCTTTGCGAACTCTGCGCCGGCACCCATTGCACCCAAGGGCAGCTTGCGAAAACTGGCTAACAGCTTCCTCATCTGCGGCTCGGTGGTGCGGGAGCGCTTTCTCCTGCTGGCTTTTTCCCCGGAGGGCATCCAGATCGCCCGTATGGTTTTATCTTTGGCTGAATCACTCATGGCATTGCGGAACAGTTTTAGCGCTGCCCCCCCATCGACAAGAGCGTGGTGTACTTTGATCATGATGGCGATGTGGTTACCCTCAATGCCATCGATGATGTAGCACTCCCAGGGTGGCTGGTCACGATCCAACAGGGGTGTGTTGAGAAACGAAACCAGTTCATAAAACTGCTTGAATGTGCCGGGTGCGGGCACCGCCAGATGCCTGACATGGTAGTCCAGGTCGGGTTCTACTTTTTGCCAGGAGGCAACATTCTTGCCCAGCCATTTGAGTTTTTGGTTGAAGGGCGCTGCAACCTCGCTATTGCGAAAGGTTTTAACAAGCTTTGTCACAAAACTGGCTTTTTGCTTTGCGGGGACTTTGATCAGCTGATAGGCAGTCATATGCATCTGGCGGCTGCTATTTTCCAACAGGAAAAATGACAGGTCCATGGGCTTAATTTTACTCATAATGCATTCTTCTCTTCTGTGTTGTCATCTGGTATCAGGGCGGTCAGAATTTCCAGTTCCTTTACAAAATAGTCAAATAATTGCCAGCCGTCAGGCAGTACTTTTTTATCCGCCAAAATACACAAATTTACATTCTGGCAATAGCTCCACATGGTCATGTTCAGGCAGGTGCCATCGACAATCTGGCCGGTGGAAAACCAGTTGTCGAGCTTGTAGTTATCGAGATAGAGCCGGTTTCGAGGCCCGGGTACATTAGAGAGGGCCACATTGCCAAACAGGCTCAGGCTTCCCTTCTTCTTCTCGCGCAGCCACCAGCTAAATGCCTTAACAGACCAGGGCGGTAGAATTTTCATAATCGCCCCGAAATCTGCATTCATAGCAACCATTTTTCTCAAGTGCTCTTTCATCTCATTGGCAGCTTTGTGGCTGGCGTGCAAGCGCTCCATCGGGTCTTCGATATTTGTATACAGCCAGCAGTAATCCATGGTTACAAAATTTCCCAAGCCCTCCATGCCCGCCGGCCGTTCTCCAGCAAAAGGTGTGCCGGCAATCAGTGGGTCCTGGTCGGGATTGTAACCACCGGCCAGAAACAGACGCCTGATTGCCCCCGCGGCACAGCACAGGAAAACGTCATTTATCGTGACGCCCAGCCCCTTGCTGATTTTTTTGAAATCAGCAAGGGGCATGCTGTCACAGACGAACGTTCTACCATAACTTAGAACCGTATTAATGGGTGTTTGATTCATCATAGCCGGAGAGGGGTGTGGCGGCTTCCCAGCCCGCTCATACTCTTTCTCGAGCGCCTTCCTTTGCCTGAGGCCGCTTAAGACTTTGGGCAGGTTTTTTAGTACCACCTCGGGCCAATCCAGAATGGCTAACCAGAGTTGCTTGAACCAGGAGGGAACAGGGCGTGCATGCCATTCCGGTACACTTTCTGGGCGCCACCCCGGAGTCTCCTTGTAAAATTGTTCCAGTCCGTAGGAAGCACCCACGCCGTCTACATAGGCGTGGTGTAGCATGGTGACAACAGCGACCTTGCCATCCTGAAGCCCCTCAACGACCCAGCATTTCCACAGGGGGCGGCTGCGATCCAACTGGTAGGCATATACATCGGACATAAACCTGCACAGAGCCTTGTGGTCTCCGGGGGCAGGGCAGGCTACATGTCGTATGTGGTATTCGAGATTGAATTCAGGATCTTCCACCCATAGCGCGTGGTTTATGCCAAGCGGAGCGGGTGCGAACTTCCAGCGAAAGAGCGGCAGGAGATGAATTCGCTCCTCAAAATCTTTATGAAATTTTTCAAACGACCAACCATTGGGGTCAGTGGAGGGGTCCAGTATGGCGACCTTGAATGTATGCATATAGGCTTTTGGTGTTTCGAACGCCAGCATAAATGCATCTGCACCGCCCATTCTTCTCATAGAACCACTCCGCCTGTGTTTTCCATAAAGAATAGCTCACTTATAAGGCAATACAAGGAGGTTTCTCAACACTGGGGCGCCGATTGTCGGCTACAACGGACTATTTGCTTCATAACGTCATTGAGGCAGGCTACCAGGTTTTCAGGGTCGGGTAATATATCCCTGCCCGAGGTAAAGGAGATGGCTAATTGGTCTTTGTATAAGCTGGCCGAGTACATCAAACCACAACCTTTGTACAAGGGGCTTACTGTGGTCAGCCCACTCAATTTTGCACCCAGGAAATAGACTGTTTGCCGCGGGCCTGTCAGTGTGGAAATGCCACAGCTGCCGCCTGCTTCCAGGGACTGTGGTTCACGATTCGACCAGCGCCCCAATGCGGAGAGGACGGGCGCGGGGATGTACTCATAAAATGAACGAATGCGATGACTTTTTTCCTCCAGGTCATCGTCGGAGGCCAGGACATTAGTGCCTACTATTGCATAAAGCCGCTCCAGCAGATTCTCCACGCCGGTATAGAGTTCAATGTTCTGTAAAGCCATTCTATTACCTGACAATGCGTGCGCCCCAGCGTTGCGCAGGTTGACCTGTAGCCTGGCGGACAGGTTCAGATCATTTAGCCCATCCTTGTTTGCCAGGTATTTTCTGGTTGCTTCTCCGCACACTACGGCCAGGGCGTGATGCATGCTGGCGCCCGCCACCTGGGCCATAAAGTCTTCCAATACCTTGCTCTGGTAGAAGCCGCCTTCAAAGACGCGCGCTGGGCCCGGTGCTGCGGTAAATCGCGTGGCGTGCTCGTCGTTGACATCATTGGACGACGTAAGGCTACGCAAGCGACGCGCCGTGGCTCTGGCCAGTTGCCTGGCGATGGTTTTCCTGTATTTCACCGACTGCAGAGAAAATTTAGCACCTCTGAGCAGGTTACCAAATAGCATTTGCACGGCAATATCCAGGGAGCCGGGTGCTCTTGCTGCAAAGCGGGTCACCTGGGTGGCTTTGTGCTCGTGCTGTTGTGTGTTTGCTGTGGTCTCGTGCAGCGACTCGAGCAGCTCCAGCGCTGTAAATTCATCCATGGCGCAATGGTGTATTTTGAAGTAGATGGCAAAGCTGCCCCTGGGCAGGCCGGCAACCTTGTCCAGTCCCTCAATGACATACATTTCCCACAGTGGGCGGCGAATATCCAATGGGCGAGAGTGGATGCGGGATATTTGAATACAAAACTGACGCCAATCTCCCGGCTTGGGCAAAGCCATATGTCTTACGTGGTACTCCAGATCAAAGTTATCGTCCTCTATCCAGTAGGGGTAGTCCAGATCCCCGGGAATCCGCTTGATCTTCTGATGAAATACCGGCGCAGAGGCAAGGCGGTTTTGAATATGTTTCAAAATATGTTGAAAACGAATGACGTGACCATCGGTTTTGGACTGATCGTAGAGTGCGATTAGCCCGAGGTGTGCGGGGTTGTCGGGCTGCTCCAGAAATAGAAATGCCGCATCTTCACTGTCAACCTGCTGCAAGGCTTGCCTCCCGTTCTTCATTGTCAATGTGGCAGGGAAGTTTCTCTTTTATAAACTGCCCTATGCGTTGAATGCCGTCGACGCTTTCCGGCAGAAATGGCATGGACACCCATACATGAGGGACTTTTTGCCATACATCTACTCGAACATCGGTCTGGTACATATGTGCCTTGCGTGCCAGGCGCAAACTGTCGTCTAGCAACATTTCAGCATCGCTGACCAGTACGTAAATGGGGGGAAGCCCCTCAAATGTGCCATATATCGGGGAAATATAGGGGTGTTTGTGGTCGTGGTCACCGACGTATAGTGTTCTCGGGTTTACAGCGCGCCGTGCCGGGTGGGGCAGGGCTGAATCTGTTTTGGCGTTTTTCACCCTTGATGGAGCCTCGTCGCCCGCGTCCAGCAGGGGAGACATCAATACGGCGCCGCCGGGAGTTGGACGCTTTGAGTCCCGCAGGGCAAGCAGCAGTGCCAGAGCGAGACCGCCGCCCGCCGAGTCCCCTGCGATAAGGATATCCTCCGCATTGTGGCCCTGGGTGAGCAGCAGCTCATAGGCGGCGATGGCATCGTCCAGCCCCGCTGGAAATGGATGTTCAGGTGCGAGCCGGTAGTAACATATTAGGGCAGAGGCGTTCGCCTCCAGGCATATTCTGGATGCCAGGGCAGCGTGCAGCTGTGGGGTTCGCATGACGTAAGCACCTCCTGGCAAATACAGTATTACGCGGCTGTTTTCCGGGGCCAGTTCCGTGGGCGTAATCCATTTGAGCTCGCAGTGATCGTTGGGGTCAACCACTGTGCTTATTGTGACTTTACCGGGAGACGCCAGACGCCCCAGGGTGCTGTCAACCAGGCTTATCATGCAGCGAATAAGTCGTAGGGAGGACACATGCCGTAAGGTGGGCTTGATGCTCAGGGACAAGTAGGTGTTTAGCAAATCGGTTTGCCAACTTTGCATAAATAACCAGTCGTTCTCAGTGGTGGAGGGCGGGTAACAGCATTCTGCTTATTGTATTAGGAATTAGTTGTCATAGGGCGCAAAACACTTGTCATCACGAATAGCGAAAATCGTGGGGTTTTGTCAAAGACAAGCCCTCTGCCTTTTCAGACAAGCCAAAACTCCCTGTAGCCATTTACACTCTGGCATAGAGAAAATGGACGATAATTGGAGTAAAAATCATGAGTGATTTCGACGGAAAAGTAGTTATTGTTACAGGCGCCGCAAGTGGAATAGGGCGTGCGGCTGCTATTGGTTTTGCCGCTGAAGGTGCCAGCGTTGTGCTCGCTGATATCAACGAAAGCGGAGCGCAGGAGGCTGCAGCTATCATCGGCGATAAGGCCCTGGCTGTCTATGTAGATGTCGCTGACGCTTCATCCTGCGAGGCCATGGTTGCTCAAACCGTTACCGCTTTTGGCCGCCTGGATGTGATTTTTAACAATGCCGGAATTTCTGGTGACCGCTACAACACCGCTAACCAGCCGCTGGATAATTGGCAGCGGGTTATCGATATTAATCTTAGTGGTGTTTTCTACTGCACCAAATATGCTATTGCAGAAATGCAAAAGGTCGGTGGAGGCGTTATTGTTAACACCAGCTCCATAGATGGCCTGACCGGTATGGCAACTCTGTCACCCTATACGGCGGCCAAGCACGGCGTACTGGGCCTGACCAAGGCCACTGCACTTGAATATGGTCGTGAGAATATTCGCTGCGTGGCGGTATGTCCCGGATTTATCGATACAGCAATGACCCAGGGTAGTTTGGGGCCTGAAGAAGCTGCCGCCCTGGCTGAGCTTATCCCGAACGTGGGAGGCAAACCTGCGGCCCCGGAGCTAATTGCAAATATGGTTCTGTGGCTGGCATCAGACAAGGCCTGCTATGTAAACGGCACAAGCCACAGTATTGATGCTGGCCTGTCAGCGGGATTTTCCCTGCCAGAACCGGCTTAGTTTATTTGGGTCTAGTCTTGTGGCAGACGATTAGTTAAGGTCCTCATCTGCCCAGAATTTGGTTCCCTGCAAGGTGGCCTGTAGTGCAAGCCCGGCGGAGGTTAGCTGATATATTGTGGTTCCAGGTACAACAGTAAGCGCTGCTTCCGTGCCCATACCCTTACCTTCTGATTCAGCACTGGCTTCTGCTTTGCCTGAGAAGTCCCAGCCTTCTTTCTGGAAATCGTCCATCGCCGAGACAGTGTGAAAAATAAAGATAACACTGAAGTCCTTCACACCCATGCCTATGCCGCCGCCAGCAGAAAACATCTTCATGTAGGTATCTTTGCCGTTGTGGTTATCGCGTAAAATTCCTCCGCCGCGCTCTGTTGCTATAAGGAATAAGTTCAGGCCTATGCTGGAGAACACTGCATAGCCCTTGGCAGATTGAATCTCACTCTTTGCCGCGGGCCTTTCCACATATAACTTCTTCAGGGCGGCAGAGCGTGCCTCCTGCAATTCCTTGCGTTCCTTGTCCGGGTCTTTATCACCAAACAGGGCGTAACTGGACATGGGGGCAACCAGCAGCAGGGCCGAAAATAGGATTGAAATAAACTGTTTCATGATAAGGTTCCTGGCAATTTTCAGACCGCATCAGTATACAGCTTGCTGGTTATTTCACTAGAAGTAATAGCAAAGGGGCAATGATTGTCCAGTTAAGACAAGCCATCTTCCTGTTATGCCAAGTATCGACCTGAGCAACTTCGTATAGTCAATACCTGTAAAGTGCGTACACCAGGTGAATTGGAGTAGATTACAATGAGTTCAGAGATAGTAATAGCGGGCGTCGGCATGATTCCTTTCAAGAAACCGGGACAATCCGATACCTACGATGCCATGGGGGAGAACGCCACAAGGGCTGCCCTGCGCGATGCGGGTATTTCCTTTGCCCTGATTGAGCAGGCATTCTGCGGCTATGTTTACGGCGACAGTTGTGCGGGCCAGGCCGCCTTATATCGCCTGGATATCAACGGCATTCCAATATTCAATGTTAACAACAACTGCGCCAGTGGTTCCTCGGCTTTTGCCCTGGCCACCCAGGCGGTCGAGAGCGGTAACGTGGAATGTGCGCTGGCCCTGGGCTTTGAAGAAATGCTGCCCGGAGCGATCGATATGATTTTCCCGGAAAAAGTCAGCCCACTCACTCGCCATGAAAATGCCATCGCCAATATCATGAATTTCAGCGAAGACGAGCGCAAAGTGCCCCCGGCTATCGCCATGTTTGGTGCCCAGGTTGATGCCATGTTGGCCAGTGGTGTCACCGAGGAAACCATTGCAGCCATGAGTGTTAAGTCTCGCCTCCATGCAGCGGACAATCCTAATGCAATCTTCCGCAAGCCCATCACCGTAGAAGAGATACTCGCAACACCCAAATTGTTCAGGAATTTGCGTAAAAATTATGCCTGCGCCCCCAGCTGTGGTGCTGCAGCGGTCATCGTCTGCACGCCTGAATTTGCCAAATCACATGGCGTTCGCAGCGATGTGCGGCTGGCAGGGCGGGGTTGGTGTAGTGATAAACGAGAGTACTTCTCCAGCAGTAATGTGCTGGATGTCATGTTCCAGGCCCTGAGCCGGGATGCTGCCAATTCGGCCTATGAGGACGCGGGTATAGGTCCCGAGGATGTCGATGTAATAGAGCTGCACGATTGCTTCGCGACCAACGAGCTTGCTACCTACGTGGCTCTCGGGCTGTGTGCAGAAAGCGAACTGAACGAATATGTCGCGTCGGGCCAGAACACCTACGGCGGCAGCACGGTGGTCAACCCGTCCGGTGGACTGTTGGCCAAGGGGCATCCCCTGGGCGCGACGGGTCTGGCTCAATTGGCAGAATTGACCTGGCAACTGCGGGGCGAGGCGGGCAGCCGGCAGGTGGAAGGCGCGCGCATTGCACTTCAGCATAATGGTGGTCTTGGCAGTGCCGGATTTGTGCATATATTGAAAAGGCATTAGGAATGTGATGTACCAAGAGCCTTAGTGGCAATGTTGGATATAGATTTAGTAGATTTTGAGTAGTAGCATGCTGTCAACAGGGGGTTCATTTACCCCAGTAGCTTTATTTAGATTCAGGAGAATATCATAGAGAATCTCAGACAGAGTGTTGGCGCAGCAGTGACAACGATGCTATTGCTCACTGCATCGGGCGTTGTTGCTGCCTCGTCGGGAGAAGTAACGGATGCGGCCAGAGCCTTTTCTCCACCGGCAAACACCAGCCACGCAACCAGTGTTTATTGGGGCGATTCGCACCTACATACAGGCTTATCATTGGATGCTGGGTTGTTTGGTAACACACTCGGCCCCGATGATGCCTATCGCCTGGCTCGCGGCGAGCAGATTACCGCCTCCTCCGGAATACCGGTTAAGTTGGCCAGGCCGCTGGACTGGATGGTTGTGACTGATCATTCTGACTTGATGGGTATAGCCACGGATATCAAAAAGGGCACACCCAATATTCTTGCCATTGATAAGGGCAGGGAATGGCACGAGGGGTTTAATAAAGGCGGCCGGGCAGCGAGTGAGGCAGCATTTGACCTGATCCGTAATTTCGCCCAGATGACGCTGCCAGTACAGCTGGTGGAAGATTATAGCCCCGGGTCTAAAGTGTTCGGTGGAGTATGGAAGGATATTGTCAACTCAGCGGAAAAACACAATGAACCCGGTTTGTTCACTGCCTTTATCGGTTATGAATGGACCTCAGTGCCCAAGGGGTTCAATCTCCATCGCAATGTCATATTACGCGACAACGCCGATAAGGCCTTAATGGTATTACCCTTAACGACTCAGCCACCCAAGGGTACAACTGATCCTCTCGCGCTGTATCAGTGGCTTGAAGAGTATGAAAGTAAAACAGGAGGTCGCGCCTTTGCCTTTTCTCATAATGGCAATCTTTCCAATGGCTGGATGTTTCCAACTGATAAAACCTATGCCGGTGGTGTGGTCGATGAAGAGTACGTAAAGCTGCGTGCGAAATGGGAGCCCCATTACGAGATCACCCAAATAAAGGGGGACGGTGAAGCCCACCCCTATCTTTCTCCCGATGACGAGTTCGCCGATTACGAGACATGGGATGTGGGCAACCTCGATATCAGCGAGGTGAAGAGACCCGAGATGCTAAAGGGGGAGTATGCACGTGAGGCATTGAAACAGGGTTTGCTGCTTGAGGCGAAGCTTGGATACAACCCTTATAAGTTTGGTGTGGGCGGCGCTACCGACAGCCATACTGCGTTGGCCACCGCAGATGAAGATAACTTTTTTGGCAAATCTACCAGTGTCGAGCCTTCGTCGGACAGGGTCAGTCACCCATTTGTTAAATCTGAACTCGGTGTTTTTGAAGGGTATAAATTAGTCGCTTCCGGCTATACCGGTATTTGGGCGCACGATAATACCCGGGCGGCATTATTTGATGCCATGGAGCGCAAGGAGACCTACGGCACCACCGGTCCGCGAATGACGGTTCGTTTTTTTGGCGGCTGGGACTTTGAAGAGAAGGACATCTATTCCAACGATGCTGCAGGCATAGGTTACGCAAAGGGTGTTCCTATGGGAGGTGACCTGAAAAAGGTCAAAGGCAGAAAAGCACCCAAGTTTATGGTGTCTGCTCTACGTGATCCTCAGAGTGCAAACCTGGACAGAATCCAGATCATTAAGGGCTGGTTGGACAAGCAGGGTAAGCTTCACGAGAAGGTCTATGACGTGGCTGTATCAGATGGCCGCAAAATCAAAAATGGGCGCTGTAAAACACCCGTTGGCAATACGGTAGATCTGGAAACAGCCACCTGGAGCAATAGTATTGGCGACACGCAGTTGGCGACGGTGTGGACAGACCCCGATTTTGATAGTGATGAATCAGCCTTCTATTACGCACGAGTGCTGGAAATTCCAACGCCGCGCTGGGTTGTTTACGACAAGGTGAGGCTGGGTGCTAAAATCCCCAAAGAAGCGGAATTGATAGGTCAGGAACGAGCTTATACTTCAGCTATCTGGTACACGCCGTAACTATCGCGTATAGAAACAGGTATTGGAGAATAGTAAGCCCGATTGGAGACACTCGGGCTTTTTGTAATCGTTAATCCTACCCAGATCATCAGGCAGTAAGGTCCCCAAAAGCCGTAGCGCATTAGCACGGCGATGGTTTTTATCTCCAGTGACAAGAACTCTGTGAATTACGACAAGTGTCACTCAATCCGAGTCACTAGACTATATAGAGATTAATACGGGACGCACTGTGTCCATTTACAGAGACGAATACCCTGGGAGTACTTTATGTTTGTTGTCGACAAATTTAGCTTGCCGAAGCTTGGATTATCCACTCTTTTTGAGGTCTCCGTCATGTCGGGGTAAAACCAAACTTCGAGAAAATTCTCGATGATACGTGTCAGTCGCTTGCCACGGGCCACATTGAACAGAGCAGCCTCGCTATAACTGAAATTACCTATTTACTGGGATTCTCCGATGCGGCCAATTTTACTCGAGCGTTCAGGCGATGGACAGGAAGTCACCGCTTCAATACGGATGTTTCATATAAAGGTGACTACTTCCTGGATGGTGACCTGGACCCGAATACGCTGCAGGAGAGCTACGTCAAGGTCAATGCGCGCATAGGGATCAGTTCCGCAGCGGATACCTGGGAAGTGGCCTTATACGGTCGCAACCTGACGGATGAGTCTACTTATACGTTTGTCACTGATGCTCCTTTAAGTGCCGGTATTTACGGCGCCTGGGCGGAAGAGCCAATGATCGTGGGCTTGCAGGCGCGCTACAACTTCTAGCTAAGTATGCGGCTATCCCATGGGCGCTGCCGAGTAATTGGCAGCGCCCATTTTTTTGTTGTAAAAATAAGCCAAACAGGGCGATGTAAAGGCCTAGTCCTGCCAGATAACCAAACGCCCCCGGTTGTACCAGTCATCCAAAAAGGGTGCATAGGTTTTTCCAACTCCACCTCGGCCTGATCTAATGCCTCCCCAGCACTTTCCTTTTGTGCAGGCAGAACCGGTCAGTAGCTGTAACTTCATACGCAGTTCGTTACGGCTTCCGGCAAAATGGTTACCGTGCTGAGAAAATCTGATTTCCTGGCCCCAGCGTTTGCCTTGCAGCTGACAGCGAATGAGATAACCTGGCAGTACGAGTATGACAGTGAACAATTATCAATGATCCAACCCCAGTGATTGCCTGAATTCCCGGGGTGATTTGTTGGTCCAACGTTTGAATGCCCGGGTAAAATTGCTGACGTCGGAAAAGCCTAGCAAGTAAGCGGCCTCTGTTATTGATATAGCACTTTGCTCCATGTAGCTCAGCGCCAGGGACTCTCGGGTGGAATCCAGGATTTCTTGAAAGCTGGTGTCTTTGGCGGCCAGCTTCATCTGTAAACTGCGGGGGCTCATGCAAAGTTTATCTGCTACGCGTTGCTTGGTGATTGCGCTGGAGGAAAGTTCTTCGACAATCATGGTGCGAACGCGATTAATAATGTCCTGCTTCTCTATTCTTTTCAAATACTGCATGGAGGTTTGGTCGTGCATCTGTGCGAGCTCCTTGCTCGCACCGGGAAGAGGTTTGTCTACAAGATCCGGCGCAAGGGCGATAACCACTTCGGGGCAGTCGAAACGAATTTCGCAGTTAAAGTAATCGCTATACTTTTTAATGTCAGTTGATGGTTCTGGTCGCATCAGTTCAACGCGCAGCGGGTTGAAAGCCGGGTTGTAAATAAACCGGATAAAGCGCACCTGCAAAGAAATGAAGGCATCGTGGGTTTCCCAACAAATATCATCCGATAATACCTGTGTAACTATCAAAAACTCATTCGCGTCTTCCTCAATGCGTATCTCCGCACTCTGGGAAACTATTTTGTAGTAATTGCAGAGTCGCTGTGCGTAGTCGCGCAGGGAAGTACTGGCCATCAAGGCGTAGCCCAGGGCGTGCAAGTTGCCGGGGTGCATGGTTTGTCCTACCAGTAGACCAAAACTGGGGTCGCCGCTAGCTTCAACAGAGGCCTTGAATAGCCGGCTGATTTCTGCATTGGTCAGGCGCAACATGGGGTCGGTTGTCGTCTGTAGTGACACACCGCATTTATCGAAGATGGCCTGGGGGTCCAGATCGCACTGTTCCAGAGCGGAGGCTATGGCAAAAGCATAAGCTGCAATGGTAGATGGATTGGATGGCCCGCTATTAATGCCCGGCATTTTGGGTCCCTGACCTGACTGTCTCTGTTAGCTCGCAGAGTGTAAGGTTTTGGGTTTGGAATAGGAACCCCTATTAATTCACTGCTCTGGACTGCCCACCCCAGTAGCCTTTACGCAGTTCGACTTTTAATACCTTGCCCACGGGGCTGCGTGGAAGTTGCTCAATAAAATCAACACTCTTTGGCGTTTTGACGCTTCCCAACTCTGATTTAACCAGGGCAATCAGCTCTTCCGCCGTGCATGACTGCCCCGGTTTTAGCTGCACAACAGCCTTTACAGCTTCACCCCATTTTTCATCGGGCACACCCACAACGGCACATTCCTGAACGGCCGGGTGGGTAGAGACTACCTGTTCTATCTCATTGGGAAAGACGTTAAAGCCGCCGGTGATAATCATGTCCTTTTTTCGGTCGACGATGGTAATGTAGCCGTCGCTGTCCATGACACCAATATCGCCCGTGTGATGCCAGCCGAACTCGCTTACTTCTGCGGTCGCCTCCGGATTTTTATAGTAGCCAGGGCTGACCAGCTCGCCCTTTAAACAGATTTCACCCGCCGTACCGGTGGGTTGCTCCTCGCCTGCATCGTTGAGAATTGTCACCGTATTGAAAATGCATGGGCGACCGATGGAGTGCAGCCGGGCTTCGTCTATCTCACCATCCTTGTCGAGATAGTCCCAGGGTGCCTTGGCGGTGATCGATGCGGGGGCCTCGGACTGGCCGAAGGCCTCGCTCATCACCGGCCCGAATACACTGATGGCTTCCTTGAGGCGATCCAGTGAGGTGGGCGCTGCGCCCACCAGGAAATGCTGAAGGCTACTGTAATCGCGTTCTCTGATGTCGGGCAGGGCAAGCATCATGTAGAGTACGGTGGGTGGCAGGAACAGGTGAGTAACTTTGTATTTCTCCATCGCATTGGCAATGTCCGGCGGGTTGGTACTGGACATGATGGCGTTAGTACCCCCCCGGGCAAAGTGCATACACCCGGTTAAGCCGGCAGTGTGTGTCATTGGCGCTACCATCAGGTGGCAACTGTCATCGTGATAGTTGAAATGCGCGTAGAAATTACTGTAAAAAGTATGGATGTTGGCATGCGTTAAAATAACGCCCTTGGACTTGCCCGTGGTTCCACCAGTAGGGAAAATCGCGAAGGTGTCGTCCATCTGGCCGCCGCTTCCCTGGAAACTGGCAGGGGCCCCATCGGACCACTTTCCCATGGGTATGCCAACACCGCAGTCACTATCAATACAAACAATTTCTTTAATACCGGGACACTGCTTCAATAATGCCTGTGCTTCCGTTGCATAGGCACTGTGGAACAACAGGAGCTCACCATCGAAACGGGTGAGTAAATCCGCATTGACCGGAACCGTATTGCGCGGGTTTATCGGCAGCCACACACACTCCGCCCGGAACAATCCAAGCAGTGCCAGAAAGGCGCTTGTACAGTTGGGTGCGAGTATGCCAACGTGGCCGCCACGGCTATAGCCCTTGGCATCTATGGCAGCGGCGATGGTATGGGTTACAGGATGCGCATCCGCATAGCTAATACCGGGTTGCTCGCTGCCTACATCGAGAACAGCGATGTTGTCCGGGTAATATTTGGTGCCGTTGTCAAAGTGCTCGATAATCCGCATGGTTTTGTTCCTTACAAGGTCTCCAGTTCACAAAGCCCGAAGTTCTGGAATTGCCCCAGTAGTTCGCGATAACCAACAGCCTGACAGGCAGAACTAAAACCGGCAGTCAACTGATGGCCGTTTATGAGGTAATTTGCCGTTGCCGCCTGGGCAACACCGGTCAGGAGGTAGGGCATAAAGCTGCGCACGATGGCGGTTGTCTGGGTATTGCCGCCGCGCCCGTGAACGACATCGGTATTGCGGTGTAACAGTGGGTTTTCCCTGGGAGGCATTCCGGACTGAATACTTTCACCAATTGCTTTCAGTTTCGCCGCCTGTTCCTCTTCAGGCAGTGCCTTGAGCTCGTTCTCATACATTTCTTGCATCGCTACCACCTGTTCCATCAGTGCGCGGTTGGTAAAACTGGTGAGTTGCCTGCAGTTTATTACGCGAGGATCATTTTCAAAGACCAGGGGCAGAGAACCGCCACCCCAGGGGTGGGCCAGTTGGGTCATCATCAGGCCTGGAACAACGACTTCGTAGCCCTTGGCGGCAGGCCAGATTGCTCTCTGGTTGTTTTCCAGGGAAAACGCCTGGTCGGATGTCTGGAACATCGAGAAAATTGACTGGGTTGAGCCGTAGGTTGGGGTGCCCGTGGCGCTACAGATAGCTTCCAGGGTGTCGACACCCGGTGTTTCCAGAACAATATGTGCGGCTATCTCCAGTGGAGCATACATATAGGATGTACAGGGTGCCAGCAGCTTGCCAGCAGCTTCGAACTGATCGCCAAATTTCTTGGCAACTTCATCCATAAAAGGTATTTCACCTGTGGTGTCCAGGTAATGTGCATTTGCATTTGCGCACGCTTCAACTACAAGTTGGCCGAAGTAGTGGAAGGGCCCCACTGTATTACAGACAACCTGAGCGCCACTGAACAGTGCAGTCAGTGAATCCAGGTCGTGGCTTACTTCTACAACTTCGTACTCGGCAGTTTCGATACCGGGCACAAGTGCCATGGCCTCTTCCAGGCGCGCTTTATTGCGACCAGCCGCGATAAAGGGAATTTGATAGTTGCGCAGGGCCTCCGCTACCAGCCTGCCGGTGTATCCACTTGCGCCATAAACTACTACAGGTTTCTTTGACATGATTTGTTCCATCCTTTCAATTTGCTATTCAGGTTCTAATATTATGTGAGAGGTTTTTTTACAGGTTATTTGTTTCCTTGTAGTGCCGGCTCAACCAGCGCATACCCTTGAGTCGAAGAACGTTGTTCTCGCCATCTTCTATCATGGAGGCCCGCGCATCGCGCATAAGTTTTTCGATGGGGTATTCTTTGGTCAACCCATTGCCGCCAAACAACTGCAACGCCTCACTGGCTATTTCAAAGGCTGTGTCGGTCACATGGGTTTTACTGGTTATAGATGCCATCAAGTGGGGCCCATTGGCGCTGTAGTTATAGTCAAACACCCTGAGACTCAAGGCGCGACATGCCTCGACCTTCTGGTAGAGATTGAATGTGCGCATCTGCACGCTTTGGTGCTCTATAATGGGAACGCCACCTTGCTTGCGCTCATGTACATAGGCCAGGGCGTGCTCGAAAGCGGCGCGGGCCACACCGGTAAAGGTAGCTGCCATTTCCATGTTGGCAAAGGTGAGTGTGCCAACAAAGCTGTTCAAAGCCTCGTCTTCCTGTGCCAAAACATACTTTTTGGGCACACGTACTTCGTCAAAAAAGATTTCGCCTTGAGGTAGGGGACGTTGCCCCAGCTTATCGAGTGGCTTCCCACGGGACACGCCGGGGAGATCCAGGGGGATAAAAATCGCGATGTGGTTCAAGCCCCTGCCATTTTTGTGGTACAGACCTTTACCGTAGTCGCACGGTAGATAGGCTAATGCGGTTTGGGCTAGTGGTGCAAAGGATACCCATGCAGCGGACTGACCACTGATAACAACCTCATCGCCTTCAATTCTGGCTTTTAAATTTCCCTTGGACTGAGTTGAACCGGGGTGCACTTCAGAACCTTCCATATCTACCAGATCACTGCCGCGCTCGGGCTGAGTGGCCAGCCAGCAGCCGGGAACACTGCCAAACTTTTCGATGATCTCGGCATCGCCTGTAGTGTGGGCGGCGAAGGCTGGAATACTGGATGCCAGGGCGGCTATGGCCAGGCCGGAATCACCCCAGCCAAACTCTTCAAAAATAATGGGGAAAATTCGTGACTTCTGCTTGTCGTCAAGCTCGGCCAGTGCGCCAAGGTCAAGAATGCCAGATTCCTGCAGCTTGGCCATGTATTCAAATAACGGCGAGCCCTCTGCGATCACCTCTTCCGGTGTCATTTTGTCCAGCTTTTCTCCGATGGGGCGCATGACTTCCGCGGCAAAGCGATGGGCCGCATCTTGAATGGTCTGTTCCTCTTCGCTCAGTTCTGCTTCCAGTCCGCGCAGCCCCAGCTTGGGTATCTCTAGTTTTTCGAAGGTGAACATGGTGGATCTCCGTTATCTACTAAGTGGACTGTCAGTGAACTAAGCATAGCAGCCACCGACACAAGATCTTTGTCACAGGGCGAACATCGCTTGTCCCATTGACCACAAACCGATTTTGCTTGTTACCTGCCCCCTACAGATACCGTATCCAGTATGTGTATCACCCTAATAAATCGGGATTTTGAATAAGCTTACGATACGACTGGTAGGGTTTTTGGGAGAGAAAAGAAGGATAAAAAATCAACAATTGAGTAAACTGTCCCCGGAATACATACCTAATCACAACTGTAGGGCAGAGCAATGAAACTGATTACTATATTTTTTGCAGCAATGGTGCTGACTTTAACCCAACTGTCCGCCGTGGCAGGCCCCGATGACCGCCAGGACAGACGTCAGGAACGTGGTCGCTCCGATGAGCGCCAGGACAGGCGAGAGTGTCGTCAGGAAGAGGGCAGAGTGGGCGAGGACAAGCGTGAGTGCAAACAGGAAGAAGTGCGCGATGGCGTCAGGGGTAATCGTGATAACGACGATGATCACGACAAGGATGATGATTGAGTTTTTGGTATTCAAACGCGGCGGTTCGATAGAACCGCTTGTTTAGTACCACCTTTCAAACTTCTTGTGCTCAGTCCGAAAAAATCCACTTGCGATTGCGATAAAAGTAGCCCATAAACGACGTGTAAAACTCGGGGAAAAATCGCTTAAAGCGCCAGCCCCATTTTGCATCGGATTGTGTCATTACGTAGAGGCGGTCGCGCTCAATTGCCTTCATAAGGTCGTCGACAATATGCTCGGGCGTTACTTTTGATATTTCCAACTGCTTTCTCAAGCTCTTTTCCATGTGTCTGTCGGTGCCGATGGACTCCCCCAGGGAGGTGACAAAAACCGTGGGGCAGATCACGGTCACGCCGATGTTGTCTTTGCACAGTTCTATTTTGAGGGTTTCAGACAGGGAGACCACGCCGGCCTTTGCCACGTTATAGGCTGCCATCTCTGGCGGTGCCATGGTGCCGGCGCTGGAGGCTGTATTGATAATATATCCACCTCCCTGCTGCTTTAACATCGGCGTAAATATTTTGCAGCCGTAAATGACGCTCCACAAATCTATGTCGATGGTTCTCCGCCAATCTTCGAGCGTCAGCTCGTCTATGGCACCGGCGGTTGCAATACCTGCATTATTAAATATCAGGTCCACGCCACCCCATGCTTCCTGAATTGTACTTGCCGCCTTTTCCAGTGATTCGTACACAGTGACATCAATGACCATAGAAAGAGTTTCTGCACCCAGCCCCTGTAGTTGCCTGTCGGCTTGCGCCAGCCTGTCGGCATTGATGTCGGCAATCAGTAACTTCCAGCCCTTGGCGGCAAGACGTTCGCAGATGGCCAGCCCTAGTCCACTGGCTGCGCCTGTAATAAAGGCGCGTTTTTCGGGAAACTTTTGCTCAAGATTCATACTCGGTATCCATTGTTTTTTTGTTCAGACGATTTTGTGTCCTGATGCCACTCTCCGTGGTTCTGATTATAATGGTTACACGTGGTCTGAACAGGAATAGTGCTTGTCATTTGGAACGCGATGGCTAATATTCCTAATGACTGTCCAGGGGAGCTCTGTCATATGGAACGCCGCACATTTCTACAGCTGGGCCTGGGCACCGCGGCCTTGAGCCTGCTGTCCTGCGCAGATAACAAGTCTCCCGGGGATTCCTGGTGGTCGGGCGATGTGCAGCACATCTTGCCGCTGGTTTCCCCCAGCGCTTTTAACATCAAGGTCTCCTTCGGCAACGCCTTGGGCAATACCCCCTCATTAATGTGTAATGGCCAGGCTTATCCGGGGCAGCAACAGGATAGTGAGGGGCGCTTTTTTGCTTATCGCGTGGCGGGGCTTACGCCAGACACAAGCTACCGCTTACAGCTGGTTGGAGGGGCGGGGGAGAGCTTGTGTGAGGAATGGCCGCTAAAGACGTTTCCCGCCCTGGATGCCAGCCCGGGACAGTTATCGATTGCCGCTTATACCTGCGCTGGCGGCCCGGATTGGCCCACCCTCGGCAATAAGCACGGGTTTAAGCCCGCGGCGTACCGGCGGAAACTCTACGACCTTATCCTGGCACAACAACCCAATTTGGTGGTGGCTAACGGCGATCATATCTACTGGGATTACCGCTCCTGGAAGGAGAATCCGGATAGTGCCCTGGTGCGCTGGGCCATGGCGGCGGTAATCAATTCCTACGGGCGCTTTGACGAGAGTAAACCGGTACGGGGTACCGATAACGAAAAAACCCTGATTGCCATAGGTGATGACCAGATTGCCTCGTCCTATGGCGTGCGCTTTCGCTCTACACCCGTTTTGTTCGTCACCGATGATCACGACTACTTCGACAATGATGACGCCACGCCGGAACTTGTGACTTTCCCACCGGACGCCTTCCACCAGGATTTGAGAAATACGCTGCAACGCCTGTATTTTCCTGAATACATCGTGGATATACCGCTGCCTGTGGCGGTGCCAGGGCAAAGGCAGGTCAATGGCGTCAACCTCAGTACCCACTATGGCTCGGTAACTTACGGACGCCTGTTTTCCGGCCTGCTGTATGACTGTGGCGGCATGATAGACCTTGGGGGGGACAACGCTGGCCTGATACCTCCCAGTGTGGAAAATTGGCTGATGATGGAAACAGCAAAGGAAAGCAGCAAACACCTGATTCATTTTCCCTCCCACCCCATGGGTTGGACGGCGGGTAAGTGGCGCGAGTGGTACCCGGATTTGCTGGAGTCCAAGGGCTCGCTGGTAGCGGGTGTGGAGCACAGT
>SMVA01108001.1_pt1 | contig 20456 bp, 17 predicted proteins | sample 2456451 | NCBI WGS metagenome assembly SMVA01 (sample SAMN11095933, study PRJNA526329) | marine sediment metagenome | biome: Marine sediment; feature: Surficial sediment; material: Deep marine sediment; isolation source: Hadal surficial sediment | place: Pacific Ocean | collected 2014-05 | depth... | reverse complement strand
TTGTCATCGCTCAATCCTCTCAGGAGTTTGAGCCTCCGACAATCCCGGCGCGGTTCACTCAATCAGATTCTGCAAGGATGTGCGACGCCCGGCGGACCGATCGATAAAATGACCGGAGGACATTTCGCTCTCAATGCGACTCGCCCAATCCTGCGCTCTTTTCTTACTAGTAAATGTCGCAGATTGATGGGGCCAGCCTTTACGGCGGATCTTAACCTGCCACTGGCCATCGGCACGTTTGTGGATGGTAGCCATTGAAAACCCACTGTCCCAAAAATGTCCCAAACAGTATATACGGAAAATTCTGGAAGCCAAGCCGCTAGGTATGCCGTTGATTTATTTCAGTAATTTGGCGCACCCGACAGGATTCGAACCTGTGACCTCTGCCTTCGGAGGGCAGCGCTCTATCCAGCTGAGCTACGGGTGCCATCTCAAAAACGCCGGCCTCCTCTAAACGAATTGCGGTGATGCGGCAAGCGCGGCGTGGCCCGCTGGTTCGCTTGTCGCTAAGCTTGCGCCATGACCTTTGCTGCGAGGCCGTTTCCGATCGATCCGGGCGAAATCCACTTTACCTATATGCGCGCCTCCGGCCCGGGCGGGCAGAATGTCAACAAGGTGTCGAGCGCCGTCCAGTTGCGCTTCGATGTCCGCGGCTCGCCATCGCTGCCCGGCCCGGTCCGGTCGCGGCTGCAACGGCTGGCCGGTGCGCGGCTGACAAAAGAGGGCGTGATTGTCATCAAGGCCGATCGCTTCCGGAGCCGGGAACGCAACCGGCAGGACGCGCTCGACCGGTTGGCGGTGCTGATCAGGCAAGCGCGGATCGAGCCGAAAAAACGGCGGGCGACAAGGCCCAGCCGCGCCGCGAAGGAACGGCGGCTGGATGCCAAAAAGCAGCGTGGTGTAAAAAAGGCCCTGCGCGGCAAGCCGCCAGCGCCAGATTAGGGTCCAGTGAGCCCAGGTCACGATGGCCGGTCTTACGGCCAACCTAGAGACTGGCGATGGCCTCGCCGATGGCGCTGGTGGTGCGGCGGACCGCCTTGAGAATCGGTTCGATGCTATTGTGCGCCGGCAGAACCACGACCCGGGTGCCGACCGGCACGCGCTCGTAAAGGTCGATGACATCGGCATGCAGCAACCGGATGCAGCCGGACGAGACCGCCTGGCCGATGGTACTGGGTTCGCCGGTGCCATGGATGCGGTAAAGCGTGTCGCGGTTGCCGCGATAGAGATAGAGGGCGCGGGCGCCGAGCGGATTGGTCGGCCCGCCAGGCATGCCGCCGGCCCATTTGGCGGCTAACGGATCGCGTTTTTGCATCGGCTTGGGTGGATACCAGTTCGGCCATTTCGCTTTGCGCTTGATGACCGCCTCGCCGTTCCAGGAAAAGCCCTGGCGGCCGACACCGATGCCGTAGCGCAGAGCTTTGCCGTTATCCTGAACGAGATAGAGATATTTGGCCGAGGGATCGACGACAATGGTGCCCGGCTTCTCGCCGGTCGGGTCGCGGACGATCTGGCGGTGATATTGTTTCGGGATGCGGTTCACGGCAACCGGCGCAACCGGGAATTCTTCGCCCTTGGGCACGCGCAGAAAGGCGGTGCGATAGGCGCTGGTGGTTGTCCCGGTGCTGGTCGTAGTGCAGGCGGACAAGGCCAGAGCGGATATACCGCCGGCAAGAACGACGCGACGCGAAACAGGCATGGATGTGACTTTCCTGACAATGTGACCCTGAATGATCGTCCATTGCCTAGCCAGAGAGTCCCATCAAGGCGAGAAAATTTCTCGTGATGACAAGAATATCGGAACAGTGTGACCGAATGGCGACACTATTTGGGCAGAATCAGCCCGATAAGCCGGCCGCCGGCCCTGCCAGACCCCCGAACGGGATTTTTGCAAAGGCTTTGGTTCGATATTTTGTCCTCCAGGCCTCTTGTCAATTGCACCGGCCAGGGCGATGAAACGCCATGAGGATCGATGCGGATGTCGAAACTGGTGCGGGACCGATCGCCAACCGGCACGCCGCAGCGCTGGCCGGCGAACCACGACGCCCGGCCCGGGCGCGCGTTCAAGCTCTCGACATGGCCCGCGGCACGGCGCTGGCGGCGATGGCGGTCTACCATTTTTCCTGGGATCTCGGCTTTTACGGACTTGCCGATCTTTCGGTGACGAGCGCCACCGGCTGGATCGTTTTTGCCCGGATGATCGCCGGTTCCTTCCTGGCGCTGGTCGGGGTAAGCTTGATGCTGGCGGCGCGCACCGGCATCAAATGGCGGGGCTATCTGAAAAGGCTGGCGCAGGTAGTCGCGGCGGCGGCGGCGATTACCATCGCAACCTGGTTCGCCTTTCCCGGCGCCTTTATCTATTTCGGCATCCTGCACGCCATCGCGCTGTTTTCGGTGCTGGCGCTGGTCTTTCTTCGCCTGCCGCCCTTGCTGACGCTGGCCGCGGCCGCGCTCGCCTTCGCCGCGCCCTGGCTCCTCTCCGGGCCGCTCTTCGACCAACCCTGGCTCTTATGGAGCGGGCTCGGCACATTCTTTCCGCCGAGCAACGATTATGTACCGCTGTTTCCCTGGTTCGGCGCGACGCTGGCCGGGTTGGGGCTGGGAAAAATCGCGGAAACCGCCGGTCTGTGGGATCGCCTCGCCGGCTGGCGGCCGGATACGGGCCCCGCCCGGCTCGCCGCATTTGCCGGCCGGCACAGCCTGCTCGTCTATCTGGCGCACCAGCCGGTTCTGCTGGCGCTGCTCGGCGCGGTGGCGTGGGCGGTGGGGTAAGGGCCTTTGGTATTCATCACACATCCAGATTGGCGACGTTCAGGGCATTGGTCTGGATGAATTCGCGGCGCGGTTCGACCTCGTCGCCCATCAGCTTGGCGAAGAGATCGTCGGCCTCGTCGCCCTCGCGGATGCGCACCTGAAGAAGCGAGCGGGCATTGGCGTCGAGCGTCGTATCCCAGAGCTGGTCGGCGTTCATTTCGCCAAGGCCCTTGTAGCGTTGTACCGAAACGCCCTTGCGGCCAGCTTCAAAGACCGCCTCCAGCAGGCCGCGTGGGCCGAAAATCGGCGTCTCGGCGTCCTTGCGGATGAGGGTTGCCGGCTTGCCATAGATCTCCTGAAGATGCGCCGCATGGGAATCGAGCCGGTGGGCGTCGGCCGAACCGATCAGCGCCATGTCGATCCGCGCGACCTCGGCGACGCCGCGCACAATGCGGGTGAACTGTAGGCCGCCATCGTCCGATACCGCGCCCTGCCAGCCGCGCTCGGTCTCTTCTGAAATGATATCGAGCCGGCGGGCGATATAGTCGGCGGCGGCGGCCTTATGCGAATCGCTCAACAGATCGTCGGCGAGAGCGCCGGCGATTGCCGCCTGCTCCACGACATCGCGGCGGTAGCGCGAATGCAGGCCGGCAAGCACGGCGCGCACGGCCAGCGCCTCATCGACGATGGCGCGCAGATCCGTCCCGGCGCGCTCCTCGCCGCCGGCCAGGTGCAGCACCGCCTCATCGAGACCGCCCTCGATCAGATAATTCTCCATCGCCGGTTCGTCCTTGAGATATTGCTCCGACTTGCCGCGGGTCACCTTGTAGAGCGGCGGCTGGGCGATGAAGATGTGGCCGCGCTCGATCAGTTCCCGCATCTGGCGGAAGAAGAAGGTCAGCAGAAGGGTGCGGATATGGGCGCCATCGACATCGGCGTCGGTCATGATGATGATGGTGTGGTAGCGCAGCTTGTCGGCGTCGAACTCCTCCTTGCCGATACCGGTGCCGAGCGCGATGATCAGCGTGCCGATCTGTTCCGATGACAGCATCTTGTCGAAGCGGGCCCGTTCGACATTGAGGATCTTGCCGCGCAGCGGCAGGATCGCCTGGTTGGAGCGGTCGCGGCCCTGCTTGGCCGAGCCGCCGGCGGAATCGCCTTCCACGATGAACAGTTCCGATTTGGCCGGATCGCGCTCCTGGCAATCGGCGAGCTTGCCGGGCAGCGAGGTGATGTCGAGCGCGCCCTTGCGGCGGGTGAGATCGCGCGCCTTGCGGGCCGCCTCGCGGGCGGTGGCGGCCTCGACCACCTTGGAGACGATGATCCTGGCCTCGGCCGGATGCTCCTCGAACCAGCGGTTGAGCGCTTCATTGATTGCCGATTCGACAACCGGGCGATCCTCGGAGGAAACCAGCTTGTCCTTGGTCTGGGAGGAGAATTTGGGGTCCGGAAGCTTGATGGAAAGGACGCAGGTCAAACCCTCGCGGCAATCATCGCCGGTCAGCGAAACCTTTTCCTTTTTCGCGATACCGGAGGATTCGGCATAGCCGTTGACCTGCCGGGTGAGCGCCCCGCGGAAGCCGGCGAGATGGGCGCCGCCGTCGCGTTGCGGGATGTTGTTGGTGAAGCACAGGACATTTTCATGGTAGCTGTCGTTCCACCACAATGCGGCTTCCACAATGGTGCCGTTGCGCTCGGTGCGCATGACGATCGGATCGTCGATCAGCGGTTTCTTGGCGCGGTCGAGGAAGCGGACGAAAGCCTCCAGGCCGCCCTCATACATCATCTCCTCCGACTTCGGCTCGACGCCGCGATTATCGGTCAAAACGATGCGGACGCCGGAATTGAGGAAGGCCAGTTCGCGCAGCCGATGCTCCAATATGGCGTAATCGAAATCGAGCATGGTGAAGGTGTTGGCGCTCGGCATGAAGGTGACTTCGGTACCGGTGCGGCCTTGCGAATCGCCGGTGGCGGCGAGCGGTGCATCGGCGACGCTGTCGGTGAAGCGCATTTCGTGGATCTTGCCGTCGCGGGAGATCTTCAGCTTCAGCCAGGCCGACAAAGCGTTGACGACGGAGACGCCGACGCCGTGCAGGCCGCCGGAGATCTTGTAGGAGTTCTGGTCGAATTTTCCCCCGGCGTGAAGCTGGGTCATGATGACCTCGGCGGCCGAAACTCCCTCTTCGGCATGAATATCGGTGGGAATGCCGCGGCCATTATCGGTGACGGTCACCGAGCCGTCCGCATTGAGCGTGGCGGTGACCAGATCGGCGTGGCCGGCCAGCGCCTCGTCGATGGCGTTGTCGATGACCTCGTAGACCATGTGATGCAGGCCCGAGCCGTCATCGGTGTCGCCGATATACATGCCCGGCCGCTTGCGCACCGCATCGAGGCCCTTCAGGACCTTGATGGAGTCAGCGCCGTATTCGAGGCTTTTGTCCGCTCCCGAATTTGAGCCGGTTTCAGCTTTGTCGCCGGTTGAATTGGCCATTGCATATCCTGGTGAGTATGGGGACAGCGAATCACGCTGTTCGCCCCCCGTGTTTTCTTATAGATGGTGGCTCAAGGCCTGCCAATAAAGGGTAGCTGAGCGGCGTTTTGCGTCAGGCCGGTGCGATTTCGCCGGCTTGCACATGAAAATGCTGCCAATCTCCGCCGGTATCGGCAAATAGCGCCGCATCGGTGCCGGTCATGATGGCCTGGCAGCCAAGGTGCCTCAGGCGGGTGAACAGGGCGTCGCGGCGATCCGCATCGAGATGGGCGGCGATCTCGTCAAGCAGCAGAATCGGCGTCATGCCGCTTAATTGCGCCACCAGGCCAGCATGGGCAAGGAGGAGGCCGATCAGCAACGCCTTCTGCTCGCCGGTGGAGGATTGCGCCGCCGGCATCGCCTTGTCGGCAAAGACTACCGCAAGATCGCTGCGATGCGGCCCCTCGAGCGTGCGCCGGGCGGCACGGTCGCGGGGGCGGGCCTGCGCCAGCGCATCGCGGTAGGCGTCCTCGCCCCGGCCCGCCGGACCGCCCAGATAACGGGCCTCGAAATCGCCGGCAAGGGCGAGCGTGGCAAGCGGAAAGCCGGCGCCGTCAGCTCCTTGGGCGGCCATGCGGTCGGTCAGAAGCCCGATTGTCTCGGTGCGGGCGATGGCGACGGCGAGCGCTTTTTCGGCAAGTTGGGTCTCGATGGCGTCAAGCAGAGCGCGACCGCCATTTTCATCGAGCAGCCTGTTGCGGCTCGCCAGCAGCTTTTCCAGATCGCCGACACGGCGGCCATGGCCAGGATCGACGGCCAGGACCAGACGGTCGAGGAAACGGCGGCGGTCGCCGGCCGGGCCGGTGAAAAGATTGTCCATGGCCGGCGTCAGCCAGAGCACGCGCAGATATTCAAGCAGGTTTTCAGCGTTGGCGTTGGCGCCGTCGATACGGATTCTGCGGCCCCTCTCCCGGCTCTCGGCGGTGGCTTGCAGACCGGTGCCGATCCGCACCACCTCGCCGTCACGGGCAAGATCGACGGCGATCGCCCAGCCGGCCTGGGCGCCGGCGCGGTTCAGCGCCTCATAGGGCGCGCGGCGCAGGCCGCGGCCGGGGGTGAGAAGCGAAATCGCCTCCAGGCAATTGGTCTTGCCGGCGCCGTTGGGGCCGGTAAGGGCGATCAGCGGCGCGGCAAGGCCAAGCGCCAGCGAGGCATAATTGCGGAAATCGGTCAGCTTCAGGCCGCGCAGCGTCACGGTAACCGGTGAGGCAACCGGCGCGGCGCCCCTAGTCATCGGCCGCTCAGACCCGCATGGGCATCAGCACATAAAGCGCATCGCTATCGTCCTGGTCGTGGATCAGCGTCGGCGAACCGGAATCGGCAAACCGGAACTCGGCGGTGTCGCTGGTCAACTGGTCGGCAATGTCGAGGAGATAGCGGGAATTGAAGCCGATCTCCAGCGGTTCAGCGCTATAGCTGACCGGGATCTCGTCGGTGGCGCTGCCGGAATCGGGATTGTTGACGGCAAGCGTCAGCGTGTCTTCAGAAAGGCTGAGCTTGACCGCCCGGCCCCGGTCGGAAGAGATCGTCGATACCCGGTCCACAGCGCTCTTGAAGGCGGCCTTGTCGAGGGTGAGGATCTTGTCGTTGCCCGATGGAATGACGCGCTCATAATCGGGAAACGTGCCATCGATCAGCTTGGAGGTGAGAACCACGGAGCCGATGGTCAACCGGATCTTGGCATCCGACAATTCCACCTTCGCGCTCACCTCCGGATCCTCCAGCAGCTTCTGGATTTCGCCGACGCTCTTGCGCGGAATGATGATGCCGGGCATGCCGACGCTGCCCGCCGGTGGGTCCATTTCGGCCTTGGCCAGGCGATGGCCGTCGGTCGCCACGGCGCGCATCCTTGCCTCATCGCCCTCGCCAACGACATGGAAAAAGATGCCATTCAGATAATACCGGGTCTCTTCGGTGGAGATGGCAAACTGGGTGCGGTCGATCAGCCGCTTCAACTGGGGACCGGTCATGGTGAAGGAGACCGGCAGATCGCCGGCATTGAGGTCCGGAAAATCGGCGTCGGGCAGCATTTGCAGGGAAAAGCGGGCGCGGCCCGATTGCAGCAGCAGCGTCGAACCATCGGAGGTGTCGAGGCTGATCTCGGCGCCATCGGGCAATTTGCGGACGATATCGTAAAACATGAGAGCGGGAATGGTCGTCGCGCCGGGCTGCTCGATCATCGCCGGCGCGGTATCGGCGATCTCCATGTCCAGATCCGTCGCCTTCAAGGCGAGTTCAGCGCCCTCGGCCTTGAGCAGAACATTGCCCAGGATCGGGATGGTATTGCGGCGCTCAACGACGCGATGAACGTGGTTCAGGGCATTGAGAAGATTGGCCCGTTCGATGGTAACTTTCATGGCAATCATCCAGAAGGCTGGGGCATCGAGAAGGTGACACCGTCCGGGACGGTGCGGATGGCCAGCAGCTATTGACGCCGTATCGCCAGGCGAAACGCGCCACAGCGATGGCGGCGGGGGCGCAACTTGACCTGCAACGGGGCAAAAAACAAGGGGCGCAAATTAGGCCGCGATCCAGAGGGGCGATCAATCCTGGATGATGCGCCTGAGGAACTCGATCTCCTGGGCGAGAATTTCGTCGGCGGCGACCATGCCCTCGATCTTGCGCACGGCATGGAGAACCGTCGTGTGATCGCGGCCGCCGAAGCGCTTGCCGATTTCCGGAAACGAGCGCAGCGTCATGGTCTTGGCCAGATACATGGCGATCTGGCGCGGCCGCACGACGATGCGGGTTCGCCGCGCCGACAGGAGATCGTGCTTGGTGACGTTGTAGTGGCGGGCAACGACTTTCTGAATTTCCTCAATGCGAATGCGGCGCGGCTCGCGGTTGCCGATGAGATCGGCGATCGCCATTTCAGCGCCGTCTATGGTGATCGGACCGGCGCAGAAATCGGCGTGGCACATCAGGCGGTTGAGCGCGCCATCAAGGTCGCGGCCATTGGTGGTGACGACACTGGCGACATAATCCAGAACCGGTCCGGGAATCACCAGTGAGGGATTGCGCTCGCACGCCGCGTTGAGGCGGGCTTCCAGGATGCGGCGGCGCAGATCGGAATTGGGCGCACCCATACCAACGGCGACACCCCCTTTCAGGCGCGAGCGGACGCGCTCCTCGATGCCTTCAAGCTCAGCCGGCGGCCGGTCCGCCGCGACAACGACCTGACGGGCGCTGTCCAACAGCGCGTTCAGCATGTGGCAGAATTCCTGCTGTATGGTCTTGCCGGTCAGAAACTGCATGTCGTCGATCAACAGGATGTCAATGGAGCGCAGCCGTTCCTTGAAATCGAGCGCTGAACGGTCCCGCAAGGCGGAAACGAACTGAAAGGCGAAGCGTTCCACCGTGAGATAAAGCACCCGCCGTCGCGGCGCGCTTACCCTCGCCTCATGGGCGATCGCCTGAAGAAGATGGGTCTTGCCGATGCCGACGCCGGCGTGGATGTACAGCGGATTATAGATCGGCGTGCTGCCTTCGCTGGCGGCGGCGACGGCCTTGGCGGCACGGTAGGCGACATCATTGGACTGGCCTTCGCAAAAACTGGCAAATGTCAGCCGGCCATCGAGCGGCGAGCCGGCGAAACGGTCGGTTGCGCCCTGGGTATCGGCGTGGAGTAGGCGGCCATCGGCTGCCGGCGCTGTCGTTTTGGTTTCCAGGATCACCCTGAGAGCGCTGCGTTCTTCCACATCGACACGGCGTACCTCAGCGTTTTCGTGCTGCCAAAGCTGCACCATGCGTTCGGTATAATGGGATTTGATCCAACCTTTCAAAAACCGCGTCGGCGCCGACAGGCGCACCACACCGGCGGTCAGATCTTCAAACTCGACTCGTGAAAACCAGGAATTGAAAACATCCTCGCCCAGTTCGCTGCGCAGCCTCAGCCGGACGCGCTGCCAGGCTTCATTGTTGCTCCGGTTGTCCCGATCATCGCCCTTGTTGCCCATTTTCTCCCGCTCTTTTTTGCGAACTGCCCCTGCCGCCATAAATCTAGCCTTTCTGTTTTATCCGGCCTGCCCCCGAGACCGGTCTGGTCTGTTTTTCAGGGCTGACGCCACGGCAAACCCGTCGCTTTCCAGCCATTCATTCTTCCCCGTTGTCCCGCCTCGTCGTGGCCGCCTTCAAAGCCGCCAGCCACATTGAAGCAATTGGCGTAACCGGCGCTCGTCATGGCCGCCGCCGCGGCGGCGCTGCGACCGCCGGACCGGCACAAAAAGAAGAGTTCGGCATCCGCGTCCACGCCCTCACCGTCCAGCACGGTGGCAAGCGCGTTGGCAAAACTGGGATCAACCTGCATCGCCGGAAATTCCTGCCAGGCGGCGAACACCACCTGCTTGCCGATCGACGACAAATCCGGCGCGCCGACAAAGGTCCATTCGGCGCGGCTGCGAACGTCGATCAAGACGCTGCCGGCGCCATCGGCAAGACGCTCCCAGACCCGATCGGGACCGACATCCGCCTTGTAACGACCGGCTGTCATTGCAATCGTTGAACCTCCGTTAAGCCGAACCAGCTCAAGCTTTTTTCACGCATCACGAATATCCGGCAAACTGCCAGCACGAGACAAAACATCCGGGATGATGTTTTCAAGACACCGTCGGAATGACCAACCGCCATATCCTTCGGAAAAACGCGTAAACACCCCCATCGCCCAAAGTAATTTTTCAATTACTTCGCGTTCTTCCGTCTCTTATTTCAGGCTGTCGGATCGCCCCGTACGCAGATCGAAGATACACAAGCCATGTATTGCGGCAACCGGGGTCAGAGCCCGGATTTACCGGAATTCGGGACGTTGCGCTGTGTCGGCGACAATGTCCGGCGGGCGCGGAGACCGGACAAATCGTTGAGACTCAACGCGTTCACGGCAAAATGTGGGCGTTCGGGCCGCCATCGCGACAAGCCGGATAATTTTTTATTTACTTTCCCTTGACTCGGGGTCTACGGCAAAAAGTCCGGGTCCGATTGGCGCTCTTGTCATTAAGATACTGTTTTGCCTGACTTTTTTCTGCGATTTCCTGGCAATCAAACTCCCCCCTCCAGACCGGTCAGCGGTGGCGGCCATGCGCTAGCGATAAGCGCTTGGGTTTACAGGAAAAACACGCGACAGGACGGATTGCCGGCCCGTCAAAGGGCAAAAAAAAACCCGGCGGTGAAGCCGGGTTCGTATTCCCATCATCTTCCCATCATTGGGGATTATGGTCAGCCGATCGCGTTGATCCGGCCGGCGAGCCGCGACACCTTTCGGGAGGCGGCATTTTTGTGAAGGATGCCTTTTTGGGCGGCGCGGATGATTTCGGGCTGCGCCGCCTTGAGGGCATCGTGCGCGCCCTGCTTGTCGCCGCTGGCGATGGCTTCCTCCACCTTGCGGATGGAGGTGCGCATGCGCGAGCGTCTGATTTTGTTGACTTCTGTTTTTCGCACGATCTTGCGCGCGGCCTTTTTGGCCGATGTGGTGGTGGCCATGGGTCTTTCCGTTTGTCTGATACGATTGCCGATCCGCCGCCCGCGTTTGCCCCGTTACCCTTGTAGCGCTGTCGCTGCCAAGGGGCCGAAACGCAAACGGCCACGGCCCTCCCACCTTAGAGAAGGCCGTGAAAATTCGCCGCCTCTATAGGCGCGCCCGGCGGGCAGGTCAACGGCGGGAGAGCGGGTATCAATCCGGCCGCCGCGGCGTTTGCGGCGGCGGGGGCCATCAGCGGTTCTTGAATTGCGGCTCGCGCTTTTCGATGAAGGCGGTCATGCCCTCGCTCTGGTCCTGGGTGGCGAACAGCGAATGGAACAGCCGCCTCTCGAAGCGAACGCCCTCGGCCATGGTGGTCTCATAGGCGCGATTGACGCTTTCCTTGGTCATCAGGACCGAGAGCATGGAGAAGCCGGCGATCTTCTGCGCCACCTTGACCGCCTCCTCGACCAGCTCGCCGGCCGGCACGATGCGCGAGACCAGTCCGGCCCGTTCGGCCTCCTGCGCATCCATCATGCGGCCGGTCAGGCACATCTCCATCGTCTTGGCCTTGCCGATGAAACGAGCCAGGCGCTGGGTGCCGCCGGAGCCGGGCATGACGCCGAGGGTGATTTCCGGCTGGCCGAATTTGGCGTTTTCGGCGGCAAGGATAAAGTCGCACATCATCGCCAGTTCGCAGCCGCCGCCCAGCGCATAGCCGGCAACGGCGGCGATCAGCGGCTTGCGATGCTCGCCGATGCGGGCCCAGTCGGCAATGAAATCGTCCTTGTAGGCGGTGATGAAATCGAGATCGGTCATTGCCTTGATGTCGGCGCCGGCGGCAAAGGCCTTTTCCGATCCGGTGATGACAATGGCGCCGATTTTGTCGTTGTCCTCAAAATCGTCGAGCGCGGCGTTCAGTTCGCCGATCAGAGCCGGGGACAGGGCGTTCAGCGCCTCGGGCCGGTTGAGCCGGACAAGCCCGGCGCGGCCACGGGTTTCGACGATGATGGTCTCGTAAGCCATAACAATCTCCTGAAAACTGGCCCCTGAAATCTGCTTCCCTATCGCGATCGCGATTTGCGCGATAACGCCTAGCCCCAGCGCGGGTTCCGGACAAGGCCCTTGACGATGCTGGCCCTGCTTTCAGCTAACGCTGGCATTGCGGGCAGTAAAAGCTCGACCGGCCGGACTGGACAATGCGGGCGATCGCGCCCCCGCAGCCAGGCCGCCGACAGGCCTTGCCGGCGCGGTCATAGACGGAAAACTCGTGCTGGAAATAGCCGAGCGAGCCATCGGCGTGAACATAGTCGCGCAACGAGGAACCGCCGGCGGCGATGGCGTCGGCGATGACGGCGCGGACCGCTTGCGTCAGGCGGTCAAGGCGTTTGCCGGCCGTGCCATCGCGGCGCACCAGCGTGCCGGCGGCGCGGCGCGGCGACAACCGGGCGCGCCAAAGCGCCTCGCAAACATAAATATTGCCGAGGCCGGCGATGATCCGCTGGTCCAGGAGCACCGCCTTGAGCGGGGCCGCCCTGCCGGCAAAACGTCCGGCAAGCGCTACGGGACTGAGCGCATTGCCAGTCGGCTCGATGCCGAGGCGGGCAAACAGCGGATGAGCATCGATTGCCCGCCGGTCGATCAGCGTCATGAAGCCGAAGCGGCGCGGATCGTTGTAGGTCACCGTGCATTTTTCCGCCGAGCCACGTTCCAGGTGCAGCACGACATGGTCATGGGCGGGGTTTTTCTGCGCGGTTTTCCTCTCCCCCTTTTCATTCCCCGCCTTCCCATCGCCAGCAGCGACGCGAAACGAGCCGGACATGCCCAGATGCATGACCAGAACTTCGCCGCTATCGAGTTCGGCCAGCAGATATTTGGCGCGACGGGTGAGCGCGGTGATGCGGGCGCCGGTCAGCCGGGCGGCAAAGCGGTCGGGAAAGGGGAAGCGCAGATCGGCCCGGCGCTGATCGACGGCGGTAATCCTTGCCCCCTCCATAACCGGGGCAAGGCCGCGGCGCAGCGTTTCGACTTCCGGCAATTCCGGCATTTTCTCGTCCCCTGTCGAAGCTTTGTCGGGCGGCGGGTGGAACCATGCGGGCTGGTCTTGTCGCTACATGGTCTGTAAAGGCGCAATCCGATACCATGGTCCGGCGTCAAGCCGCAGCGCAATGGGGAGGCTGGATCATGTTTTGCCATAACGCCCGGGAGCGGAAAGACCAGACCGTCATGCGCAATTCGTCAACTCCCCCACCGACTACCCGCGGTTCTGCCTCGCAAAAGACGGCGTTCGGCTTCCGCCAGGTGGCGCTCGGCGACAAGCAGGATCTCGTCGATGACGTCTTTCACGGCGTTGCAAGGCGCTACGACCTGATGAACGATCTGATGTCGGGCGGCCTGCACCGGGTCTGGAAGGGCGCCATGGTGTCGTGGCTGGCGCCGCCGCGCGGCGGCGAATATGCGGTGATCGACGTTGCCGGCGGCACCGGCGATATCGCCCTGCGGATCAAGGCGCGCAGCGGCAACGCCCATGTCACCGTCGCCGACATCAATGGCTCGATGCTCGAAATCGGCCGCGAGAGGGCCGAAAAAAGAAAGATCACCGGCATCGATTTCGTCGAAGCCAATGCCGAGGCGCTGCCGTTTTCCGATGCCCGCTTCGATGCCTATACGATCGCCTTCGGCATCCGCAATGTGCCACGGATCGGAACGGCGCTGGCCGAAGCCTTCCGGGTGTTGAAACGCGGCGGCCGGTTCCTCTGCCTGGAATTTTCGCACGTCGACGTACCGGTGCTCGACAAGGTCTATGCGGCCTATTCCTTTGCCGCCATTCCAGCGCTCGGTGCGGCGATCGCCGGCGACCGGGCGGCTTACCAATATCTGGTGGAATCCATCCACAATTTTCCCAATCAGGCGCGATTTTCGGCGATGATCGGCCGGGCCGGTTTTGCAAGGGTCAGGCACCGCAACCTTTCCGGCGGCATCGCCGCGCTGCACTCGGCCTGGAAAATCTGAAGGACCGACGCCTTGCTTTCTGTCTTTCGATTAGCGCGCGCCGGCTGGAATCTCGTCCGATCGGGCGCCCTCGGCTTCCTCGAACCCGACGCCATGCCGCCGGCGGTGGCGCGGGTGGTGCGGGCGGTGCGGATGATCGAGCCGCGGGATTTGAGCGATGGCGAGCGCGGCCGGCGGCTTTCCGATGCGCTCACCCGGCTCGGGCCGGCCTATGTCAAACTTGGCCAGTTCCTGGCAACGCGCGCCGATATTGTCGGGACGGAGGCCGCCGATGCATTGTCGCTGCTCAAGGACGACATGGCGCCGTTCCCCACGACGCAAGCGCGGGCCATTGTGGAAGCCAATCTCGGCCGGCCGGTCGACCAGATCTTTTCCACTTTTTCCGATTCGATCGCCGCCGCCTCGATCGCCCAGGTGCACAAGGCCGAATTACGCATCGATGCGGGGGAAGAGGGCGAGGACGACAATGGCGAAGCGGGGGAGATAAAAACCGTCGCCGTCAAGGTGCTCCGGCCCGATGTGCGGCGGCGCTTTGCCCGCGATCTTGCAACATTTTACGCCGCGGCGCGGTTCCTGGAACGGCGGTTGCCGCAAACCCGGCGGCTGAAACCGGTGACGGTGGTGCAAACGCTGGAGCGCAGCGTCATTTTAGAGATGGATCTGCGGCTGGAAGGGGCGGCGCTTTCCGAGATGGCGGAAAATACCCGCGACGAGGCCGATTTCTACGTGCCGAGCGTGGAATGGTCGCTGATGGGCCGAGACGTGCTGGTGACGGAATGGATCGATGCAACGCCGCTGTCGCGCCTGGAGGCGATCGATGCGGCGGGCCATGACCGCAAGCGGCTGGCAAAGATCGTCGTTCAGTCGTTTCTGCGCCACGCCCTGCGCGACGGCTTCTTCCACGCCGACATGCATGAGGGCAATCTGTTCGTCGATGCTGAAGGACGGCTGATCGCCGTCGATCTGGGCATTATGGGCCGCATCGGGCCAAAGGAGCAGCGCTTCCTGGCCGAAATCCTCTACGGTTTCATCCGCCGCGACTATAAACGCATCGCGGAAGTGCATTTCGAGGCCGGCTATGTGCCGGCGGTGCATTCGGTGGATGATTTCGCCCAGGCGCTGAGAGCCATCGGCGAGCCGATCCACGGCCAGTCGGCCCGCGACATATCGATGGCGCGCCTGCTCGGCCTGTTGTTCGAGATCACCAACCTTTTCGACATGGAGACGCGCGAGGAATTACTGTTTTTGCAAAAGACCATGGTGGTGGTGGAAGGCGTGGCGCGGCGGCTCGATCCGGATTTCGACATGTGGACGACGTCCGAACCGGTCGTCGTCGAGTGGATCGAGCGGCATCTGGGGCCGGGCGGACGGATCGAGCAGGCCGGCGAGGGTCTGGCGGCGCTCGGCCGGCTCGCCGGCCAGTTGCCGGCGATGGCGGAACGGGCGGCACATATTTCGCGTGAACTGGACCGCATGGCCGAGCACGGGATCAGGCTCGATGCTGAAACGGTCCAGGCAATCGCCGCGGCGGAGACAAGCCGGACACGCTCTGAACGGCGCGCCTATTGGGTGATCGCCATTTCCGTCGCCATTATCGCGGCAATCTTCGTCACGATGCTATAGTGGCGCCATGACCGATTTCAACGGCAAACGGGTGCTGCTCATCATCGGCGGCGGCATCGCCGCCTACAAGGTGCTGGAACTGATCCGCCGCTTGAAAGAGCGCGGTGCCGGCGTGCGCGTAATTCTGACGCAAGCGGGGCAGCAATTCATCACGCCGCTTTCGGTCGGCGCGCTGACCCATGAGCGGGTCTTTACCGATCTTTTCGACCTCGATGACGAGCGCGAGATCGGCCATATCCGTCTGTCGCGCCAGGCCGACCTCATTGTCGTCGCGCCGGCCACCGCCGACACAATAGCGAAGATGGCGAGCGGGCTTTGTAACGATCTGGCTTCGACCGTGCTGATGGCGAGCGACAAGCCGGTGCTCATTGCCCCGGCGATGAACCCGAAAATGTGGGACCATCCGGCGACCCGGCGCAATGTCAAGCAACTGCGCGCCGACGGGGTCGCGCTGATCGGCCCGGAAGAGGGCGAAATGGCGGAAGAGGGCGAAGCGGGCATCGGCCGCATGGCCGAGCCGGCAACGATCCTTGCGGCAATCGAAGAGCGGCTGGCGGCCCTGGATGGCAATCAGGCGGGCCAATTCCTGAAGGGCCGCCGCGCCATCGTCACCTCCGGGCCGACGCACGAGCCGATCGACCCGGTGCGCTATCTGGCCAACCGCTCGTCCGGCAAGCAGGGCCACGCCATCGCCGCGGCGCTGGCGGCAGCCGGTGCCGAGGTGACGCTGATCAGCGGCCCGGTGACGCTGGCGGCCCCCGATGGCGTGACCACCCTTGCCGTGGAAACCGCTGAGGAGATGCTCAAACAAGTCGAGGCGGCGCTGCCGGCCGATATCGCCGTCATGACGGCGGCGGTGGCCGACTGGCGGGTGACCGAGGCGGCGACAACCAAGATCAAGAAGACCGGCAAGGCGCCGCCGGCACTAAAGCTCACGCGAAATCCCGATATTCTCGCCGCCCTCGCCGCTCACTCGAACCGCCCGGAACTGGTGATCGGATTCGCAGCCGAAACGAATAATCTCTTAAAAAACGCGCAAGCCAAGCTGGCGGCCAAGGGCTGTGACTGGATCGTCGCAAACGACGTCTCGGCGACAAGCGGCGTTGCCGGCGGGGTGTTGGGCGGCGACGCCAACCGGGTGCATCTTCTTACGGCCGCCGGTTCCGATGCCTGGCCGGAAATGAGCAAGGCCGAGGTGGCGTCGCGGCTGGTGCAGCGGATCGCGGAATATTTCGGCGACGATCGGCCGCGCCGGCGCGACGAAGCGGAAGCGCATCCCTCATGAGCATTGCCGTTCCCGTCACGGTTCTGGCGCATGGCGCCGGCCTGCCGCTGCCCGATTATGCCAGCCAGGGCGCGGCGGGTTTCGACCTGTATGCGGCGATCGATGCCGCCGCGCCGCTGGTGCTGGCGCCGGGCGCCCGGGCGCTGGTGCCGAGCGGGTTTCAAATGGCGCTACCGGCCGGCTTTGAAGGCCAGGTGCGGCCGCGCTCCGGGCTTGCCGTCAAGCACGGCGTCACCGTGCTCAACGCGCCGGGCACGATCGACGCCGATTATCGCGGCGAGGTGATGGTGGCGCTGGTCAATCTCGGCACGGAGCCCTTTACCGTGGAGCGCGGCATGCGGATCGCCCAGCTTGTCGTTGCGCCGATCACCCGTGTGCGGCTCAGGCAAGTGGCAGATCTCGACGAAACGGCGCGCGGCGATGGCGGGTTTGGTTCCACCGGGCTTGCCGGCGAGGCGCTAAATCCCGGCGTAAAAAACTGAGTCAGTCGTCCGACCAAGGTGTCGTCTGCCTGGGGATTTCTTGGCCGTCCACCGTGATCGAATCGACCTTTTCATTGAAGAAACACAAAAGGTCCTTGATCTTGGGGCACTCGCGGACGGGATCGGGGTAGGTCCACACGATGTTCTCGAAGTATTTGCCGGCCACCGTGACCGAAAAATACTGCGCCGTGCCCTTGTAGGGGCAACCCGTCTTCAGCTCGCTCGGGGTCAGGTCGGCGCGCACGTCCTGCCTGGGGATATAGTAGCGCGTCGGCAAACCCGTCTCGAACAGAAATATTGCAGCCTTTGAATCGGCGACGATCTCACCGCCCAGCATCACCTGAACGTGGCGCGAAGACGGCGTCGTGTCGATGCGCTTGTAAGGATCGCGCGGGTGGACGAAAATTTCTTCATCCTCCTCGTACCAGTGATCCATCTGCCCCCAGTAAAAGGCCACAAGGCCCTTGAGGTCCGGCACGGCGTCAATGGGGTTCTCGTAGGACCACATGGCATTTTCGGCGACCCGGTCACCGACCCTGACGCTCCAGTATGAGGCATCGCCCTTGTGCGGACAGTGGGTTGTGTGATCCGTCTTTTCCATGAGGTCCATGCGCACGTCCTCCATGGGGAAGTAGTAAAGCGGCAAATGCCGCGTCTCGTGCATCATTTTCATGGCTGCGGAATCGGCGACCGTCTCGCCATTGAACACGACCCGCACCCGGCGCGGGCTGCTCTCGATGACGACCTTGTATTCGGGTCCAGAATTGGGCCTCAGGATGTCGTATTTCTTGACCTTGTGGGGCGCTTCGCGAACATCTGACATTATGATTGTGCTCCTCGACCCATCGATAATTTTGGGGAAAGTATGGCAGGGATTGGTGGGCGCATAATCGGTGCTCGCTCACTGGCGGTCCTGCAATTGGCCCCCCGGATTTGCCGGCAATGGTAGCACAATGGCCCTGCGACCGCGAATTTTACCCGGCGCGGCACGACAGGGCCTGGTCGGCTCTTGATCGGGCTGATTTGGCTATTGGAACCCGGCCCGTTGCCATTTGATCTGTGAGGCCGCACCTCGATATACGCAGCATCCGGGATACCGGGAAATCGCGGCAAGAAAAAATTCCCAATAACTTATCCCCGCCCTTTTGGCCCGTGGTATTTTGCCCTTGCTCTGTCGATAAGAGGCCCGGTGTGCACACCGAGCCATCGGGGGACAGGGCCGGCGTCCTGGGTCGCGTGTCGGTCACGCGGGACAGGGGGCTCTCGACAGCTTCGCCCAACCCTTCGAAAGAAGGTTCCGCTGATATGAGACAGCAGTAAAGCCCGGCGATACAGTCTGGACGGGCGTTTCCCGTCCAAGGCGAGCGGTGTGAAAGCGGACCACGAAAAGTGGTGCGGAGATCCATCGTGCGCCGGGAAAGAGAGCGAAGGACTGAGAGCCTGACCCGCCGCAACGGGGCGCCGCAAGGCGCGCTTTTAGTTTAGTTCGGTAACGTCTATCGGCGCCCCGACCTCTCTTATAGCTCCGGGCCGAAAGGGTCGCGGAGGGTTTTGGCGTGCCCCACTTTTACTGTCATGGTCCGGCTTGACCGGACCATCGGGTTGCCGCCGCACAAAGTTGAGAGCGATCCTCCGGTCAGGCCGGAGGAGGACAATGAGGAGAGCTAAACCGTCTTGCCCTTGAATTTGCAGATGTCGGCGATGAGACAAGCGGCGCAGTCGGGCTTGCGCGCCTTGCAGACATAGCGGCCGTGCAGGATCAGCCAGTGATGGGCGTTAAGTCGGTAGCGCTCCGGCACGACACGCTCTAGAACCTGTTCGACCTCCAGCGGGTCCTTGCCCGGCGCCAGGCCGGTGCGGTTGCCAATGCGGAAAATATGGGTGTCGACGGCGATCACCGGTTGGGCGAAGGCGATGTTGAGGACGACATTGGCGGTTTTGCGGCCGACGCCGGGCAGTTTTACCAGCGCCGCGCGGTCCGCCGGCACCGCGCCGCCATGGTCGCGGATTAGTTGCTGCGAGAGCGCAATGACGTTTTTCGCCTTGGTGCGGTAAAGCCCGATCGTCCGGATCGCCGCGCGCAGCCGCTCTTGCCCGAGCGCCAGCATCTTTTGCGGCGTGTCGGCGACGGCAAACAGCGGCCCGGTCGCCTTGTTGACGCCAATGTCGGTCGCCTGCGCCGACAAGACCACGGCGACCAGCAGCGTATAGGGATTGATGTAGTCCAGCTCGCCGCGCGGTTCGGGCATCTTTTGCCTGAAGCGGGCAAACAGCGTCTCGATCTGCGCGCGGTTGAGTTTTGAGCGGCGCAGCGGTTTTTTGCCGCCGGAATTCTTTGTGCCTGAATTCTTTATGGACACGGGATTTGTCATGGCGCCTCTATATGGACCGGACAGTGCCGGAGGCAATGTCGGATTATGATGTTCAGCGTCAAGAATCGGGTGGTTTTGCGTGTTCTCTTGCCACACATTGGCGACACACGGAGACGATGATGACGCAGATGACCAGCTTTGCGAAAACCACGCCGTTCACACCCCGCGCGATGACGCCCCGCCCAATGATATCGCGCCCGGTCCCGGCCGGCGATTATGCGATTATCCGACAGGTGATCGAATTGTTGAGCGAGACCTGGCGCGAGCAGCCCTCGCTGGAGGTGATTGCGGGCCATGTCGGCATGGAGCCGACGCGGTTGCAAAAGCTGTTCACGCGCTGGGCCGGATTGTCGCCGAAAGCCTTCCTGCAGGCGGTGACGCTCGACCATGCCCGTATCCTGCTGGAACAATCGGCGAGCGTGCTCGATACGACCTATGAGGTCGGGCTTTCCGGGCCGGGCCGGCTGCATGACCTGTTCGTCACCCATGAGGCGGTGACGCCGGGGACGTATCGGGCGCGCGGCGCCGGTTTGACAATTCGCTACGGCTTCCATCCCTCGCCATTTGGTTCGGCGCTTCTCATGACGACTCAATATGGTCTCGCCGGACTGGCTTTTTCCGATCCCGATACCGGGGCGGCCGGCGAGGAGGCGACCTTTGCCGACATGGCGCGGCGCTGGCCGAAGGCCGGCTTTGTCCGCGATGACGCGGCGAGCGCAGTGCTGGCGCGCCGCATTTTCGATCCGAAGGCGTGGCGGGCCGACCGGCCGCTCAAAATTGTGATGATCGGTACGAACTTTGAGATCCGGGTCTGGGAAACGCTGCTCAAAATCCCGTTCGGCAGGGCGACGAGCTATGCCGACGTCGCCCGCCATATCGACAAGCCAAAGGCGGCGCGCGCCGTCGGCGCCGCGGTTGGCCGCAATCCGATCTCCTTCGTCGTGCCCTG
>SMVA01247758.1_pt1 | contig 20462 bp, 19 predicted proteins | sample 2456451 | NCBI WGS metagenome assembly SMVA01 (sample SAMN11095933, study PRJNA526329) | marine sediment metagenome | biome: Marine sediment; feature: Surficial sediment; material: Deep marine sediment; isolation source: Hadal surficial sediment | place: Pacific Ocean | collected 2014-05 | depth... | reverse complement strand
GGATTGCTAACTCTTTTTTTCTACTCAGTAACTCCAAGTTTATATCCTTATCTAAATTCCGACCCCGAAGTGGTTGCTCTGGGGACTAATTATCTACAAATAAGAATCTTGGGGATTATCTTTGTAGGAATAAATTTTTCCTTCCGAGGATTTTGGAATGCCATCAACAAACCTGGTATGTATATGGCAACCTTAGTAGTCATGCATGGTTTAAATATCTTTTTTAACTATGTTTTGATCTTTGGAAAACTTGGTTTCCCAAAGCTTGGGGTAGACGGTGCCGCCATAGGTTCCACCATTGCTACGGGTTTTGGATCTTTGATTTATTTTATTTTGGGATTTGTCTTTGCGAGAGAAAATGGTTTTTTAAAGCACCTTCCCTCAAAAGAGGGACTAAAAAGTTTAATTAAGATTTCTCTACCCAATGGTATCCAACAACTGTTCTTTGCCGCAGGCTTTACTGCCCTTTTTTATATCATTGGAAAAATTGGTACGGTGGAGTTGGCCGCTGCTCATATACTTATTAATGTTTTACTCATCTGCATTCTTCCCGGCATGGGACTGGGAATTACTGCTGCCAGCCTTATAGGTCAGGCCTTGGGCAGAAATAATCCAGATGATGCCAAGATGTGGGGTTGGGACGTATTAAAAGTGGGTATGGCCCTACTCGGCACCATGGGAATCCCCATGATTTTTTTTCCAGAATTTTTAATCTCAATTTTTATAAAAGATCCCCTGACTATTGCAGCGGCCGCTTGGCCCATGAGACTTTCGGGTATGTCTATGTGTTTTGAGGCGATGGGTTTAATTCTTATGAATTCCCTTTTAGGTGCTGGGGCAACTAAAAAGGTAATGTTTGTATCGATCCTATTGCAATGGTTTCTATTTCTCCCGCTGTGCTATTTTTTAGTCCCCATTTCAGGTGGTGGACTTTTAATGATATGGACTTTTTTCGTGGGCTACCGGGTGCTGCAAAGTTTTATTTTTTTGGGAATGTGGAGAAAAAGTGCCTGGGCAAATATTAATGTTTAGCGATATCCCGATGAAATAGTTTGGTTATTTTTATTCTCTGCTAGAAAGAGATACAATATACAGATGAAAAGCGTCCTTTTATTTCTTCTTTTCACCCCAGTGGTATTTGCCGGGCAAAATTATCTTACCCACTCACAATTTCAAACTGTGCTCGACCAGCATACCATTTTAAAAAAATATAAAAACAAGGCCGGCCTTTTTCGTTTTAGAAAAGAGGTGCCGGGTAAAATAAAATTTCAAAGTTATTATTTTTTTGACACCCGAGATCTGTTTTTGAAAAAGCAAGGTGCTATATTTTATTTGGTAAGTGAAGAAAACGGGCCAAAAGAATTAGTTTTTGAGACCTCCTCAAAAACCACCTATAAATGCCTTTTTAAAAAAAGTCCCGATTTAATAAAAAAGATCATTCAAGGAAAATACCCTCCCCATTTACTGACCGAAGATAATTGCTCATCGGACTGGTCACATCCAGTAACTGAACTTAAAAAGTTTATCACTAAAAAAATCCGCCGTTATCGTCCACGAAAAGGCGGAGAAACTTTGGGGGTTAATAAAGTAGGCTTAAAAGGAAAAAATACCATCATTCAAAGGGTTATCCCGACAAACGCCGGTGAGCTTTTTATCGAAAAAGTCTTATACCCTAGAGGTTTTTTTGGTTATCTGGCCTATTTCAAATCTCAAACTAGTGAACAAACCGGAGAAGTTTTGCTTGAAACATATAAGATCCAAGGCAATATATTTGCAAAAGATCCTATGGATATAACCTTAGATATTCTAGAAAATAATGAAAATATCATGAACGATTTAATAAAAAAAAGGATTATACTTAGAAAGGAGGTTAAAAGTGGCCCTGATTAAAGATTTTTCAAAAAAGGAAAAAGAGTTTCATAAAAACCCTTTGATCTCCTGGTTTCTATCCAGTGAAGGCCAAGATGATTTTCCCTTTAAAATGGCGATTAACTCCCTTTCAAGCTTAGAGGATTCAGTTATAGGAGAAGAAGAGCTGGCCAATTTTTTACTGGAAGACATTATCATCTTGTCTCTTAACGCCACTTACTTTGAAGAAATCATGTCCGGTATCCACAATGCCCCCCAGACCGCTACCGAAATGATTGCAGATTTTAAAACAGGTGAGTCCATCAGAGAAAAAGAAGTGAGCGGCCAGGCCTTAAATCACATCAACTACATAATAAATGAAGGCCTCTGCCAGGGTTGTGTGTCCTGCGAATTCCACCCCGATGTTTCTGAATTAATAGGCCCTTGGGGGGCGGGTAATATGGATTTCTTCTTAAACTTATATGTTGGAATGCAGACCATTAACCTGACCTTAAATGATCTATTGCTTAAAGAAATCCCTAATAGGCCTGAAATCTATCCTTTTTTAACCTCATCAAATATCCTCTCCCTTAGGAGGTTTATAATTGATTACACAGAGACGAGAATTTAACTAACTGATATTGTTAGGTTTACACATGCGTTGCAGTGTAAAGATATTCCCCGTTCAGGGGTATTTCATTGACTCAGGGGCGCAATCATTCTACAACCGGTTACTATGACAGAAAACACATTTGAGCAGTTTTCCCTTGATCCCAGTCTTGTTGAAAATCTATTAAAACATAATTTTAAAAACCCAACTCCTGTACAGGAAAATGCTATCCCCCTTATTTTAGAGGGAAAAGATATTTTGGCCCAAGCGGAAACAGGAAGTGGAAAGACCGGGGCCTTTGTTATCCCGATACTGCAAAAACTGATGGGTAAAGAGGCCCATAAAACAGAAGGTAGCTGTCTTGCTGCTCCTTATTTTGTTGTCATGAGCCCAACTAGAGAGCTGGCGCAACAAACCTATGAGGTCTGTCAAACCTTTGGAAAATCTATCGGTATTAACTCTGCCCTTATTATTGGCGGGGAGTCAGCGGATAAACAAAAAGATATTCTTAGAAAAGGTATTCATATTCTTATTGCCACTCCAGGAAGGCTTAAGGATTTATTCAAGCAAAGAGTTATAACCTTTAATAAATGTGAAGGTATTGTTCTTGATGAGGCCGACAGGCTTTTAGACATGGGCTTTAAAGAAGAAATCAACTTCATTTTAAAAGCTGTTCCAAAAACCAGACAATTTCTAATGTTTTCCGCCACCGTTCACCTCGATGTTTTAAACATTGCTTATAGATTTCATAGTGTTCCAGTGGAGATCAAACTCAACACGGAAAAAATGATTGTGGACAAGATCAATCACACCTTGGCCCACCTTGGTGACAATGAAAAAATGTCCATGTTGGTTTCCATATTAAAAAATAGCCCTGATGCCTATGCCATGGTTTTTTGCAATACCAAATCAGAGACCATGATTGTGGCCCAGTGGTTGCAAAACTTAAATATTAAGGCCCAGGGAATTACTGGAGATCTACCACAAAATAAAAGATCTAAGCTCCTTGAAGATTTTAAATCTAAAAAGACCCAAATACTTGTTTGTACCGATGTGGCGGCCAGAGGTCTCGATATTAAAGATATTAAACTTGTGGTTAACTACGATCTTCCACAAGATGCTTCCAACTACGTTCACCGAATTGGTAGAACAGGAAGAGCTGGTAAAGATGGTCGGGCCATCAGTTTTTGTGGCTACAAGGATTGTGATTTCCTCGATGCCATTGAGAGCTTCCTTGAGATGAAGATCCCAAGAGAAGATGTAACAGATGAAATGCTTGAAATTGAAGTAGGCCCTCGTCCTCGTCCTGCCGTTAAAGAAAGACGCGTGGAAGCTCCACGAAGAGCGAGAGAAGAAAGACCTAGAAGGCCACGTGAAATTAAACCAAGAGTTCAGACTCCACTTAAACTTAAAACTGAAAAAGTTAGCTCTTGGAGTCTATCTAAGGCCCGCAAACTAGCGCTGGGTCTCTTTCCTATTAAAAATATTGAAACCCTCGATCATAAGATTGTTAGCACTGGAAAGAGGAGCTTCTTTGGACTCGGCCCTAAGGTAAAAACTTTTGAGTTCTCCTTAAAGTCTAATTACCAGGAAATCTTAGAAACACTGGTTGATGGGATTATTAAAAGAACCGGCCTTGAGGTAACATTCATCACTAAAACAAAACCAAACTACCTTAGAGTCTCTTTTGCTGGAAAGGATGAAAAAACACTCCTTGAAAACAATGCTGAGCTTTTAATGGATATTTCTTTTCTATCTAAAAGAATCCTTTCAAAGTATGTAAAAATTGACGCCAAAGTTAGAATCGATTTCTCGACTAAAAACATGAAGAGATCAAGTGATAAAAGGCTTGAAAATCTAGCGAGGAAGATGCGAGATAAGGCGATAAAGACCAAGGCACCGGTAATCTTAAATGCCATGCCGGCCAAAGATCGCTTTATTATTCACCAATTCTTCAGCAAGGACCCTAAGTTTAAAACTCAATCTGTAGGCGAAGGAAATCTTAAAAAGATAAAAATTATGCCCAGAAGATCAAATAAGAGAAGACCTCAAATATCTACTCAACCTTAACCACTTCCAGCTCAAAGACTATGGCCTGACCGGCCAAGATATGGTTGCCATCTTTCAATGGACATATTTTCTCGCTAAGCTGCGAATGATTCTTTTAGAATCTCATCTGCCTTTTTTCTATCCACCTCTAAAACCAATCCGATTTCAAGCGATAGGGAGTTGCTAAGAGCTTCAAGAATTTGATTTTCAATTTTCCCTCGGTCTCCAATAGCTCTGAGTTCTAAAATTGTCTTAATTACGTTATTCAAATCTTGATCCAAAGCTCTTGCCTTAAAATGAAGAATACGATGTTTTTTTGATTCAAATTCTTCCACCACGATAGGTGCTTTTAGTTTTGCCAAGATGTTTCTAAGATTTTCAGGAGAGGATTTCTTCCTAAAATTATTGATTTCTTTTACCGGAATGAGGGACTTGAAATTTTTCTCCCTAGATTCGATGATGACAAAAGTTTCCTTTGAGCCATCAATTTTTTCAAATCCGATAACTTTGCCAATTCCGAAATTAGGAGAAAAGAGTATATCATTAACTTTTAAATCTTCCATGATGACCCCTCTTAGGTAGTGTTTTAAATAAGACAGTATTTTCAGAGTTTCACTTATGGGAATCACTGTCAAGAAGATTTAACTTCTCTCCAGTATAGCTGTGACTCCCATTCCACCTGCAGTACAGATAGAAATTAGTCCCCTGCCCGAACCTTTTTGATACAAGAGTTTAGAAAGTCCTGCGAGTATTCTTGTACCGGTAGCAGCAAAGGGATGTCCCATGGCCACTGAACCGCCAGTAACATTTAGTTTACTCATATCAATGGTGCCAAGGGGTTCACTTCTACCCAATTTTTCCTGACAAAACTTAGCATCATTCCATGCCGCCAAAGTGCAGAGTACCTGTGCAGCAAATGCCTCATGAATCTCGTAGAAATCAAAATCCTGCAAAGTTAAATTACTTCTCTCAAGCATTCTTGAAACAGCATAGGCCGGCGCCATTAAAAGGCCTTCTTTATTTTTATAATCTACTGCGGCCTCCTGAGAAAAAGTTAGATAACTTTGAATTTCATGCCCCTGCTTAAGGGCATATTCCTCAGTGCACAAAAGACAAGCGGAGGCACCATCTGTTGTGGCCGAGCTATTGGCGGCAGTTAGAGTGCCATTGTTCCGGTCAAAGGCGGGTTTAAATTTGGACATTTTTTCCAGTGAAGTTCCGGGCCGAACATTATTATCTTTTTTCACTCCATGGAAAGGAAATACCAAATCATCAAAGAATCCATTTTCGAAGGCCCTTGCGGTATTTTGATGACTTTTAAAGGCCAGTTTATCCTGATCTTCTCTGGTTATGCTCCATTCCTTGGCCATTAATTCACAGTGCTCACCCATGGAAAGTCCGGTCCGTGGTTCTTTAAGCGCCGGTAGCGTGGGGGCAATATCCTTGATCCGTAAATTGGCCAATGCTTTTAATTTTTTTCCAATAGTTTTTGCTTTGGCCAGGGTCTGTAATTTTGCGGAAAGCTTTGGCCCCATTTCAATTGGCACTACACTGGTGGAATCCACTCCACCGGCAATTCCCGAATCAATTTCACCCACCGCTATTTTGTGGGCCAGGATAATGGCCGCTTCAAGGGAGGTTCCACAGGCCATTTGAACATCTAGGGCCGGAGTTTCATAACTAATTCCCGCATCTATGGCACATTCTCGTGCCAGCCCAAAGTCCCGTGAGCTTTTGACTACGGCACCAATTGCCACTCCACCCAAGGTTTTTCCATTGAGGTTATATTTTATCACCAGCTCTTTTAAAGCACCGGTCATCATTTCTTTGTTTCCAAGACCAGAATAGTTTGTCATTGAACGGCAGAAGGGAATTCTTGCCCCTCCAATGATGGCCACTCTTTTTAATGATCCATTCATTATTTTTCCTTTGTTATGTATTTGAAGTAATTTCTTATAACACCTGATTTACGATAATTCTTTACGCCTCTCGAAAGTAAAACTAATGATCTTTCATAGGAAAGCATGACCCAGGGGACTTCTCTATCAAATAAATATATCAGTTCCCTAATTTTCAGCTTTTTGGCCTGGGTATCTTTAATTCTTTCCAACTCAGAAAATTTTTGATCAAAAACGACATTGCTCATTCCCGATTTATTGATGCCGGGAATGTTTGCTGAAATAAGCAGTTGAAAAATATTAGAGGCTTCGGGAAAATCGTAGATCCAGTTATCAGTCCACAGTTGCAGTTCTCCAGCTCTTCCTTTGGTTAGAAACTCGGAAAAGTCTAAGGGATAGATCTCTACTCTTATGCCAATTTTCGCCAATTGATCTCTAAAAAACTTTCCTTCTATAAGCCCTGTTTTAATTTTATTTCTGGTGTAATAAGTCAGCGCAGGTAGCCCCCGACCTCCAGGATACCCCGCCTGGGCCAAATACTCCCTGGCCTTTGTTACGTTGTAATCATAGGGTAGTTGATGTTCTGGACTATACCCCGGGATACCTGGAGTTAAGATGGAGTTTGCCTGCAAGGAAGAATTTCTCCTCACCAATTTATTATAGGCATTAATATTAATAGCGTGGGCGATAGCAAGTCTTAGATTTTTATTCATTCCGAGAATGGGATCTCGCATATTCATTCCAAGCCATCTATTTATGAGTACGGAAAAGCGTTTAATTTCAAATCCCTTATCCTCTAAATTGTCTACCAGGGTTCCATCTTTTTCAAGGATAGAGTCCAACCGATCAAATGGGATATCTTCTAGGATATCAATTTCACCGGCCATAAACTTATTCCAGATTTGATCTTGATTATCAAAACCTAGAAAAACGATTCCATCTAATAAAGGAAGTCTCTCATTGGCCGAACCAAGCAGTTTATTTACATTAGCAAAGCGATCACCACTTTCTGGGTAGAGCTCTTTTCTAAAACCATCAAATTTATTTAATACATAGCGAGTGCCCGGTTTAATTTCACTAAAATAAAAAGGCCCTGTTCCCACCACGGATTTTTCAAAGTCCATGTTCATCACTTCTTCTGGGATAGGAACTAAAAAATGCATGGTGAGGTAATAGATAAAATCGGGAAATGCTCTTTTCAGCCTAATTTTCAAGGTATAATCATCAACTGCTTGAACTCCGGAAATATTGCCATTTAAATTGGCCGTATTAGAAAATTCTTCAAAACCTTCGATGACATCGAAATAGTGAATACCTGGGCTTCCTAAGGGTTTATAGGCCACTCTTTTTAACTGATTGATAAAATCCTCTGCCTTAACAAAGCGAGGTTTTCCCTTAAAGGCCGGGTGATCATGATATCTAACACCCTTTTTAATTTTTATGGTTAGCTCAGTTCCGTTCCACTGAGGCATTCCCTCTGCCAGTAGGGGAATAACTTTAAAAGGCCTAATCTGATAATGATATTGATACAAAGGTTCATAACTTTGAGCGATTAGTTTTAAAGATTTTCCATCAAAGGACTTGGCCGGATCCAGTGAAGAAATTCCTTTAATCATTCCCAAGGTGAGTACGCCACCATCTTTTTCCCCCGAACAGGAAATCAATAAAAAAAGGATGAAAATGATCTTCATACAGACTTCATACCACCCAGGTAATACCTAGACAAATCAAGAACTTAAAGGGCCAAAATGCCACCACTGAAAAGTATTCAGGTGTAATTATTTTGTTATTGAACCAAAACTTCCCATAACGTATATTATGCAGTGAGAAAGAGGGGATATGACTACAATCTTAAGACTTTTAATCAGCACTACCCTACTCCTAGCTGTCCTAGGTCAGGCACACGCTCATTCAAAATCAGAGATCACTCAACTGATTACCAGAATCCGACACTTACCCATATCCCAAAAAGTCCAAGAAACCAGTGAGTTTTTTCTTGGAGACCGCACCCGCATAGGCCCGCTTGGGGAAGGTAAAAAAGGAAAGTTTGATCGCGACCCACTCTTTTCTTTTAAGGCCTTTGACTGTACCACCTATGTTGAAACGGTAATGGCGCTGGCCCTATCTCAAGATTTAAAAAGCTTTTTTAGAAACATTCTCGATATAAGATACCGGGATGGAATTATCTCTCACCAAAGAAGAAATCATTTCACCAGTCTAGATTGGATCCCAAACAATGCAAAGTTCCTAAATGACATCACCGCTTCCATAGGGCCTATAAAATATGCCCATGCCATCATTGATAAAAAATCCTGGTACCAAAACATGGGCCCACAAAATATTAGACGTCCAGATGTTACCGAACAAAACTTCAGAGATCTTCTAAAAGAATTTAAAAATCTGGGAAAAGACTTCAAACCCCAAAAAGCAACTCTTCCCTATATTACGCTTAAAACCTTATTTAAAAATCCTGCCCACATAAGAAAGATCCCCCATGGTGCTATCATAAATATCGTAAGACCTAACTGGGATCTAACCAACTCCATCGGCACTCACTTAAACATCTCCCATCAAGGTATCGCCATCTGGAACCGAGGAAAACTCTACTACCGCCATGCCAGCTCATTCCCTCACAAAATCGTCAAAGACACGGCCTTTAAAGATTACTTCAGAAAGTACCTCGACTCTGAAACGTTAAAGGGAATCAATATTCAGGAACTATAATGTCTCAAATAACAAAAAAATCCATTTTTCTTGATATCCTCTTCACCATTTTAACTTTTGGTCTGTTTAATTTGTGGGTACAGCTAAGACAAATGATCGATGCCAATGAAATCTTAGGGAAAGATGATTTCTCGGCATTTAAAGTTTTGCTTTTTTCTCTTTTAACGTTGGGATTGTATTTTAGCTGGCACGAATATTCCATGACTAGAACTCTTCAATATAAAGTTTATGGAGATAATGACTGGGTAAAACCTCTGTGGACCGCCGTGGCCACTTTTTTTGGACTATGGTTTTTGGTAGATTCTTATCAGCAGAGTTTGCTTAATGCATATATAGATAGAGCTGGCCCTCGAAAGGGCCATTAAATTAATTATTGGTGTTTAAACGAATTGCTCTATCAAGACTCTTGGTTCGACAAAGATCAGCGGCCGCGTAGCCAAGCCTATATACCTTATCATTGTTAGGTCCATTATTGTGGCCCCAATCTTTTTTAACTCCAGCAGCATGTCCTGCTTCATGAATTAAAACATCTGCCAGAGTACAAAAAGCATCATCCTGAAGTAATGTTCTTATATTGTTATAACAAATTACCACAGCGGCATTAAATAGATGTCTGGATTTTCCACCTCTAGTTGCTTTCTTCTTACAAACCTGTTTGTGGTCCATACATTTAAAATTTATGTTGGCCAATTTATTTTTCAGCCGTTTTTTTTCACCATTTTTTAAATCGCCAGTATTATTAATAATCGTATTGATATTATTATCTAGAAACCTAAGGGCATCTTTCATAGTAGATTCAGCATTGGAACCACAATGTTTAATATTTCTGGCAGAAAATGCAGACGTTGAAAAAAGAAGACTCATAGTAAAAAGTAAAATTAATTTATTCATCAAAACCTCCAAAGGATGAAATTTAACCTCTTTTGGCCGATTTAAAGTATCATGGCAATAAATTCCTTAATATTTGGAAAAAAAATCATTTAGGGCCAAAAAGTATCTAGGTATTTATATATTTTGATAAATATTCATCAAAAGATATTTTATCGTCCTCTTCCAAATATTTTTGGACTTGGAGGGAGTTCTTGGCGACCTCAGTAAACTTAGAAAGTTTTTTTTCATCTAGGGGATTTTTGGTTATTTCATTTTTGAATTCTTTGGCCTTTTCCATGGAAAACTCAAAGAAAGACTGGTCGTTAAGTTTCAGCTCATTTAGAAGGAATCCTGAGATGGTGTAGTTGGGATCAATAATAGAGGATCTGAATTTTTCTACCACGTCGGTGTAGTCAGTAATACCTTCCGCACTATCTAAAAGCTCTGCCACAATTTTAAGTTCTTCATAAATGGAAAGGCCCCAAAGTTTTAAGCTTATTTCCTTCTCACCATCTTTTAATTTAAGATTAGCTTCTCGACCTTTAGTGGCAACTAGCTGCCAATTATTCTTGTAAGCTTGAGTTGTATTAAAGGTGCAAGGCGGACTCTCTTTTAAAAGACAATAAGTTAAAAAGGCATCGATAAATCTCATCTGATCAAGATTTATTCCAATGGGAGAAAATGGATTATTATCCATTATTCTAAGTTCAACATATTCTACTCCCTCGTCACGAAGCAGATGATTGGCCCTTCTATTATCACCTAAAGGCGATCTCTTAGGTCTAATTTGGCCGTAGTACTCATTTTCTATTTGCAAAACATTACAATTGAGCTGCTTGTACTGGCCGTCTTCTTTGATGCCAATTTTTATGTAATCTGCGTCTTCTGTCCTAATCGATCGCTCTAGCCCCATCAGATAACTTTCCATAGAGTTAAAACAAAACTCCAATTCCTTTTGTTTTTTATTGTGATAACCGAGATCACTCATACGAAGCGAGGTGGCATGGGGAAGAAATAAAGTTCCCTTATTATCAAATTCATCTAGTTGGTGATTTTTATCATCACTAGTGAAAAAGGATTTATCTAAAACCGGAGATCCGCCAAAGAAGTAGAGAAGAACCCAACCGTAGCGGTGAAAGTTTCTTATAAGTGAGAAGTAGGCATGAGAGATAAAATCTTTATCATTGCCTTCATAACCTTCTTCTTTTTTCAGTATATCCCAAAGTGCTTGCGGGAAAGATAAATTATAGTGAATTCCCGAAATGGCCTGCATATAGGTTCCATAGCGGTTTTTAAGTCCATGTCTGTAGACGTTTTTAAATTTGGCCAAGTTTGAGCTTCCATACTCGGCGATGGGGATGCCCACTTTTTCATCAAGAAGACAAGGCATGCTCGAAGGCCATAAAAGCTCATCTGAAATCTGAGCATAACTAAAACTGTGTATATCTCTTAGAAAATCTAAGGCCTTATTTGGATCATCAAACGTCGGAGTGACAAACTCTATTTGAGATTCTGAAAAGTCGGTAGTTATATTGGGGTTACTTAGAGCAGATCCAAGACCTTGGGGATGGGACTTGGTGGAAAGATATCCTTCCAAATTGGCCCTAAGGGTTTCCCTTTCAATTCCCCTGGTGAGACCTTTGAGAGGGGCACCATTTAGGGCCTTAAGGGCCCTAATATTTTTGTTCAATTCCATACCGGCCTGGTGCTATTTTTCAAAGTGATTATAGGTACTTACCGTAGTTAGAGCGGTAAAATATTTCACTTCTCATTGCATTATTTCCTCATTTCCACTATAAGAAACCGAGTACCTGTTTATACAGCATAGGAATTTATAAGTGAAACTTCTTTTTGCCCTGATGGCCATATTCAGTTTTTTATCGCAAATGGCCCAAGCTGAGTTGCAACTCGAGGTTCTATACGGCCCAGATAACCGTCACCATATAGAGGAGTCACCAGCTCCAAATTTCAAAATTCTCTCCCTTTCAACTGCGATGATGATTCATGAAGACAAAATTGAATCTGCTTTTGATGGAGTTCTCACTAAAATTTATACTGAAAAATTAGGCCCTGCATATTATCTCTGCTCGGAAGAAAGATATCATAATGAAATTATCGCGGGAAAATGCTCAGGATTTTTAGTAGGCCCAGATCTTTTAGTAACTGCTGGTCACTGCATAACAGGTGAATCTAGTTGCAAGAATAATAAATGGGTCTTTGATTTTAGAAACGATCTTATACTAGACTCGGGAGAAAAAGATTCTGTTTATGTTGGTAGCAATAATGTTTATGGCTGCAAGGAAGTCATAAATAGAAAATATTCAACCGAGTCTAAAAATGACTTTGCACTTATTAGACTTGATAGACCTGTTCTTGACAGGTCTCCTTTAAGATTTAGAACTGAGGGTAAGATAGAAGTTGACGCTCAACTGGTGATGATTGGGCATCCTCTAGGTCTAAGTTCTAAAATCTCTTATAAAGCAAATATCTTAAAAAATGATAATCCCTTTTTCTTTAAAACCAACCTTGATTCATTTCTTGGTAACTCTGGCTCTGCAGTTTTTAACAAGATTACTGGAATCGTTGAAGGGATCCTCGTGCGCGGAGAGCTAGACTTTGAACAACACGATGAAATGGATTGTGAGGTGGTTAAGGTGTGCTCGGAAGATGGAGAAGATTGCAAGGGCGAAGATGTAACTCGAATCACGGTTATCCCTGAACTTGTTCCTGGCATGACACCAAATGAGCCCGAGATTGATCCCTTCCTTTGGGATGATGATCTAGATACTGATGATATTATTTCTGAAGATGATGAGAGCATTGACTGGGATTGTTATTTTAGCGACGACGAAGATTGCGATATAGACTAACCTTCATTCCAAATGTCTTGAATTTCATGAGATAGCGTGTCTGGATTAACCGGCTTTAAAATAAGACCGATCGGCCCCATTGCCAAAAGCTCTTCTAACTCTGTTATTTTTTCTTTGGCGGTAAAAAAAATGACCGGTATATTTTTCGTTTCCTTTTGTCCTCTTAACTTTTTTAAAATCTCCGTCCCTGATAGCTCTGGCATAATTACATCTAAAATAATCAAGTCTGGATCAAACCACGGAAGCTTTTCAAGCGCCTCATGCCCCGAGGAACAAATCAAAGATTCAATATTGTAAATAGATTTCAGCCCCTTTTGAATTAACGGATGTAGATCTTTATCATCATCGACGAAAAGAACTTTTCTAAGTCTTCCCCTTGGCGACAAGGAAAAACCAGTAGTTACTTTTTCTTTTACTTCCCCGCTTAAAAAGAGTTCAAATAAATTTTTAAGCTCATCCATTTCATTTTTCGAGTAGGAGTAGCAATCCTCTGGCGCCTCTCCCTCGCCTATAAAAATGACTATCGAGTCTTTATTGGGGGATTTAACTACCTTTAAGGCAGAAATCAAGGAAGCTCCATCTAGGCCCTCTGCCTTTTCAGGAATAATTATAAAGTCAAAATGCTCTTTTAAAAGTCGCGCAAAAGCGGTTAGGCCGTCTGTCTCTAGAGTGATTTCTACATCTTTTCCAGTAAAGAGCTCTGAAAGATCAAGGTCGATATTTAAGATGGAGAGGATTTTATGTGCCATTATAGATTATTATGGCAGATTATTAAAAATTAAGGAAGGGAGGAGTTAACTCTTCCCTTCCATTTTAAATTACTGGGCCAGATTCATTCCTACAATATCTAGGAATAGGTACGGCTCTTTTATTTCCAATTTATCAAGTCCGATTCTTCTGCTTCCAAGAGTGAAAAAAGGAACATCCATGGCCAGGCCATCTTCACCTTCGGTGAATAGATCAATAAGAATCTCCAAGGTTTCCTTTAGATCAGCAGACAGAAAAGTATCATTGGCCGGGGTATAACCAGCAGCGAATTCCCCGCCAACATCAAGTCTTGAAATGGCCGGAAAAAGCTTGAGTTTGCCGTCAGCTATTTCTCCTTTAACACTTAAATTAGTTCCAATGTTGATGAAGAAATAATCCATCCACTCTCCATCTTTTTTAACCATAATCTTTAATTGAACTCCATCCAGACTGGCCTCAAGACTATTTTCTTTAATGCCAAGAACTGGAGGATTTAGGAAAGTTAAAAACAATTTGATTTCATCTGTATCTGTTTCAAGTTCCTCTAAATCGGGAATGAAATTGGCAAACTCACTGGTTTTGAGAATCTCACCTAACATTTCATGAAAATCAGGAGTGATCTCGACAGGATTTGTACCCTCTTTAGGCATTACTACTGCGATCAACTTGTTAATAAACACAGGATTTAACCCAAGAGTTCCATACTTAATAAGTTCTGGTAGTTCTGTCTCTTCCACTGCCTTGTTGTTGTTTTTCTCTATCGCCACACCAAGAATGACTCTCATATTATTTTCGGTAATTATAAGATCATTAATTCTAAGTCCAAGCAGAATCTTTGTTTCTGGGATAATTAAGATATTGGGAACAGTTAAAGGAATTCTAACTTTATCGATTTGTGAGAAAAGTAAGTCTCCAATTTTAGATGATAAAACTTTAGTCCCAAGCTTTACCGCTGCGTTAATGGCCGGTCTGGCGGCCGCTAAAACATTTCTAACGAGAAACTCACTCATGGTATCGGTAATACCAAAGACACCCTTACAACTTGATGGGCCTGAGGTTACGTACTGGCGAGGATTTAGGTGAAACTTAATCCCTCTATCTCTAAAACTAAGAGTCCCATTTTTCATTTTCAGCCCGATTTTGGCCGTAATAGGGATTAGATTTCCGTTACCCATAGTTATTTTTGTATCAAAACAGCTGGTTCCAATACTTGGTACAAACCAATTAGAAATTCTGGCCTCTCCAACAGTAATGGAAAGGTCTCTGATTGCGAGCATTACCTCTAGGCCATCTTTTACTGGAACAATTTTTATTTTTTCAAACTTGGCGGAAAAGGAAATATTTTTAATGCTGAACTTGGCAATTAAAGGAAGGTCTACATTGATATCTTCCATAATCTGGTCTTGCAGGTTTCCCAGCAGCTGGTCTTGAGCTATATCCCCGAGGGCCTCAAAGCCCTTGTCATTAATGTCTAAAAATAGTGCCTCATCGGTAAAAGCAGTAGGGTTGCTGCCAAAAAAGGCAAATGTTGAAGTTGAAAAAATCGAACTAATCCCTAATAATAGGGCAAAAAGTTTTATCTTCATTCTGTTTCTCCTAAATTAATGTTGACTGAAAATAGGGAGGTATTTCACTATAGATTGATTCCTTTGTCTAGGATTAGCCTACGCTACGCATAATAATGAAATCTATTCATGTATAGGTTGGCAAGCGTCTAATTTTGGGATATTTCCAACCTATGACATTTAGAAAATTCAAGATTTTAAATATTGAAGATAACGCACCGATTAAAGAAAACGCTATTCCGATCGTTTTCAACCTCGATCATATCGTAAGCGTTAAACCTATTAATATTTTAGTTAGAGGAGATGTCATCAAGGGATATTGGATTCGTTTATCAAATGGGAAAAAATATAAGGCACTTGAAATTCCTATTGAGCTGAAAGAACTTTTGGCCAAAGAAAAATTGGACGACGTCCATAACCAACAATTTGATAATCCTCAACAAGAAATTATGCTAAACTAAGCTTTAGCGTCTCCATCACCTGTCCAAAATAAGACCTGCCGAAAAGATTTAAATGATTCATCAAATGATAGAGTTGATAAACCCTATTCCTGTGCTCCCAGCCCTCATTTAAAGGATATACTTCATTATATCCGGTAAAGAAACCTTGGTTAAAACCCCCAAAGAGAGTGATCATGCCAAACTCCGCCTCCCGATCTCCATAGTAAACTGCCGGATCAATCAACCAGGCATCGCCATTTATATCAATGATATAATTTCCACTCCAAAGATCTCCATGAAGTAGGGATGCTATATTTTGTTTTCCTAATATCTCTGGTATTTTTTTTTCTAACTTGGCAAAACCCTCGGCAAGTTCTTTCGTTGCCAGGTTGTTTTTTTCGGCAAGGTTAAGTTGATACAGAAGGCGGTTTTGCCAGTAGAACTCACACCAAGAATCCATACGAGTATTTATTTGGGGAGTGCTACCGATAAAATTGTTAGCATTAAATCCAAATTTGTCTCCATGATATTTATGGAGTTTTGCCAGATCCCGGCCAAAATTTCTAAAAGTATCTCTTTTAGCTTGCCCCGGAACAATATATTCCATCACAATAAAGTCATCTTCTGCGTAAAACACTTTAGGAACTCTTGTGGCCTGGGCCAATTCTTCAAGGCCCTCCTCTTCCCGGCGATACATCTCGGACTTACTTCCCACCTTGAGAAAGTAAGACTTTTCATCCTTTGTCTTAAAAACATAAGCATCACTAATACACCCCCCTGAACAAGGATAATACGATGCAATACTTAGGCCCATAAGACTTTCAATTTTTTCTTTGCGACTTTCCATATATTTATTCCTTTTTTATAGTTTCCCCTTATGAATTTTGCAATTGCTATCCATGGTGGCGCTGGAAACATTAACCGAAAAAATTATTCACCGGAACAAATCAGGGAGTATGAGGCCAAATTAGCAGAATCTCTCCAAGCAGGATTTGATATTTTAGAAAAGGGAGGCACCGCTATTGATGCAACGGTTGCTAGCGTCACGGTAATGGAAGACTCGCCTCTTTTTAATGCCGGAGTAGGAGGCGTTTTTGCCGATAACGCCATGGTTGAACTCGATGCCTGCATTATGGATGGTAAAACTTTAAATGCTGGTGGAATAACCACCGTTCATAAAATAAAAAATCCCATCGAAGGGGCCCTTAGAGTTATGGAAGACTCTCCTCATACGCTTTTATCAGGAAATGGAGCAGAGCTTTTTGTTTATCAGAAAGGCCTTAAGTTAGTTCCCAATAAATACTTCCACACTAAAAAAAGGTATGAACAATTTAAAAAGGCCCAGGAAAAACAAAAAATAATGGTGGATCACAGTATGGGTACAGTTGGAGCAGTAGCAATAGACCTCAGTGGTAATTTGGCCGCGGCCACTTCTACTGGAGGCATGACCAATAAGGCCTTTGGTAGAGTAAGTGACACCTCTATTGTGGGCGCAGGAAATTATGCCAACAATAATACCTGTGCAATTTCCGGAACCGGAACAGGAGATCAGTTTATCAAATCGGTCTTTGCCCATGATGTCTCCTCGCAAATGGAATACGGTCGCAAATCCCTTGAAGAGGCGGGAAAAAGCAGTTTAAAAAAGCTTGCAAGCTTAGGCGGCCATGGCGGGTTTGTGGCCATAGATCATAGGGGTAGTATCCATATAGATTTTAATTCAACCGGAATGTTTAGAGGATTTAAAAATAAATCAGAAACTTTTATCGCTATATTTTAAAGGAGAAAAAAATGAATTCTAAAGATTACATTAAAAATGCAGTTAAAACCGAATCAATCGATTTTAAGTCAATGGATGAAAGATTATCGAAGGACGGACTAAAAAGACTCTTGCATGCGGGAATGGGACTTTCCACGGAGGCAGGGGAATTTCTTGATGCCCTAAAAAAGCATATTTTCTATGGCAAAGAGCTTGACCGAGTAAATCTTGCCGAAGAAATGGGAGATGTATTTTGGTATTGTGCCATTGTCGCCTCAGAACTGGGTATAAATTTTGAAGATGTAATGGATAAAAACATCGAAAAACTTAAGGCCCGTTACGGAGAAAAATTCTCCGAGGAAAAGGCAGATTCCAGAGATCTTACTAAAGAGCGAGATATTTTAGAAAAGCAAAACTTCCAGTAAACTCAAAGGGGCCGGTTTTTCCGGCCCTATGGATTTACCAAGATCTTTTTAATTCCTATAAGTCTTCCAAGAAATCTTCGTGCAACAAGCTTTAAGGTATTTATTTTAATCTTTTCAGAAACTGTAAAGAGGGACCAATCATCTCCATCCCTTAAGAGCTCCATATTAAAATCACGATATTTTTTGGCCAGGCCATCGTAGAGATACCTTAAAGTTATCTCTCCCCCGTGGACACTGTCATAACCTGGACAGGTTAAGATAATAACATCCAGTCCTTCTTTATTTAGTAAAACGAATCCCTCAATAACCTCTTCAAGATTAATCCTCTGAATGGTTTCCTCCGTTTTCCTTACCAGTCCCCTAATATCAAAATTATCATCAACCTCCACCAAAAATTTATGAACCCGGTTATCTTCTGGTTCACTGATAACATCCGCTAGAGGTAAGTCTAACGAATAGGTCAATTGACTAAACAAAATAAATATCAGAGCGAAAAACTTTTTCATAATAAATCCTTGGTTATTTAGGTTTTACAACCAAGAGATAGAATAATCAAATCACCTAGCAAAAATGTTCATTATTGAAAATATTTTGAGGTATAATAGACTTACATTAAGAGAGGAAATTTTCATGTTTTTTAAATTTTTCATACCTATGCTGTTAATTTTAAATGCCCACGCAAACGATGCACAAAAGATTTCCAATCTTTGTAGGGAAAATCACTTACCCTACACTAGTACCACAGAAATTTTAAAAAATAACCGGCATATAAACCTTGAAGTTGCCGACGAGGAGCAGATGACTCCCCTTTTATGGTGTACCTTACAAGGTAATCATAGAGTTGTTGAACTGCTACTGCAACACGGTGCCAACTCCAATGCTGTAAATAATAATAAAAGATCAGCTCTAATTTTTGCTGCCAAAAATGGGTATACCAAAATTGTTAAGTCCCTTCTCGCAACCGGGGCCTTGAGGAATTTAAAAGACATAGATGGATATAGTGCTGCTGATTGGGCCAACCGTGCTGGATATTATAAAATAGTTATCATGATTGGAGAGCGCCCAGATAACATTATTCCTTTTAATAAAGCAGATGTCAGAGAATCATATCTCCTTATAAAACGAGTTGTAACAAAAAAAGTAAGTCTTGGTTTTTTCAAGGAACACTGGAAATATGGGGCCCTGATAGATGAACCGGTGAACAAGGGAAGGACTATTTTAATTATTGCCGCTCAAAACGGAAGAATGGATCTTTTAAATACGGTTTTAAACATGGGGGCCAAACCAGATATTGCTTCAAAAAGGGGTATAACAGCATTAATGGCAGCGGCCGGTTCCGGCCATTTAAAGGCGGCCGAGGCCTTAATTAATAGGGGGGCGGATCCCAATTTAAAAGATAAGAACGGAAAAACCGCCCTGGATTATGCCACTGGAGATGCCAACCTGGTGCTAATTGATTTCATTGATGCCAAAATGGTAAAAAATTATCGTACTAAAAGAACAGTGGTTAATTACTTAAAAACTTATAAAAGACCAGGTAAGATGGCCCTTTTAGTGAAAAAGCACATGAAAGTTCTGCAACAAGACGGCCAACAAAAAGCCCGGGAAAAAAATGCTTTAAAGGCGATTGAAAGCAAGAATTCCCAAGGACTTTCAGATATTTCTTATCCTGGGCGCAAGAAGGGGGGAAATAAAAAATCTCCCTATATGAGTTGGGCGGCCTTCAACGCCATCTGGAACAATGACTTTGGCCAATTTAAAAAATTAATCAATTTAGGACTTAGTTTAGAAGTTAGAGATGCTAAAGGAAATACACTTCTCACTCACGCCTCCTCAAAAGGCTATATGGCCATAGTGGACCTTTTAATCACCCGAGGTGCCAAGGTTAATCCCAAAAATGATTTTGGAAACACGCCCTTGATGATTGCTGCTCAATACAATAAGGTGCCAGTGGTTTTTTATCTACTAGAAAATGGTGCTAACAAAAAAATTAGAAATAAAAAGGGTTGGGTCGCCGCAAGATTTGCTCAGCAAGCGAGAAATAAAAGAACCTTTAACGCTCTTCGGTTCTAAACACTTTTTTCTGCCCAAATTCTACTACATAAAACTTTTTAGTAACCACTCTTCTAAAATGGTGAGTACTAAGAACGCTTAACTCTCCCTTCTCATTTATGGAGATACCTGTAGCGCCAGCAAAATTACAATTTCGCTTACAAGAAAAGTGTTTCTCGGCGATATGTTTTAATATTGGGGGATTGACCTTAATATCTATTGAGAAAAGTTGTCCCAGATCTTTAGCATTTCTAATAGGAGTCATCTTTCCCTTATTGGTAAAAGATGCGAGAAATAGTTTGCCATCACATTGCTCAATTATATTAACCGTTTGAGCACTACCCAGTTGATCAGTCTTCACACCTTTCGCCGACTCCCTTATATTTAATACCATGTCTGCTTTTTCAGGAAATCCATCATTAATATTTGGCGTTTTTGAAAAATAGATTTCAATATTTTTTTGATCGTGGGAGCCCACTATATATCTTCCATTAGATAATCTATGAAAAAACACCGCTCCAGTTTTAGTGTGAGGAATATCAATCCAGGTCTTTAGAGGTCTTGGGTTTTCAGGATCTTTAAAGTCGTAAAAATATATCTTTCCGACT
>SMVA01247086.1_pt1 | contig 20462 bp, 20 predicted proteins | sample 2456451 | NCBI WGS metagenome assembly SMVA01 (sample SAMN11095933, study PRJNA526329) | marine sediment metagenome | biome: Marine sediment; feature: Surficial sediment; material: Deep marine sediment; isolation source: Hadal surficial sediment | place: Pacific Ocean | collected 2014-05 | depth... | reverse complement strand
GCTTCCAGTTCATGGTCTCTGCCATAGCCGCGCACCAGCGCCGTGCCGGCCATGGTGGAGGCCTCGGCCACATCCCGGCTGCCGGTGATCACGTAGGCCATGGCCGCCAGTACGCTGTTGGTGGTGCCGGCGGTTTGCTGGCGTGAGGAATGATTTTGGGTGACGTGGGCAATTTCATGGCCCAGCACGCCGGCCAGTTCCGCCTCGCTGTCGAGGTAGGCCATCAGACCGCGGTTGACGTAGATGTAGCCACCGGGGGTGGCGAAGGCGTTGATGTTGGGGTTGTCGAGAACGGTAAAGGTAAACTCTGAGCTGTGCCGTCCCGCACTGGCTACCAGTGACTGGCCAATACGGCTGACATAAGCCTGCAGGGCCTTGTCGTCGTAGACTGCCCCCTCCGACATCATCTTTTGGTACATTTCGCGCCCGGTCTTGGCTGCGCTACCACCACCGGAGGGCAGCGAAACCGTGGCACCTCCCGCGCTGATATTGGTCGCGCAGGCGCTGGTCAGGGCCAGGATAATCGCCGGGAGCAGCAGTTTTAAAGAGGACACAACAGTCTGTTTTATAGTGGCAGCCATTAATATTTACTCGACAAAAATTCCAGTAATTGGTCGCCTATGCCGTCACAGGCGGCGCCCTGTACCGGGGCAATGATGGGAATGGGGATAATGATCGCCGGCATATATGATTGTCCGGCGGCCGTGGCACTGATTCTGCCCACCTCGATTTTGTCGGTAAAATCCCAGATGACCGCTTCGTAGTTGGCCTCATCACCCCAGGTGCCAAAACCGAAACAGCCAGCGCCGCCCGGGCCTATTCCGCAGGCCACGGAGCCCGATGAATTGGTGCGCTCGGTGCTGCCGTCAATCCAGATCATGTACTCGGTTTTCAGTTCTATCATTTTTGCGGCCACCGGCTCCTGGCGCAACAGCCGGTCGATGTCCCGGGGGTGCAGTGGTGCCGTGCGGGGCTCAAACCAGGGGTACAGGGCATTGATAAACTCCAATTCCCCTATGACTTGAATACTCTTGTCGCGGGACGAGATGTGCTTGCCCACGCACTCAATAAAATCTGGCTCGGTGTCGTAGTCACTGGCATGGCGTCGCCCCAGGATGACAATACTGGCGTCACCAATGCCCTCGGTGGGTTCGTTAAAAACCATTTCTTCTACGGTGGCCGCCACGCAGGCGGTCAGGGCCCAGGCCATTCCCAGAGTCGCCACTATTCGCCATGGCCGCTTTACAGCAGGGCCTTTCCTCATGGGCTTATCTCCTGTGCTGCGGGCATTTTCCCGTCCAGCCATTCGCGCAGTTCGGGCACACGGCTAAAGCTGGTGATAAAGTTTGCCCCGGCATCACGCAGTGCCATGACCGCAGCCAGATTGACTGCCGCGGTATTGCTGCGTAAAAAAGCGGTTGGTGTTTTGCCATAGGCTGTCATCATCCACTCGGCAATGGGTTCGCCGTCTTGCGTGACCAGTTCAAAACGGTAGCGCATCCATATTTCGTAGACATTTACATGGGTCTGGGTGGGGATGGCGTATTGCAGTTCGTCCACATGGGGAATGATGACGGCATCGACTACCTGGTTCAGTACCCCGGGCTCGGGCGCGACGCGCATGTTTTCGAAGCCCTGGAACATACCGCCCAATACGGCATCCCACATCTGGACCTGGGCCTCCCCGGATTTCACAATCCAGCTGGACTCGCGCGGCGTCTTCGCCATATCGGTGAATTCGTGATTGCGCAGTTCATCCGGGTACCACACGCCTATGTTCAGTGGCAATTTGGTCATTAATGGCGATGGGAATTTGCCCTCAACCACCACCTTATTGGCACCGCAGGCGCTGAGAAACGCCAGGGCGAACACGCAGCCAGCCAACTTCAGCAGGGCGTTAACAGCTCTGTTCGCGCTAGGGACGGAAATCATTAAGTCCGACAAAAGTACCTCCGTTGCGATAAGTCAGCTCCCGCATCAGCGTGGCAAAACGAATACCCGTGGTCTGCAAATGCGGCGCACGGATGAATTGTACGGGAAAACCCACCGCGTGGATGCGCACCAGGCGGTTGCCCTGGGCGTCTACCCCATTTATGCGGCTGACGATATCCACCACCCGGGAAATGGACTCCCCGGTAAATTCATCACCAAACACAAAAATACTGATTTTCTTGTCCGGGTCGTGAAAAGATTTTATGGCCTGGGTAATACCCTCCACCGGGCTGGAATTACTGAAGGCATTCCAGTTTCTCAGGGTGTCGATAATCACCTTGCGGCGCCCCGGGGTGTCTGGAATCCACTTGCCGCGGTAACGGCTGAACATGTAACTACCCATGTCATTGAGAATCTGTATGCCTTTAACTTCGGGGTAAATACTCAGTGTAGCCTGCAATTCCTGGATCACCCTCTCCCAGGCATAGGAAAACATGGAGCCGGAGGTGTCTATTACAAAAATAATATACTCGCTGTCTACCGGGATGCCGCCAATCAAGTTGTTCTTTGACTGGTATTGTGAGCCCAGCAGGCGGCGCATCTCCTCGGACAGGGATTGTTTGGCGATGGCCAGCTGCTCTATAACGATGTCATTGCTATTGGTTTGCACGTTCAGGCTGTCGTGGCGCGATTTAACGCTGGCCAGCTGTCCCCTCAAAATAGCGATTTTGCGTTGGTACTCTGACAACTGTTCGTGCTTGGCGTTCAGGTCGCGATTGAGGATGGTGGTTTCGCCCCGAATTTCAAACAATTGCTCGGTCAGGGCGGCTACCTTGCCCTCCAGCTTGACGGCAGAGGCCTCAATAATCTGCGGTTGCACGGTTTTGGTGATCATCAACAGTAAAATGATGGCGCCGAAGCCACAGCAAATCACGTCGAGAAACGACATACCGAATTCTGCGATTTCTCTGCGTTTAGCCATGGGCTACGGTTCTCACTCCCTATGGCCAGTCTTTGGAGGGGCTCAAGAAGGAGCCCCTGCTGGTCTGGGCAAGCTGCCAGAATTCCGACGCTGCCATGGGGTCGCCCTCCAGGGGGCCGAGAATAATATTGACCGGCACACCCTTGGGAAGTTGACGCACCGCCTGGCGGTATAATTTTAATCTGGCTTTGCCGCTGACCTTGTTGCCCCGGGGCGGGCTGAGCCCCTGGGTGGGCAGGCCGTCGGTAATCAGGAAGATATTGTCGGGGCTGGGCGACAGTGTTTGCAGGGCGATGAAGGCTTTTTCCAGGCTGGTGCCGCCACTGGGCACAATGTCGCGCAGGGTGTTGGAGATTTTCTCCAACTGGGCCTGGTCGGCTACCTCCAGCCATTTGCCGGCGGTTTCAGGCAGGGCGGCCTGGGCTGTGGTATTAAACGTAATCACCTGGTATTTACTGGCCACGGGCAGTTGTGCGGTCAGCCAGTCTACCGTTTTCAGGGCCCGGGTCCATTTCTCGGCCGAGCGCTGTACGGCGTCACTCATGTTGCGCAGGCGGATGATATTCACCAGTTTATCCGACAGCATGCTGGAGGAAATATCCAGCAGTATGGCGATATTGTTACCGCCCAGGTTCAGCCCGGTCAAATACTGTCTATTGCCCTCGCCCAGAAAGCTGCGGGCACTGTCGCCGCTGTTGTCCTGTGCGGCGGCTTGCAGTTTTTTGACCTCGTCCTGCAGTGACTGCAGCTCTGCCTTCAGGGCCTCGATATCGGCGCGTTCGGTAAAGCCGTCGCGTTTGAGGGCGGCTATCAGGGCTTCAAACTCGCTGATGTCGTCGTTGATACGGGTGGCGCGCCCCTGGGCCTCCACCATCTCCAGGTCAATCTCGGACAGCACATTGCGCAGGCGCACCTTGTCTTTTTCGCCCTCGGCAATGTCTTCGTCCAGTAAACTGACCTCCGACAACAGGTCCGCGTTGAGCTCTTTGGACTGCACATCTATGGAGTGGTCTATGATCAAAAACACCAGTATCACTGCGCCGAAGCCACAGGACATGATGTCCAGAAAACTCAGGCTAAAGGTGGTAAAGGCGCGTTTTTTTCTGGCCATGGCTGTGCGCTCAGGCCCCCTGTACCAGGATTAGCAGACCGGAGTTGGCTACCTCACCGCTGTGCCACTGAATGCGCTCACCACACAGCAATGCCCGCCCGGGTACATAGTTCTCGCCATTGACTTGAATCGAACCGGCGCCCCGTATCAGCCACTGACTGTCCTGGCGGTACAGCTCGTTGCCCGCACCCAGCGCTGTGCCGTCAGGCTGCAGTGGTTGGGCAATAGCGTCCTGCAACAGGTGGCTGGGATTATCGGGTGTCGGCTCCGGGGCGGTTGCCACTGGCGCTGCCGTTACCACCCGGTCCTGTGCCGGGGGAGTGAGGCAGGGCAGTGCGGTAACAAAGTTGAGGGCCTGGTCGCCCATCTGGGCCTGTATCAGTTTGTCTGTGTGTTGCTCGATGGCTGTGGACAGCGCGTCGTTGGCAAGTAATTCGCCCCGGGGCAGAGCCGCCATAAGACCGGGCAGTAAACCGGCCACCGGGTCCAGGATGATGCGGTCCTGGGTGTGCAGTGCAGCCATGGCCTGGGGCAGGCTGTTGACCAACAGTTCGCCCGCGGCGCGCAATTCTGCGCGATTAATACGGGCGCGATAACCCTGAACTTCAATATTGGTTTCCGGCGCCGCGCCCAAAGCACGCAATGCAGCGGGCAGAGCGTCGTACAACTGTTGCTCGGACGCGGCCTTGCGCCGGGGGTCGAAGCGCGTTTGGCGTATAAAGGCGGCGGCGATAATCTCCACCAGTTTCTCCTGCAGTTGCAGCAGGCCACAGCCGGGCAGTGCCGTGGTCTGGCGCACTTCAATCTGCCCGTCTTGCGCTGCCAGCTCGGTGATTACGGCCTGATGCAGTTGAATTTCCAGGTGGTATGTCTTGCCCGGACCGGGGTAGGCGCTGGCCAGGGCGACGCTGCGATTAACCAGGCCCACGGCGTTAAAGGGACACTGTTCAACAATACCCAGCAACAGCGCCAGTTGCTCCCGTGCCATGCTGCCGGAGACGGCCAGTATTAATTCGCTGGGTTCACCCGCCTGCTGGTGGATGTCCAGCAAGTGGGCGTGCACCAGGTCTGCCGTATGTCGGGCCGGCCCCAGTGCCGGTTGCAGGCCCTCGGTGTTGAGATGCCACCAATAGCGGGTGTTGATGTCTCTGGGGCGCAAGCGTGCGGCATGGCGGGCGCGACTGCCAAAGGTGTACTGGGTGCCATCGAGCAGGGCATAGCCGGGGCTTTGCACCGCCTGCCCCCGGTGCCACAGCTGCAGGTTGGTGTCGTTTAAATCCAGTAGGGCGGGCTCTGTCATTATTTGGTCACCAAAAAGCGCATCAGTCTCTTATCGGCGTAACGCTGGCTGTCCAGTACCAGGCGCTCCTGGGACAGCTGCAACTGGTGCAGGCAAAACATAATAACAATGCTCAGCACCAGGGCGACGAAGGTACTGTTAAAGGCCACACCCAGGCTGACCGTGACGCCGGATATGTCGCCTTCCACGGCCTTGTAGGCCTGCCCCAGGGCATCACCGATGCCGCGCACGGTACCGATGAAACCAATGGAGGGAATGGCCCAGGCAATGTAACGCACCATGGACAGCTCGGTGTCCAGTCGGTCAGACTCTATATCGCAACTCTCCTTGATGGTGTCGGACACCGCCTGGATGCTGCCGGTAGTGGCGAAGCGCTGCAGGGCGGACAGCAGGGTGCGGGGCAGTAACATGTCCTGTTCTTCCTCCGGCAGGGCCTCCAGCGAGCGGCTGTAGACCCGGGCATCTTCGGGCAGCACACTGGTACCCTCGGGAATATCCAGCAGGCGCCGCTCCAGTATTTTATTTTCCATCAGCGTGCGACGGCCCTTGTAGGCCATGATGGCCAGGGCCCAGATCAGTAAAATGAAACAGGTTTCCTGCTCAAAATCCCGTATGACAATGGTCAGTGTGCGCTCTGGTACGAAGTCTATGCCGGAGGCCTGCATTTCCATTTGTCGCTGCAGCTGGGCATCGGCGCTGGGGCGTATAACGCCCACGTAGGCCGCGTGTACCACAATGACCGCTATCAGCAGGGCAAACAGCTGGAAGATAAACTCGGATGACATCTTGTGCTTCATGGGCGAATCCTAAATATCCACGGGGAACGATACCGACAGATCCTGGGAAATTTCTTCCGAGGCCTGGTAATCGAAGGGTGAAGTTTCATTAACGCTCGGGACCGGGGGCGGCGCTTCTTCCCCAGCCTGGTCGTCAGTTGCATTTGCAGTTGCAGGTTTTTCTGTGCCGGAAGCCGGGTCGGCTTGGACGGGTTGTTGTGACCACGCGCCGCAACACACCGCCAGTAGCAGCAAGCCCAGCAGGGTAGGGATTAGTGGCTTCACAGCGGGTGTGCTGAGGTTCATGGCTTACTCCGCATAGCGCGCAATTCGAAATCCTACGTCATCGCGGCCCGCTTGCCCATAATCACGCTGGGATAAACGCAGGTCGCCAATTTTACTCTGGGTCCAGCTGGCGCCGCGAATCACGTAATTATCGCCGCTCTGGCTGCCGGTGGGGTCGGTCTCCACCGTGCCGTTGGCGGCGGGGATGGTATAGACATCGTGGATCCACTCGGCGACATTGCCGCCAATATCGTACAGGCCTTTGCCGCTGGGGGGAAAGGAGGCCACCGTGGCGGTCACCACATAGCCGTCGGTATAGCCGTTGAGTATGCGGCCCGTGACATAGGCCGAGGTATTGTCGGCGTAGTTTTCCACGGCGGCGCTGGGTGGGAAATTATCGCCCCAGGGAAATTTCTTCATGGCGCCGTTATCCGCTCGCGCGGCCCAGGCCCACTCGGCCTCGGTGGGCAGGCGATAGCCGGTGGCAGAGCGGTTGTAGCCGGTGACAATACCCTGGTTCTGGCGGTAAAACGGCGGCAGGCCCTCGCGCTCACTCAACCAGTTACAAAATTGTGCGGCCTGCTGCCAGCTCACCTGTACCGCGGGCTGGTGTTCGCGGTTGAGGCTGTTGCCCTCAATTTGGCCGGAGTTGTGCGATGACTGAAACAGGCGAAACTGCGCGTTGCTCACCTCGGTGGTCTGCAGGTAGAACATGCGTGTGAGGGACACCGGGTGCAGCACTTCGTTGGCGCGGCGGCCGGGGTCGCGGCGCGAGGCCCCCATGGTGAAATCCCCCTGGTTGCTCTGCGCCGGGGAGAACAGCAGCAGGGTTTGACCCAGGGAGGTGGTGACTTCCGGTTTGATTCGCGCCAGTTGCGCCTCCCGCGCCGTCTGCAGGGTGATGTTAACCACCTGTTGCAGGCCCATGCGCGGGGTGACCCGCTGACGCACCGTGGCGTAGCCCTGCAGGGATACCTCAATGGCTTGTGCCACGGCGGGCAGGCTCAGTGTTCGCGAGCCCTGGCCCCGGGTGCGCCCGGCAACCTTCAGGCTTGCCCCCGGGGGGCTGATGTTGAAAATGACTTCACCCAGTTGGGCGGTGAGTTTCACCGTGCGACTGTCGCTCTCCCCGGCTGCCATTGCCAGTGTGGCAGAATGGCGTTTGTAGCCCGCTTTAAACACCGCGAGTCGGTGTGAGCGGTCTGGTGAAAGTTCAAGGGTGAGGGGTGTTTGCCCCTGAAATTCACCGTCTACGGTGACATTGGCAGCGGATGGCACGCTGCTTAGCTGTAACACACCTGCGGCGGGCTGCAGTGCAACAGTGCCCAGGTCCTGGGGCGCCCCCGCGCTGACCTCCAGTAGTTGCTGCCAGGGGCTGAAGCCCTCTTTTAGCAGGGTGATTTTCGCTTCGCCGGCCAGTACTTCCAGTATCGCCGGTGTGCTGCCCGCGGTTTCACCGTTTACCCATATGGTGGCACCCTCGGGGCTGGAGTTGATGCTTATCTCCGCCCACGCCGGGGCCAGCACCAGGTTCAGCTTTTGCTGTATCTCGCGCCCGGTAATTTCAAGACTGCGCTGCTGGGGTAAGTAGCGCGGTGATTGCACCCTCAGACTGTGAGCGCCCGCTGCAACCGGCAGGTCTGTCAGTGGCGTCTCACCCACTCGCTCATCATCAATAAAAATGTCCGCCCCCGGGGGTTGGCTGTCAACGCTGAGTCGCCCCGGCAGGGGTTGCAGTATCAGCTGCACCACCTGGCTGTCTTTGTCGGTCACGGTGAGGCTTGTTTGCAGGGTGTGATAGCCGGCGGCACTGGCCTCTACTTGAAACTCCCCGGGGCGCAGCAGGTAGCGGTCGCCGAAGGGCAGAAACAAGCCGCCGCTCAGGCTTAGCTGGGTTTCTCCCAGAGCGTCCACCTCGATTTGCAACGATTTGGCGGTAAACAAAAAGCTCATGATGGCGATAAAAACAGCGGCTATCGCGATAGCCACCCAGCGCACCGGTTTGCCGGTGGCGGGACCGGGGCTGGCACTGGGGTCCAGTGGCGCGAAGGCGCTGGGCTTAATACGCTCTGTCATAGCTTCCGTTCACTGCGTGCATTAAATGGTCTGGGTACAGATTATTTCAATCTCGAAAGCCAGGCTGTCGTGATTGAGGGTAAAGCTGTGGCGTATGTCGCGGTAGCCATCGCGTGAGCCGATGACGGTGTAGGTGCCGGGACGCACGGTAAGAACCTTTTCCTGAAATAGCCCCAGGCGTGAAACCTTGCGCAGGGTGACTTCAGTTTTGCCGTCGGAGCGCAGAGTGAGTTGTATCTGCGCCCCCGCCTGCTCCAATAAGGTTTCCAGTGTGGCCAGTTGTTTTGCCAGCACCGGGCCCTGTGGGGTGATGGCGGCGGCCTGGCGCAGCAGGGTAGCGGTGGCTGCGGCCACGGTTTTGTCGGACAAACGTTGGGGCTTGTCTATGGCCGACCTGAACTGCTTGTCCAACTGAGCCCGGGCCCGGCTGCGTTTTAACCCCTGCTGGGCAAATTGCAGATTGGCATCGATGGCCAGGGCTTTTTCAAAGGTCGCTACCGCATCCTGCCACTGTTCGCTGTTTTCCTGTTGGCGCCCGTCCCGCTGTAATTTACCCAGGCGCCAGGCGGTTTCAGCGGCCTCCAGGTCTTGCCGGGCACCACTGACTTCTGCCGAGCCGGGGCTGAGCTTGCCTGCTGTTGCGAAGAACTTTCGGGCGTCTGAGAACTGGCCCTCATCCAGTGCGCTGTAGCCTGCGGACATGGCGCGATTAAAGCGTGCCAGGGAGTGTGCGGCGGCCACCCTGGCCAGCTCTGCCCTGGCTCGCAAGTGCTGTGGGTCCAGGGCGGTGGCCTGTTCAAGCGTAGTTTCCGCGCCGGCCAGATCACCGCTCTTCTCCTGCTCCTGCGCCCGATCCAGCAGGGGCAATAATTGTTCCAGCGTTGCTGCCCGGTGCTGCAGGGCTGCCAGGCGCATATCGTCCGGGGCGATGAGGGCGGCGATGGCCAGAGCCGCCAGTGCCTCATCGTGCTCGCCGTCTTCGATAGATTGGCGCGCCAGCTCCAGCTGTTGCTGTACCACCTTTGGTGCGGACTCAGCCAGTGTTTCCATCTGCGTCAGGGCCTGTTCATAGCTGGCCCCTGCCTCGACGAACTGGCGGTCGCGGTATTGCAGGTCGCCCTGGGCGGCCAGAGCCGTGGCTGCCGCAAAGGCCTCGGCCCCCCATTGTTCTACCCCCATTTCCTGCAACTCGAACTGCACATCCAGCAGGATGGCCAGGCTGTTCTGGGCCTCCTTGCGCAGTTTTGCCAGCTGCGCGTCGGACCAGGGGGAGGCCTCTTCAGTGGTCGTCGTTGTTTTGCCTGGCCCGGCACCACCGCTCTGGCTGACGGGTTTGTCTGTTGCCTGCTCCGCCACAGGCTCCGTCATAGATGATTGCCCATCAAAGCGGCCGGGTAACCAGAACACCACGATCAGGGCCAACACGACCAACCCTGCCAGTGTGGGTAACACCCAATTGGGCGCTGCGGCGCTGGTGGGGGAGGCACTTTCTTTGCGGGTGGGCTGGGTATCGGCCAGCGTAAACGCTGTGGGTTTTACCGGCTTATTATGGGAAGACATGCGTTGGGGGTGGCCTTGGTCAGCGTTCGATTAGTAGGTCTGGTCCAGGGGGGCTTCCCCGGTATTGTCCGGCATCTCCAGCTCGCCTATCTCGGTGCGATAGATATCGGCCAGCAATTCACGCCACTGGGCGTATTGGTCTTCCACGTTGCCACTTAGCATGACGGTGCGGTCCTCCAATTCGATAACCTGTGGCGTAATTTCCGCCTCCAGGGACTGGCCCAGTTCCTCCAGAGCCTCCACGTGAATCTCGGCCTCGTTGCGTTTTTCCAGACCGCTCTTGAGCAGATAGCCACCACCGAGAATGGCCACGTTGCCCGCGGCTCGGGAGTAGCCGTCGCCACTGCTGGCCGCGGCAATACCCGCCAGCACAGCCAGGCCCCCCGCAATCAGGCGTCGGGTACTCTCTGCCTTGAGTTCCTGCAGGGCGACAGCTTCCTCGTAGCTCAGCTTGCGCCACTCCTGATAAGGGTCGTGCATCTGCTCATTAAAACCTTCGTAGTGGCCCTGCATGGTGTCGATAAAAAGGTGATCGCGGTCGCGAATACTGCGAATTCGTTCCAGCATGGGGTCGCCCTCGGCGGGCAGGCGCATGACCAGGGTGCGCCCAGTCCGATTTGTTGCCAGGTAACCCTCATAGGCGTCCGGGGAGAAGCTCTGGGCAAATAACAGTTCGGTGACCAGGCGGATGTTTTCCCGGTCTCTGGTTTTCAGGGTTTCCAGAACCTGCAGTAAGTCATTGGCGATGGTGTTGTAAACCGCCAGAAACGGGTCGCGGTGGCTGCGGGCACTGGCGTTATAGGCGTAGCGGCTGGCGTGGCTGATATATTTTTTGTTCAGCCACTGTACGCTGCGCGAATCGGTGGCCACGATTAGCAGCTCCAGCTTCTCACCGTCGGAGTAAAGAATTTTGCCGGTGACCATCAGGTCGGAGATTTGTTTGTCATTGGGTACTACTCTGACGGCGCCCCAGGCGCCGCTGTCCGCCATGGATTCCGAGAGCAGTTTTGGCATAAAGCGGGCCTCGGCTTTGCGCACCTCGGGGTATACCAGAGCATCTTCGTCATAATCGTCCAGGCCCGGGTCAAACAGGGCAATGCTGGCATCCAACAGCAAGCCCTCTGCAACCTGGGTGGTGGGGGTGTTCACCGCGGGCACCGAGGTGCTCTTTATGGTTTGGTTGACACAAGCTGGCAGAACGGCACACAGCACTATGGCCGCCAACAGGCGCAACCCGGGTGCGCCGGATGCTGTCCAGGCGCCCCGGGCCACTATTCGATGCCCTTGTACTTGCGGTATTCTTGCCACAGCTTTTCACGCAGGGCGGGGTCTGGCTCACGCATGGCGGCTTCGCGCAATTGCCTGGCTACCACATCGTCATCGCTACCCGAGGGTATGTCACCCGGGGGTGGGTATTTGGCTGTGTTTTGAGGGATGCCTGCACCGCCACCGGACACTCCACCCATGCCGCCGCCCGTGCTGTAGGGGCCGGCGGAGGCGATACCGCCCTCATCATAAGCACCACTGCCACTGCCACTGCCACCGCTGGCCTGGCTGCTGCCGGCTCGCTCACGGGTACTGCGCCTTTGTTCCATTTGCTCTTCCAGAATCATGGCGTCGAATTCACCGGCACCGCGCTCCAGTTGGCCATCCAGAATTGCCACCTGCTCGGCGGGCGTCAGCGGGCCCGAGCCGGCGCTGCCAGAGCCCGGTACTGCTGATCCATAGGTGCCCGGGGGCAGGCCGGGGATACCGCCTGCCGCGCCGCTGGAGCCGGGATAAGCACCCGCTTGTGCGCCTGTTTCGCCACCGCCGCCAGTGGCACCGCCCGCGCTGTCGCCACCGGCCTCACCCTCACCCATGGCATCCTCAAGAGAGGCCATGGCCTCTTCCAGTGAGGGCTCGTCGCTGAGGTCGGGCATACCGCCGTCACCGCCGCTGGCACCGTCGCCAAAGCCGGGTTCCTGGGCACCGCCATCACTACCCTCGCCCTGGTCGGCCGCTGTTTGTTCGCCCTGAACTGGAAATTCGCCACTGGGGAATTCACCCAGGCCGCCGTCACCGTCACTACCTTTCCGCTCCATCTTGCCCATGTCACCGCCCGCAGGGGGGCTCTGGCCAGCGGGAGCCGAACTGCTGCTGGCTGAGGGGCTGCTCTGGGACTCGCTACTCTGGGAGGCACTGCTCTGCTCAGTACTGCTCTGAGACGAACTGCTCTGCGATGAACTCTGGCTGGGCGGCGAGGACGAGGGTGTAGACGGGGGGGAACTGGATGGTGGTGTGGGTATTTGTGGCGTTGTCGGGTTGCTCGCGCTGGGACAGCCGGTGAGTAACAGGCAGATGGCCGCCAGCCCCAGCAGTTTTACCCCGTAGCGGTGGTTTAACGAAGTGGATTCAGTGAGCAATGGCATAGGCTTTTACAACTTTCTCTGTGGTGGCTGCTTCCCCATCGACGAAGCGGGGCCGAAATTTTGTTTTTCGCAATGCGCGCATCAGGCGGCTGGTCTGCGTGGCCACTGCGGCAGAGGTGTTCTCATCGTCCGGTTCCTGCAGACGAACCAAATCGACGACACGTCCGCGCCGGGTCACGCCGAATTCTACCAGAAAATCACCCACTTCCGCGCTCACCTCTGGCGGCAGCGGCCTGACACCATCCAGGTCAGGCAGTGCGGCGGGCACGCTCAGCAAGGATTGGGCTTGTAGTTGGGCATCATCGAGTTCCGCAAGTTCCCCAATAGCCAGGACGTAGGTGCTCATGGCGGGGTCGCGCACACCGTGCCACAGCATCCAGTCTCCCAGCATGATTCTTGTTTTTATGGTGGGCAGGCTCTGCTCACCGTGGCGGGAGGCCTGAATATCGTAAATTGCCCGAATAATGGAGCTTCCCATATCGTAGCTTTTGGAGAAGTAGCTGTTGAAGCGGTGGTGGGCCTGGCGGCTGCCTACTTCTGACTTGAAGTCGGAGCTGGTTTTCGTGCTGCGATCCCGGTGTCCGGAAATCAGGTACTGAGCGCGTAACATGCCATAAAGAGGTAACAGTAACTGGGGAGATTTGTCGCCCTCGCGCTCAATAATGCTGGTCAGCGCCAGGCGGTTGAGATCCCACATACTCATCAGCCGCCCAAAGCTGAGTTCATCGCCACCAATGTTGAGCTTGTAGGCTTGTTGCTGCCATAGCGCCTGTTGTAGCAGAGCCTGAATCTGGATTTCTTCATTGCCCGTATTGCGTCGTTGCACCCGAAACAGACGCGCCTGGCTTTTGTCGGCCTCTTCCCACTCACCCAGGACCAGATGACTGGTGATTTTGTTCTGCAGATGTCGTATTTGGGCCACACCGTACAGGCCGTCATTGATGCGCGCCAAATGGGCCCCGCGCTTGAATACATCGACGGCATCGGCGTGGTGGCCGTCTTTTTGCAGCGCGAGACCCAGGCTCAGGAGTTGTTCTGGCAATAGCGTTGCGTAGGCGCCGCGACTGGACTCAGCGGCAAAAATGGCGTCGCGGTAGTCGCGCAATTCCCGGCTGTCGACCACCACAACCTCCGGGAGTTCTGCGCCGCCAGCTTCGGTGGTGATTGACGTAATTACCGGTGCGTTGGGATCTGGCTCGGCGACAGCTATCTCAATTATCGGCGTGTTGGGGTCTGATTCGGTGGCAATTGACGCAACTTCTGCTGCGTTGGGATCCAAAACCTGGGCGAGGCTGTGGGGTACGGCTACCGTGGTGATTAGCAGCAGGGCGGCGCCGACTAGCCGGGCAGTGTTCGAATAGTGCGGGCATCGTCGTGCGTTCATCGCGTGTTCAGACCCTCAAGGTTGTAGTTGGCTGATGCTCCACTCGCCCGAGGCCTGGCGCGTATAGAGAAATCGGTCGTGTAAGCGGTGTTCAGAGCCCTGCCAGAATTCTATTCGCTGGGGCACAACCCGATAGCCGCCCCAAAAATCCGGCATGGGGATTTCTCCCCTGCCAAACTTTTCTTTTAGGGTGGCCACCTCCTTTAACAACATGGCGCGGGCCGAAACCGGTTGACTCTGGCGCGATGCCCAGGCGGCGATCTGGCTCTCCCGCGGGCGCGAAAGAAAGTATCGCGTGGATTCCAGCATGGACATTTTCTCCACTGTGCCGCCGACAATGACCTGTCGCTCCAACGAGTTCCAGGGAAAGTGCAGCGATACCCGGGGCTCATGCGCCATAGCCTGGGCCTTGGCGCTGCCGTAATTGGTATAAAATACGAAGCCCCTGGTCGAGACATCTTTCAGCAGGACAATTCGCTGCCAGGGCAGGCCCTGTTCGTCGATGGTGGCCAGCACCATGGCGGTGGGGTCGCGCAAGCCCCCCTCTACGGCCTGCGCCAACCACAACTCAAATTGCTTTATCGGGCAGTCGTCCAGTGCCTCCCGGCACAAGCCATCGGCCTGGTACTCGCGTCTGAAATCTTCATAGCGCAAGACCGCGTACTCTCTCAATAGGGCGGAAAATGTGAAAAGATCGCCATGGCGGCTTCACGCCGGCGCTCTGGCGCGGTCTCCGGGTCTGGTTTGGAACTCAATTTGGACTGTATGGTGGAGCGCCATACGGACTGGCCGCGAAGTGGGTCAATCATGTCCACAATAAACGTGCCTTGCGTGTACTGACGCACGCTGATATCAGATACCGAGGGGCCACAGCGCCAGCAATTGTAATAGCTGGCTGAATTGTAGCTGCGCACGTCGGTTTTTTCCTGGGTCACCAGGTGCCAGACCAATAGCAGGTCGGCCTTTTTGTTGTCATCCACCATGGTGAAACCCTTGCGGCGCAAGTCGGCCGCAAGTGCTTCGTTAATCCGGTTGACCTGCATATCACTGACCCTGATGGTGTTCAAATTGGATCGGTCGATAGGCTGGAAGGCGATGTTGCGGGCCTTGGAGAAGTCGAAACTCTGGTCAAAATCCGAGACCGACTCCAGTGGCGTGCTGCCACAGGCGGCCAGCAGGGAGACCAGGAACGTGGCGGACAGAATTCGGGCGAAAGGTACTTTCATGTGGAGCTTCCTTTTGAGTGGTCCTTCATTATAGTTAATCCTTGGTACTTGGGTACACCGGCGCGCGTTTCGCCATGGCGGGAATTTGCGGGAAGGGGAAAAATACCTGCCAGTCCGGTTCGAAGTCCTGTGCCAGGCTGCGCCCGAAAGCCAGTTGGTAGCACGCGCCCATCTGCTGGCTTAGCTGCGCTGGCGAGCCATGCCCCGCCAGAACCGCCGCTTCCATCAGCCCCTCGGTGCGCAGCCGCAGGCCGGGAGAGACGTCATCACCCGCTGCCAGGGCGGAAAATATGCGCTGCCACCGACTCTCCAGTTCGCTCATCAGATTATTCACGGTAGTTCGACCTCATTGCTCGTGACAGGTTCCAGCGTGTTTATGTTCTTGCAAGTTTGCCTTGCCCGCCAAAACAGGTAAAGTCTGCCCTCGCATTTCGCTACCGGGATTATTACGTGAAAATTGTAAGACGACTACTTATTGCGCTGACTCCCACCACCTTTCTGGCGCGCGGTGGCAATGCCATTGATGCCGCGGTTGCCACCGGCAAGCGCACCACCGGGCGCATGCAGTCGATTATGTTGGCGGATGGCTGGTTGTATGGGTTTACGGATACGCGGCGTCCCGGGGGTTGGGTCGCGGGGTATTAGGGTGAATTCGTAGAGTGCTGGGGTGGTGTCAGAGCAGAAATCGCTTGATAAAGTACCGCAGCTGGAGCCGTGTGTCGCTTCACTAGACACGCTACAAGCACGTCCGTGTGGGCTCGCCTCGGCCATCCCTGGCCTCAGACGGTCTAGTGAAGCGACACACGACCCCAGCTGCTCCCATCAAGCGATTTCTGCTCTGACACTAAGCTTGAACATTACGCTCCCAGCGAAATTCCTCCTGAACAAACCATATAGTCCTGAATTCGATAACGGACTGAGCAACTGCAGGCGGGCAGGCCCTTGCGGGACCGTCTGAGGCCATGGATGGCCGAGTACGAGCGCCGCATGGATGCGTCTTTTCGCGTGTCCCGCAAAGGCTTACACGACTGCGGTTGCGCATTCACCCACTCGAACTTCAACCACTATGGTGTGTTCAACAGGTGATTATTTGGCCCGTCGCTGGGCAAAATACCGGGGTTGCTCATCGGTGCCCAATAACATGCGTCGAATCATGTCCAGCCCGGCGGCGGCCACCATGGTCTGGAACAGGCTGCGCTCCACTGGCCAGCACAGATTGACGGTGCGCATGTCATCGCCGGTGCCCCAAGCCAGCCACACGGTACCCACGGGTTTGTCATCGCTGCCACCGTCCGGGCCGGCGATGCCCGAGACCGCGATGGCGTAATCGGCGCCGGATTTGGCCAGTGCGCCCAGGGCCATTTGCCTGACCACGGTCTCGCTCACCGCACCTTGTTCCGCCAGGGAGGCCTCGCTGACCCCCAGTACTGAGTGTTTGATGGTATTTTCGTAGGTGACAAAACCCGCGTGGAAGCCATCTGAGGCGCCGGGGATTTTGGTCAGCATGCTGGCTATCAAGCCCCCTGTGCAGGATTCGGCCGTGGTCAGCGTGGCACCGCGCTCGCGTAACAGTTGTAGCACGCGTTCGGCCATTAGTACCTCTCCCTCTCCGATTATATGGTAGCCCAGCAACTCAATGATCTGCGCCTTGCAGTTTTGCTGCGCTGCGGCCGCTTCATCGGTGTTGATAGTCAGTTTTACCTCCATCTGCGGGGCACCGGCCCTGAAACCCAGTTCTACCTCTTCTGGCCAGTCTGGCAGGTGGTCGGCAATTAGCTGTTGCGCGGTGGATTCGCCTATGCCAAAAGTTTGCAGGCGAACAATGTTGACCCCCGACGGGCTTTGCAATTGCTCCGCCAGGCCCTGTACGATTTCATCCATCATGGCGGTGAGCTCGCTGGGCACACCCGGGGTGCAAACAATGCGACAGTTGTTCACGGTCACTTCAAAGCCCACGGCACTGCCCACAGGGTTGGCGATAATGGAGGCCCCTGCGGGTAACAGGGCCTGTTTCATGTTGGCTGCATTCAGCGGTGTGTTGCGCTTGGCGCACCAGCTGTGCAGGTGCGCCACGGCATCTACGTGCTCTGCCAGTGGCACCGCCGCCACGGCGGCGACTACCTGGGCGGTCAAGTCGTCTATGGTAGGCCCCAGGCCGCCGTTGACAATAATCAGGTCGGACTCCTTGGCCATCGCCGTTAATTCGCGTTGCAGCAGCTGGGTATCATCGCCAACCGTGACCTTGCGGTACACATTGACGGCCAATTCTCGCAGGCGCATGGCGATCAGTGCGGAGTTGGAGTCGACCGTGTCACCGGACATGATTTCATTGCCGGTCAATAGCAGTTGCACCCTGAAGTCTGGCTGGGCCATGTAGGGCTCCTGTGTGATAGATGGTTGCCGGGAATCGAGTGGGGCACAGTATACCCATTAACGTATACTGCACCCTATGACAGAGCTGAATTTTTGCCCCGATTGTGGCGGGCCGTTAATCCCACAGTTGGTGGCCGACCAGGTGCGCAACCATGGCTATTGCGAGCGCTGTCAACGGCGCCATTACGATCACCCCGCAGTGGTGGTGACCTGCTTCGTTGCCTGTGGCAACAAGTTGCTATGGGTGCAGCGTGAATTAGCGCCCCAACGCGGCCTGTGGGCAATTCCCGGTGGCTTTCTGGAAAATGGCGAGACCCTGGCCCAGGGCGCGGCCCGGGAGTTGTGGGAGGAGGCGGGTGTGCGCATCCCCGCGGCGCAGTTACAGTTTTATATGACTGGCACCATCACCTTTATCAACCAGGTGTATGTGGCCTTCAGAGGGGCAGTGGCCTCCCAGAGTTACTGCGCGGGCGTGGAGTCACGCAACTGTGGTTTTTTTAACCGCCGGGAGTGTCCCTGGGATGAGGTGGCCTACCCCGAGGTCAACGACTCGATTGTGCAGGCCTATGACGACCTGGACAGCGGCAGGTTTCAGGTGTGGCAGGCGGAGATGACTGCGAGCAGCTACAAACTCAAGCCGGTTTCCACCCGCCGCTAAAACCCCCCGTGACTGGCGATGTGTTGCAGCTCGGCGGCGCTGGAGCTGCGCCCCAAAATGACATTGCGGTGGGGGAAGCGACCAAATTCGGCAATGATATCCCGGTGGGCCGCTGCGTAACGGGCGAAGTCTTTCATCTGGTCCAGGCCGGTAGCGCTGACCATCTGCGAAAACAGTAAGACACATTGTTCCTGAACGGCAAGGTCTTCACAGTGCTCCAGCGGCAAGTACAGGAAAACCCGGTGAATCAAGGGCAGCTTCAGGTGCCGGCCCTGGGCTATGGCCTGTTGTGACAGGGCAAGCGAGCGCGGGTCGCCGGCAAAAGCCGCAGGGGTGCCGCGATGGATATTGCGCGGAAGCTGGTCCAGTAGCAAAATCAGTGCAATCAGGCCCTCATCGGTGGCAGCCCAGTGATCCAGTTCACCGGCCATGGCCCGCTCTACCACGACGCCGAAACGGTCTTTACACTGTCGGTCGGTGTCGGCGCTGGATTTGAACCACAGGCTGTGCTGTGCGGGGTCGCACAAGCCCTCATCGCTCAGGTGGCCAAACCAGAAAGGCAGAATTTCATCAATGGTTTTTTGCATTGTGTGCCTCTCCCGGTGGCCAGCGTGCCGCCACACATTGTGCTAAGGTGCGCGTCCTTTACCAGCATCATAGCGGAGAAATTCAATGGCGTTAGAGCCAGAAGTCGATTTATCTACCGATGAACAGAAAGTCAGTTATGGTTTTGGCCTGCAGTTTGCCGAGCAACTGCGTCGCAATCACTTCGAGGGAATGGATCTCGAGGCGGTGCTGGCCGGTGTTCAACACCAGTACAATAACCAGCAGGCTGTGCTCACTTCCGAGCAGATGAACCCCGCCTACGAGACCATTCAAAAGAGGCAGAAGGGCAAATCCGCTGAAACAGACAGCAAGCGCGAGGACCTGGCGAAGCAGTTCCTGGAGGCCAATGCGGCACGCGAGGGTGTCACCACTACCGACAGTGGCCTGCAGTACGAAGTGCTGGAAGCTGGTAGCGGCGCCAAGCCCACGGCCCAGTCCACGGTGCTTACCCACTACCACGGTACGCTGATTGACGGCACCGTTTTTGACAGTTCGGTGGAGCGTGGTGAGCCCGCCGAGTTTGGTGTCACCCAGGTGATACCGGCCTGGACCGAGGCCCTGTTGATGATGTCTGTGGGTGATAAATGGCGCATAGCCTGCCCCCCGGTATTGGCGTATGGCGCACAGGGTGCGGGGGATTCCATACCCCCCAACACCGCACTGGTGTTCGAAATTCATTTGATTGAAATCAAGGACTAGTGGGGGCCCCGGTGGCGGTGGCAAACATCAATCTGCCGCGCATTTTGCGCGTGGGCGCCGGTGCCAGTAATACGCTGGCTGCCACCCTGGCGGAGTTATCGCTGCAATCGCCGCTGATTGTTACCGATAGTTTTATGGTGCAGACCGGGTATTGCGCCAGGTTGACAGCACAACTGGAAAACGCGGGCTTGAGTTACGGCGTGTTTGCCGATTGCGTGCCCGACCCGACCACCGACGCCCTGAGTGACGCTATGGCAGAGTTGCGGGCCGGTGATTATGATTGTGTCATCGGCCTGGGCGGTGGCAGCGCTATGGATACCGCCAAGGCCGTTGCCGCCATGGCGCTACACGACGGAGAAATACGCGATTATAAAGTGCCCCACCAGATAGAACGCGGCCTGCCAATAATCGCGGTGCCAACCACCGCCGGCACCGGCTCCGAGGTTACCCGTGTGGCCATCATCACCGATACCCAGACCCAGGAGAAAATGCTCTGCATGGGGCTGGGCCTGATGCCGGTGGCGGCCCTGGTCGATTATGAATTGACGCTTAGCATGCCCTACAGGCTGACCGCCGATACCGGCCTGGACAGCCTGTGTCACGCCCTGGAAGCCTACGTCAGTCGTCGGGCCAGCCCGTTTACCGATGCCATTGCCCTCACGGCCATGACCGCCATCTTCCAGAATATTCGCAGCGCCTGTGAGCAGCCCGACAATGTGCAAGCCAGGGCGGCCATGATGCTGGCGGCCACCCAGGGCGGCATGGCCTTCGCCAACTCATCGGTCACACTTATTCACGGCATGAGCCGCCCCATAGGCGCGCTCTATCATGTGCCCCACGGCCTGAGCAACGCCATGTTGCTACCCGAAATCACTGCTTGGTCGGTGCGCCATGCCCCGCAGCGCTATGCGCATTGCGCGCGCACCATGGGCATGGCTAGCGGCGCCGACAGCGACCAACTGGCCCTGGACAAACTGGTGGCCGCCCTGCGCCAGCTCTGCGCCGACCTGGCCGTGCCCAGCCCGGCCGAATACGGCATCGCTGAAGATGACTGGCATAACTCCCTGGAACTCATGGCAGAGC
>SMVA01091114.1_pt1 | contig 20474 bp, 29 predicted proteins | sample 2456451 | NCBI WGS metagenome assembly SMVA01 (sample SAMN11095933, study PRJNA526329) | marine sediment metagenome | biome: Marine sediment; feature: Surficial sediment; material: Deep marine sediment; isolation source: Hadal surficial sediment | place: Pacific Ocean | collected 2014-05 | depth... | reverse complement strand
GACCAAGAGTAACAAATAAACCCCTTTCGCAAAACGACATTCTGATACTCAGGACTAAACTCTTCTTGATGTGGCTCTGGTGTGCTTGTGTCGACCACCGCCCTTATTACGCCGACCTCCTGCATTCCCAGATCGTTTTCTTTCTATTTTTACTGGCGGTTCTGGCTTAAGTAGCAATTCTGCTTCAACGTTAATGACTGGCAATTTATGACCAATATACTCTTCAATTTCCATCAGGGAGTAAACAAATTCTTCACAGGCAAAACTGACAGCATCGCCCGAGGCTCCTGCCCGCGCGGTCCGACCAATGCGATGCACATAATCTTCGGCATTCTGGGGTAAATCATAATTGAATATGTGGCTCACATCTGGCACATGTAAACCCCTTGCCGCCAGATCTGTAGCCACCAACACAGGTAGTTTACCTTCCGAAAATTCAGCGAACAATCGCTGCCGTTTTTTCTGTGGCACATCGCCGGAAAGAATAGCTGCATGAAATCCATTGCCTTCAAGATAGGACCAGACTTTTTCTGCTGCCCTTTTCGTATTAACAAAAACAATGGTGCGTTTAGGATCAATTCTTCGCATTAATCCCAGCAGTAACGGGATCTTTTCATCATTGGCAATGTGATACATGACTTGTTTGACATTCTCGGCCGTTACCTGGTCTGGATTAATCATCACCTTCTCAGGGCTGTTCATGTGTTCGTACGCCAGTTCACTGACCCGATGTGACAGTGTCGCTGAAAACAACATATTCTGCCGATTTTCAGGTGTTGGCATGCGCCTGAACATATAACGAATATCGGCAATAAAGCCCAGATCAAACATACGATCCGCCTCATCCAACACAACAATCTCTATGCCCTTGAGACTGAACACTTTCTGTTTATGATAATCAATCAAACGCCCTGGTGTACCAATCAGGATATCAATCTTCTGATTCAGGCTCGCACGTTGTTTTTCATAGTCTACGCCACCATAAACGAGGCCTAATGAAAGTCCAGCATGGGCATTTAGCATCATCGCATCTTTGTGAATCTGGATAGCGAGTTCCCTGGTTGGGGAAATGATGATGGCTCTTGGTTGCTGTTGTTTTCGTCCTGATCGCTCAGGTTTATTTAGCAAATGTTGCATGATTGCCAGTAAAAATGCCGCCGTCTTACCAGTTCCCGTTTGTGCCTGTCCGGCAACATCTTTCCCAGCAAGGGCTATCGGTAAACATTCCGCCTGTACCGGGGTGCAGTGTGTTAAACCATGCTCATTAAGTGACTTAAGTAAGCGGTCATCCAGACCTAACTGACTGAATTCGACATCCGTCGTATGTGGTGCATTCATAAGAATTTTAATTTAATTAACCGGTTTGGCTTGCAATCGTGTCTTAATTTCGTTGAAATTGAGGTTCTTTCCGCAAAAGCACACAGGGGTAATTCAGATAATATGAGCGAAAACATCATATATGTTACAGATTCTAGCTTCGAAGAAGAAGTATTAAAATCAGACACACCGGTTCTGGTTGATTACTGGGCAGAGTGGTGTGGCCCGTGTAAAGCCATTGCACCTGTACTGGAAGAAATTTCTGGTGAATATGAAGGCAAATTAGTCATCGCTAAGATGGATGTTGATAATAATCAGCAAACACCACAGAAATATGTTGTCAGAGGCATTCCAACATTAATGATATTCAAGGATGGGGATGTGATTGGCACAAAAGTTGGACAGCTCTCTAAATCTCAACTAACCGCATTTATCGATAGTACTATTTGATTTGTGTTTTTACTGGACGAATGGCTAACAACATGCTAGCTTTAACTATAACTAGAGAAAATCATTCTCGATTTTTTAGTAGCAGCTCCTCAAACACATAATTTTATTTAAAGTTTTTAACAAAACAGATCCAGATCCATAAACGTGTTTTAAGCACGTTTTCACAATTCCATATCAATATGAAACCAGACCACATCTATGAACCTTACCGAACTTAAACAACAACCCGCAACAGAACTCGTCACACTCTCAGAAGAACTTGGCCTTGATGGCCTGGCAAGATCCCGCAAACAGGATGTCATTTTTGAGATACTCAAAGCACACGCCAAAAAAGGTGAAGATATCCATGGTGATGGGGTACTGGAAATTTTACAGGATGGTTTTGGATTTCTTAGATCAGCAGATAGCTCCTATCTCGCAGGTCCAGATGATATATACGTCTCCCCAAGCCAGATAAGACGATTTAACCTGCGAACTGGCGATAATATTGCCGGAAAGATTAGACCTCCAAAAGATAGTGAACGTTATTTTGCACTGTTAAAAATTAAAGAAATCAATTTTGAACCCCCAGAAAAAGCCAAGGGGAAAATACTCTTTGAAAATCTGACTCCATTATTTGCTAACGAGAGATTGACGCTGGAAATGGGCAATGGCAGTACCGAGGACATCACGCCAAGAATCATCGACCTGATGTCTCCAATCGGCAAAGGGCAACGTGGACTGATTGTATCACCACCGAAAGCAGGGAAAACAATGATGTTACAGAGCCTTGCAAAGTCCATCACTCACAACCATCCTGAATGTCATATGATTATTCTTCTAATTGACGAACGCCCTGAAGAAGTCACCGAAATGGAGAGAACCACCACGGCCGAGGTCATCTCAAGTACCTTTGATGAACCCGCAAGCCGACATGTCCAAGTTGCTGAAATGGTTATCGAACGCGCAAAACGTCTTGTTGAACATAAAAAAGACGTGGTCATCCTGCTTGACTCAATCACTCGTCTTGCTCGTGCCTACAACACCGTGGTTCCTTCCTCAGGTAAAGTGCTTACTGGTGGTGTTGATGCCAATGCATTACAAAGACCAAAACGCTTTTTTGGTGCCGCGCGTAATATTGAGGAAGGCGGAAGCTTAACTATCATTGCGACAGCTTTGGTTGAAACTGGCTCACGTATGGACGATGTTATCTATGAAGAATTCAAGGGCACGGGTAACATGGAGTTACATCTGGACAGAAACATCGCTGAAAAACGTATTTATCCTGCAATTAACATCAATCGCTCAGGAACACGTCGTGAAGAATTATTGACTCCTGAAGATGATCTGCAGAAGATATGGATACTTCGCAAGTTATTACATCCCATGGATGATTTGGCCGCTATGGAATTCCTGATGGAACGACTCAAAGCCACCAAGAATAACGCAGAATTCTTTGATGCAATGAAGCGTTAATCAGTTAGCTTTCCCCATGTCGTAGCTATACTAAGTATTTATTTTCATTTGATTTCCGATTTCGCCTTTGGCCGGCGAGCCACTTTTCTTTGTACGAACGAAAGAAAAGGTACTCTCCATCAGGAGAAATTAGAACTAAATTAGGGATATAAAACTTAACTCAAGAGTAATAACTACTGGCAGAAATCCAGCCGAAGATTTATCCTAACCTCAAACCTGCAAGGAGGTCTACTCATGTCAAATAGCAACCCTGTCCCGGTAGAAGCACCTGATTCAGCTAAAAAAACATCAGAAATTCTCGGTCCCATGAGTGAAGAATCAACAGTAAGAATGGACTTGCAGAGAGAGAAATGTTACTGGAATGATGCAGAATTCTCGCAAGGAGATCAGGTTGCTCTGGATGGGAAATGCTATGAGTGTAGTTATACCAGATGGGTTGAGGTCGATGACTAGGCCCTATCGGCAAACAAACATAGTTCACGATTCTTGATCTTGTTCTGGGCCTGCCCGGAAACCATGACTACCATCATCCTGGTTGATAATATCGCCAGTATGTAAACGAAACTGCTTGCTTTGTTGATCCTTAAAGTAAAATTTCAGCGTATATTTTATTGTCATAAAGGCGATGTCGTCCCAGGGAATTTCATCTTCGGCAAATAATTTCACTTCCAGACTTTCATCCCCTGCTGAAAAATCCAGATCAAGTAGCTTGGAGCGATACATCATATAAACCTGACTTACATTGGGCAGATTAAAAACCGTATATAACTCCGACACAGTCACTCTTGCATTGGCTTCCTCTAGCGTCTCTCTCAATGCAGCTTCAAGAGAAGTTTCTTCCAGTTCCATAAATCCTGCTGGCAAGGTCCAGTAACCATACCGTGGTTCGATGGCTCTTTTACATAACAGCACCTTTCCTTCATGTTCAGGTATACAGCCTGCCACTATCTTGGGATTTTGGTAATGAATTGCTTCGCATGAGATGCAAACATAACGTAGGCGCTTATCCCCTGCCGGTATTTTTCCGACGACTTCGGCGCCACATTGATTACAAAATTTCACTTTTTACTTTAAGCCTCACATCACCGTCTTCTGTCCAGGGTGGGCTAACAATCGCAGAAAATATCAGCGCTTCATTGCCAATATTTTCAATCCACTGCAACGCCTCTGCAGGTATGACAATAACATCACCAACCCCCACTTCTCTGTCATCATTTTTAATAAACAGTCGACCATTCCCCTGCAATATGTGGTAAACCTCAGTCTGTTGCAGTTTATGTTGATAGCTTTTCTGGCCTACATCCACTGTCGCAAGTGCTAGTGAATAAGGCAAGTCAACTGGATCATTCTTAGGGTGTAATAATTCACGTATGGTACAACCATCATTCGCTACGAGGGCATCACATTCTGAAGTTTTTTTTACAAACACTTAAGGCTCCTATATAAAGTTTATGCCCAAACTACCTGGAAATTCAGGCTTCAGAGTTCAGGTAAGAAGTAAGAGCAAGGCGCAACTCGCAGTGCATGACTAGTCCTTCGGCTTTATCCCTTGAATACACTTGCTTCTTGTCTTGCTGAAACATTCATTTCCAAGTAGTTTGGGCATATATGACAAATTATATCGGTAACACAGATATTAAACACGATACGGAATCTTGTACGGGTGTTCTTATGACAAATCTGGGCACACCAGATGCACCTACGCCCCCAGCTTTAAGAAAGTATCTTGGCGAATTTCTGGCAGATCCACGCGTCGTTGAAGCCCCCAGAATCATTTGGTGGTTCGTTCTACATGGCTTTATCTTACGCACCAGACCAAAGCGCTCTGCTGCTGCTTATCGTAAAATATGGACTGAAACAGGTTCGCCCTTATTGGCCATTTCAAAAAAACAGACCATCGCAATTCAGAAATATCTTGATGAGCATGCTACAGAGAAATTTCATGTGGAGTTAGCCATGCGTTATGGTAACCCTTCTATCCGGTCAGGCCTGAATAAGCTACAACAAGCCAATGCAAAAAAAATTATTATCTTGCCACTTTACCCTCAATACTCAGCAACAACGACGGCATCAATATTTGACGCTATAGCAGATGTTCTGAAGTCCTGGCGTAATATCCCCGAATTACATCTGGTAAAGCATTACCATGACATGCCTGACTATATTGATGCGCTTGCTGAAAGTATCACTGAACATTGGCAGCAAAAGAATCGTGCTGAAAAATTATTATTTTCATTTCACGGTATTCCACAAGCCTACTTCGAAGCGGGAGATCCGTATTATTGCGAGTGCCACAAGACAGCCAGACTCCTTGCTGAAAAATTAAACCTGAATGAAGAAGATTGGATGTTAACTTTCCAGTCACGGTTCGGGCCTAAAGAATGGCTAAAACCTTATACTGATATTACTTTAAAAGAATTGGCTAATTCCGGGGTCAAGAATGTTGATGTTGTGTGCCCCGGTTTTTCTGCAGACTGCCTTGAGACACTTGAAGAAATCAATATGCGATACCGGGAAGCCTTTCTTGTAGCAGGAGGGGAAAAATTCTCTTACATCCCTGCACTGAACGAGCGTCCAGCACACATCAACACCCTGGTAAACATTATTCAAAAATACAGCTAATTGAACGTAATAATAAGAAATTCAGAAACAAGAAAATCAGGAAGCTACACCTCGCCTGTCAGATCCCATCCTTCTAACAGCGCCGCTTCTGCGCTCGGGACCGCTGTAATTGGCATAATTTGAGATCATGCCGGAACTATTTTGTCTACGATCATTACTCTCTCTTCGGCCGTTATCGTCTCTACGTTCTTCTTGAGTCATAAATATCCCTCGGTTAATAATTTACAAGCTAAACTTACGCAAGCCTTACGGACGCATAAGTTGTTAACTTATAAGCCAGATTATAGATAAAAAATGTGATGGAAGTCTCAATATTACGAATATTTTCAATCATTTTATAATTTCAACCCCTTTCCAGAAGGCAACATAGCTTTTGATATTTTCTGCTCTCGCCTTTGGCTGAGGATAATACCAAACTGCTTCCTGGTTCAGGTCGTCATTCACCTTGATATCATAATAACTGGCTCGCCCTTTCCAGAAACATACGGTATGCGCTGAGTTCTTGATGAAATATTCCTCATTTATCGAATCTGGTGGAAAATAATAATTCCCTTCTACAATTTCACATTGATTACTTTCTGCCAGGACAGCTCCCTTCCAGACTGCTTGTACCATCACCTAACCCCCTGTATCGATCTCAAAAGAATTAATCTCCCTTCTGAATCGTCACGATAATTTTTCTTACATGTGCACTTAAACGATGCTCCCAAAGATAGATCCCCTGCCATGTCCCAAGCAAACATCTGCCATTCGCAATTGGTATTGTCAGACTGGAACTGGTTAGTACATTACGTATATGAGCCGGCATATCATCGGGACCTTCTGCTGTATGCCTAAACATAGGATCACCATCTTTGACTATTTGTTGCATAAATCTTTCCAGATCTATTCTCACATCCGAGTCTGCATTCTCGCAAAGAATAAGTGAAGCACTGGTATGCTGAATAAATATATTACACAGTCCAACATCAATACTTGATCGAGCGACTATTTTTTCAAGCTCATGTGTAATATCGATCATACTTCGTCCTTGAGTTTGAATACTGATTATTTCCTGCATATTTATCTAAGGCTACCTCTATTAATTCGTGCACGAGAACCTTGAGTCCAAATTTTCCAATAGCTACGTTGGCAAGCACTCGCAATAGAATAACTATTACGAGAACTTACCGCCTTGCTCTTGAAGATTTTGAATCTCAATCTGACTCTCCAGAATTAATAGAGATACCCTTGACCATCTGCAACTCTATTTGATGATATAAATCTAGAATATGGCGTGTATTGGTTCCGAAATCGCCATGTCCTTCTCTTGAGTTTGAACGAATGTAAAGGTGGTTTTTGTTCTCCGGTAATGGAAGTAAACGAATCAACACATCATCTTTGTATCCTATCAAGGGTGTCGTAACAACAGCCACAACCGAATACGGTCCATCACCATGATCTGTGATCTCCCAACCCAGCTTATTCACTGATGCTTGCAGTATTTTGAAAAGCTCCTCGGCAGGAAGATCGTATTCGCGCAGGATTAATTCAGGATAAATCGATTCTGTGGTTGTTTCTGCGACATTTGTTGTAATGTATTGATGCAAACGTTTTAAAAACCCTGGAGGATCATTCCAGGGAAGGTGGTTTTGAATGAAAGCGCCAAGAACTAAAGCGATTGGAATACTTATCAGGCAGAGGACAGCGATGATGATTTTCGTTAACATGGAAGATCTTAGATCTGTTGGGTTATTCGCATCAGGTACTTAATTATGAAATTCATTAAAAATATATCAATCCTTTTATTTTTAACATTGCTTATTGCCTGCAGCCGTGTCACGGAGGATAACTACAATCGAATCGAAAATGGCATGGAGGAAGCTGCCGTAATTAAAATACTAGGCGAACCTGACGAATCATCAAGCATGGGGATTGGCTCCCTGTCGGGGAAGTCTTCTGAGTGGGATGATGGCAAGGCAAAAATCAGCATTCAGTTTTTCAATGGTAAGGTGAAACTGAAAAAATTTGGCGCATCTGACAAAAACCCCTCCTAGTTTTGCGTGTTTAATTTGTACTTCTTATTGTTGAGACAGCAGTCTGTCCAGTATTAAACCATAGAAACAATCTGTGTTATTAAAGCACCAGCCAAGGTGCTCGCCGCAGTCTGCACAAACTGACACCTGCCATTGATAGCCCTTGAACCAGGTATGCTCAAAACTGGCCGGGCCAATCTGGCGACAGCCGGGCGCTGCCCGGAAGCAGCCGATGGTAAAAATAATATCAGTCGGGTTAGTACAAGTATGACAATGCTGACCCTGTATTGAGATATGTTCTTCTTGGCGAGTGATGGTAGCATTGCATATCTTGCAGATAATAGATTTACCATCAGCAGATTGTTCTGTCTGCGCCGTTGATGACTTTTCATTTTCACTAGTCATATCAAATGTCATAATGACCTCCAGCATCTCTGTATATCGCTAGAACAACATCCACAACCCAACACACAACAGGACTATTGCAAAGACACGCCTTAAAGACTCGACCTGTATAGAATGTGCGAGCTTCGCACCCACTGGGGCAAACAAAACACTGGTGGTAAGTATCAGTATTGCAGCGGGCCAATAAACGTAGCCGATGCTGTTTTCCGGAAGAGACGTAGAATCCAGTCCAGTAAAAATCATCGCCAGGGTACCCGTCAGAGCGATCGGAAATCCACAGGCTGATGAGGTTGCAACTGCCTTACGTATATCTACATGACACCATATTAAAAACGGCATAGTCAGCGTCCCGCCGGCTATTCCCAGTATCGTTGATAATGTCCCTATCCCTCCTCCGGCAATTAGCATTCCATTGCGTCCCGGTAATGACCTTTGTGCTGTCGGTTTTACCGAGAACCCAATCTGACAAGCAATCAATATTTCAAATATTCCAAATAGCCTTCTTAGAATATCGCTGGATACATGATCAACCAGGAGAGCACCAAGAACCGCACCTACAATTATCCCTGGAGTTAGAAGGAAGACTTGCGACCATAAAACAGCCTGATGCTTGTGGTGTGCATAACTTGAAGAGATCGAAGTAAATACAATGGTGAATAAAGACGTTGCTACTGCTAGATGCATGAGAATATCAGCAGTCAAGCCCTGCCATATAAAGAGAAATAGAAGTGCGGGAACGATTAATATCCCCCCTCCTAATCCAAGCAAGCCTCCAACGAGTCCTGCTATGACACCCAGCATGAGATAAGCAGACCAGATGATTAAATCAGCAGGCATTATTCGAAAGATTTTCTTGCATAATTATGCGAGGCATTATGGCATAGGTACTCAACTGAGCCTAAAACACTACAAATGGTTACTCACATAAAAAGCTCGATATAAATAAAAATTATTGATACTTTGCCTAACTCTATGAGGCCACTCTACAGAACAATACCTTGATAAAGCCTATGCCATCAATCCTAAAAACGGATATAAGCCGGTTTTTACTGTTATTGATTATTGCTTTCTTACAATTCTCAATCAGTCAGCAGCTATCTGCAGCGACACTCAAAGAACAACGGCAGCAATATCTTGATGCCAAAAAGGCGCTCAAGGCTGGAAAGATTAAAACCTTCACGACACTCGCTGAAAAACTCAAAACCTACCCACTTTATCCTTACCTGAGGTATAACTACCTACGCCCTCGACTGCATAAAATTGATGATACAGAAATCAAGGATTTCATTCTTTCATATCCTGATTTCATCTCGATCAATTCATTAAAAACAAGCTGGCTAAAACAACTTATCAAGCAAGGGAAATGGCAACTATTTCTGGATAATTACACGCTACAAAAAGAGCTTAAATTACGTTGCCAGCAATTACAGGCGCGCATCAAAACTAACAATACCACTTATTTACTGGAAGATACCCGGACACTCTGGCTGACCGGAAAATCATTACCGCCTCAATGTGATACCGCCTTTGCAAGGTTGTATAAAAGCGACTTGATGACCAATGAACTGGTCTGGGAACGGATACAACTGGCAATGGAAAGCGGTAACACTGGATTAGTAAATTATCTCAGTAAACGCCTGGATAAAGACTACAAGATCTGGGCAAAACGATGGGTCGCCATACATCACAATCCCTCAGTGGCAACTAAAAATCCAAAATACCCGGATACAGCAATTGCGCGAGAAATTTTACTTTATGGAATAAAACGACTGGCAAGACAAAATATCACTCGATCCTTACGTCATTGGCAAACACTTCAAGATAATTACAACTTCACCCCTGTAGAGATAGATGATGTGAATCTTGTCATTACTGTCCGTGCGGCAAAAAGTAAACATCCGAAAGCTGCTGAACTCCTGGATAACCTGAACCCTGCTTTGGACAGTAACGAAATTTTTCACTGGCGTCTCCGTACCGCACTCAAGAATAATGACTGGCAACAACTTTACCGATGGACAAAAGATGATCCTCCAGAGATAGAGTCCGTCAAATATCGCTGGATATACTGGCGCGGTAGGGCACTTGAAGAAATTGGAGATATCGAAAAAGCGAATGAATCCTACGCATCAATAGCTGACCAACGTGACTATTATGGCTTTCTTGCCGCTGATCGCATCGGCGCAGAATACAAAATGAATCATTACCCCTTGCCAGAAGATCTTGAATCTAAAAATAAAGTCGCTCATCTCCCCGGCATACGTCGTGCCAGAGAATTATTCATCCTTTATGGTGACTACACGGCCAGACGCGAATGGCAACATGCTATACGTTCTATGACAAATTATCAGAAACAGATTGCAGCACGACTTGCCTCAGAATGGGGCTGGTATGACCGCGCCATTTTCACCATGGGCGCCGCGAATGCCTATGATGATTTAGAGCTTAGATTCCCCCTTAGCTACCGTAACGAAATAGAAAAATATGCAAATAAAAGAAAGCTGGATGCTGGTTGGATCTTTGCATTAATGCGATCAGAAAGTGCCTTTATGGAAAAAGTGAAATCACCTGCAGGGGCATTAGGACTTATGCAGATCATGCCAGCAACTGGAAGATTAACCGCCAGGAAAATTGGCATGAAAAAATTTCGCACCAGCGATCTACTGATCGCAAAAAAGAACATCGCACTTGGGACTGCCTATATGAAAGAGATGCAGGATAAATTTAATGGTAGCCATCTATTAGCGACTGCAGCATATAATGCGGGGCCTGGACGATCGGTTAAATGGTCTCCTAAGAAAGGTTGCAAAAAACCTGATATCTGGGTGGAACAAATCCCGTATAATGAAACCAGGGCCTATGTGAAACGGGTTCTCTTTTATGCCAGTATTTACGATTGGCGCCTGGGACAGGACATCATCCCCCTGAAACAAAGGATGAACGCCATCTACCCCTATAATTCAAAGGCAAGCTCGAAACCATCAACCATGCTCTGTTCCAATTAATGCATCTGATGCCGACTGGATACGGCAAACAGAATTTTCAACAACCAATAGAGACTTTTGCACGAAGTGAAAAGTCGTGCGAGACAAGGATCTGTCGCCATAATCAAATGCCATAAGCATTTTATTTTGTAAGAAATTGGGAAATCAAATTTTTCCCGTTTCCTTGCTTTGTCGGGCCATGGATGGCTCGTGCAAAGCTCTCCAATAAATTATAATGACACGCAATGGAAATATATCTTGTGGGTGGTGCCGTACGTGACAAATTGCTTGGGAAACCTGGCAAAGATAACGACTGGGTTGTCGTCGGCAGCACACCTCAGGAAATGGAAGCCAAAAAGTTCAAAGCCATTGGTAAAGACTTTCCCGTCTTTTTACATCCTCAAACAAAAGAAGAATACGCGCTAGCACGCACTGAAAGAAAGGCTGGAAAGGGCTATAAAGGGTTTACCTTTCATACGTCTACAGATATCACCCTGGAAGAAGATCTGGCCAGACGTGACTTAACTATCAATGCCATTGCCGAAGATCAAACTGGTAAGCTGATAGACCCCTTTAATGGCAGGCAAGATCTTAAAGACAAGATTCTGCGGCATGTCTCGCCGGCATTTGTAGAAGACCCCTTGCGCGTACTCAGGGTTGCACGTTTTGCCGCACGTCTTGGTTTCCGCATCGCCCCGGAAACCATGGCGCTAATGAAAGAGATTTCAGAATCAGATGAACTTGAAGCCTTAGCCCCTGAGAGAGTCTGGAATGAACTGGAACGAGCCATGGGAGAAACCTACCCCTCACGTTTCATCTTGGCATTGCGAGCTTGTCATGCTCTGGGCGTTCTTTTTCCAGAGATTGAACGGCTGTTTGGCGTCCCGCAACCAGAAAAACATCATCCAGAGATCGACACGGGAATCCATATCCTTATGTCGCTGAATCAGGCCTCACGTTTGAGTCAAGATCCTCAGATCCGCTTTGCCACTCTGGTTCATGATTTAGGCAAGGGAACAACAGCAAAAGATAAATTACCCAGCCACCATGGTCACGAGGAACGTGGCGTTAAATTGATTGAAGAACTTTGCAAACGTTACCGAGCACCTAACCAATATAGAGAACTGGCTATACAGGTTTCGAAACACCACTTATCTTGCCACCTTATCGACGAAATGCGTGCTGAAACAATTCTGAAAAAGCTGGAATCCATGGATGCCTTCCGAAGACCAGAACGTTTTAAGAAATTTCTAATCTGTTGTGAAGCCGATGCAAGAGGTCGTACTGGCTTTGAAGATCGTGACTACCCACAAGCTGAATATTTTAAGAAATCCCTGGATGCTGCAAATGAAATTGATACTGAAAGCCTCAAGCAACAAGGGCTGGAAGGTAAGGCAATGGCAGAAGCCATCAGAAGTGAAAGAATAAACTTGATAAGTATCGCCTTGGCGGCGAGAAAATAATGAAACTGTTAACGATTGATAGCCAGTAATGAGCCAGTAATCAGGCAACGAACATACCAACACACATTGATTTTTTCTAAGGGAGAACATTGAATGAGCGAACCAATCAGAGCTTTAGAAGAACCATTTATCATCGAAGTAGAGGCAGGGAAATCTTATTACTGGTGTGCCTGTGGAAAAAGCAAGACACAACCTTTCTGTGATGGTACACATGCAGATACCGAGATAACGCCAGTTCAATATGATGCAACTGAATCAACAACTGTTTATTTTTGTGGCTGCAAGGCGACAAAAAACCAACCACTTTGTGATGGCAGCCATAGCAACTAGGATTTAAAGACTCTTACAGAAAAAAATAAAGTAATACACTACCCAATAATAAACGATAAATCACAAAGGGCAGCATGCCTGTTTTATCGACGAACTTTAGAAAAAGACTGATCGTCAGCCATGCTGTAAGCCATGAAAGAATAAAGACGGTAGCAAAAGACATAACATCTGCTGACTCACCATCCCTGATGAGCGAAAGGGTTTCATAACTCCCGGCAAAAAATATCACAGGAATAGACAATAAAAATGAAAATCGTACTGCTGTTTTTCTATCCAGACCCAACATTAACCCGGCAGTCATAGTAATCCCTGATCTTGAAGTGCCTGGAATCAAGGCCAGAACCTGAGCAAGTCCTATCCAGAGTGTATCCTTCAAACACAGCATTGACTTATCTCGATCTTGCTTGCCCTTTGCATCAGCCCACCAAAGTAAGAGTCCAAATAGAATTGTGGTAACGGCAATAATCAGCGGATCCCGGAAATATACTGAGATAAAGTCATGCCCTAAATAACCAACCACCGAGACTGGAATCGTTGCAAATCCAAGGAACCAGAACAGTCGAGCATCGATATTATTGTCCTGCCAGGGGACCGATTTGATGCCATTACCAATAATATTTTTTATGTCCTTCTGGAAATAGATAATTACCGCGATAAGTGTGCCGAAATGTGCAGCGACATCCAATGCTAAACCTTGATCCTGCCACTCTGTAATTAAAGGTAATAAAATTAAATGTGCCGAACTTGATACCGGCAAAAATTCTGTCAACCCCTGAAGCAGCCCTAGTAAGATGAGATGAAGAAAGTCCAATATTTAGCTCGTGATATTGTTTTTAGACAGAAAGAGAAAACTAAATGGGCAGAAAAACTGCTGTTGCCATATTCTGAAATATTTTCTTTATTAACCGTTTATTCTTGCTCTCCATAATGATGGCGATTGTATCCTGATTCGCAACAAGTTTACCAAACAGTCGTTCATAACTCAGATAGGCTTCCTCATTTGGTAAGGAATTACTGTAAAGAAACAATTGCCCTTGTTCATCTCTATTATTACTTAACTTCCATACTGCAATTTCAATATTACGGGCACTATTATATAGCACCTGCCCATCCACTTTATCCAACATATAAAAATCCGTTTTATCACCATAGGATGCCATCAGCATGGAAGATAAACCGACAATAAACGAAAAAACTCTATCGCCATGATAGGCATCATCAAAGGTCATCTTTATTGCATCAACACCTTCCTTATAATCCAGTTGCTTGAATGACCAATCATGGTGTTTATCAAACACTCGAGAGATATTTTTGTCAATATCGTTAAAGGGAGATTTTTTTAACTGTTTCGGATTACGTTTATAAAGCTTTCCCATAAGCTCACGCAATAATTTTCGGACTTCATGTACATGAATATCCAGTACATTATCGATATCGCCCTTGGCCAGGCTTTGCACACTAAATTCCCTTTCCGTAGGATCCTGATCTGGTTTTATTTCACGACTGCACCCACCTGAAAATAAAATCAGTAACAATATTTGCAGAAATAAGATAGTTTTTTTCATGTTATAGACGTGACCTTTGATCAATAAAACTAAAGCCACACAATTGAGTGTCAAGTGCTTTGGTCAGGCCGATAAACTTAAATTTCTCACCCATCTCACCTGGCATGGTTAACTTGCTGACTTGATGTGTCATCTTCGATCTCTCGATCACATCATCTGTTTCAAATTCCGAGACAAACAGGTCTAATCCGCATGCAATTAAAAAATGTGCCTGTGTAGTAAAACCCGAGACATGTAAGCCAACATCAACTGCGGCTTCTGCGATAGTGGTGAAATCTACCGAGGCAGTAATATCCTGCAAACCCGGATACATGAATGGATCATCGTGTGCGTGGTGTCGATAGTGACAGATTAATGTCCCTGCATCTCTTTGTGGGTGAAAATATTCAAGCCGAGGATAGCCAAAATCAGAAATCAATATAAGACCTTCATCTAGAATATCATTTAATGAATTTAACCATGGTTTAATATTACTATTGATTTCTGTGACATAGGGTGTTGGTAACGGCTCCCGCAGCACATCGAGTATCTCTTGCACATCAGACTTTAATTTTTGATCAATTCCCCTCTTCACCCATTGGAATCGGATTTGATCGTTTGCTCCGGAATCACAAGCAACAGCATATTCTTCAACCCCGCCATCAATGACGATGCGATTCACGGGCATGGCATCAACAACCTCATTCGCCAAAATAACGCCCTTTATTTTTTCTTCAGGGAGATGATCAATCCATACAAATCGTTCTTCCAGATGAGGAATTGTGTTCTTAATATTAATTTGTTGCCTTTGACGCAAATCGGCACTGGGTTCAAGTAAGTAATATATTTCTGGCAAGGCATTATTTCGCCCCAGCTCACGCATAATATCTATTGCCATCGTGCCCGTACCAGGACCGAATTCGAAAATACTAGAAAAGGATATTTCTGATAAAACCTGTTGGCATTGCCTGGCAAGACAATGAGAAAACAAGGGAGAAATTTCTGGTGCAGTTACAAAGTCGCCTTGTTCACCAAACTTATTAGAACCGGCACTATAATAACCCAGACCCGGTTCATACAAGGCCATTTGCATGTATTGTTCGAAACTAATCGAACCACCACTCTCCATGATGGCAAGACGTATTTTATCCTGCAGGCTTTCGCTTAACTTAAGAGCAAATTCATCAGGGATGGGGAAAGTTGATTTGGAACGTTGCGAGTCAGCTATCATTTCAGCCCGATTACTTAGTTACAACTTCACCTGAACCCTATTTACTTGAACTCTGGAAAGCCTGTTTCAACCAACCAACGTTTAATTTCCGGGTTGTACCACCAGAGCTGATTCAGCTTTAACTTCCTGACAGTCCCCTGCTCTCTATGAAAGTAACTGATCTCAGCAACAATAATCGCCTCGTTGATACCGCCTTTTTCTGAACTTGGAACAACCACTTTAGAAATGATTTCAAAACTCGTAACACTGAAATTTTCAAGGTGATCAAGATTCACTTCGGCAGCTTTTCCCTCCTGTGTCACATGAAAACTTACCGCCTCTCGATGGCGCGCCCATCTTAGTGCAGCACCATATTGTGTGAGTGATCGTTCAAGCTTGTCTGACTGATTTTTGGCCTGAAGCGACCCACACCCTGATATTGATATTACACATATCACCACAACGATTGATGCCAGGAATCTTTCCAAAAACCTTTGTTTCATATGACCTCTCCGAGGATAGGTTGATATTGTATTCAACTTTATTTATTGGGACTGATAAAAATTATTCTCTATGATTACATCAAAAATCATTTGCGCATAGTGCTTATTCCCTACCTCCGATAAATGTAAATTATCATCAGATAAATACTCCTGCAAAGGAACGCCTTTAGCCGCCATCATCTCTGGCAGTCCAATAATCTTGGCCTTTAGTTCTTCTGCCAAAGTAATAACAGCCTGATCATAGGGCGATAGATTTTCATTGTAAGTCAAACCATTACCCTGCACACCTTCAACATCAGCGATGCTGTGATTTAGAATAAATACGCAGCTAGAATTGTTTGCCGTTGCAATACGATGAAACTCCCGAAGATTCCTGATAAATTCACCCAGACTGACACGAGGTTCGATTGACCAGTCTTTGACATTTGCATCATTAAAACCAAATTCCACTAGCAATAACCCCGGCAAATAAGGCAGCACATCATCACAATATCTATCAAAGCCCTGTGCCGAGGTGTTTCCGCCAATGCCTTTGTTTATTACTCGATTGTTCCCAGGAAAATTTTCATCCAACCTGGCCTGCAATAGCGACGTCCATCTTTTTGAATGCTCAACATCTCCGCCTTCGGTGATGGAATCTCCAAAACAAATGATATTCAACATAAATTAATTGTATGAACTCACCGAGTTTACTTTTTACCTCTTTCAATGATGACGCCAACATCACGCACACCTTTCAAAGCTCCCTGCTTGTTCAGCTTCAATCGTAACCATGGCACCTTGAATTCTTTCAACAAGATATCCGAGATCTGCTCAGCCAGAGTTTCCACCAACTCAAACTCACTTTCTCCAACAAATTCAAATAATCTTTCGGCAATCGTTTTGTAATTGAGGGTGTCTTCAACATCATGACTTACAGATGCCTTGCGAATATCTGTGGCCATTTCAATATCCAGCACCACGGTTTGTTTAATTTTACGTTCCCAACCATATATGCCGATGATGGTTTCAATGCGAAGATCGTTTATATAAATAATGTCCATGTCTTAAAATATCTATTTCTCAAATTTGACGTTACTTAAACTGATATCCCCTTGACCTGTCAAGCAAGACAGATTTCAATGTTCACATGTTCATGGATATTTCGCTCATTGTTCTTGCCTACCTGCTTGGCTCAATCTCATCCGCCGTGGTTGTTTGCAAATTAATGCAACTGGAAGATCCCCGCACCCAGGGCTCAAATAATCCCGGTGCGACCAATGTATTACGCCTGTATGGAAGGAAAGCCGCCATCCCGACACTGGCTGGTGATGTACTGAAAGGTGTCATTCCGGTCGTTATTGGTAAGTTATTGAATACACCGGATTTGATTCTAGCCTGCATTGGTCTGGCCGCTTTTACCGGCCACCTGTTCCCCGTATTTTTTAATTTCCAGGGTGGCAAGGGTGTAGCCACTCTGGTTGGAGTCCTCTTTGGAACCTGCTGGATACTCGGCCTGGCATTCATGGGGACATGGCTACTCATGGCATTAGCCTTCCGCTACTCATCATTGGCAAGCCTCACAGCCACCGCCACAACGCCTATCTACACCGTATTTATCATGTCTTCTCACGGGGGCTCCCACTGGTTCATCGCCAGCAACATGCTCATGGCAATGCTCCTGTTCTGGCGCCACACCTCAAACATCAAAAATTTACTCAGCGGCGAAGAAGACAAAATCGGCGCAAAATAAAGTTTATCTATTCGCGCCAAAAGAATATCGACAACTAATTTAATGATAGTGTCCTTGTATTAATCAGGTTTCGCCTCTAATGGCAAGTTACTTCTTGTTGCTCACCCCACAAGAAGTAACCAAGAAAGAGGGTGCCCCAATATCGTGTCCCCAAATAATAACTTGGGGACACGATATTGGGGGCAGTTTTCTTTTGGGTACTTTTCTTTAGTCTGTACAAAGAAAAGTATCACGCCGCTAAAAGGCGGAATCAGAATTTAAACATTCACCAAAACTAAAATACACACATAAACTTACAACTCACTTAATGGCCACCTAGCCCTCCCCCCAAACCCCAAGCCCTCAGCCTCCCCTGCTTGTAACCTTAAAGCCCCCGCATAGGCAATCATGGCTCCATTATCTGTGCAGAACTCCGGCCGGGGATAAAACACCTCTGCGCCTTCTTTATTGCAAACTTCTACCAATCTTTTCCGTAGTTGAGTGTTCGCACTGACACCTCCTGCTGCGACCAATGTTTTAATTCCAGTTTGCTGCAGCGCTCGTTTACATTTAATTCCCAAGGTATCAACCACCGCCTCAACAAAAGCGCAAGCGATATCCGCCTTCGTCTGCTCGTCATCACCTTCTTTTTTAAAAGTATTCACGGCAAAGGTTTTTAAACCACTGAAACTGAAATCCAGTCCAGGCCGATCAGTCATGGGTCGTGGAAAACGAAATCTGTTATTGTTCCCCGATTCTGCTAGCGCCGACAATGCCGGCCCGCCAGGGTATCCCAAGCCTAATAATTTTGCCGTTTTGTCAAAGGCTTCACCTGCGGCATCATCCAGAGATTCACCCAGAATTTCATAACTGCCAACACCTTCAACCTTGACCAACATTGTGTGGCCACCGGAGACAAGCAAAGCAATAAAAGGAAATTCCGGAGCCTGTTCTTCCAGCATGGGAGCTAATAAATGACCTTCCATATGATGCACCGCCACGGCAGGAATGTTCCAGCCATAGGCCAGACTTCGACCGGTTGATACACCAACCAACAATGCGCCTATCAGGCCAGGGCCTGCGGTATAGGCAACACCATCCAGATCACCTCCCGCTATATTCGCGTCAGATAAAACTTTCCTCACCAAGGGAATGATCCTGCGCACATGATCTCTGGAAGCAAGTTCTGGCACCACACCACCATATACTTCATGCAACGCTATCTGACTGTGCAAGGCATGGGCAAGTAAGCCCTGCTCTGTGTCATATAGTGCGACGCCGGTTTCATCACAGGATGTCTCCAGACCCAATATTTTCATTCAAGTTTTCTCATTAATTCTGACTTTAAGCCCCAAAAAACCGTTAAATAACCCCAATTAGCTAATAATTATTGCATTTCTACGCCCAGACACTAGAATTACCGGCTTTTCCGGTCTAGCTGGACACATTTTAGGAACGATAATTATATGCCATCAGTAAGAGTAAGAGATAACGAACCTTTCGATATTGCATTGCGCCGCTTCAAACGCACTTGTGAAAAATCAGGCATCCTCGCCGATGTACACAAACGTGAGTTTTATGAAAAACCTACACAAGTAAGAAAACGCAAAGCTGCTGCTGCTGTAAAACGTCATCAGAAAAAGGTCATGAAAGAATTAAACAGACGCGTCCGCTTATACTAAAGGCAGTTTGATTTAAACCCATCCATCATCCCTGGTAGATCTATTTAAGACCCTGCTCGTGAGCAAACTCCAACAACGCATCAATGAAGACGTCAAAGCAGCCATGCGCAGCAAAGATAAGGAACGCCTTGGCGTACTGCGATTAATCACCGCTGCCTTCAAACAAAAAGAAGTCGACGAGAGAATCGAACTGGATGACACCATGGTGCTTGCCATTATGGACAAGATGACTAAACAAATACGTGACTCGATTCAACAGTTTGAACAAGCTGGCCGTGACGACCTCGTAGCAAAAGAAACTTTTGAACTAGAAATTATTCAGGAATATCTTCCGGCACAACTCAGTAAAGATGAAATCAGCCAAATCATTGCTGAATGCATTGAAGCCAGTGATGCAGAATCAACCAAAGACATGGGTAAAGTCATGGGCCTTCTGAAACCCCGTCTTCAAGGCCGTGCAGATATGGGCAAGGTCAGCGGTCTGGTCAAACAGCAACTCAGCTAAACATCACTAACTCTGACGTTTCCTGAAAGGAAGCGCCTAGAGATTTCATTGCAGTCAGTCACTTTCAAAACCTAGCTGATTTATCGCTGGGCCCGAATTCTCATGAGATTTATTGGTATACTCATTTCTGATTATGGCAGGCCTGATCCCACAACATTTTATTGATGATTTACTCACACGTGTCGATATTGTCGATATTGTCGACAGCTCTGTCGCCCTGAAAAAGGCCGGCAGGGACTTCAAAGCATGTTGCCCATTCCACGATGAGAAGACACCTTCAT
>SMVA01449429.1_pt1 | contig 20481 bp, 14 predicted proteins | sample 2456451 | NCBI WGS metagenome assembly SMVA01 (sample SAMN11095933, study PRJNA526329) | marine sediment metagenome | biome: Marine sediment; feature: Surficial sediment; material: Deep marine sediment; isolation source: Hadal surficial sediment | place: Pacific Ocean | collected 2014-05 | depth... | reverse complement strand
TTTGCTCCAGGCGTACAACTGACCAAAAAAACCAGTAACAACGAAAGTCTTTGCAGCATCTCAGGTAACCTCATTTATCAAATTCAATCATGATTTAGTCGGCCTTTTTTCATAGTGTTCTCGCTAATCGGCCTTAGCCTCTAAACGACTTTCACAGGGATTGAATTAGTGTTCCTTAGATAGGGTATTTTTTTCTTCAACGATTATCGAATAAACTCATACTCTCAACCTTATAGAGGCCCGTACTCAACAGCAACTTAAGGTAATCGAATTGACTCAGCCAAAAACTGCTCTTAATACAAAGAAGATAATTATAGAAAGACCAGCACCGATGGGCAGCGTGACAATCCAGGAAAGGAAGATCTTGCCAACCACCCTGAGATCGAGTGCACCGATACCCCGCGCCATACCCACGCCCAATACCGCACCCACCAGGGTATGGGTAGTAGAGACCGGCATACCTGTACCGGTAGCGATGACAACCGTGGTAGCCGCTGCCAGCTCTGCTGCAAAGCCCCGACTCGGGGTTAACTCAGTGATGTTTCGACCAATAGTGGCCATAACTTTGTAGCCCATGGTGGCCAGTCCAACAACAATACCCACGCCACCCAACAACAAGATCCATACCGGTAATTCAGACTCGGTGGCAAATACACCGCCACTTTGAACTACGCCATTGATCGCTGCCAATGGGCCTATTGCATTGGCAACATCATTGGAGCCATGGGCGAAGGCCATAGAACAGGCAGTAAAAATCATCAGTATGCCAAATAGCCGTTCCACACTGGCAAAGTGAAAATCTCTATTTTCCTTGGGCTCTTCCTTTATCGATCTTAAAAAGAATATACCCACTCCCATGATCAACAGGCCGATTATTATGGCAACAGCTACACATTGAATAAATGAGAACTCTAGGCCTACGTGTTGGAGACCTTTCACCAGGGTCACCATCGAAATAACAAAGCCGACAAGAAAGATGTAGTAAGGCACGTATTTCTTGGCATTGCGGAAAGGATCATCGGTATCCAGAACCAACCGCTGTACACTACGAAAAAGTAAAAACGCAATAACACCAGAAACCATCGGTGATACTACCCAGCTAGCGACAATCGACCAGACCTTGCTCCATATGACGGCATCAGGTGAAATACCCACGGCGGCAAAGCCGACTATTGCACCGATGATGGAGTGAGTAGTGGATACTGGCCATCCGTTGCGTGAGGCTACTAATAACCAGATACCTGCCGCTAAGAGCGCCGAAAGCATGCCATAGATTAATAACTCCGGCGATTCATCAAACCCGGCAAGTTCAATATCAAGTATTTCGCTTCGAATGGTAGAGGTAACTTCGCCCCCGGCCAGATAGGCACCGGCAAATTCAAATATCATGGCAATCAAAATGGCTTGCTTAATGGTGATAGCCCCGGCGCCTACCGAGGTACCCATGGCATTGGCCACGTCGTTTGCACCCACTCCCCATGCCATGAAAAAAGCGAATACGCAGGCCAAAACGAGAAAAATCAGGCCATACTGAGAAACAATTTCAGACATTAGGTTCTCACTCTCTCAATATTCTTTTAGAGTAATTAGCGGGCCACCAGAAGTAACAGGCTGCCGCCTAGTTTGTAGGATAAATCCGCTATTTCTTCAGTCAGGTCGATAATCTTATAAAGAAAAATGGCATGGATAGGGGGCAATGAGTCTTCAATTTTAAACAGACGTTTACGTAAATTGGCCTGGCTTGAATCGCTTTTGTTTTCCAGCCGTTCGAGTTCGGTAATCAAGCTTTCAACAAAATCTGCCTCTTTGCCTCGAAAGCCGGTTTCCAACAATTCATCCAATTCGTTAATAGCAATTAGAGCCTGTGAAGAGGTATTCAATGCATTTTGATAATTTTCCCGCATTAAATCGACTAAGCTTTCGGGAATCTTCATTTTTCTCACTAACATCAGTACTGCAACTTCCTTGGCTCGACCAGCAATACGATCCTGATTACTTAACAGTCCAAGCAAGTCTGAACGCGCCACCGGCAGAAACAGACTCTTAGGCAAGTGCCTACGAATGTCGCGCTTGATATCGTCAGCAGCATTTTCGGCAACGCTTATTGCTCGATACACCTTTTTTGCCTGTTTCCAATCGTCATTGAAACTTGCGTCGAGGAAATCTCCGAGCAAGACCACGCAACTTTGCACTTTGGCCATATGCTCCTGAATGGGCCGTATCGGGGATCGACCGAATAGTGCACCTATGGTGTTGGTCATTATTTCACTTTCCTTCTATAGTCCCGTTTCATCGATATCTCTTCTTGAGCCAAGTACTCAATTCCGCTTGAACCAATCCCTCGACGATCTTCACTTTTGCGTTGATATCCGGGTTACCCTGAGTGATCCCAGGAGTAAAGCAAGCGCAGTGTATTACTATCTCAAGGGTGTTACAAACCCAATTCTGCTGACCCATTCCAGCGAGAACTTTCACTCATAAAATTAACTTTTGGTTCAGCAAAAAAACCAGGTTGGTTTGTGATGACTTTGCTGTAATTACCCACAAGATTTGGTTTAGGGCAGGTGCGACATGCTTAAGGAACTGGAGAAACCATTGCTCGAGTTTCTTTAAAATAGTGGAAATCTAATCAGACGGTGTCACTTAAATGGATTTCTAATAAGAAACCTTGCCTAACTGTCCAGTTTTTTTACACCTTGAAATTTTTGAAAAATGCCTCGGAATTGACTAATTATTGAAAATAAAATTCGCAAGGTGTTGACTGGCGGGGAAATTAATTTTTGTTGCGTGTCTTTATCCATTGTAAATGAACACTGATAACTTTTTATAACTGTCAGTTTTTTTGACACTTTGGTTAAGATCGGGGCTGGCCGGGGTAAAATCAGCGGGAATTTGGCTTTTTTGAAACTGTAGGTTTAAGCAGCTACTGCTTCTAGATGAGATTGCTGGAGCCGGTTGATAAAGTTAGCAAGCACACGATTGTCTTTCTGGTTAATACCAAGCATACGCCCACCAATGTATGTACCAGCTTCGCCGGATACCATATTTTGTATATGTTTTATTTCCATTTTGCAGGCTATTTCGTTGACACTATCAAGATAAATCTGGCAATCAACAATTTGTGTGTCTTCTGATAAGTACTTGCTCAAAAACCGTGGCAGTTCGGCTTCGGTTTTCATACGTACGCCTGAAGTCGAGATATTCTTTACAAAGCCGCTGATTGTCTGGTTTTCAGCGCCCTTCAGAGTAATTCTCACGCCGTTGCGAATTTCATCCAGCACGTATCTGAGTGCGCCTCGAGGAAGCTCAGTACCCAAAGTTTCAGGTATTGTTACTTCATAGCCAAGCGAGAAATCGGGTACTACCGGTTCAATAAATTTGCCCTCAAGGGTGATTTTTCTGCCGAGGGTATCCGAGACGATTGTTAATGGTTTTCCGGTTTTCAAACCAAACGGCAGGATAGGTGTATAGCTTTCAAGAACCATAACCCGGTGTCTTGCGTTCAAAGCAGTCACAGTCGTGGCATAGCTGACCTTGTCACCCTCGAAGGTAACAGAAAGTTCGCATGCTTCGTTTCTCAGGTGCGTCAGTACGTCTACGACTTCAATATATGATTCACTCATTTTGAATCCAAATCTAAAAGATTGTAATCTTCTCAAAAACCTATCCATAGAAGTTACCAAGGTACTTTAAATCAATCCACCTTTGCCTATATATCGTTTAACAATCCCATTGTCTTTAAGTTAATTCTGCTACAAATACAAACAAACAGGATCAATCCTATATATATGCAAAATCCACACCAGTATTTTTAGCATTTTCCTGCGATCACTAACTGTGATTCATGTCTCAATTTATACAAACCAACCCCGATTGCTAAAATGAAATCGATGAATTCAACTACATTCTGTAATTACCAACGATGCCAATATCAATCTTGTGACGAATCAATAACTGCGTGGCAATCCCAGTACATGCTCTGACACAAAATTCAATATCATTTCCTGTGAGACAGGAGCCAGTTTCAACAATCGTGCCTCACGCCAATAGCGTTCCACATGATACTCCCTGGCATAACCAAAACCGCCGTGGGTTTGAATTGCACAATCGGCGGCAAAAAAACAGGCTTCGGCTGCCAGCCACTTAGCCATATTGGATTCTTTACCACAGGGCTTATCGTTATCCAGTAACCAGGCTGCTTTACGTATCATCAACTCGACAGCATCAAGTTGAATTGTTGCCTGAGCCAAGGGGAAGGCAATCCCCTGGTTCTTACCAATAGGTCGACCGAATACCACTCGCTCATTAGCATAGTTAACCGCCCGCTTAATCGCGACTCGGCCGATACCTAAGCCTTCCGCAGCTATCAGTATTCGTTCAGCATTCAGACCATCGAGCAAATAGCCGAAGCCCTTTCCCTCCTCTCCGACGCGATCATTGACTGACACTTTCAAATCATCGAACACAACTTCACAAGTGCGTACTGCATTGCGACCCAGCTTTGGAATCGGTGACAGGGTAACTTCTGGTTTTTGTAGTTCGGCAAATAACAAGGTCATGCCGTCGGTACGTTTTTTAACTTGATCCTTCGCCGTTGTGCGTACCAGAAGTAACACGCGCTCTGATTCCATTGCACCGGTAGTCCACACTTTGCGACCACGAACTAAATAATGGTCGCCATTCAGTTTGGCAAAGGTTTCAATCGATGTTGTATCACTACCTGCATTAGGCTCGGTGATTCCGAATGCAACATGCATCTCACCCTTGGCCACCGTTGGCAAATACCGTTCCTTCATCTCTTCACTTCCGTGTTTTACTATCGGATGCATGCTGAAGATCGATAGGTGCACCGGTGTAGCACCGTTCATGGCAGCTCCTGATGCCGCCACTTCCTCAAGCACAATAGACGCTTCCTGAATACCTTTGCCAGCACCGCCGAATTGTTCAGGCATAGCTATGCCCATCCATCCTGCCGCCGCCATTTTGTTGAAAAATCCAATGGGAAACTCGCCTTCCCTATCGTGCTGCTCCCAATAATCGTCGCTAAACTCGGCACACAATTTTCGTACCGACTCGCGAATTAAACGTTGTTCTTCGGTTTCCAAAAAATCCATAAACAGTCTCTAGCCGTACCGCAAAGTGGTTATAAATCCTGCTGTAATGATCTTGCTCGTTGCAAAATTCCCTCGGCTCGTTTCAGGTGAGGAACGTCAACCATCTCACCATTAAACGAAAATGCCATTCGTCCTTCTGCCTGATTTTCCTCAAACGCCTTCAATAGCGCCTCAGCCTGTTCAATTTCTTCCGCAGTCGGCATGAATGCCTGATTGACGATTTCAATCTGGGATGGGTGGATGGTCAGTTTCCCGGTGTACCCCATATCCGCTGTAAGCTTGCATTCCCTTGCCAAACCTTCGGTATCTTTAATATCAACAAACGGCCCATCAACAGCCTGTATCTCGGCTGCTACTGCTGCCAGTAGACACCATGAGCGAACGAAACCAAAAACCTCAAGATAATTACCCTGTTCATCTCTTTTTATTCTCGCTCCAAGTGATGCTGACAGATCTTCCGCTGCCCAGGCGACACTGTCTACTCGCGCGTGACTCAAAGTGCGATGCAAGTTGAAAATAGCCGTAGCATCCTCTGTACCGATGATAAGCAGGGGAATAGGTTTGTCCGGGTCAAGATCGATTTCCATCGCAATGAGCAACTTGTCGATAGCTTCAATCGCTTTGAGATCGTTGACTTTTGGTACCACAATGCCATCGGGAGCACAGCGCATTACCGCGTCCAGGTCTTCTCTTCCCCAGGCACTATCAAGTGGGTTGATTCGAACCAGTTTTTCCTGCTGACCAAAATCTGCTTGATTTAACCAGGCACAAACCTGCTCTCGTGCGCCCGGTTTTCGTTCTGGGGTAACCGCATCTTCCAAATCAAGAATGAGTGAATCAGCGGGCAGTGTCAGTGCCTTGTCAAACATACGCTCATTCCCACCGGGAACAAAATGGAGCGACCGTCTTAATCCTTTCATTTGGCCCTGCCTTTGTTACCGTCTGTTTGCGCTCTTCTGTTATTTGCCAACATCAACTTTTGATCCAGGACCGCTTTTCTAGCTGGTTTTGACTATTAGTTCTTTATAGGATTATTGGTTGAATCTTAAAAAAAATGCGGTAGCTAACCTTCACGTTGCAACTGTTATTTGTTCGAAGTCTCTGACTTAGACTGAATAAAAACTAACAACTAACCTTCAAGTTGCAACCGTTAATTGTTTAAAATCTCTGACTTAGACTGAAAAAACCCTACGGCCATCCTTCAAGTTGCAACCGTTAATTCTACGAGGACCGTCATTGTGCACTAAGATCGTGGTTTCTTTAACATTAGTCCCTTACGATTACATTCACAGACCACTTCATTTCTTTGATTCATTCCAATGTGTTCAAACCAGACTATTCCCCGATCCGGTTTTGATTTCGACTCTCGTTTATCTATGATGCGCGTGGTGACGCGCAAAGTATCACCAATAAAGACCGGGTTAGGAAACTCGACCTTTTCCATTCCAAGATTACCGATTGTAGTTCCCATCGTGGTATCCCCCACAGAAAGTCCGATAACCAGACCAAGGGTAAAAAGACTGTTGACCACTATTTGGCCGTATTGGGATTGTTTAGCAAATTCCGCATCAATGTGCAGGGGCTGGGGATTATGGGTCATTGTACTGAACTGAAGATTGTCAGATTCAGTTACGGTCCGGTGAACTTCATGTTCGAATACCATCCCCACTTCCAGTTCTTCAAAGTACTTGCCGGACAATGACTGATCCCCTGTTATTTTAGCTTTTTATACCGACCTGAATTTTGATAAGCCATTGAATGACGCTAATACACCAGTGGACTTAAGTATTTTAGTAGCATGTTTAACAAGCATCTATTAAATTCTGTCGGGCTCTCTTATGCAAGTCAAAATTACAGGAAATATGGTATGGGTTTGGACATGAATTCATTACAACAATGGATTGGAAAACAAGGCGAACAAACTGACCTGATCACCCTTGCGCCGATGAAAGCTTTGGCAGCCACACTGGATAGAGATGACGCAAGCATTAACGCGGGATCACCACTGCCACCTTTATGGCACTGGTTGTATTTTTTGTCCCCGACTAATCAATCTGGACTTGCTACCGACGGTCATGCAAAGAAGGGGGGCTTCTTGCCGCCGATACCCCTACCTCGACGGATGTGGGCTGGTAGCAGGATTCAATTCATTCACCCACTGCTGGCCGGGCAAAAAATAAGGCGACTTTCTACTATTAAAAGCATTGAAGTAAAGACCGGCCGAAGTGGTGAATTGGTCTTCGTTTGCGTGCAGCACGAAATCGAAAATGACAGTGGTGTTGCGCTAATCGAGCATCACGATATTGTGTACCGCGACAAACCCTCAGATCCTGCTGAAAGCCAACCTGTTCCTTCCCCAGTACCCGCTCCCGAGCAGGAGTCTTTCAGCATGGAGATTTTCCCGGATCCGGTTTTACTGTTTCGCTATTCTGCGCTTACTTTTAACAGCCATCGTATCCATTATGACCGAGACTACGTAACTTCGGTTGAAGGTTATCCCGGGCTAATTGTTCACGGTCCTTTGCTAGCAACTTTGCTGGTGGAATTATTGCAAGTCAATTTACCAGCGTGCTCCATAAGGAAGTTTGAGTTCAAGGCAATTAGGCCGGTATTCGATAACAATGGTATTACAGTTTGCGGTCAGCAAACGAATGCTGCAGAAATAGCTTTATGGATCAAGGATCACGATGGATTCCTTTGTATGCAAGCCAGCGCTGAAATAGACCACAACGTAACCCAGGACAATCCCTCATGAGTATTTCCCGGCCACTGGATGGGATAAAGGTACTCGCACTTGAACATGCTATTGCCGGACCCCTTTGTACTCGGCAGTTAGCTGATTTGGGAGCCAGGGTAATAAAAGTCGAACGCCGAGATACCGGTGATTTCGCTCGCGCCTATGATGACAGAGTAAAAGGTCAGTGCTCCCATTTTATCTGGACTAATCGTTCTAAGGAAAGCCTTACGCTGAACATTAAAAGCACACAGGGCTCCAAGGTTTTAGAAAAACTATTGGCTGACACGGACATCTTGGTACAGAACCTGGCACCTGGTGCTACCGCTAAAATAGATCTAACCTATGAAAAACTGCGTGATAAATTTGACCGGTTGATTGTCTGTGATATTTCCGGTTATGGAGCAAAGGGGCCCTACCGGCACAAAAAAGCCTATGACCTGTTAATCCAGAGTGAAGCCGGTTTTCTTTCTGTCACTGGTACTTCACAAGAAATGGCGAAGAGTGGTATTTCCATTGCGGATATCGCAGCAGGAACGCAAGCTCATAGCGCCATACTGGCCGCATTGTTGCGACGAAATAAAACCGGTAGTGGGAGTCATATAGAAATATCCTTACTCGAAGCCATGGTCGAATGGATGGGATTTCCCCTTTACTATGCTTTCGATGGCGCTCTACCACCACAAAGAAGTGGTGCGGATCATGCCAGTATTTACCCCTATGGTGCATTTCCGACTATTGATGGGAAAACCATCATGTTGGGACTGCAGAATGAAAGGGAGTGGGCCTCATTCAGCCGTGATGTGTTGGAACAGGAAGAGTTACAGCAGGATCCGCGTTTCAGTACTAACGCGGCCCGTTCCACTAATCGAAATTTACTTCGCACCGTAATCACTGATGTTTTTTCCAGTCTTTCACAAGAGCAGGTTTGTCACCGACTGGACCGAGCCAAGATCGCCTATGCTGATGTAAATGACATGGATGCGGTATGGAATCACCCGCAGCTTAAGGCGTTGAACCGGCTGGTGGAGATTGATACACCTTCTGGTTCGGTACCGGCATTTCTTCCGCCTGGTAACAATTCAAGCTTCAGTCATCGCATGGACGCCGTACCTGGGTTAGGTCAACATACTGAAAAAATACTGTTGGAACTAGGGTATACAGATCGGGAAATACATCAGCTTAAAGTCGATGAGGTGGTTTAGGTTTCGATTGGGTTTAGACTAATAGGATCTCGGCATCCCCAATACATGTTCACCGATGAAAGACAGGATCAAATTGGTGGAGATGGGTGCTACCTGATATAACCGAGTCTCCCTCAGCTTTCGCTCAATATCAAACTCCCGGGCAAAGCCGTATCCACCATGGGTTTGAACACAAACATCACCTGCTTCCCAGGACGCTTCTGAGGCCAACATTTTAGCCATATTAGCTTCAGCCCCGCATGGTTCACCGGCATCAAACATAGCCGCCGCTTGATGGGTCATGAGCTCAGCTGCTCGCATATTGGCATAGGCGCGAGCAATGGGAAATTGCACACCCTGATTCTTACCTATTGGCCGTCCAAACACTTCGCGGTTACTGGCATAGTCCGACGCTCGCTCAATAAAAAATTTACCATCCCCGATACACTCATAGGCTATCAAAATTCGTTCTGCATTCATGCCATCCAGAATGTATCTAAAACCCTTGTTCTCTTCGCCTACCAGGGAATCAGCCGGAATTTTCATGTCATCGAAGAACAGTTCGGTAGTGTGATGGTTCATCATGGTGTCTATTGGGTTGATCGTTAACCCCTTGTCTTTTACCTCACGCAGGTCAACTAGAAATACACTCAGGCCATCTGTTTTACTGCTGACTTCACTAGAGCGCTTGGTACGAGCCAGTAGTAACAGCAAATCAGAGTGCTCGGCACGACTAATCCATACTTTCTGCCCATTAACTAAATAATGATCACCTTTTTTCTCGGCGAAGGTACGAATCGAAGTGGTATCCGACCCTGCAGCCGGTTCAGTCACGCCAAAAGCCTGCAGGCGTAAATCGCCCCTGGCTATGTCCGGCAAGTATTTCTTTTTTTGTGCCTCAGAACCATGTCTGAGCAAAGTACCCATGGTATACATCTGTGCATGAAAGGCGCCTGGGTGTCCTCCGGAACGGGATATTTCTTCCAGGATCACACCAGCCACTTCGACCCCCATACCGGCGCCGCCATATTCCTCCGGAATTAACACCGAGAGAAATCCCTCTTCAGTCAATACCCGGACAAATTCATCGGGATAACCTTTGCGCTGATCCAATTCACGCCAGTATTCGTTTGGAAAGCGTTCGCACAGTTTGATTACACTATTTCGAATATCTTGCAGGTTTTCCATAATTCTCTCTTCATTGCGGCCCGGCGAAATGGTATCAAGTTACCTTGCCAGCTGTAAAAGATTACGCGTCAAGCCGGCTGCTATGCACTATTGAATACTCTGCGCCGGTTGGCAGAGTTTTCGATTGATAAAGGAGAACCTCAGCAACTTCCAGAGTTCCCCAATGGGTTTTGCCATATTGTTGTTGCAAATCGAAAATCTTGTTTTGGCCGTCTTTGCCTATTCGCGCTACGGTTAAATGCGGTACGAAGACACGGGTTTCGACAGAAAATCCGGAGACGGCCAGATCCTTATCCAGGGTTGTAGCCAAATCTCTTAATGGGTCAGATTTATCTATTCCCAGCCACAGGGAGTTCCGAAAAAAACCTAAGCCCTTAAGGTTAATCTCAAACGGCTTTAGGGTTGATAGATTCTTCTCAATTAACTGGCACAATGAAGCAATATCGGTTTCTAACACCCCACCTAGAAACTTCAAAGTGATATGGAGATTGGACACGGCAACAACTCGAAGACCGGTTGTAGGTTTTCCGGCAAGCGACAACAGGTGTTCCAATAGCTTTGCAACCTTCGTTGTTGGCTTATATGCAATAGCAATAAAGAGACGTTGTGTTTTTGGCAAATTCACTGGGCTCGGTGTAAGTTTGCATGGAGTTGCTTCATTGTTTAATGGCCTTGAGCTGTTTTCAAGATAAGGGTAACCGGTTTAGTAGGTGTGGCCAAAATTGTCCGGCTCTTAAAATCCGGCAAAATTGAGAGTAGTATGAAAAACTTTTCGCCGCTTTGTCTAACCCTGCACTGAACCAGGCAGCCATATCATGAATAAAAATAGATACACACAAGCAGTCATTGCTGATTTTTCTTTCTGCTCCAACTTAAGCTTGTTCTTAACCGCTTGCACTTTGATCACTGGACTTGCGACCTCCCAGGCTCTAGGGCAGGACAACACTACCCCCAACGGCATCGCCGACAGACGTCAGAATGCCTACGCCTTAAGCCACGGAAATATTTTCCAAGCTAATGGGCAGTTTCTTGAGGATGCCACCTTATTGATTAATGACGGCAGGATCAGTGAAATTTCAGCTAACAATGATCTACCGGATGGCTATTTCGAGATCGATATGCACGGAGGGTTTATCTATCCGGGTCTCATAGATATTTACACCCGTTATGGAATACCAACAACAGATTCCCCAGGCGATGAAAATGGTCGCGCTGAAAATTTATTTGCCAGTGACCAGGCATTGAATGTCAATGATGCCATCAAGGCCCACTACCGGGCTGGACCAGTCTTTACACCAGAAGAAGATTCAAGGAAGAAACTCAGGGAGCTGGGCTTTTCGACCGTATTAAGTTTTAGGCAGGATGGTATAGCCAGGGGAACCTCTGTCTTGACAACCCTTGGCAACGAGAGTGCCAACGAATCAGTCATCGTGCCGGATGTGGCGGTGCATTACTCCCTGGACAAAGGGAGTTCGGTACAGTCTGTTCCCTCTTCTATGATGGGCGCAATTGCCCTGTTGCGCCAGACCTACCTGGATGCGGAATGGTTCGGAAGCCAGACGCCAAGACCTTTTACAGACGAATCACTGGAGTCCCTGCTCCGTAGTCAGGAACTACCCCAGATCATGGAAGTCGATAACTGGCAACAGGGACTGGCGGTTGACCGAGTTGGCGATGAGTTTTCTATGCAATATATATTGAAGACTACCGGTGACAGCTACAAACAATTAGATCTAATTCGGCAAACCGGCGCCACACTAATAGTACCTGTAGATTTTCCCGAAGCGCCGGACGTAGACGATGCTATTGAAAGTAATGAAATTTCTCTTGCTGACCTTAAACACTGGGAGCTTGCTCCCCATAACCTTGCCATGCTGTCAGAGGCAGGCATTCCGTTTGTAATTACCAGTGATGGTGCTGATGAAGATTTCTGGGAAAATTTGCGTAGCGCGGTTGCAAATGGATTGCCCGCAAACACCGCAATCCAGGCCCTGACCATAGGCCCTGCAGAGTTATTGGGCGTAGAAGACCAGGTAGGTCAGCTTATACCAGGGGCACTGGCTAACCTGGTCATCAGTTCTGGCCCTTTGCTTGATGAAGAGTCGCAAATACTCGAGAACTGGATTCATGGTCAGCGCTTTGAACTAGCGACAGATATGGATGACCGCTCTGGAGCCTACCAACTGGTTGTAGGTGAGCGTGAATACGGCCTCGAGTTGTCCTTCGATAACGGTGAAGCTAAAGCTAGCCTCACTGCAACGAGTGCCAAAGTAGATTTTGAACTGGATGAAGACTTGATAACCATGAGTTTCACCAGTGACGACAGGGGTAATAAAACTCGCCTGGCCGGCTGGTCAGTTAATGACGGTTGGCAGGGTAGCGGTCTGTTACCTGACGGTTCTGCCACCAGCTGGAGCCTACAACGTACCGGTGACTTGGCAGAAGACCAAGATGAAGAATCAGACCAACCTGAGGAGGACGAAGCGATTGGCGCGGTTATTTACCCGTTTGTTGCCTATGGACGTGAATCAGTTCCACAACAACAAGACGTGATCATCAAAAACGCCACGGTATGGACTAATGAAGATATCGGTGTTGTAGTTACCGATGTGCTGGTGCGTGACGGTCGCATCGCCGAGGTTGGTGATAACCTTGCGGCTGATAACGTTGTGGTAGTGGATGGTACCGGTAAGCATCTGACCCCGGGTATCATTGATGAGCATTCCCATATTGCACTGTTCGGTATCAATGAAACAGCCACTAATTCCAGCATGGTGCGAATGCAGGACGTGGTTAACTCCGAGAACATTAATATCTATCGTAACCTGGCGGGTGGCGTGGTTGCCGCTCAATTGTTACATGGATCTGCCAATCCCATTGGTGGACAATCCGCCCTGATCAAAATGCGCTGGGGACAGCCTCCCCAGGCGTTATTAATTGAGGATGCTGATAAATTTATTAAATTTGCCCTGGGGGAAAATGTTAAACGAAGTACCAACCCCGCCTCGATACGCTACCCGCAAACACGGATGGGGGTTGAGCAGGTTTTTATAGACGCTTTTACCAACGCACAGGTCTATGAAAAAACCTGGGATGACTACAACGACCTGTCTCGTTCTGCCCAAAGAAATACAATAAGACCCAGGAGAAACCTGGTTGACGAAACCATGTTAGAAATTCTTAATGGCGAACGTTTTGTCACCAGCCATTCTTATGTTCAATCTGAAATCAACATGCTGATGCATGTAGCCGATAGCTTCGACTTCAATATTAATACCTTCACTCATATCCTTGAAGGCTACAAAGTGGCTGACAAAATGGCACTGCATGGTGCAGGGGGTTCCACTTTTGCCGATTGGTGGGGCTACAAATGGGAAGTGCGCTATGCAATACCCTACAACGCCGCATTGATGCAGCAAGCTGGCGTTGTGGTGGCAATCAATTCAGATGATGCAGAGATGTCCCGCCGCTTGAATCAGGAGGCAGCGAAAATCGTAAAGTATGGCAATGTCAGCGAAGTTGATGCGCTGAAAATGATCACATTGAATCCGGCCAAACTGTTACACCTTGATCACCGTATGGGTAGTATTGTGGAGGGTAAAGATGCCGATCTGGTGCTGTGGTCAGACCATCCACTTTCCGTATACGCTGTTGCGGAATCTACCTGGGTAGACGGAACCCTCTATTTTAGCCGGGAGGAAGATCTGCGGCTTAGACAGCAGATTGCCGATGAACGTGCCCGCCTGATTGCTCAGATTACCAGGGAGCCGACATCCGGTGGCAATGCAGACAGCGAACAGGAGCCATAGCCATGAGAAGATTACAAATGAAAACCCGGTTTTGCGATTTTACTGTCTCCTGTCTGGCCGTGATAACTGCTCTTTTCGTGACAAGCGTACAAGCCATTGTACCGTTACCCGCTGCCGATCAGTCTGAGCCCATTGCTATCATCGGTGCCATTATTCATGTGGGTAACGGCATTGTTATAGGTGATGCGATAATCACCTTCGATGACGGGATTATTACCGCAGTAGGAGAGGCGTCAGATAACATTGATTTGAGTAATCACCAGATAATAGACCTGCAAGGGCAGCACGTCTATCCAGGGTTCGTACTCCCTAATACAACTCTGGGATTGTTGGAAGTGGGAAATGTCCGCTCCACCCAGGACGTACTGGAGGAGGGTGACATTAATGCCAGTGTGAGATCAGCCATAGCCTACAACACTGACTCGGAGATGATTCCTACACAGCGGTTCAACGGCATATTGACGGCGCAAATTACACCGGAAGGTGGGTTAGTGTCCGGTTCATCTTCAGTGATGAAACTGGATGGCTGGAATTGGGAAGATGCGGTACTGCAAGTAGATGACGGCATGCATCTTCGCTGGCCTTTATTGAGAAGACGCGAGCGAGATGCCGAGACCGGCTTGTTTGAGACCGTTGACAATCCCGAGTATCAGGGCGCCGTACAAGCCTTACATTCGCTTTTTCAAAATGCCAGCAGTTATACCGGTGAGCCAATCAACCTCAACTTGTCGGCCATGCAGGGGGTACTGAATGGAGATGCAAAATTGTACCTCCATGCCGATGATGCCAAGGAGATTATCAGCGCAGTTCGATTCGCCCGTGGTTATGGTATTAATCAACTGGTGTTGGTTGGCGGCCGCCAGGCCCTGATGGTAAAGGACTTGTTGTTGGTTGAATCCATACCGGTAATCTATGAGGAAATCCATGAATTACCTGAGATGGCCTGGGGTGATGTAGACGAGACATTCAAAATGCCTTTTCTATTATTAGACGCTGGCCTGCAGGTTGGTATCGGCGGCGGTTCCACCGCGTTGCAATCCCAGCGAAATCTGCCATTTTTCGCTGGCACCGCGGCCGCCTACGGCCTGGACAGAGAAACCGCCCTTTCGTTGATTACCAAGAATAACGCGGAAATTCTTGGCGTGGGAGATCGCGTCGGTACCCTGGAAGTAGGCAAGGATGCAACCCTGTTCGTTTCCACCGGAGATGCGCTTGATATGCGTTCCAGTAACGTTATCCAGGCTTTTATCCAGGGTCGAAATATAGATTTGTACGGTACTCAACAAGAATTATATGAGCGGTTCCGTGACAAGTACATTGCTCAACCCTTGGATTAGGAATTAAATTTTATAGCAAAACGTTTAGTGTAGTTATTAGGAAAAAACATGAAAAGAAAAGTCAGATGGTATGTTTTAGTTGTGCTGACAACCATCCTGAGTGCCAACATTTACACCCTTGGTAGTCAAGTTCTAGCACAGGAGAACAATACCTTGAGCAACGAATCACCAATAGAGGGAATCACCTTTCGTTTTATTGAAACCAACGGTATTCGCATGCGCATAGCCGAAATGGGAGACACCGGTCCCCTGGTGATTCTTGCCCACGGCTGGCCCGAATCATGGTACTCCTGGCGCCATCAGATAACGGCACTGGCGAATGCGGGATACCGGGTTGTAGCACCAGACATGCGTGGTTACGGACAAACTGACGCGCCAACGGATGTGGATGATTATGACATCGAACATCTGGCTGCTGACATGGTAGGTATTGTCGATGCCTTCGGAGAAGACCAGGCAATAATTATGGGCCATGACTGGGGCTCGATCGTTGCCTGGTACAGTGTTCTACTACACCCTGAGCGGTTCTCAGCCCTGGTTGCCATGAGCGTACCCTATGGTGGACGATCCGCGCGGTCTCCACTGACAACGTGGCAGGAAACCTTTGGCGATAACTTCTACTATATTCTTTATCATCAGGAGCCAGGTGCAGCCGAAGCCGAATACGATTCAGACCCAAGAGGTTTGTTAAGCCGTTTATACCTGTCCCCAGATTCACCCAGATCAGCGCCTGAGATCACAGATCGACTGAGATCAGCAGGTGGTTGGATCCCTCGTTTAGGTGCTCCAACAGAATTACCTGGCTGGTTAAGCCAGGACGATCTTGATTATTATGTTTCCCAATTTGAAGCAGCTGGGTTTCGCGGTGGGATAAATTACTACCGCAACGTTCATCGTAATTGGGAAATCACACCTCAACTGGCTGATGCCAGAGTTGAAATTCCAACCTTGTTCGTAGCAGGTGAAAGAGATGTTGTTATCGCCGGCGCATCCAAGGAACAACTCACTGTTAGCATGAACCGCGTAGTTGACGATCTTCGTGGGGTAATTCTGTTGCCGGAAGCAGGGCATTGGATCCAGCAGGAACTGCCGGATGAAACCAATCGGGCGATTCTGGAATTTTTAGCTGCACTTTAAAGGCAAGAAATAATAACGACATAAATCGCACCCACCGAGCGTACATCCCCGCTCACGCGCCTGCAATATGCCTGAGGCTGACGTTAATCTAGATTAGTATCGAACCGCGTTCTAAACTGCCCCTACAAAGGTCTTGAGCAAGAGTTATTATGGATTCAACTCCAGCCATTCAAAGACCACTGTTTCAATTTTTTCCCGTGAGTAAAATACCGGGAAGACTTTATCATTGGCCCAGAGCTCAAACAGATTGTCATAAAGAGGATGGTCAGGGTCACCCACCTGCCCTGGGTTATTCATACCCAAGGTATTGTCCCAATCCCGGGTATCAACGAATATACGGAAGGACGCTCCACTGGTTTGGTTATCGCCGCTACCGTTAGCGCCAACGGTAAAGCCGTTGCCACCACGGGGCGCAGGCCCAACGTTTAGGCGTTCACGAGTCTCGCTATCAACCGCTGATGCTAGTGGGTGACGAATAAGTGCGTGTTTGTAATCGGCCTGCCCATAGATCCAGTTATTCATATTAGAACCTAGCTTTTCCCTTAAGTCGTCGATTCCTCCCTCAAGCGAACGCAAGAGAAATTCATCACGACCGGCGATTGGATCTTCACCAAAGTCACCATCGGGTGCCAGTAGAAAATCAATCATACGCTTCATGCCAATTGACAAATACGCTTGTGCTACATCCGGTATCTTTAGTGTTTCAATGTTATCGAGTAGTTGTCGTTCGAACGCAACATAAATGCCAGCTTCCACCGAGTTCTTATCCAGCACAAAGTCCCAATCTAAAAGTTGCTGCCTGGCTTGCTCTACACGCGAATTCGAAGAACCTAATTCTTTAAGCATTGGTACCAGAGTGCGGGCAGGAATGGACAGGTAGTCGTGCTGCAACTGGATCATGTCCATCATGTTGAATTTGCGACCGGAGCTCAGCACTTCGCTGGCTCTGGCCCAGCGATACGGGTCAGTCCAGGTGAAACCAATGGCATCTAGGTAGGGATAATCCGGTGTGGTGTAATTGCTGTTTGAAGTTTCAATAAAACCACGTGCAGGATTGTAATCGTGCGGCTTGGCTTTGATGGGTAAATATCCGTCCCATTCATAACGGCCATCACCGGGCACCGGCACCATACCGGAAAAATTTCGACGAATAGGTGCTATGCCTACCGCCTGCCAGCCGATGTTGCCGGCGCGGTCCGCCCATATCATGTTTTCGCCGGGGATGTTGCTATAGTTTGAAGCTTCGCGAAACTGTTCCCAGTTTTCCGCCTGGTTCATCCGTAATGACGCCAGGTAAGGTGCGCCACCTGGTTCCATCCAGCCCGGTCGAACGGCATAGGCCAGATTCTTGTCCTCATCCTGAAAAGTGACCGGACCGTGTCTGGTATACCTTAATTCTACGATGACCGGTGAACTCCCTTTCACCTCAATAGACTCTTCAATAATGCGCATTTCTTCCCAACCGCCCTGGTAACGATACTGGTTCGGATTGTCGGGATTGGTTTCATACACATAAAGATCTTCACTATCGGTACTGAATACAGTCAGACCCCAGGCTCCGTATTCATTATGTCCAATGGAAATTCCGGGAATCTCAGGCTCGCCACCACCAATAACATTCCAGCCAGGACCTACCAGATGAGCCCAATAGCGCAAAGAAGGTACCGACTGGGCTCGATGGGGGTCATTGATCATCATGGGCCAGCCATCCTGGGTAAGATCACCACTGATAACCCAGTTATTGCTACCAATATCGTCGATGGATCGTTTATTAAGTTCTTTGTCTTCCTGATCCAGAACCGCTGCCAGTTGTTTATAACTGTTCTCGTCATTTCGATAAGCGGTTACCACATCATCCGGCTGAAATCGCAGGGTTGCCCGATAGGCATTATATAAACCGAGGATGTCGTTATTGAGTAACGAGTCGCAGTCAATATCAGAGTCCAATTCAAGCACCGGATCATGGGGGTGGAAATAGGATAGCTCTTTCACTTTTTCTACGCCTATTTCACACACAGCTCGGCCGGTTCGAAGTTCCCTACCAATGTTGCCCAGTAGTCCCTGATGTCTCGAAATGACCACTTCAGGTGTCCAGTGTTTAGGCAGGATATCCAATAGTTTAAAAGTGAAAGGCAGATCATCGGGACTTTGTAGTGCCTCGTCAATGTAGGCATTCACGCCATGTACAAAAGAATTAATTATGTCTATGCCGCGGGGATGATAGTGACTCAACTCCAGTCCCATAGCACCGCGAAACTTAAATAACCTTGCGCCATGATCCCGGTCAATAGCTTTGGGTCCCAGAATTTCTGCCGTAGTTCCTGTTGCCTGAGCACGCCATATTTCAAATTGAAACAATCTGTCCCGCGCCGCGTTGTAGCCCTGGGCGAAAAAAAGATCGTGTTCGGTTTCAGCATAAATATGAGATATGCCCCATATGTCTTTAATTATTTCTACGGTTTGATCAAGTCCTTCGACCTGTAAGGATTCCGTATTCTGGGAAAAACTGGTTTGACTCATCAGTACCGTGAGCAGCACTAAAAATGCAGGGAATTGAATTCTGGCGGGTAACATGGCTGATTGCCTCTTGTTGATTGTTATTTCTATGGAACCTCTGATTCATAGCCAAAGTCTTAGTCTGTCTCACGAGCATAAAAGCCGCGGGCATAAAAGTCCATGACCAACAACCCCTCCCCTACATCGATTGAGTACAATGAGAGTGGATAGTGCCACTAGTTCTTCTCTGTTATTCTCAAGTCATCATCATTTTAGCCCTGGGGAGTTGCCAATATGCGATTGATAATTTGTCTACTTAAACTGGTATTGTGCCTGCTACTTTCTGGCCCTCTTTTTGCTCAATACGATGAACCAGATTGGGCCCAGGTTGAAGTAGAAACCCTGGAACACTTCAGAGCCTTACTCCGATTCGACACCAGTGACCCCCCGGGGCGAGAATTACCGGCTGCCGAATATCTGCGAGATGTACTGGAAGCTGAAGGTATTGCGGTAGAGATGCTGGCGATAGATTCCGAGCGCCCCAACGTGCTGGCGCGACTTGAAGGGTCTGGAGACAAGGAACCACTACTGATTATGGCCCACACCGATGTAGTCAATGTCGATCCTGAAAAGTGGATTTTCCCTCCTTTTAGCGCCACCGTGGATGAAGGGTATGTTTATGGCCGAGGAGCGGTGGATGACAAGGATAATCTCACTGCGGCGCTGATGGTTATGTTGACCCTGAAGAGGTTGAATATTCCTCTGGCTCGGGACGTGATATTTCTAGCGGAGTCCGGCGAGGAAGGGGCTACCCAGTACGGCATTGAATACATGGTGAATAACCATTTTGACAAGATTGATGCAGAGTTCTGTCTTGCCGAAGGTGGTGGTGTCACCCGGGTAAACCGGGAGATACAGTACGCTTCGGTACAGACCGTGGAAAAAATCCCTTATCGAGTGGAATTGGTGGCAACGGGAGTTGCCGGACATGGCTCGGTACCGCTGCAAACCAATTCAGTTACACGTTTGGCCAAGGCGATAGCCGCAATTGCCGACTGGCGTTCTCCTATTCGTCTCAACGAAACAACAGCTGCCTATTTCGAACGCCTTGCGACTATTTCTCCGCCAGACTCGGCTGAACGTTACCTGGCAGTGCTTGATCCGGACAGAGTGAGTGATTCTGATGAATACTTTCTAGCCAATGAACCAAGGCATTCCTCCATGCTTCGATCCTCTTTGTCACCCAACATTTTCGCTGCCGGGTATCGGATAAATGTTATCCCTTCTGAGTCCCGGGCAAGTGTCGACTTTCGTGCCCTACCAGATGAAAACATACCTCAGTTTCTTAACGAGATTCGTCGCATCATCAACGATTCTGCGGTAGAGGTAAGCCTGGGCGAACGAAATACCCGTCCGCCAGGCCAAGCACGACTTGATACCGTCGCGTTTTCAGTAATCGAAACGAACATAAATAAACATTAC
>SMVA01300285.1_pt1 | contig 20486 bp, 18 predicted proteins | sample 2456451 | NCBI WGS metagenome assembly SMVA01 (sample SAMN11095933, study PRJNA526329) | marine sediment metagenome | biome: Marine sediment; feature: Surficial sediment; material: Deep marine sediment; isolation source: Hadal surficial sediment | place: Pacific Ocean | collected 2014-05 | depth... | reverse complement strand
TAGTCGAATACGAGTCCCTGACCGGACCGCAGAAAGCGGCCATCGTCCTGCTCGCGTTGGATCAGGACCGCGTTTCCAAGTTGTTCGGCATGATGGATATCGACGAGATCAAGGAATTGTCGTCCACCATGTCGCAACTGGGCGGGATCGATTCCAAGGTCGTCGAACGATTGTTCGTAGAGTTCGCCAGCCAAATATCGGGCACCGGGACCTTGCGCGGTTCGTTCGATTCCACCGAACGGCTGCTGCGTCAGACCCTTGAAGGCGAGCGCGCCGAAGAGATCATGGAAGAGCTGCGCGGTCCCGCCGGGCGAACCATGTGGGACAAGCTGGGCAACGTCAACGAGCAGGTGTTGGCCAATTACCTGAAGAACGAATACCCGCAAACCGTCGCCGTGGTGCTGAGCAAGGTCAGGCCCGACCACGCCGCGCGCGTCCTCGCCCTGCTGCCCGAGGACTTCGCCACCGAGGTGATCATGCGCATGCTGCGCATGGAAACCGTCCAGAAGGAAATTCTGGAGGACGTCGAACGCACCCTACGCCTTGAGTTCATGAGCAACCTGTCCTCCTCCACGCGGCGCGACAGCCATGAACTGATGGCCGAGATTTTCAACAATTTCGACCGCGCCTCGGAGGCGCGCTTCATGCAGGCGCTGGAGGAACGCGACCATGAGGCGACCGAGCGCATCAGGTCGCTGATGTTCACTTTCGACGACTTGAGCAACCTCGACCCGACCGGCGTGCAGGTATTGCTGCGCAATGTCGACAAGGACCAACTGTCGGTCGGCCTGAAAGGCGCCTCGGAGGAACTGCGCAACCTGTTCTTCTCCAACATGTCCGAACGCGCGGCGAAAATCCTGCGCGAGGACATGGAAGCGATGGGGCCGGTGCGGCTCAGCGACGTCGACGAGGCGCAAAGCGCGATCATCAATCAGGCCAAGGAACTGGCCTCGTCCGGCGAGCTTGTCATGGCCGGATCCGGCGACGACGAACTGGTGTACTAGGCATGAAACCCGTGGAACCAACCGATCAGACCTTGAAACCGGCGGTGCAATTCCTTTTCGACACGGAATTCACTGCTCCGCCCGGCGCGCCGGTCGAGGACGCGGGCGCGCCCGAGGAAGACGTGCCCGAGGCGCCGCCGGCCCCAACATTTTCCGAAGAGGAACTGGAGCAAGCGCGAAAGCAGGCCTTCGCCGATGGCATGGCGTCGGGCCACAAACAAGCCCAGGACAGCATCGAGCAACAGACCGCGTTGGCCGCCGGCGTAATCGGCGAACGCTTGGCCGAACTCACCCGGATCGACCAGGAAGCGCGCCAAACGGGCGTGCGCGACGTCACCACCTTGGCGCGGGCCATCGCCACCAAGGTTGCCGGCGATCTGATCGACGAGGCACCGCTCGCCGTCATCGAAAAGGTCGCCTCGGAAAGCCTGAACCGCCTCTTCGGCGAGACCGAGGTCATCATTCGGGTATGCGAGACGCTGGCCGAGCCACTCCGTAAACGTCTCGACACGGCGAATGTGCGCGGCGGCTTCACCGGTCAACTGAGCGTCCTTGGCGAGCCGTCTCTGACCGGAGCGGACTGCCGGATCGAATGGTCCAACGGCATGGCGGAGCGCGATAGCGACGCGGTGTGGCGCGATATCAGGGAAACCATTTCCCGGTTCGTGAACGACGACGAGGCGCCCACCGGCGTTCACCGGGCGCCCGCCGACCCGCCGGGGCCCAACGTGGAATCGGAAGTCGAACGCCAATCCGAGGCGGCGCCGGAACCCGCGCCCGAAACGAATGACCAGGCCTCGCCCATCGAGTCGGTTATCGATGCCGAGGCCCCGGCCGCGCCCGACGGGACCGACGATCGGGCGCCGGCGGCGCCGGATGCGCCGCCGGAAACGCTGGCCGAAGCCCTGGGTCCGGAACTGCGCGAAGCACTAGCCCGGGCCAACGACGACGACCCGGCGGGCGCCGGGCCCGCTGATCCCGATACGGCGGTTACCCATGACGGAAACCAAATCGACGAGACAAGGAGTTAGAGATGGCTGAGGACAGCGATCTGAATCTCGAGGAAGTCGAATCGTCGGAAGCCCCGGAAACGGCTGGCGGGGCGAACCTGCCCGAGGCGACGGACGAACACGAAGGGCAGCTTACCGCCGTCGATCTCGAAGCCGTCTACGACATCCCGGTTCAGGTGTCGGCGGTGCTCGGCAAATCGAGCATGCAAGTCTCTCAATTGCTCAGACTGGGCCGCGGCGCCGTGGTCGAACTTGACCGCAAGGTCGGCGAGGCAATCGACATCTACGTCAACAACAGACTGGTGGCGCGTGGCGAGGTGGTCGTGGTCGATGACCGGCTTGGCGTCACCATGACGGAAATCATCAAGTCGGACCGCGTGTAGGGACAGCCGCGGTGTTGGGGACTCAATTCAGAGGTACAGAACGATGGATCTAGCAACAGTCATCGGCACGGTCATGGGCTTTGGGCTTGTCATCGCCGCGATCGCGACGGGCGGCTCCGTGATGGCCTTCGTCGATCCAGCCTCGATTCTGATCGTCATCGGCGGGACCTTCGGCGTGACCGCGATCAGCTTCTCGCTGGGCGAGGTGATGAAGGGACAGACCCTGATGTTGAAGGCCGTCTTTTCCAAATCGAACGACGCGGCCACCGCCGCGGTGAAGGTTCTCGAACTGGCCGACCTGGCGCGCAAGAACGGCGTGTTGGGCATGCAGGAGAGCCTGAAGGACCTCGACGACATCCCGTTCCTGCAAAAAGGCCTTGGCATGGTGATCGACGGCACGCCCGGCGACGAAGTCGAAAAGGTCATGCGCCAGGAAATCAAGGGCATGCAGGGCCGCCATCAGGCGAGCGTGCTGATGTTGCAACGCGCCGCCACGGTGGCGCCGGCGATGGGCCTGATCGGCACCCTGGTCGGCCTGGTGCAGATGCTCGGCAATCTCGACGATCCCGACAGCATCGGCCCGTCCATGGCCATCGCCCTGCTGACCACGCTGTACGGCGCGATCTTGGCCAACATGGTGTTTTCGCCCCTGGCCGGAAAATTGGAGCGCAACTCCAAGGAAGAAGCCATGTTGATGGGCGTTTACTCGTTGGGCGCCGGCTCCATCGGCCGCCAGGAAAATCCGCGCCGGCTCGAGACCCTGATCAATACATTGCTGCCGCCGGCCAAGCGCGTGCAGTTCTTCGACTAACCGGTTCCAAGGAGATAACGCCATGCGCGTAATGATCATCGGAACCCTGTCCGGACAAATGGGCAAGGCCTGTTCAATCGCGGTCGGGCGCGGCGCCAAGGTGCTGCAGGCCGACGACGTCGATACCGCCCTCGAAGTGCTGCGTTCCGGCACCGGCGCCGGGGTCTTGCTGGCGCTGGTCGACGTGGCTCTCGACATCGCCGACTTGGTCGAGCGTCTGGCCAACGAACATATCAATCTGCCGGTGGTGGCGTGCGGCATGGCCGACGACACCGAGGCCGCGGTGCGCGCGATCAAGGCCGGGGCCAAGGAATACGTTCCGCTGCCGCCCGACCCCAAACTGATTGCCGCGGTGTTCGAGGCCGTCGCCGAGGAAAGCCACCAGATGGTGTTCCAGGATCCGGCCATGAAGCACGTGCTGGCCTTGGCCAACCAAGTGGCGCAAAGCAACGCCAGTATTCTGGTCACCGGCGAGTCCGGTACCGGCAAGGAATTGCTGGCGCGCTATCTCCACCGCAAGAGTCCGCGCGCCGGCCAACCGTTCGTTTCGATCAATTGCGCCGCGATTCCCGAAGCGTTGCTGGAATCGGAGCTTTTCGGCCACGAAAAAGGCGCCTTCACCGGCGCGGTGGCGCGGCGCGTCGGCAAGTTCGAGGCGGCCCACGGCGGCACGCTGTTGCTTGACGAAATCGGCGAGATGGACGTGCGCCTGCAGGCCAAACTGCTGCGCGTGTTGCAGGAAAGGGAAATCGACCGCGTTGGTGGCAGCAAGCCGATCAAGGTCGACATCCGCCTGGTCGCGACGACCAACCGGCGGCTACAGGAAGAGGTCGCGGCCGGACGCTTCCGCGAGGACCTGTATTTTCGGATCAACGTGGTGACGCTCGAAATTCCGCCGCTACGCGATCGGCGCACCGATATTCCGTTGCTGTGCGATCATTTCAACGCACAATATTCGCAAACCAACGGAACGCCGCTACGGCCCCTCTCGCCCCTGGTCCGAGAGCAACTCAGCCAATACGACTGGCCGGGCAATGTCCGCGAGTTGGAAAACGCCATGCACCGGGCGGTGTTGCTGGCCACCGGCGACGAGATCGGCCCCGAGGCCGTGATGCTGGCCGGACAGGCCGGCGCCGCGCTCGGCCGGACATCCCTTGGCGCCGATGGCGGAGCGGCGCGGAACGGCGAGACCGACACCGCCCCCGGCGTCGGACACACGGTGGCCGAGATGGAGCGCGACCTGATCATCGACACGCTTGAGCATTGCCTCGGCAATCGCACTCATGCCTCGACCATTCTCGGCATCTCGATCCGCACCCTGCGCAACAAGCTGAAGCAATACAACGCCCAAGGCGTGGCGGTGCCCGAGCCGGGATACGAACCCAGGCGCGTCGCGCTGTAGGTCCACGAATGTCGGACGTTAACGAAGACGGCGCGCCGGCGCCGACGTCCGTTCCACCGGCGGGCGGCGATCCGTGGGTCTTGCCGGCGCCGCTCGCGCGCATGGCCCATGCGCTGCGTCAGGGCGACGTCGCGTTGGCGCTCGGCGTCATTGCTATCCTGATCGTGCTGATTTTGCCGATGCCGCGCTGGCTGATGGATTTCGGCCTGGCGCTGTCGATCACCTTTTCCGTGCTTATTTTGATGATCTCGCTGTTCATCGCGCGGCCACTGGAATTCAGCTCGTTTCCCACAATTCTGCTGATCACGACGATGTTGCGCCTGTCGCTGAATTTGGCGACAACCCGCCTGATCCTGGCCCACGGACACGAAGGCACGGGCGCCGCCGGCCAGGTGATCCAAGCTTTCGGCCAGTTCGTCATGAGCGGCAACTTCGTGATCGGGATCATCGTGTTCGCGATTCTGGTGATCGTGAACTTCGTCGTGATCACCAAGGGCGCGGGGCGAATCGCCGAAGTCGCCGCGCGGTTCAGCCTGGACGCCATGCCCGGCAAGCAGATGGCGGTCGACGCCGACCTGTCGGCGGGGCTGATCGACGAAGCCGAGGCACGCCAGCGCCGGCGCACGCTGGAAGAAGAAAGTACGTTTTTCGGCGCCATGGACGGCGCCGCCAAGTTCGTCCGCGGCGACGCCATCGCCGGCCTGCTGATCACGTTCATCAATGTCGTTGGCGGCATCATCATCGGCGTCGCGCAGCACGGCATGAGCTTCGGCGCCGCGGCCGACAACTTCACCCTGCTGACCGTGGGCGACGGGCTGGTGTCGCAGATCCCGGCGCTGATCGTCTCCACCGCGTCGGGGCTTCTGGTGTCCAAGGCGGGGGTGGTGGGTTCGGCCGACAAGGCGGTGTTCGGACAGCTCGGCGCATACCCCAAGGCGCTGGGTCTGGTCAGCGCGCTGATGGCGGCGATGGGCCTGCTGCCCGGCATGCCGATACTGCCGTTCTTGGCGCTGTCGGCCATGACCGGATTCCTGGCGTGGCACCTGTCGCAACGCGCCGCCGACGCCAGCGCCGACCGCGAAGACGCTTCGCGCGCCCAGGCCGAGGCCGCGTTGGCCCCACCGGCGGAGGAACCGATCGCCTCGGCACTCCATATCGATACCTTGCGCCTGGAGCTTGGGTACGGCCTGTTGCCGCTGATCAATGACGAACGCAGCCACCGCCTGACCGAACAGATCAAGGCGCTGCGCCGCCAGCTTGCCGCCGACATAGGGTTCGTCATGCCGGCGGTGCGCATCCAGGACAATATGCAGCTCGCCGCCAATTCCTACGTGATCCGCGTCAAGGACATCGAATCGGGCACCGGCGAGATTCATCCCAGCCAGCTTCTTGTGATGGACCCGCGCGGCGAGAAAATAACGCTGGCGGGCGAGGACACGATCGAGCCGACTTTTGGCCTGCCCGCCAAATGGGTCCGTGAAAACCTGCGCGAGGAAGCCTTGTTTCGGGGCTACACCGTGGTCGACCCACCGACCGTGATCACCACGCACCTGACCGAGATCATCAAGGACCACATGTCGGAGCTGCTGTCCTATACGGAAACCCAGAAGCTTCTCGACGAACTGGATAGCGACTTCCAGAAGCTGATCGCCGACCTGATCCCAACCCACATTTCAATCGGCGGCACGCAAAAGGTGCTGCAGAACCTGCTCGCGGAACGGGTCTCGATTCGCGACCTGCCGGCAATCATGGAAGGCATCTCGGAAGCGGTCGGCTACAGTCAGAACCTAACCACGATCACCGAACATGTCCGCGCCCGCCTGGCGCGCCAGATATGCCACCAGAACACGTCCGAGGCCGGCTATGTTCCGTTGGTTACCCTGTCGCCGGAATGGGAGCAGAATTTCGCCGAATCGCTGATCGGCGAGGGCGAGGAAAAACAGCTTTCGATGGACCCCAGCAAGCTGCAGGCATTCATCGCCAAGGTGCGCCAATCGTTCGAACAGTTCGCGCAGCAGGGCGAACTGCCGGTGCTGTTGACGACACCGGCGATCCGTCCTTATGTGCGGTCGATTGTCGAGCGTTTCCGGCCGGCCACGGTGGTATTGTCGCAAAACGAAATCCATCCCAAAGTGAAAATCCATACCCTGGGTCAGATCTGAGCCGAATGCCATGCGCCTGAGACTATTCACCGCGCCGACCATTACCGAGGCCATGGCACAAATCCGCCAGGCCATGGGCGACGACGCGGTGATTGTCTCGACCCAAACCGGCGAAAACGGCGAGGGCGTCCAGATCACGGCGGCGATGGAAAGTACCGCGCCCGACGACGAGTTGGACTTTCTTCTATCCGACGATCGCCGCCACGACCTCGGCGAGGCGATCGATAGGGCGCTGACGTTTCACGACGTACCCAAGAGATGCGCCGCGGAACTGCTCGACGATGCCGAGACCAGCGACGCGCTGGACCCGACCGCGGCACTCGTCGGCGCGCTCAAATCGCGGATGCGGTTCGCCGGACTGACGCTAAAGTCGCTGCCGCGCCCCATCATGCTGGTCGGCGCGCCGGGCGCCGGCAAGACCCTGACCGCCGCCAAGCTTGCCACGCGCGCCACCCTGGCCAAGCGCGCGGTGCGGATGATCACGACCGACACGTTCCGCGCCGGCGCGGTCGATCAACTGGCGGCCTACACGAAAATCCTGGAGATCGACCTGGACGTCGCCGAATCACCGGCGCAATTGCGCAAGCTTCTGGCCGCGACCTCGGGCCAGGCCATCACCATTATCGATACCGCCGGGGCCAACCCGTTCAGCACGGACGACGTGGCCCCCCTGGCCAAGCTGATCGAATGCGCCAATATCGAACCGGTTCTGGTCTGTCCGGCCGGCGGCAATATCACTGAAGCGAGCGAAGTCGCGCAGCTTTTCGGGGCGCTCGGCGCGCGCCGTTTCGTCGTGACCCGGGTCGACATGACGCGCCGCCTGGGGGCCATTCTAGCCACCGCCACCGGCGGCGCCATGGCGCTGTCCGACGTCAGCATTTCGCCCCATGTCGCGCGCGGGCTCAAGTCGCTGACCCCGCTTTCGCTGGCCCGCCTGCTGATGCGATCGCCAGACAAGTCCCAATCCAAATTTTCCCGCGCCGAGGCCGCACAATGAGCACAGAGTCCAATATCGCCCGCCATCCCGCCGCCCACGCGGTGGGGAAGAATATCATCGCCGTGGCGTCCGGCAAGGGTGGCGTCGGCAAGACCTGGTTCGCGATCACGCTCAGCCACGCGCTGGCGCTGTCGAACAACAAAGTGTTGCTGTTCGATGGCGATCTGGGCCTGGCCAATGTCGATATCCAGCTTGGCCTCATGCCCAAGCACGATGTCGCCGACGTGGTGGCCGGCAAGAAATCGATGGCGGAAACCGTTACTCGCTTTCCGGACGGCGGTTTCGACATCATCGCCGGGCGTTCGGGCACGGGTTCCCTGGCGAGCCTGGGCGCGACCCATCTCGAGACTCTGCGCAACGGAATCCTGTCGATCGCGCAAAATTACGACATGGTGGTGCTCGACCTCGCCGCCGGCATCGACGAAGCGGTGCGCTCCATGGCGGGCATGGCCGGGACCAGCCTGATCGTCACCACCGACGAGCCGACCGCGATCACCGACGCCTATGCCATGATTAAATTGCTGGCGGCGAAGCGCCGGGCGGAACCGATCAAGCTCGTGATCAACGCGGCGAAGAACAAGGCCGAGGGCAACCGAACCTACGAAACACTGCTCAAGGCGTGTCAGAGTTTCCTCAAGATTTCGCCGCCCCTGGCCGGCATCGTGCGCCGCGATTCGAAGGTCAAGGACTCGATCCGCCGCCAGACGCCCCTGTTCAAGCGTCATCCCACCAGCGCCGCCGCCGAGGATGTCGCGGCGATCGCCCGGACATTGACCAGAGAGCGTTAGAATGGCGCCGGCCGTTCCGCCACCTGGAGCGCCAGCGCCACCGGCGCGGCCCGACGGCACGCCACGCGCCGACGCCGCCCGAAGCGATGGCGCGCCGCGCGCCGACGCCGCCCGAAAGGAAGGCACGACGCCCGAGCGTCCCGCCGGCGAGACCGGAAAGGCGCGCGCCGGGCCCGATGGCGCGGCAGGCACGGCACCACCTCGCCCGCCGCCCGCAGCCGTCACCACCCGCGCCACGCCGCCCCCCACTTCGCCGCCGCAAGCAAACGCGCTGCCGCCGGCGATTGCATCCCTGCCGCAAGGCGCCGAAATTTCAGGTGTTGTGGTCAAGGGCCCCGACGGCATGTTGCTGCGTACGCCAGCCGGTACCGTGCGCCTCGAAACGCCGCTGAAAATCGCGCCGGGAAGCCAGGTCGTGGTGCGCGTCACCGGCGCCGACGCGCGCCTGACCGCGACCGTGATCTCGGTGGACGGGCGCCCGCCCGGCGGCCCTCCGCCCCAAGCGGTGTTGTCCGCGCCTCCGGCCGCGCCGGCCGCGGCGGCCCAGCCCGCCGCCGTCGCGTCGGCGGCACCGGCTCCCGCCACCGCAAATCCACCGCCGATGCCACCCGCGATCGCGCGACTAACGCCGGGAAGCCGGGTTGCCGGCACCATCGCCATCGACCGGGACACCGGCGCGACGGTGTTGCAAAGCCGCCAAGGGATCATCCGACTCGACGGCCCGCGCGGCTTGGCGGTGGGCAGCCGGGTGGTGCTGGAGGTAGACACGGTGACGCCGCGCCTTGTCGCTACCTTGGTATCGGTGAACAACCGACCCCCCGCGGGCGCCGCGCAAACGGTGGTTCTGACCCCGGCGCCCGCCGCTCCGCCGCCGACCCAGGCCAGCGTGGCGCCGGGCAGCCAGATCACGGTCACGGTCGTCGAGGCGGCGCCGGCCCGCGTGACGGCTAACCAACCAGGTGGCCCGCCGGGCGGCGCCATCGCACCATCGCCCGGCACCGCAGCCACGCCACGCCCGGTCATGCCACCACTGGGGACCAGCATGACCGTCATGGTACGAACAATCGCCGTTCCCGGCGGCACGTTGGCGCCCACGGGCTCAATACCGGTCCCGTCCGCGCCAGTCCCCGGTGCCGGGCTAGGCCCGGCGCCAGCCGTCCCGTCCGGCGCGGCCACGACACCGCCCGCGACATTGGGTAACGCCACGGTGGTGGGCCAGGATGCGTCCGGTCAAACACTGGCGAGATTTCCCGGCGGCATGCTTCGATTGGCCGTGCCCGCGCCCTTGCCGGCCGGCACCGTGATGGCCCTCGACCTCGTCGCCGTCTCGTCATCGCCGCCGGCGCCACCGGCGCTGGGTCCGGCCGCGGCGGGCGCGCCCTGGCCCGGCTTTCCCGAGGACTGGGGCACGTTGCGCCAGTCGCTGGACGTGATCGCCGCGACCGACCCGGAAGCGGCGCGCGGGGTACTCGACAAAGCGATCCCGAATACCCGGCCATCGAGCTCGGCCAACCTGATCGCGCTCCTGCTGGGCCTGCGCATGGGCAACCTGCGGACCTGGATGGGAGATCGGGCCTTGAGCGTGCTGGAAAGCGCGGGGCGGACCGACCTGACCCGGCAATTGAGCGACGATGTCGCCCGCGCGGGCCGCCAGATGTCGGAGCCGATGACGGGCGACTGGCGCGCCGTGCTGATGCCGTTTCACGATACCCAGCAGCTTTATATGATCGCGATCTACTATCGCGAACGGTTCGGCCGGGACCGCGACGGAGAACGCAAATCCCAAGGCACGCGCATGGTGATCGATATCGAACTGAGCCAGCTCGGCGCGCTGCAACTGGACGGCTTGTTTATCGACCAGCGCTTCGAGCTGTTTATCCGCGGCCACCAGCCCTTGCCGGAAGAAATGCGCCGCGACATTCGAACCATCTTCAATGACGCGATGGCCGAGGTCGGCATGAGCGGCACGCTCGTGTTCCAGGTCAGGCGGGACTTCCCCGTCGCGCCGGCCGAAGAGATGGCGCGCGCCGCTACCGAATCGACGTCGTAATACCAAGGAGCGATGATAATGACCCATGGGGACGGCTTGCCAAGGTTTTCGGCAAGGAGCGCGTGGCGTGGCGATGCGGGGCATCGCGAGGCGCGCGCGACGCTGTCCGAAAGCCTTGGCAAGCCGCCGCCCCGGTCGTCCACGCGGCCCGTCGGAGGGCGTCGGAAAGCCTTGACGATGCGCCGCATCGCCGGCGGCTTCCCTCCTACCCGACGGGCCGCGTGGACGATCCCCATGGGTCATTATCATCGCTCCTTGGTATAAGAACCGCCCGATGAGCGATCCCTTCGAATTCGCCAAGCAACGCCGCGCCCGCCTGCCGGTCGAGGTCAATCCCAGGACCGGTCTCGATTACATCGTGACCCAGGAAGGCCGCCTCGAACTGGCCGGTTTCGACGCCGCGGTCGAGGTGCGGCTGCGTTACATCCCCGACCGCGATATCATCGCGCGCGCCGTCTTCGTGGATTATCTTTTGGCGCTTACCGAATATGACTGGTCCAGCCTGGAAGACCTAAGCCAGACCATGCTGGGCGACATCAACAGCGAATTGGTGCCACGCTGGGTGCAGTTGATTCTGACCGCGCGTCCCGGCGGCGAACTCCACCACGTGGTGCTCGAGGACCGCCAACCCAAATGGGACAATCCCAAGCTCCTCGCCCGCCTGCAACCTCATTAATTGCCTTTCGCCGGCGGCGGAACGAAGTGGCGTTCGAGCCAGGCGCGGCGCTGGTCGTGGGGCAGGTCGACGTAGGTCTGCATCGTTTGCAGCGCCTCGTCGGACAACAGCGTTTGCATGAAGGCGTGGGACTCGATCTGCAGGCCGGCGGCGAAATGCACTTCGCTGCCCTGGTAGACGGCGCGCTTGATCTCGGCCAGGGCGACCGGCGATTGTTCGGCGAGTTGCGCGCCGACTTCGCGGGCGCGCGCCAGGGCGTCGTCGGCGACCTCGTGCGCCAGCCCCAGCGCGAGGGCCTCGTCGGGCGCGCAGATGCGCCCGCGCATGATGAACTCGACGGCGCGCCCCGCGCCGATCAAGCGCGACAAACGCTGGGTGCCGGAGCCGCCCGGTAGGATGCCCAGTGTCGCCTCGGGCAGGCCGTAACGATAGTCGCCGGCCTGGGCGATACGGATATCGCAGGCCAACGACAGCTCGAGGCCGCCACCCATGGTGTCGCCGCTCATGGCCGCGATGACCGGTTTGGCCAACTCGCCGAGACGGCGCAGCAGGTCGTGATAATTATGGCCCAGCCCCGGCCCGAGCAGACGGACCAGGTCCTTGCGGCTGGCCAGCTTGACCAGTTCCTCGACGCTGTAATGGGTGATGAACTGGCCGGGCGGGCCACCGGTCAGGATCACCACGCGGACCGCCGGGTCGCGCCAACGGTCGATCAGCTCGCCAAGCTCCGCCATCGCGGCGCGGCAAAAATAGTTCATCGGCGGATTGGTGTAGCGCGCGACCGCGACGCCGCCATCCGTTTTCACCTCCCACAACGCCATCGCAAGGCCCTCCCCCGGTCGTTCGCCGCGCCGTCGCGGCGTCTCCCTTAAACTAAGGGCCGCGCGCGCCGGACGGTCAAGGGGCTTGGGTATGGCGGAAAAAGAAACCGGATTTTTAAACATACGGCGCGGCGCGCCGGCGGTGCATGTTGAGGCCGAGTTCGTCGAGGTCGCGTTGTTCGCGCCGCGCCGCCTCGGCGCGCTGGCGGCGGAGCCGTTGGCTCATGGCGATTTCGTATTTCTTGAGCTCGGCGTAGGCTTCCGCCACGCGCTCGCCGAGCGCCGCGATGTCATCTTCGAGCGCCAGTTTGCGCGCCGCGATGTCCGCGCGTTCCCCGATCACCCGCTGGGCGAAGGCGCCGTAGGCGAAAGCCATGTCGGGGGTCTCCGCGACAAAGCGCTGCTCTTCGGCGAGCTCGCGATCGATCCTCTCGCGCCGGGCGATCAGCGCCGCCCGCTGGGCTTCCAGGGCCACCATTTCGCGGCGCAGCTCGTCGAGGTCCTGCTTGCGCAGGCGGATCAGGGTGGGCAGCCCCTTCACGGCGCCGCCATGCCGAGAATCTCCGCCAGGGCGGCGTAGCCTTCGTCAAAGGACGACTGCTCGTTCATGTCCTGGGCGAGATATTTTTCGAGCGCGTCGTGGAAGTGAATCGCTTCATCCACCGCCGGGTTGGCGCCCTGGCGATAGGCGCCGAGGCGAATCATCTCTTCCATATCGCCGTAGGTGGCCATCAAGGCGCGCGCGCGCGTCACCAGCGCGTTCTCGGTCTCCGTGTTGCATTGGGGCATGGTGCGCGAGATGCTGCGCAGCACGTTGATCGCCGGATACCGGCCACGTTCGGCGATCGCGCGCTCCATCACGATATGGCCGTCGAGAATGCCGCGCACCGCGTCGGAGATCGGCTCATCGTGATCATCGCCCTCGACCAGGACCGTGAACAAGCCGGTTATGACGCCGGCTCCGATGCCGGGACCGGCGCGTTCCAGCAGTTTCGGCAGTTCCGAAAACACCGACGGCGTGTAGCCCTTGGTGGCCGGCGGTTCGCCCGCCGCCAGACCGATCTCGCGTTGCGCCATGGCGAAGCGGGTGACGCTGTCCATCAGGCACAACACGTCCAGTCCCTCGTCGCGGAAGTACTCGGCGCAGGTAAGGGTCAGGTGGGCCGCCTGGCGCCGCATGAGGGCGGATTCGTCGGACGTCGCGACCACCACCAGCGATCGCGCCAGGCCCGCCTCGCCCAGGTTATCGGCCAGGAACTCGCGCACCTCGCGGCCGCGCTCGCCGATCAGGCCGATGACGCTGACATCGGACGAGGTGAACCGCGCCATCATGGACAGCAGCATCGACTTGCCGACGCCCGAGGCCGAGAAAATGCCCATGCGCTGGCCGCGGCAGCAGGTCAGGAACGTGTTCAACGCGCGCACGCCGAGGTCCAGCTTGCCGGACACGCGGGCGCGCGCGTGCGCCGGTGGCGGCCGTCCGCGCAGCAGACGCCCCGCGCCGCCGCTACCCAGCGGCCCCTTGCCGTCCAACGGCTCGCCAAAGGCATTGATCACGCGGCCCAGCCACGACCTGTCCGGATAGACCAGCGGTTCGCTGTTGAGTAGTTCCACCCTGCTTCCCAGCGCCACCCCATCGAGCGAGTCGAAGGGCATCAACAGCGCCCGGTCGTCGCGAAATCCGACCACCTCGCAAATCACCTCGCGCCCGGCGCCACACGGGATGGCGCAGCGCCCCCCCATGCCGACAACGCCTTGCAGCCCGTTGCATTCGACGAGGACGCCTTGGACCGCCGTGACGCGGCCAAAGACGCGATAGAACGGCACCCGGGCGACTTCATCCGCCAGATCGTTAATAAAATGCCCGGACATCGACCCCCCTTGAAGGTAGCGGCCTTGGAGCGGCCGCCGACCGTGTTTCTCAAGGGCTAGTATGGCGCGCGGGCCCTTAAAGCGCGGTAAAGAGCGGTGCGAGAAAACGAGCCGGGGCGGTAAAATTTACCCGTCGTTAATTTACCTTTTACGGTTACGACCTATATTAAGGTTAACGACGATTCAAGGAGGGTCGCATGAGGGTTTTGGTTGTTGAGGATGATCCGATCATCGCGAAAATGATCGGGGCTGAACTGGCCGCGGAGCGTATCGTGTGCGATATCACGGACCTTGGCGAAGACGGCATCGAATTGGCCAAACTGTACGATTTCGACATCATTCTGCTCGATCTTATCCTGCCGGACATCGACGGTTACGAGGTGGTCCAGAAGCTCCGCAGCGCCAAGGTCGAGACGCCAATTCTCATCTTGTCCAGCCTCGGCGAGACCGACAACAAGATCCGGGGCCTGACGTCGGGCGCGGACGATTACCTGGTCAAGCCCTTCGACCGCGACGAGCTTCTGGCGCGGATTCACGCCATCGTGCGGCGCTCGCGCGGCCACGCCCAGTCGATCATCAGCACCGGCGCGCTGGACGTGAATCTCGATTCGCGCACCGTCGAGGTGGATGGCCAGCCGGTTCATCTGACCGGCAAGGAATACAGCATCCTGGAACTCCTCTCCTTGCGCAAGGGCACCACCCTGACCAAGGAAATGTTCCTCAACCACCTTTACGGCGGCATCGACGAACCGGAACTCAAGATCATCGACGTGTTCATTTGCAAGCTGCGCAAGAAACTGACGGCGGCGACCGGCGGCGATCACTATATCGGCACGGTATGGGGTCGGGGTTATGTGCTCAAAGACCCGCCCAAGAGCCTCGAATCGGCGCAACAACAGGTCGCGGTGGCTTCCTGATCCGCGCACCGTCTATCGTATAGACCGGATGCACGCTGTTGATGGGGTCGCCGACCGCGATTCCACCAACCGCGATCCGCTCTGACCAAATATCCGACTTTACGGCGCGGGCGCGTATAGCCCACGGCTGTCCGGAACCCGTCGGAAGGCGTCGGTCACGCCGATGATGGTTTCCGCGCCGCCCAGGCTGAGGTACCCGTCCGGCCGTAAAACCGCGCGGATTCGCCCCAGGATATCGGCCTTGGTTTCCTTGTCGAAATAGATCAGCACGTTGCGGCAGTAAACGATGTCGAATTTTCCCAGCGCCGAAAAATCTTCGAGAAGGTTCAACTCCCTGAAATTGACCATGGCGCGGAGCGCGCTGTCGATCTGCCAGATTTCGTTTGTCTGCTTGAAATATTTCACCAGCATCTGAATCGGCAAGCCGCGCTGAATCTCGAACTGTGAATAAATTCCGACCCTGGCCTTGTCGAGCGCTGCGCGCGACAAGTCGGTGCCGAGGATTTCGATTCGCCGTTTGGCGATCTCGCCGCCAAGCTCCTTGATCACCATGGCGAGCGAGTAGGCCTCCTGCCCGGTCGAGGCGGCGGCGCTCCAGATTCTGATCGGGTGACTGGGAGGACGGTTGGCCAGCAGATACGGAACGATCACGTCGCGGAACTGATCGAACGGCTTGATGTCCCGGAAGAACAGGGTCTCGTTGGTGGTCATCGCTTCGGTGACTTCACGCAACAGCGCCTCGTCGCCACCGTTCCGGACTTGGCCGGCAAGTTCGTCGAGACCGCCGAAGCCGTGCGACCGCACCAACGGCATCAGCCGGGATTCCAGCAGATATTCTTTCTCTTTCGACAGGACGATTCCGGCGCGCTTGTAAATCACGCTGGATAGCACCTCGAAATCCGCGGCCGCCAGAATGCTCATCGGGCGCCGAACCTCCGCATCACGTAGGGCGCGATGCCGGACAACGGCAGCACCGCGCTGCACACCCCCGACGTGGCCGCCGCGCCGGGCATGCCCCAGACCACGCTGGTCGCCTCGTCCTGGGCGATGACGGAACCGTTCCCGTCGACCACCACTTGCGATCCCAAGGCGCCATCGCTGCCCATTCCGGTCAGAATGACCACCAGAACCTTGCGGCCATAGACCTCGGCCACGCCGCGCAACATGGGATCGACCGCGGGGCGGCAAAAATTCTCGGGCGGGCCGTTGGTAATTTGGATGGTCGGTATGCCGCCCTTGTCGACGACGGTCATATGGTGATCGCCGGGCGCGACATAGATGTGGTTCCTGATCACCGCCTCGCCGTCGATGCCCTCGCCAGCCGGAAGCCCGGTCATGGCGCCCAACCGTTCCGCCAGAATTCGCGTAAAGGTCGGCGGCATGTGCTGGGTAATCAGAATCGGCGCGTTGAGCGGCTTGTCGATCAGGTCGAACAGGTTGAACAACGCCTGTGGTCCGCCGGTCGAGGATCCGATCGCCAGAACCGCCGGCCGTTCGATCGGCGCCTTGCGGAGAACGATTTTCGATTTCGGGTAAAGGCCGCGCGGCGCCGTCGCGCCGGGCGCCGATGGCGTGGGCCTCGCCGCCTCGGCGCCGCGCCCGCGGCTTCGCACCAACTGGCCCAGAGCCCTGATCTTTTCGACCACGTCGCGCTTGAACTCGTCGGCCGAACGCAGTCCCGCGGCTTGCGGCTTGGTCAGGTAATCCGACGCCCCCATCGACAGCGCCTTGAGGCTGATCGCCGCGTTCTTGGCGGTCAGCGTGGACGAAATCAACACCTTGACGTCCGGCCGTTTCTTGAGCAGCAGCGGCAGCGCCGTCATGCCGTCCATGACCGGCATCTCGATGTCCAGGATGATGACTTCGATGTCGTGGCGGTCGAGCGCCTCGAGGGCCTGCTTTCCGTTACCGACCGAGGCGCTGATAACGATGTCCGGCTCCGCCTCGAGCAGACGGGTCATCAACCCGCGGATCACGGCCGAATCGTCGACCATCATGACACGGTAAGCGGTATCGGATCCTTTCTTGGATGCGACTTTGAGGTCCCCTCCAGGCAGCATCAGTCGATCAATCCCACCTGCGCGAATTTTGACCTGAGAATGTCGCTGTCGAAAGGCTTCATGACATATTCGTTGGCGCCGGCGCTGATCGCCTGCTCAATGTGCTGGAGATCATTGACCGTGGTGCAGAAAATCACGATCGGCCGTCCGCCATCGGGCAGCTTGCGCAATTCCCGCAAGAACTCGTACCCGTCCATGACGGGCATGTTCCAGTCGAGCAGTATCGCGTCCGGCAGTGCCTCCCGGCACGCGTCCAACGCCTGGCGCCCGTCGGCGGCCTCGCTCACCTCGAACGAGAACTCCTCGACTATCTTCCGCGCCAATGACCGGATCACTTTCGAATCATCAACCAGCAAACATGATTTCATTGTCTTTTCCACCCCGGTCCGCCTAGCCTAAGTCGGACCCCAAAGGACTCCGTCGCACGGATGGCCTTGGACTAACCGGAAAAATAATCATCTGTCCGGAAACCAATGCGGCTTCTGGCTCCCCAGGTATTACCCGGTTTTATCCGGGTTTGTTTGATCTTAAGCCCGGCCCGCCCCTCAAGCCGCGGCTGCGGTATGGAAATCTAGCACGTGGTCAATGTCCAGAACAACCAGCAGTCGCTCGTCGAGCCGATAGATTCCGGCGGCCATCTGGCGCCACAGCGCGTTCAAGGTGGGCGGGGTCCGCTCGAACCGTTCCTCGGGCAGGCTCAGCACCTCGCCAACCGTGTCGATGATCAGGCTATACAGTTCGCCTTGATGGTCGACGACCACGCTCATGCCTCTTTCGCCCTCGTCCCGCGGCTCCAGGCCCAGCCGCATGCGCATGTCGATGGCGGTGACGATGCGGCCGCGAAGATTGAGCGATCCGGCCACCTCGGGCGGCGCCAAGGGTATGTGCGCGATAATTTGGGGTCCCAAAACGTCCTGGACCGACAGCACCGGCAAGCCGAACAACTGGTCGGCGATGGTCATGGTGATAAAATCGGTGCTTTCGATGTCCTCCGCCGAGCGATGGGCGTCGGAGCCAACAATGTCTGTGGCGCTCATGCGTTTTCTCCAACCGTCGCAAGCACTTTCTGCAGCGACGACATCAAGGTGTCGCGATCTGACTTGGCCACGTAGTCGTTGAAGCCCACGGCGCGGCCTCTTTCGAAATCCTCGGCGGCCGTGTGGGAAGACAGCGCCACCATCGGGGTTTTCCGCCATCGTGAATCGGCCCGGCATTCGGTCGCGAAATCGAAGCCGCTCATGCCGGGCATGTCGATATCGCTGATAATGAGGTCGAACTTTCGCCCATCCTCGCGCAGTTCCAGGGCTTCCGCGGCGCTTTCGGCCGTCGTGACGGCGTACCCGCCTACCGACAACATGGGGACCAGAAGATTTCTGAAGAAAGCGCTGTCGTCGACGATCAGCACACTGGTCTTGCCGCCGCCGTTGCTGTACGCAACGTCGCCCTCGACCCGGAACCAATCGCTATAGGCCTGGGTGGCGTAATAACCGATATCGATGACGTCGGTGGACCGGCCGTTCAACACGGCGCCGCCGATATAGCCGGGCCGCGTACTGGCCAGCTCGATGTTCAGTCGCTCCTCGATGATGTCGAGAATCTGATCGACCACCACGCCCATTTTGCGGCTGCCATCAGCGAATACCAGAACGGCGCGCTTGCCTTCTCCGCTGAGTTCCGCCGCGCCATCGACGATGACCAGCGGCATCAATTCGCCGCGATATTGTATCACCGGCCTGTCGCCCGATGTTTCGACATCCGCCATGTCGATTTCCTCGAGCCGCGACACCAGTCCGAGGGGCACCGCCTTGGGATCGCTCCCACCGGCCTCGAACAGCAACAGGGAGGTGCGCTCCAGGTCCGCCGTCGTCTGCAAGGTCGCCTCGTCGCCGGCCGCTTGCTCGGTAGCGGTGGAGCCCACCAGGGCGGCCATGCCGTTGGGGTCCAGGATCATGACAACGCTGCCGTCGCCCAGAATGGTGTTACCGGAGAACAGCGCGATGTCGCGCAGGATCGGCGCCACCGGCTTGACCACGATTTCCTCGGTATCGAACACCCGATCGACGATCACGCCGAAATGCTGGGCGCCGACTTGGACGACGATGATGAAGTTCTCGGCCGCGACGCCGAACTCTTTGGCGCCATCCAGCTTGAGTGCGTGATTCAGCGAGATCAGCGGCAACAGACGGTCGCGCAGACGCAGAACCGGTGTGTCCTTGATGGTTTCGATGCGGTGCTCGCTGGTCTTCGACGCGCGCACCAGTTCGACCACGCTGATCTGCGGCATGCAGAAGCGCTCGCCGCCGGCCTCGATGATCAGCGCGGAAACGATGGCCAGAGTGAGCGGGATCTTGATCGTGAAGGTCGATCCCTTGCCCTCGGTCGATTTCATCTCCACCGTGCCGCCGATTTTCTCGATATTGGTCCGGACCACGTCCATGCCGACACCACGACCCGATACGCTGGTCACCGCGGCGGCGGTGGAGAAACCGGCTTCGAAGACGTAGTGCTGAATTTGTTCGTCGGACATGCCGTCCAGTTCCGCCTCGCTGGCAAGGCCCTTTTCAATCACCTTCGCCCTGACCTTGGCAACGTTGATGCCGGCTCCGTCATCGGCGATCTTGATGATGATGTGGCCGCCCTCGTGATACGCGTGCAGCGTGATCATGCCGGTCTCCGGCTTTCCGGCGGCGGCGCGGTCGGCCGGGATTTCAAGGCCGTGATCGGCTGAATTACGCACCATGTGGGTGAGCGGGTCGCGAATCAGTTCGAGAACCTGGCGATCGAGCTCGGTGTCGGCGCCGATCATCTTCAGGTCCATCTTCTTGCCCAGTTCCTGCGCCAGGTCGCGCACGATGCGGGGCAGTTTGGACCACGCGTTGCCGATGGGCTGCATGCGCGTCTTCATGACGTCTTCCTGCAGCTCGGTGGTGATGTGGCTCAGCCGCTGCAGCGGCGCCATGAATTCGCTATCCGAAACACCGCGTAACATTTGCAGAAGCTGATTGCGCGTGAGCACCAATTCGCTGACCGTCGTCATCAGGTTCTCGAGCAGATCGACGCTGACCCGGATCGACTGATTGGCCACGGACCGCTCCTTGGCGCCGGATTCATCGGGCTTCTCGGGGGCCTTGGGCGCGGCCGGCGCGGCGGCCTTTTTCGGCTCGGGCGCCGTCGCGGGAGCCGGAGATTCGGCGGCGGCCGGCAACGAGGCCTGGGCTTCCGCCTGGGCCGGCTCCGGCGCGGCGGGCGCGGCCGTTACTTGCGCGGCCATCTGGCCTGTTTGCGCGGCCGGAACGGGCACGAACCCGAATTCGTCGGCTTCGGGCGCCGGTATCTCCTCGACCGGCGCGTCCTCGGCGACCGGCGCGGCTGGCGCCGGTTGCTCGGGCGCGCTTTGGGAGGCGTTGGCGCCGCTGGCGTGCAGGTTCAAACGATCGATCAGGTCCTGATCATCGCCGTCGGGCTCGGTCTCGGTCTGTTCGATGATCGCCAGAATTTCCTTGATCTTATCCAGCGCCTCGAGGATCAGGGTG
>SMVA01188579.1_pt1 | contig 20507 bp, 19 predicted proteins | sample 2456451 | NCBI WGS metagenome assembly SMVA01 (sample SAMN11095933, study PRJNA526329) | marine sediment metagenome | biome: Marine sediment; feature: Surficial sediment; material: Deep marine sediment; isolation source: Hadal surficial sediment | place: Pacific Ocean | collected 2014-05 | depth... | reverse complement strand
TTGGTATCGTATGATAATCGCAAGTTTTTCGAGAAAGGATTCATCTTCGCGGATTCGACGGTCCTGGATGTGTTTGATTTTCAGCTCGTTCAGGGCTCTCCGGACGATATTCTTGCCGTCCCGTTTTCGGTCATCATCTCAGAGACCATGGCCGAAAAATATTTCGGGACGGAAGACCCGGTTGGAAAACTGTTAAAACTTGACGATCTATATGATTTTACAGTGACGGGAATCATTAAAGATGTCCCGGTCCAGTCTCATTTCAAAGCAGACTTTGTTGCCTCTCTTTCCTCTCTCCGAACACCGATCTATGGAGCCAATTTTCTGACACGACCGCTTACGATTCAGATTTATACTTACCTGTTGTTGTCACCTGGAGCGGATCCCGAAGAAGTACGAGCAAAGATAGACGAGTACATCCAGAACACGTCCGCGCAGATCTTGCAGGCGATCGGGGTCACATACGAACCCGTCTTGCAGCCGCTCACCAGCATCCACCTGAAATCCCACATGGACAATGAGATTCTAGCAAATGGGAATCTTGGAAACGTGGTTACTCTATCAGCGATCGCCTTCTTTTTCCTGATTCTGGCCTGTATCAATTACATGAATCTGGCAACTGCGCGATCGGCGGGACGAGCGCGGGAAGTAGGCATGCGAAAAGTACTTGGCGCGAACAGACGGCAACTAATTGCCCAGTTCCTGGGTGAATCGACGGTCCTTGCAAGCCTGGCTGTCGTGCTGTCCGTTCTATTCCTCTTCGTCATTCTACCTAGTTTTAATACGCTCACGGGAAAAAGCCTGTCTCTGTTGTCGGCGGGCCTCCTCCCCTCGATCGGCGTCGTCGTCGCAATTGTGATCGTCTGCGGGATCGTTTCCGGTAGTTACCCGGCCCTTTTTCTGTCGTCTTTCCGCCCGGTGGCAGTACTGAAGGGATCATCCGGACGATCGGTTGGATCGATACGGGTTCGACAGGTATTGGTTGTTTTTCAATTTGCGACTTCGATCGTGCTCATCGCAGCGACGGCGGTCGTCTTCCAGCAGTTGGAATTCACCCATAACAAGGAATTGGGATTTGAAACAGAGGATGTCATTGTAGTGGAATTATCGGATCCCCAGATCCGAAATGACTATCAAGCACTCAGAGAACGGGTGGCAGCACTACCGTCGGTTACCAGCGCCTCGGCATCATCGAGCGCCCCGGGATTCCTTATTCAGCGTCAGTTTATCCGGCCCGAAAGCGCGGCACCGGATGAACAGACATTTGCTCAATCTTTCATGGTCGACTATGATTTCATTGAAACGATGGGGATGGAAGTCATTGCAGGGCGATCACATTCCCGGGACTTTCCGGCTGATTCTCTCGGTGCGTTCATCCTCAACGAGGAAGGCGTCAAAACACTGGGATGGCCATCCGCCGAAAACGCTATTGGCCAAAGGATTGATTGGGGTCGAGGCCTGATAGGACCGATTGTCGGCGTCGTGAAGAATTTTCACTCCGAATCACTTCACAGCACGATCGAGCCGACGGTTATTACCATCTTCAATCAACAGGCTTATTTCTACCTGTTGGTTCGAACTCGAGCGGGTCGAACGTCTGAAGCGATCGCGAGCGTACAAGAGATTTGGAACGACCTTTATCCGGCCTACGTGTATCAGTTCACGTACCTCGACGACGATGTGGCTCAATTATATGCTTCAGATCAACAGCTGGGTACCATGTTTGGGGTATTTGCGGCGCTTGCGATAATCATTGCCTGTCTAGGCTTATTTGGTTTAGCTTCATTTTCTGCAGAGCAACGGACGAAAGAAATAGGCATTCGAAAAGCGCTGGGCGCATCCATCAACAGCGTAGTCATCATGCTCTCCCGCGAGTTCGCGATCTATGTGTTAATAGCCTTCGTGATCGCCGCTCCATTCGCCTTTTTTGCCATGCAGAAATGGCTGGATACATTCGTTTATCGAATCGATTTTAGCTTTTGGACACTCCTTGTGGTTGGGCTGCTGGCGCTCGTTATTTCACTTGCGACGGTTTCCTTTCAGACGGTACGTGCTGCCACCGCCAATCCTGTCGACGCCCTGCATCATGAATAGAGGACGGTCAGGACTCGGTAACTTTCGAACCGTATTATTATCCTTCAATCATTCGAACGACGCCATTTCGAAATCGCCATGATCAGACTGGAAAAAATCAGCAAGTCGTATCTACATGGCTTCAATAGAAGCTTTGTTCTTAGAGATATTAACATAGAGGTGGAGGAGGGCGAATTTCTGACGATCATGGGGCCGTCCGGCTCGGGTAAATCGACCTTGCTCCACATCCTGGGGATGCTCGACGAGCCCACCACCGGTGCGTACTATTTCTTCGACAAACCGGTTCACAAATTCAGGGAACGCAAGCGCACAGAGCTCCACCGGGAGTATATCGGATTTGTATTTCAGGCGTACCATTTGATTGACGACCTGACGGTCTACGAAAACCTCGAAACCCCCCTTCTCTATAAGAAAATTAAGGGTGGGGAGCGGAAGAGCATGGTGGCCGAACAGTTGGACCGATTCAGCATCGTGGCAAAGAAGGACCTCTTCCCGAGCCAGCTCTCGGGCGGTCAGCAGCAACAGGTTGGTGTGGCCAGGGCTCTAATCATGCAGCCTAAATTGATATTAGCGGACGAACCGACCGGCAACCTCCATACAAGTCAAGGGGTAGTCGTCATGGATTGGTTCAAACGACTGAACGAGGAGGATGGCGTCACCATCATACAGGTTACACACTCGGATCGTTGGGCCACATACGGCAAGCGAGTCATTCAATTGTTGGACGGGCGAGTCGAATCGGACACGGCTAAGACGAAGGCTGAAGCGGTTGGTGTGTGACAGGCCCAACGGCTGGTGTTGGCTGGTGTGGAACCGCGATGACGACCGGTACCGTTACCTTTTGCGCTTCGCAACGGGTCGCTCGAGTAATTCTTCTGCGCGCTCGGTGTCGAGATCTGTAGCGCGAAGGAAGTAAATGGCCCGAAGCCGCTCTGTCTGATCTGATGTCAAATCGCCGTTATTACCCAGATGCTGGACGCGTGAACTGAATGCGACGTGCAGTGCGATGGCCGCGGCAACCGAAATATTGTAACTCTGGACGAATCCCGCGACGGGTAGGACACAGGTCGAGTCAGCAAGCTCGAGCATCTGTTGGGAAACTCCCGAGAGTTCGTTTCCAAAAACGAGAGCTGTTTTCTTTCGGAAATCAACGGTCTCGATGGGTTCGGCTGCTTCGTCGAGATGAGTTACGACGATGCTGTAGCCGTGATCTTTCAGAAATTTCGCGCACCCGGCTGCTGAATCCCATTCATGGATATCGAGCCACTTGTGAGCTCCTTGTGTCGTTCGGGTCGACTGCTTGAAAGGTTGGGAATTGGTGATTGCGTGGAATAAATGAAAACCCAGAGCTTCGGCGGTTCTCATTACGGCACTGACGTTGCCCGTATTTAGCACGCCCTCCACAACAGTGGCCACGGTCTCGGACCGCGCTGACAACACGTCTTCGATCCGATTTCTTCGCTCTGGCAGTAACAGCTCTTCGAGGGTCGAGGCGATGTGACCCGGTCCAAACCGGTTGATCATCGCTTCTTCCCAACGCGCCCGTTCGCCGCGCCGAAGCAATTCGCCCACGATCTGATCAACCTCTTCGGGATTCACTGGATTGGCCATCCGAAACTCTCGATATTCCGACTCCGAAACAATATAGGTTCTTCGTCTATTGGCCGTCTGTGCGTAGCTTCATCCGTCCATCTTATACCCAAGAAATATGGTTCTTGAAGGAAAAACTGCGATAATAACCGGAGCCTCGGCGGGCCTTGGCCGTGATTTCTCCAAAGCATTGATCGAAAAAGGTGCCACCGTGTTTGGTCTTGCGAGACGGCTTGAGAAACTGGAAGAACTCGCTGACCGACTCGGACCGAATTTTCGTGGTATTGAATGTGATGTATCGGACGAGGAACAGGTTGGAAACGCATTCGAGTCGATCTCGAGTCAGTCGGATCGCCTGGACGTGTTAGTCAACAACGCCGGACTCGGTCGTTTCGGACTGCTGGAAGATCTATCAGTCGAGGATTGGGACGTACAAATGGCCACCAACTTGCGCGGCGTCTTTTTGTGCACAAAAGCCGTATTGCCAGCCATGAAGAACCACAATAAGGAAACAGGATTTGGAGGACACATTGTAAATATCTGTTCCGTGGCGGGACTGGTCGGGAATCCCCAAATCAGCGCATACAACGCAACCAAGTTTGGCCTGAAAGGCTTTTCGGAAGCGCTGATGAAAGAAGTTCGCGACGAGGGTATCAAAGTGAGTTGCCTGTACCCGGGCTCCATCCAAACCGACTTTTTCGAAACCGCCGGGGTGGATATATCCAGCTATGCGATGACCCCTGAAGACGTCACGTCGAGCCTCATCCATGTTCTCGAGACATCAGACAACTACCTGGTATCCGAAGTGGCGATGCGCCCTCTTCGCGTCAATGGTTGATATGCAGCCACTCGGCCTTATTATCTTCGACGAGCCAACGCATATGACCAGACAGGCAGTGAGATGAAGAGACGAGAATTTGTTCGAAAAGCGACGGCAGGAGTTGTGGGGGGCACCGTCGGTGGGACCGTACTCAGCGCGTGCGGTTCATCCAGTGATGAATCGGGTACCAAATCGGGCGCCGCAGCCGTGCAAACGCGTCCGCGCGTCCGTTGGCGTCTGGTTTCCAGCTTTCCCAGATCGTTGGATACGATATATGGTGCTGCTGAAGTACTCGCAGATCGGGTCTCTTCGCTTACAGATGGTCGGTTCACAATCCGATCGTTTCCCGCCAATGAGCTGGTCCCGTTCGATCAGGTCTTTGATTCGGTACAAAAAGGAACCGTCGCGATCGGACATTCAGCCAGTTATTACTACATCGGGATCAATGAAGCGTTCGCGTTCGATTGTACGATTCCGTTCGGACTGACGGCTCGACAATTGAATGCGTGGCTGTATCACGGTGACGGAATGGAACACCTCCGACCTCTGTTCGCCGACCACAATATGATCAACTATCCGGGCGGGAATACGGGCGTTCAGATGGGCGGGTGGTTCCGACGAGAAATCAATTCGTTGTCCGATCTTCGCGGTATAAAAATGCGCATCCCGGGTCTTGGTGGTAAGGTGATGGACGCGATGGGTGTAACGGTTCAGGTGCTCGCTGCAGGAGACATATACACTGCGCTTGAGCGCGGCGCCCTTGATGCCACCGAATGGAGCGGACCGTATGACGATGAAAAACTGGGGTTCTACCAGGTGGCCAAACACTACTACTATCCGGGTTGGTGGGAACCGGGTCCAGGACTCAGCTTCTACATAAACCGGGATGCGTTTGCAAAGCTTCCATCGGACTATCAGGCCGCGCTCGAAGCGGCAGCTGCCGAAGCGAATGTAGATATGATGTCCAAATACGACGCCCGGAATCCACCGGCGCTGACGCGCCTGCTGGAAGCAGGCGTCCAATTGCATCCGTTCCCTGACGACATCATGATAGAGGCGAAGAAAATTTCGACGGAACTACAGGAAGAAGCCGTTAAAGCGGATTCGATGTATCGCGGGATGTATGAGGCATATACTAAGTTCCAGGCCGAGTCCAGCCGGTTTCTAAAGACTTCCGAGCAGACATTCACGAATTTCGCGTTTGGGTAACAGCGTTTCTCGCGATGGACCTTCCTCACATTACTGTCTTCTGCGCATCCAGCAATCTCGTAGACTCCCGTTATTCAGACGTTGCAGAACGCATGGGCAGTTCGCTGGCTAACCGGAAGATTACACTGGTTTATGGGGGTGGCGATGTGGGTCTGATGGGTGTTATGGCGCGATCGGTTCACGCCAATGGCGGTCGGGTCGTCGGTATCATCCCGCATGCATTGAGGTCGATTGAGGGCGTTGCCTATGAAGTCGCAGATGAGCTGATCATGACCGATACGATGCGGGAGAGAAAAGCAAAAATGTATGAGAGGGCCGATGCATTTGTCGCGTTGCCTGGCGGTATCGGTACGCTGGAGGAATTCATGGAAGTCATTACACTCAAGAAACTCGGATATCACGACCTGCCCATCGCGCTCGTAAACACGGACGGGTTTTATGATCTCCTCATTGAGTTTTTTGGAGAATTATTGGATTCACGGTTTTTGTCTAAGTCCGAGCCGGCGCTTTTCGAGCTCGTCAACGAGCCAGATGCGATTTTTGAGACGGAATCATTTCGGCTGGCCTTCAGTGGCGCGGTTTCCGCTGGTTGACCCGGATTGCTTTCTGCGGTACGATTTCCTGAGGTGCTAGTCGGCATCCTCAGGGACTGGAATTTTCGTATCGTACTTCACCGTTGACAGCACGAACGACGTATGGATCTTAGAGATTTCCAACGAGCCGGTGAGTCGGTGGAGAAGAAACTCCTCGATCGTGCGGATATCGGAAGCGACGACTTTGAGAAGGAAATCACTGTCGCCGCTGACATGATAACATTCGAGCACCTCGGGGAGCTGTCGAACATGTTTTCTAAACGCGTCCACGTGCTCAACCCCGTGTTTCCCGAGTGACACGTTAATAAATGCGATCGTGTCGCGATTGATCATTCGGGCGTCGAGGAGTGCAACGAATTTTACGATATAACCGTGGCTGCGTAGTTTTCTCACACGATCCAGGGTCGTGGCTGGAGCCAGTTCGATCCGTCGAGCCAGTTCAACATTGGTCATACTGCCATCGTCCTGAAGAAGATTTAGAATTCTCCGGTCCGTTTTGTCGAGGCTTTTCAGTGTATTTCGTACCATGATTGGTCCAGAATTATCCGGATTAGGGGGCTGACGGATCGATTTATCGAATAATATTTGGAATTATAGGCGTTTTTTAGGACAAAATTCAGTTTTATCCCATCCGTTGAAGCCACAGTCTGCTGAATCAATCAAGCCATGAAACTCCCGACTCCGACGTCCCATCATTTACCGGTGCACCGAACGGCCAGATTTTTCACCCTTGGCGAAATTCATCCAGCAGTAAATGAAGTCTGGTTCGTCCTGCATGGGTACGGGCAGACAGCCCTTGAATTTGCCCAACCATTTAGAGTGCACCAGCGAGCGAATCGACTCATCGTCATCCCGGAGGCGCTGTCTCGTTTTTACCGAAGGAATCGGGACCGAGAGATCGGTGCATCTTGGATGACTTCGGAGGATCGAAAATTCGAAATCCGAGATTACGTGAACTATTTGAATCGACTCTACGAATCACTGATCGAAAAGGGAATCAGTACGGACGCGGCCGTCGTAGTCCTCGGGTTCTCTCAAGGCGCAGCCACGGCATCTCGCTGGTTGACTTCGGATACGGTCTCCGCCAGCCGACTCATTCTCTGGGGCGGGCAGCCTGCGTTCGAACTATGTAACGAAAACTTTCAGGCCTCAATCACGGCTTCGTTGACAACCCTGGTTACAGGATCATCCGACCAGTACATGTCCACCGATCGCGCGCGAGAGGTCGCGTCGCTTATCTCAACGGACACCCGTCCAGTAGAGGCCATGATTTTTGATGGTCCTCACGAGATTGACCCGGCAATGCTGGCGCAATTGATGGGCGATGAATTTGAGGAATCTGTCCAGGGATGAGAGTCCCGGTAAAGACATGACCTGAAACATCTTTCCCGGCGCCCATGACCTCTAAAACGACCAGGTCACGAGTCCCGGGAACCGGATGATCAGCAGCAGACCGATTGCCTGGATCACGATGAATGGGATGACCCCCCGATAAATGGAGGCTGTCGTTACCTCAGGCGGGGCTACCCCTCGGAGATAAAAAAGAGCGAATCCAAAGGGCGGCGTCAGAAATGACATCTGGAGATTCATTCCGATCATCACACCAAACCAAACCAGATCTACTCCCAAGGCTGCTGCTGCAGGTACGATCAACGGAATAATGATAAAGGCTATCTCGAAAAAATCGATAAAGAAACCCAGCAGAAAAACGGCCAGATTCGCTACGATCAGAAGTCCAACAACTCCGCCCGGAAGACCCGTGAGAAGATCCTGGATCCACAGGTCTCCATCCAATCCCCTGAAAACCAGCGCAAACGCTGTAGATCCGATCAACAGCAGCATGACCATAGAAGAAAGTCGGGTCGTTTCCTCCATGGTCTCCTTCAACGCTTTGAGCGTGAGTCGTCGATTTGCTGCGGCCAGAGCGATAGCTCCCATCGCCCCGAGTGCACCCGCTTCCGTGGGGGTCGCCACCCCTGCGAAAATGCTTCCCAATACTAAAAGGATCAGGACGAGTGGTGGCACCATAACAAGAGCCACTCGTTTCAAAAGAGCTAATCCTTTGATGTCCCGTTTTTCCAGGGGTAGCGCAGGCGCACTCTGCGGTTTAAAAAGGGCTACCAGTCCTGCATATATGGCGTACATAATTGCCAGGGCGACTCCCGGAACGAGTGCGCCGACGAACAGATCTCCAACGGGAATTCCCATCTGATCGGCCAGCACAACGAGAACAATACTTGGAGGAATAATTTGACCGAGCGTACCGGAAGCCAGGATCACTCCCGTCGACAACTCATCCGAGTATCCGTAGCGCCGCATAACGGGTAACGAAATCATCCCCATGGCCACTACCGATGCTCCGACAACACCGGTTGCCGCAGCTAGCAAGGCCCCAACAAAAATAACTGCGAAAGCAAGACCCCCTCGAAGCCCACCAAATAGCTGACCGATGGTTATCAATAGATCTTCGGCCAGTCGGGATTTGGCCAGCATCGTTCCCATGAAAATGAAAAACGGTATGGCGAGCAGCACGTAGTTCGACATGATCCCGAACGTGCGGTCGGGAAGAGCCAATAGAAGAGACCAGTCAAACAACCCGGCTTCCACGCCGATAAAAGCGAAGAGAATTGCCGTGCCTCCCAGAGCGAATGCTACGGGGAAGCCTGTGAATATCATCGCCAGGACAGCTAGAAACATGAGGGGCCCCAACCACTCTTCCATCAGCCCATTTCCTCCCGGCCGAGTGACTCATCATCCTGAAATCGCAGGAGGATGGCTACCTGGCGAATTCCCATGGAAATTCCCTGCACCATAATGAGCAAAAACGCGATGGGAATAACCGTCTTTATGGGGTACCGTGGAAGGCCTCCGGGATCGGGAGACATCTCCAGAACCGACCACGAATTGTAAACGGCCGGCCACGCGACGATGATCATCAGCAGGCAGAACGGGATCAGAAACAGGATTACTCCAGCAAGATTAATGGCTGCCTGACCGCGCTCACTGAGCCGTGAGAACAAAATGTCCACACGAACATGCGCGTCGTGTTTGAGCGTGTAGGCGGCTCCAAGCAGAAAAACGATGCTGAAGAGATACCATTGGAGTTCCAAATACGTGTTGGAACTAAGACCCAATCCAGTATATCTGTCCAAATATCGTACAATCGCGTTGTACGAGCCGACCACGACCATAGCCAGCGTAAGCCAATACAGCATTCGCCCGAATCGCTCGCTGAATCGGTCAATCGCATCGGCAATTCTTAGAAGACGGGGCATTCAAAGGTCGCGTCGGGCTGAACAGGGACGCAAAGTACGAGGCCGGTCAAGGAGTTGCTACGAGGGCAGATTTTACCCAGATAGATTCTCAGTAGCGATAGTCGATGAGTTATCGTCTTTCGATTCGTCCGATGAAGCGGCCGAATCTTCCTCTGCAGAACGATCCCGCGCGGACAAATTCCCGCCGTATCTCGAGAGTCGTTTCTTGAGATCCATCTCGGCGTCCCTCGATCGATAGTATTCGAGGCGCTTTACGATATCCTTCTCGTAGCCTAGTCCAGACGGTTCGTAGAAATACGTTCCCTGCATGGCCTCGGGTAAATACTGTTCTGGTACATAGTGTGCTGAATAAGCGTGTGGATATTTGTAATCTGCCCCGTGTCCCAGGCCTTTGGCATCCCTGTTGGCATCTTTTAGTTTATTGGGCACATCCAAAGATTGCTCATCTTCGACGTACTTGAGTGCGTCAAAAAATGCATACGACGAATTGCTTTTGGGTGCGGTAGCCAGGTATAGACAACATTCCGAAAGTAGAAAGCGGCCCTCCGGCATCCCGACATATTCGAATCCCTGTGCGCAGGCGGCCGCCACCTGAAGCGCTCTGGGATCCGAGAGTCCAATGTCTTCGGCAGCAAAGATGAGCATCCGTCGGATAATAAAACGCGGGTCTTCACCCGCATAAACCATGCGCGCCATCCAATAAAGGGAGGCGTCTGGATCGGAGCCGCGCAGACTCTTGATGAAAGCGCTGATCGTATCGAAATGCACGTCCCCTTCCTTGTCATATAAGACTGCACGTTTCTGGATACTCTCTTCGGCGACGTGGAGCGAAATGTGCCTTGCGTCGGATTCGTCCGGGGTGGTCGTTTCAACAGCCAGTTCGAGAGCATTCAACAAGGATCGGGCATCCCCATTGGCCGTTGAGACAAGATGATTCCTCGCGTCCTTGTCGAGAATCACGTTCAATTGACCGTATCCTCTCTCCTCGTCTTTTAGCACGTGATCCAGCACTCCATTCAGCGACGTTTCATCCAGCGATTGAAGTTCAAAGATTCGGGATCGGCTGACAAGCGCCTTGATCACTTCGAAATACGGGTTCTCAGTCGTTGCGCCGATAAAGATGACCGTCCCGTTCTCGACGTGGGGAAGTAACGCATCCTGTTGAGCTTTATTGAATCGGTGCACTTCATCCACAAACAGGATGGTTCGACGTTGATGCAGACGCTGGAGCTCGGAAGCGGAATGAATGGCTGCTCGAATATCTTTGACACCGGCAAGTACCGCATTCAATGTCACGAAGTGCGCTTTCGTCGTGTTCGCGATGATGCGAGCGAGGGTTGTTTTACCTGTACCCGGAGGTCCGTAAAAGAGTACCGAAGAAACCCGATCCGCTTCGATCGCTCTCCGCAGAAGGCTTCCCGATCCCAGAATATGATCCTGTCCAACGAACTCCTCCAGGGTTCTAGGCCGCATTCGATCGGCCAGCGGGGCTTGGGTCGCCCGATATCGGAGAGTTGCTGAATCAAACAAATCGTCCATGGCAGGCAAGTTTAATGTGATGGCAGAAGGTTTAGCTCGCCGATAACCTCGCGGATCCCTGCCTCGAAGAGGCGAGCACCACCCTGGGATGGATGTCGTACGTATCTGGCGTTTGCTCCGATCCGGACCAGAGCATTTTCTGCCTTACGCCCGACGGCAAGGATAATTTTGGGATTGAAGAAGCGCACGATCGCCTCCAGTACGGGTAAGAAACGATTGATTTCTATCTGGCGGGGCGTCCGAATGGAGAGGGGATTATTCACATGGTGAGGGTGCAGCGGTACCGTGTTCCAAGTAAAGATAGATCCGTAGTACGGTGAGAGCAGTCGCCAGTATATGCCCGCGCTGTATTCGGAATAAGGCTTTTCACGCCGGCTTGACTGACGCCCGCTAAGTGGAAAATCGGGGTCCAACAGCTGACTTTCGCTCGTGATCGGAACTCCCGAAAAGCGACAGCCCCAGGGGCCTGGAGCCTCGGCGATCAGGAGTAGATCGACACCTTTATCGTGATCGAAGATGTAACGACGCAGATTTTCCCGTCGAATCACCGACGCCGCCTCCACGTCGACGTCGGCATTGATCGAGCTGTACGGATTGAAAAGATCTGCAGTCGATACTACGTTAAAAACCTGATTCTCTATCACGCTCCAAAGATCCTACATTCCTGCAAGAACTATGTCGAATGGGTGGTCTGGATTTGTCCTCCGAAGTTAGTTCAGTCAGCTATCGTCGACAACGAGCGATGTTGGCTGGAGATTCGCAGTAGACTCGGCGAATTTTCGTTGCAAAGAACCGTTTTGAAGTTTCGTGAGGAGCATACGTAGCGTGAATTGGTTACTATCGAGACCAAGCGTCAACACTTGGGGGTAGAAGGGTTTCCATTAAAGGACTAGATCTATTGAAATGCCATGGGCTCGGCGAAACTGATATTGGGTGAGAAGGAAATTGAGCTACCGATAACGATCGGTTCTGAAGGCGAGATTGGTCTTGGAATTAAATCGCTACGGGCCGAAACGGGCGCCATTACCCTTGACTCAGGATACGCGAATACCGGATCTTGTGAGAGCGCAATCACCTTTATCGATGGCGAGAAGGGCATTCTACGCTATCGAGGGTACTCAATCGAAGATCTCTGTGAGCACTCGACTTTTCCGGAAGTTTGCTACCTGCTCGTATCCGGATCGCTTCCCTCGGCCGAGGAGCTGGATACTTTCGAGCATGATCTAACCCATCATAGCCTCATTCATGAGGACATGAAAAAATTCTTCGAGGGCTATCCACCAAATGCTCCACCCATGAGCGTGCTCTCGACGATCACGGCTTCTCTATCGGCCTACTATCCCGTGAATGACGATCCGGAGATTTCCGAGCTGAATATCATTCGATTGCTCGCGAAGCTCAAGACCATCGCCGCATTTGCCTTTAAAAAATCAATCGGCCAGGCTTATGTCTATCCCAGAAATGACATGACCTATGCGGGCGATTTCCTGCACATGATGTTCGCCGTCCCGTCGGAGGATTATGTGCTGGATCCGCTCATCGAGCGAACACTCGATTTGCTGCTCATTCTCCATGCCGATCACGAGCAGAATTGCAGTACTGCTACCGTTCGCATGGTGGGCAGCAGCGATGCAAATCTGTTCTCATCGATATCTGCTGGAATCAGTGCGCTCTCCGGGCCCCTTCACGGCGGAGCGAATGCAGCCGTCATCAAAATGCTCGAAAGGATCCAGGCCGACGGCGGAAATGTCCGCAAATACGTGGATATGGCGAAAGACAAAACTTCGGACTTCCGTTTGATGGGATTCGGGCACCGGGTTTACAAAAACTTCGATCCCAGGGCAAACGTCATCAAGTCAACAAATGATCAGGTTCTGTCTGAACTGGGGGTAGAAGATCCGCTTCTGGACATCGCGAAAGAGCTGGAACGGATCGCGCTGGAGGATGACTATTTTGTTTCCCGGAAACTGTATCCGAACGTAGATTTTTACAGCGGAATTCTATACCGTGCCATGGGTATTCCGACGAACATGTTTACGGTGATGTTCGCCCTTGGTCGTTTACCTGGATGGATTGCCCAATGGATAGAAATGAAGAAAGATCCGGGGAAGCGAATCTACAGACCTCGTCAGATATATACGGGTTCCGGGTCACGACCCGTTGTGCCCATCGCCGATCGATGATCCTCTACCGGTCCATCATTCGATGGCTGTCGTCGGAAAAGTCGGGTAAATCATTTCGTATAAAGGAGGACGTACTGATTACGACCGAAATGCGTAGAGCCGTGGGTTCACGGCTGTTGGTGACGACTCAACCACCGTCCATGCGTTTTGCATGGTCACAGCAAGCTTAAGACACACTTTACCTGCGCCCTCGTGTGGGAATCTCCTTTTATCTAGGAGATAATGAGGAAAAAGCCCCGATTGATGAGCTCGACTATGGTATGGATAAACGAATCGTCTTGAGGAAGTTGCTCGACGGCGAGCCCCTCGCGCCCCGTCAAACCGGCCAGAATCGTTGCGTATTTGGCGTCTACAGCATACTCCTCGCCGCCGGCAAAAAGAATAAGTGAACCATCCAGCAATTGGTCGTACATAATCATTGAAACCGAGGATGCCTGCACGCGGCAGCCTTTTTCCCCATGCTCCTGAAGCTCTGCAGACGTAATCACCGATTTCCGTGCCGGCGGTAACCATCCGCGACTTGATCGAGACAAATATCTTCCCAACCATCGATCGAATCCTTCAGTCTCCAGCATGGACTCCGAAACAGCTTCGCGAGCAAATTCCTTTAATTCCCTTGAGATTCGCCCAGGCTCCCCTTCCCCTGAAACCCGGCTACCGGAAAAGGGCGTTTCATCGATACCCGCCACAAACAGGTGTTCGACAAAAGCACTTACCAGATCTTTTTTCGATGGAGCCCGGCACCCGATCGAATAGGTGAGACACTCTCCTACCGCCGTCCCGCGATGGGCAATACGAGGAGGCAAGTAGAGAAGGTCTCCTGGCTCAAGGATCCAAGTATCCGTGGGTTCAAACTCCGACAGGATTCGAACGTCGAGGTCCGGTACCAACTCCTCACTTTCAGCGGGCGCTCCCTCAATCTCCCATTTCCGCTTACCGAATCCTTGAATCAAAAATACGTCGTAATGATCAATGTGGGCGCCCACACCGCCGCCGTCGGTCGCATAGCTGACCATGATGTCATCGATCCGCCAATTGGGAAGAAACGGGACCACCTTCAACAGCTCTGAAACCTCAGGTACTAACCGGTCAACCTCCTGAACAAGAAGCGTCCAGTCAGCTTCTCCCAGGCGGTTGAAATCGTCTTCCTCAAACGGTCCGAAACGGGCTTCCCATTCGTATTCGCCACCAGACGTCAGAATGAGGCGACTGTCCACGTCGTCTCTTTGGGCAAGATTGATCAGGTCTTCGGATTTGAGCGGAGACAAAAACCGGGGCCAGGCTGAACGAACAAGCAGTGGTCTTTTCTGCCAATAATCTCGAAGGAACTCCTCGACCGTGATCTCACCAAACAATGATTCGGGAATATCCATCGGCTCACTTCAGAATATCCATTTGAATAATTCAATGAGGGGCCAGACGAGCAAGGCAGCCATTAGCCACGCCACCCATCTTACAGAATTTGACGTTTCAGGAAACTCATAGCCACAATACGAACAGGTCGACTCGTCTTGGTCTACTGATAAAGCGCAGGATGGGCATTCTCGACTTAGACTCACGTGACCCTGCCTAATCGGATATCGGACGGAATTCCGTATCGGAAATAACCACGTGAGGTACGTCATTCACGTCCCAATCCCAGACAAGTCCTTTGGCCGTTTGATCGGCATGTTCTTTTCCGTACAACAGTTCGACGAGATACAACGCCGGTTCATAGCTCATACCCCCGCCAACCGACGTGATAAATTTCCCGTCTTGAACAAATCGAGCGTCGAATCGAACATGAACGTCGGGAAACGCATCGGCAAACGCCTGCCGGTCTCCTGGAAAAGTCGTCGCTGTCCTTCCGTTCAATTCGCCGGTCGCCGCCAGCGGAAACGCACCGTCGCAAAGTGTGATTACATATTTGGCGGTTTCTACAGCCTCATGCAGCCAGGTCACAAACGGTTCATTCTCGAGGTCTGTCGTCATGCTGCCGTGGGTACTCGGAATAACCAGAATATCAATGTCCGGTGCATTGTCGAATGAGAAGTGAGGCATGATCGTGATCCCTTCGAATGAGGTGAGTGGAAGCCCATCCTCGGACACGATGAAGGGCTCGATGTATTCATTCTCGTTCCTGAATATCGAATGGTGAAGTACATCGTACGGCGCCATCAATTCTGAATTGAAAACGCGGTCCATGATGACGAATCCCGCCGACAAAATCCGATCGTTGTTGGTCGAGGCCAGCGCGATAGGGTTCGACACGGCGCGCGCGTCATCCGTTTTCTCGGTTCGGCCCCGCCGCGTGTAAATCACGGCGATCACCAGGACAACGATCCCAATTCGAAGCCAACGCGACCTTGTGAATAGCTGAATTAAACTCATTTTTAACCCTAATTGTCGGACTCGTACGCTACCTGGAGCCAGTTTCTGATATCATCGTCGACTTCCTCTACGCTCGACACCGGAATTCGATGCGTGATTCGATCTCCCTTTTGAAGTCCGCCTGTATCGACCAATCGATCTGAATAGGGTTCACTACAGCCTTTGAGCGCGAGACCCAGGTCAATCCGCGTGAGGGTTGTTGGTTTAATCTGCGCGATTACGCGTCTCCTATATAGAGGAATCATTGTTGTGCACGGACTCGCGGCGACGTCGTCTCCCAGGTCATACCCAATCCTCATGAGTTCGTCATGAATGGGTCGCAAGTGCGCCTTCTTCCCATCGTATAGATCCTCCACATATTGCACCGCCACCTCCAAATAACTGTTGTCATCGTAATACTCAGGATTGGATCCATGAGTCGCATTTTCAATCAGAGATGCTGTCGTCCCGCCGAGACCGTGCTTCGTCTTGAGCCACGACCGTCGTTCCTCTCGCTCTTTCGGTCCTTCTGATTGAAGCAATTCACTCCACTCATCGAGCGAACGTCCTGTCTTGTCGGGCAGGTTTACGATAATCTTACGCGCATAGGCGACCGACGGATGGACCCGATATATCTCACTTCTATTTTTCATTTTCCCGCTAGCCGTGTTCATTATTTCCGTCTGATTGACAGAATCTCAATGGGCGGCTGGAGCTGTTGTACTTCGTGGGGTGACATTTGAATGGCTCGAAGAACGTCGCCACCCGAAATCACCTGTCCAAACGCGGCAAATCCCTGCCCGTCCGGATTTCGTTTCCCACCGAAATCCAACTCGGGCTGATCATCTATACAGAAGAAGAACGAATGAGTGGCTGAATCCGGTCCACCCCGCGCCATCGAAATCGTTCCATCAAGGTGTTTCAGACCCGTTTCCGATGTTCGCTCGAGAAGGATAGGCTCGAAGAAGCTGGCCGTCGTGTCTGATCTGGCTCCTGCTTGAACGACAGCGATCCGAATGGAATCCTGGGGTTGATTGCCGGCGTGAACTGTTCGAAAAAATGACCCTCCGTCGTAGAATCCCTGGTCGACATAGCGAAGGAAATTGGCCGCCGTTACAGGAGCCTGAATCTCGTCGATCTCGACCTGGATCTGGCCCAGGGTTGATTGGATGATAATCGTTGGATTTTCGGCGGATGTGTCGAAATCTTCCTCCCCAGGAGCGCAACCAATCGTGACTGCCAGAAAGACCATTGGAATCCGTAGATGCCAGAGACGAACTTCCATATCTCGATCGTGCGTCACTTCCGCCGCGTCAGACCTGTGCCGCAAGTTCATCCAGAAGAGCCTGCTTTGCTTCATCGCCAAGTCTATCTATCGAACGGTCTTCTTTTCCCGGTCCTTTCAGGCGATCTGGTTTTTCGCGTGCGTTCAAGTCTCGATCCAACCAATCGAGAAGGAAAGTGGCGACCACTGCTGCGAATGCTCCGTAGATCAATGCGCGAATAAATCTAGTCATATCCGAAGCCGGTCTACTGATTTTGGCGGGTCCTAAACATACGCATCTGAAGGGATCAGGAAAAGCACTCGCGTGTGATCGTCTGAAAAGCGATATCCATAACGGAGCACCGGTTCACTCGCCGACCTGACCGAGGAATTTCAGATCGTGTTAGCACAGTGAAAAATTGTTATTATGGCCTGATTTCATTACGATTCAGGTCCGTACTCCCCCGGGTACGCAACTGTTCACGCACTGTGATCCTCCGATTGGTACACCTACCTCAAATGTCGAATCCTAGATTCATTTGGTATCGCCTTCCTTCGGTTTGGTTAGGCCTCTTTATTTTTACGCTGCACCTAGTCTTTGGTGTTACAGCGTTGGACGTCAGTGCACAGCAGCAGAGTGACCTGGGATCCAGAAATATAGAACTGGTTGGTCACGTGACGCTCGAGGGGTTGACGACGGCCACCAGTGAGACGAATCCGGTCCAGCTGTCGCCCGAACCTAGCCCGGGGCAGTTGGTGATCGAGCAAGATGCGGGACGGCCTTTTGTTTATTTGACGCGACCAAATTATCCGTCAGGAGTTGTGGGGTTTGATGTGTCTGATCCAACACGTCCAAAAATCGTGTTCGAAAGCGCCTGGCCGGGCAGCGTCGATGGGATGAGCGCTACGGACATTACCTATTTCAAACGAGACGACCGATTCTATGTGGTCGTCGGTGCCCAGCATCCGGGGAAAGAATCGAAGAGCGACCTCGGCGCAGTCGTTTTCGATGTAACCGACTTGTCTAACGGAGGCGAGGCGCAAGAAGTGGCCCGGATTCACGTTGGCGGGGGTCTGCACCACCTCTTTGCCTATAGGCATTCGAGCGGAAACAGTCTCCTCTTTGCAACCGGCGGTGGCAACATTCTCGTATATGAAATCGCCTCTGTGTTATCTTCGAATGCCTCACCGGTAGCGGAAATCAGCATTCCAGAAGACGTTCCAAATATCGACTACGGATTCCATTCCGTGTTTGCCGCGTATCATCCTGAAACTGAATCGGATCGACTTTATACGGGTGCCGCCGGGGGATATTTTGTATACGGGGTCACGGATCTCACTGACATTAAGCTCCTGGCCTCTATCAATTCGGCCGCCGTTCAGATCGGTCATACGATTGCACCCACTCCCGACGGCTCGCTTGTGGTAACTACAGCGGGGTATCGGACTGCGCCCGTCCGCGTTTTCGACCTCAGACCGGCTCTGGATGAGACCATCCCGAGGGTTCGAACGGCCATCGGGGCCTGGGCTGCTGATTGGAGAAACTTCGCGGAAAACCTTGTTCTCCGCTGGCCCTTCGTGTTCGTAGCCTCGACAGAAGATGGATTTCAGGCGTTTAACCTGGCCAATCCATCCGAGCCGTATACGGTAGGATATTATCACACGTCAGACGCCCCATCGACGGATTTACCGGGTACGAGCGCTGAGCCTTCGGGAGCATGGGATATCGATGTGCGAAATTCGGACGGACTTATCGTCGTCTCAGACGTCAGTTCAGGGTTTTGGATATTCCGCATGGAGGGATTCGAAGGCTGGGACGGCCGAGGTTGGGGTCTTCCGAATATCTCTGGAGTTCAGGATTGGGACGAAGGCCCACAACATTCGATCTCCTGGCCGGACATAGCGGAGTAACTGTGAGAAATAACTGACATGAACCGTAGTTTTTTTCGAATCGGCGCTTTCGTATTTCTTTCTATGATTCTCGTTGGCTCAACCTTTCTGCAAGCGCGAGCACAGGAAGCCATCGAACAACCCTCACATCCCCCGAACCCCGGCGAACGCGGATCTGCCAACATGCGCGTGATGTCGCACATTCCGCTCGGTGCCCCTGGCACTGTGGCTGACATAGAGATTGAACAGGATCTTTCCCGTCCGTTCGCATACGTACCCCGACGAGGGTCGTCCATCGGTTTTGACGTAATCAGCCTCGAAGATCCCGATCATGCGCGCGTTATCAAGCGCTGGCGCATCGAAAACGAGGACCTGCACGCGGGAGGCGCTACCGACGGCCGATTGTTCGAGCACAAGGGGCGCATGTATTACGTTCAAGGCCTTCAGTTGCGCCAGGGCGGCCCGGATTCAGACGTGGGAGCCATCGTGTTCGACGTGACTGATTTGCCGGACCAGATGACCGAGATAGGTCGAATTCGGCAATCGGAGACGCGCGGGGGCTTTCACAACATATATATGTACCACCATTCGTCGGGAATGCCTCAACTGTACGCTACTTCAGGGCAGTATGCCAAAGTATTCGACATGGGAAAATTCGTGGACGGCGACCTGACCGAAATGGACCCGGTACTCCGGGACGAAAATCGCGAGCTCGTCGCTCTAATACCGATCGCTCAGTCCGAGGGAATGTGGTCCAGAGGCTATCATGACTTCTATGTCGCCTTTCACGAAGAAAGTGGCCAGGATCGATTTTACGGTGGCGGCGGAAGCGGGTACTATGTGTATAACATCACCGATCTCGAAAATCCTGAACTCCTTGTAACAATAACAGGGGTACCGGGCGTATCCTGGGGACACACCTTCACTCCGACTCCGGACGGCAACTTCGCCATCGGTGAAACAGAGTTTCAATATCAGCCCTTGAGAATATTCGATCTGCGCCCGGCCCTGAACGGAGAAGTCGACAATATTGATCATGCGGTAGGCGTTTGGCATGCCGATTGGCAAGCACTGGCTCACAATCACGAGGTGCGCTGGCCGTATGTATTTGTATCCGGATATCAGAGTGGTCTTTCCGTGTTCAATATGGAAGACCCGAAGAATCCGTATACAGTGGCCTATTACGACACGTTTAACGGGATCCATAACAATCGGGCTGAGGCATCTGCGCGACTCGGAAGCCCGTACACATGGAACGTGTACGATGGCGCATGGGGAGTGGACGTACGAAACGCGGACGGTCTGATCGTCGTGAGCGATCAGACAACCGGCTTTTGGGCCCTCAAGATGGACGGATTTGACGGATGGAATGGAGAAGACTGGGGAGTACCCAATATCTCCAGCGGACAAGACTGGGATCAACAATAGATTATCGGAGCACGACTGAGGACTCAACCATGAAATATCTCGCACTCTTTACTTTGGCTCTTTTTTCGGTCTGCTCCAGCGCAAATGCGCAGGGCACATGGACACCTGCCGACCGGGGCTCAGACAATATTACGGTGGAGGGTCACATCCCACTGGGCGGTCGACTCACGGTAACGGACCTGGATATTGAGCAGGAATTATCCCGACCGTATGCCTATGTCGGTCGTGCTTCTCTTCTCGAAGATGGCCCGAAAGGGATGGACATCATCGACT
>SMVA01401694.1_pt1 | contig 20544 bp, 15 predicted proteins | sample 2456451 | NCBI WGS metagenome assembly SMVA01 (sample SAMN11095933, study PRJNA526329) | marine sediment metagenome | biome: Marine sediment; feature: Surficial sediment; material: Deep marine sediment; isolation source: Hadal surficial sediment | place: Pacific Ocean | collected 2014-05 | depth... | reverse complement strand
GAAATCCTGGCAAGCCACTTCCCGAAACATATTTCGGATGAGACAGACCAGAAAATACGCGAACGATTTCCGATCGCATTAACCCCCGAAGCGACAGGACGCGGCTAATATGTCCGATAACGATGATTACGAAGATGATATTGACCTGAAGTCGTTGTCCGACGACGATCTCGTCGAGCAAATGCACGATGACCTGTACGATGGACTACTCGAGGAAATCGTCGAGGGAACGAATATTCTCCTCGAGCGCGGCTGGGGCCCCGATAAAGTGCTGAACGATGCGCTGGTGGCGGGAATGACAGTCGTTGGCATCGATTTTCGCGATGGCATCCTGTTTGTGCCGGAAGTTTTACTCGCCGCGAACGCCATGAAGGGCGGTATGGGAATATTGAAGCCGTTGCTTGCTGAAACTGGCGCGAAACCGATTGGCAAAATGGTGATCGGCACCGTTAAAGGCGACATTCACGATATCGGCAAGAATCTCGTCAGCATGATGATGGAGGGCGCGGGATTTGAAGTCATCAACCTGGGTATAAACAACCCAGTCGAGAACTATCTCGAGGCGCTCGAGGAGCACCAGCCCGATATCCTTGGCATGTCGGCCTTGCTGACAACGACAATGCCTTACATGAAAGTCGTAATCGATACGATGATTGAGAAGGGCATACGCGACGACTACATCGTGCTCGTCGGTGGTGCGCCGCTCAACGAGGAATTTGCAATGGCGGTCGGCGCGGACGCCTATTGCCGCGATGCGGGTGTCGCGGTCGAGACCGCGTTGGACCTGATTGCAAAAAAACGGGCGCTGTAACCAGCCCGCGGGCCTACAGCAACTCCACCGTCACTTTCTCAATTACTCCAGTAAACGCGTTGTCGCCCTCGGCATAGTCCTCGGTCACAGGCGTGGCCCCATCGGTGCCCACGTCCACGGTCTCGTCCGCAGAATAGATGAACGGCGTGGTATTGCCGATCTGGCCCTCTGCGACCTTCTCCCCGTTAACGAAGATCGTTCCCGTTCCGCCCGAACTCGGGTGACCGCCCGCGTATGCGAACTCATAGCGGATCGTCGCCTTACCGGCGGTCAAAGGCATCGGTGCGGTGATTGTGTAACGTTCCTTGCCGACCCAGTTGTGCACATAGGAAACTTTGCCGTCCTTCATATAAAGACTCCAGCCGGCAAATCGTCCTCCCTGGGCCAGGATCACTCCGTCCGCTCCACCTTGCGGGATCTCGACTTCGGCCGTGATCGAATGTGACTTGTTCTTCACATTGATGAAAGCGTTTTCGGTCATGTGGGTCATGCCCGGATAAGCCGTCAACGATGTTCGATCGCCCATCAGGTCCGGCCTGCCGGCGATCGCGGCATTGAAACGTTCGAACGTGCGATCGTCCAGCGGCAGGACATCGTACTTAATCGCTTCTTCGATGAAGAGATCCTGCAGTTCCTCTAGCTTTTCCGGATTTGAAGCAGAGAGGTCGATTGCCTGGCTGAAATCCTCGGCAACGTGATACAACTCCCAGGTATCTTCATCGAGTGGGCCGTCCGGCGCGTTCGCCCAGGGCGTCCGGTGCTTGGTGGCAGCTACCCAGCCGTGATCATAAATTGCACGATTGCCGAACATCTCAAAATACTGCGTCGTGTGTCGATCGGGAGCATCCGGCTCGTCAAAGGAGTAAATCAGGCTAACGCCTTCAAAGGGTTTTTGAACTGTCCCACTGACCGATGTCGGAAACGGCAGACCAGCAGCCTCCATGAGTGTTGGCGCTATGTCAGTTACATGGTGCCATTGCGATCGTATCTCACCCTTTGACTCGATGCCGTTGGGCCAGTGTATGACCAGCGGATTGCGCGTCCCACCATAGTGTGAAGCAACCTGTTTGGTCCACTGGAACGGTGTGTTTGTGGCCACGGCCCAGCCCGCCTGGAAATGCGGGTAGGACATGGGTCCGCCCCACTCGTCCAGGTGCTGCAGCTGATCCTCGATCGGGTCCGGTAATGCGTTGAGCACGATGGTCTCGTTGTAAGTCCCTTCGAGCCCGCCTTCAGCGCTGGAGCCATTGTCGCCGAAAATGTAGATGAACAACGTGTTGTCCAGTTCGCCCATCGCCTCGATGGCATCGACCAGCCGGCCAACCTCGTGGTCTGTATGCTCTGCAAACGCTGCAAATACTTCCATTTGGCGGGCATATAGACGCTGCTGGTCTGCAGACAAGGTATCCCAGTCCACAATATCCGCAGGCTTGGAAGCCAATTGCGTACCTTCCGGCACGACGCCCATCTCTATTTGACGCGCCAGCGTCTGCTCGCGGTACACATCCCAGCCGTCATCAAACTTGCCCTTGTATCGGTTGACCCAATCGGCGGGAACATGGTGAGGTGCATGAGTAGCGCCAGTCGCGAAATAGACGAAAAACGGTTTGTCGGGTGTCAGCGACTGCTGCGACCGCATCCACGTAATCGCCTGGTTCGTCATATCCGTGGTGAAGTGGTAGTCGGGATTGTCGGCTAGATGAACCGGTGCCGTGCCGTCGTGAAGGACGGGTGCAAACTGATTGGTCTCACCCCCGATGAAGCCATAGAACTTATCGAAGCCAGATCTCGTCGGCCAGCCGTGGAACGGGCCGGAAACGCTGACTTCCCACGGTGCCGTCTCATGGTATTTGCCAAAGGCCGCCGTGCTGTATCCATTCAAGCGCAGCATCTCAGTGACGGGCGCAACACTCAGTGGACGCTGACCTCGGTTGCCTTGAAAACCGGTTGCTACTTCCATGACTGAGCCCGCGTTTGCAGAGTGATGATTGCGACCGGTCAAAATCGCCATGCGCGTGGGTGAACACAGCGCCGTGGTATGGAATTGGTTATAACGAATTCCGTTATCCGCGAGACGATCCAATGTCGGTGTCTGAATGGCGCCACCGAAACCGTCTGCGGCTCCAAAACCGATGTCGTCGATGAGCACGATGACAATATTGGGTGCTCCTTCAGGTGGTATTACCGTGAACGGTGGTGGAGCTACGGCATTGCGTGCATCCATCTCGGTAATCTTTGGGAACACCGGGTCAGGAATCGGCAAGACCGTTCGGTCGAATACGCCAGCGTCGCTGGAAACCTGTCCTGCGATTGTCTGTGGGCGCTGCGACTCATCGGTGCAGCCAAAAAGCATCAGCATTACACTCAAGTGAATAAATACGAGACGGTTCATGTTGTTCATTATGGGTCTCCTGATTTGAAATCAGTTATCCATGAATTGTTTCGTATTAGCAGCGAATTTTTTCGTTGTTTGGATCGAACATCGGTCGCAGCGACGCCTCGGCTGGAACGCGCACGCCGGCGACCTCAATCTCGTACTGGCTACCCAGAATCTCGTCCGATTTTTCGCCTTTATCAACGTGCACGTAACCGAGGCCGATGCAGCCACCGAGGCTGTGGCCGTAGGCCCCTGACGTGACGTGGCCGACGATCTCGTCATTTCGCCAGATGGGTTCGTTGTGATAGAGCAGTGGCTCGGGATCCTGCAGTTTGAATTGCAACAGGCGTTTATCGAGGCCGGCCTCTTTTTGTTTTAGCAGGGCTTCGCGGCCGATGAATCCACCGGCCTTGTCAAACTTCACGGTAAAGCCGAGCCCGGCTTCGAGCGGTGTGTCTTCGTCCGTGATGTCGTGACTCCAGTGACGGTAGCCTTTTTCGATGCGCATGGAATTGAGCGCATGGTAGCCGGCATGTACGAGATCGAATGTACTACCGGTTGCGACGATTTCGTCATACACACCGAGCATGAATTCGGTCGGAATGTACAACTCCCAGCCAAGCTCGCCGACGAATGTGATGCGCGACGCACGTACGCGCGCATAGGCAATTTCGATTTCCTGGCTTGTCGCGAACGGAAACGCCGCGTGGCTCATGTCGGCGGGTGTCAGCGACTGCAATAATTCCCGGGATCGCGGGCCCATGATCGAAATGACGCCCATCCCGGAAGTGACATTGGTCAACACGCAATGCGCTTCACTTGAAATGTGGGACTTTAACCAAGCAAAGTCACGTGTTTCCGTTTCAGCTGCGGTAATGATCAAAAATGCGTCGGCGCGTAAACGCGTAACGGTCAGGTCGGCCTCGATGCCGCCGCGCTCATTGAGCCACTGCGTATAAATCAATCTGCCTGGACGCTGGTCGACATCGTTTGCACAAACATAATTAAGGACAGTAACGGCGTCGCGGCCTTCTAGCCGAAATTTCGCAAACGATGACTGATCGAACAGGCCGACGCTTTCACGGACCGCTTTGTGCTCCGCCGCCGAATACTCGAACCAGTTTTGCCGGCCATAACTGTACTCATACTTTGGCTCGACCCCAAAGGGTGCATACCAGTTCGGTCGCTCCCAGCCGAATGCTTCGCCATGGCAGGCTCCCGCGGCGACGAGGCGATCGTGGACGGCGGATTTGCGCACACCGCGCGACGTTTCATATTGCCGAAACGGCCAGTGTGTCGCGTACAGCAAGCCGAGACTTTCGCTGACACGTTCGCGCAAGTATTTGCGATTGCCTTGAAACGGCATATTGCGTCGTACGTCGACTTCCCATAGGTCGACCGGTGGATAGCCGTCTCGAATCCACTCGGACATGACCTTGCCGATGCCGCCCGCGGACTGCAGTCCAATCGAATTCATCCCGGCCGAGACATAGCAATTTTTGAGTTCGGGCGCTTGGCCGATGTGATATCGCACATCGGGTGTAAAGCTCTCTGGTCCGCAAAAAAATTTCTGAATTCCGGCATTCTGCAGCGCGGGTATGCGTTCCATGGCGTCGTGCAGTATCGGTTCGAAGTGGTCGAAGTCACCGGCGATCTCGTCGAAACAAAAATCCTCGGCAATGCCATTCATGCCCCAGGGTTTCGCCGACGGTTCAAATGCGCCGACCAGCAATTTGCCTGCGTCGTACTTGTAGTAGGTGCAGGCGTCGTAATCGCGCAATACAGGCAGGCTGGCATCCAGACCCTCGACGGATTCAAACAGCGCGTAGTAATGTTCGCAGGCGTGCAAGGGCACATTGACCCCAATACTGGCGGCGAGGTCGCGCGACCACATGCCACCGCAGATCACGACGTATTCGGCATCGATGTCACCGCCCGGCGTTGATACGCCCGTGACCTTATCGCCATCATTTCGGATTGCGGTGACCAATGTGTTCTGAAAGATTTGCGCGCTATTGTTTCGCGCGCCTTTCGCAAGCGCCTGGCTTATGTCCACGGCATTGGCGTAACCGTCCGATGGGATGTATATACCGCCGAGCAAATCACTACTCTTGACCAGCGGATAGCGTTCGACAATCTCATCAACATCGATGACATTAACTTCGAGGTCGAAGACCTTTGCCATCGATGCGCTGCGCTTGAGTTCCTCGAAGCGCTCGTCGTTGGTTGCTACCGAAATCGATCCACATTGCCGGTAGCCGGTGGCCTGACCGGTTTCGTCCTCGAGGCCGCGATACAGCTCGCTCGTGTATTTCGCGAGCTTGGTCATATTGACAGACGGGCGTAATTGTCCGACCAACCCGGCAGCGTGCCAGGTTGTGCCACTGGTTAGTTGTTGCCGTTCGAGCAGTATGACGTCGGACCAGCCAAGCTTCGCCAGGTGGTAGGCGATCGAGCAGCCAATAACGCCACCGCCGATGATGACAACATTCGCGCTTTTTGGAAGATCAGCCATGTGTCAGGCTCGCAATCGTTCGTTGGAGGGATCGTGAGCCGGATCTTTGAGAACCCGTGCCTTGCAGCGATCGTCGAGCAGGCCGACATCGAGTTCCGTGCCAGGTTTCGCCAGATCGGGGGTCACATAGCCAAAGCCCAGGCTTTTCTTGACGAAATGGCCGTAGCCACCTGAGGTTGTCAGTCCGACCCATCGATCACCGGAGAATATCGGCTCGTTGCCGCGTACGTCCGAATCCGTTGCGTCGATTTCGAAGTAGATGAGCTGCAAAGTACGATCCTCGTCTTTCTGGGCAAGCGTCGCCGCCTTGCCCGTAAAGTCGTCTTTGTCGAGCTTCAGGAAGCGTTGCATGTCGGCGTCGATCATTGTGACTTCATTGGTGAGTTCCGCACCCCAGCCGCGGTACCCCTTCTCGATCCGCAGGCTGTTGACGGCATACAGTCCGAAATCGGCAATGCCGCAGTTGATTCCTGCTTCCCATAACGCGTCATACAAAGCGGGCAGATCAGGCATCTCGGCGTGTAATTCCCAACCAAGTTCACCGACGTAATTCACGCGTAGCGCTCGCAGAGCAACACCGGCAACGGAGATTTCCTGGCCTGTGAGCCAGCGGAATGACTTGGTGGACAGATCGGTGTCCGTCAATTTACCCAGCACATCCCTGGCTTTGGGGCCGGCCAGTACGAGCACACCGCGATCGTCAGTCACGTTTTCTATTTTGACGTCTTCATCGTCAAGGCATCCCTGCACCAAATGATCGAGGTCGCGAAGTTCCGCGCCAGCCGCCGACAACAGGTAGAAACGATCATCGCCAAACCGCGTGACCGTTACCTCACCAAGAATGCGTCCATTCTTCGACAGGATATGCGCGAGCACGATACCGCCCGTCTTTGTCGGCATCCGATTGGCACAAAGTCGATTAAGAAACGTTTCGGCATCCGGCCCGGTGACGTCGTACTTGGAAAAGCCGCTGAGGTCGAGAATGCCAACGCGTTCCCGGACGGCGAGACATTCGTCACGAACGACGTCGAACACGTTGTTACGGCGAAAGTCGTACTCCTCGTCGCGGCCATCCGGCGAGTACCATTTCGGTCGCTCCCACCCGAACGTCTCGGTGAACACGCCGCCCTTGGCTTGCAGCTTGTCGTACAACGGACTTGTGCGCTGTGGTCGACCGGCGGGCAGTTCCTCGCCGGGCGGGATTGTCGCGTAGGTCATCCGATAGTCCTGGAAGCCTTTCGCGCGTGCATAGTCTGCATCGGCGAACACGCCGAACCGGCGCGGATCGAAACCCGTCATGTTAATTTCGGAATCGCCGTGCAACATCCACTGTGCGAGGTATTTGCCACAGCCCGCACCCTGAGCGATGCCGAACGACGAACCACAGCACAACCAGAAATTCCTGAGTCCGGCGACCGGGCCAAGGTAGGGCGGTCCATCGGGCGGATGCGGAATTGCGCCGTTGACGATACGTTTGATACCGGCTTCTTCCAGGATCGGCAGACGTTCCATGGCGTACCCGAGCCAGGGCATGAGTCGTTCGAGGTCATCCGGAAACAATTCGCTGTCCGATGTCCAGGGCGGAAATCCCTTCGGCAACCAGGCCTCGGTCATTTGCACGCCTTCGTAAATGCCAACCAGCCCAGACTTCTGTTCCTGCCGTATATACGACGACGCGCGCGGGTCGCGAATAACGGGTATTTCCTCGTCACGCTCGACAAATTCGGGAACATTGCCGGTCACGATGTAGTGGTGCTCCATGTTCACGAGCGGCATGTCACTGCCGACCATTTGCGATACCTGCCGTGCATAACAACCGGCGGCATTGACGACAACTTCCGCGACGACAGTGCCTTTCTCGGTGACGACTTCCCACTCGCCCGAGGACAGGAGCTTGATATTCGTGACGCGGTTGTGGCGTTCAATTGTTGCGCCCATGCTGGTTGCGCCCCGGGCCATCGCGTTGGTAAGGCCGGATGGATCTGCGTGGCCATCGCCCGTGGTGTAGGCACCCGCGATGACGTCTTTGGTATTCAGCCACGGCACAATGCGGCCGATCTCATCCGGACCGATGATCTCCATTTCAAAACCGACGCTTTGAGAAATGCCGTGCAGGTACTTGAACCATTCGAGGTCCTGCTTGTCCCGCGCCAGTCGAATGCCGCCAGAAGGATGCCAACTGACGTACTGGCCCGTCATCTCCTCGAGCCGTGGGTACAGATCATTACTGTACGCGTGGATTTTAGCCAGATTGTAATTGCCGACGAGGCTCGGGCATTGCCCGGCCGCATGCCAGGTCGAGCCCGACGTCAGCTCACCTTTCTCAATCAACAGGATGTCGGTGCAACCTTCCTCGGCGAGGTGGTAGAGCAGGCCGACGCCCATGATTCCGCCGCCAATGACGACGATGTGCGCATGTGTTTGAATGGTTAGCCCCTGTCCTTGAATTGTGGCGGAACTATAGCGCGCAATTGCATCGACCTCATAGCCCGTTTCTTATTGAGAGGGCAGTCGGTTTGCACTAACCTTCTTGGGTCTTGCGCATTCCGGGAACGTAGGCGCGGAGGAAGAAACATGCCCTTGCAAATGAACCGAGAAGTATTCATCACCTGTCCGGTAACGGGCTCGGGAAATACTCAGGATCGATCGCCGCAGGTGCCGCGCACGCCGAAGGAAATCGCGGACAGCGCGATCGAGGCCGCCAAAGCCGGCGCGGCGATTGTTCACTGTCACGTTCGCGATCCGGAATCGGGCGCGTTTTCACGGCGCGTGGATTTGTACCGCGAGGTGACAGAGCGTATTCGTGAATCGGACACCGACGTTGTCATCAATTTGACGGCCGGCATGGGTGGCGACCTGATTCTTGGTCCAGCCGATGCACCACTGCCTTTGAACGAGGCCGGCACCGATATGGCAACGGCGGCGGAACGCGTCGAGCATGTGGCCGAGTGTTTGCCGGAAATCTGCACGCTGGACTGCGGCACGATGAACTTCGCAGAATCCGACTACGTGATGACCAACACGCCGGGCATGCTGCGCGCGATGGGACAGATGATGACCGATCTCGATGTGCGTGTGGAAATCGAGGCATTCGACTCGGGGCATCTTTGGTTTGCAAAACAACTGGAGAAGGAAGGTGTCATCAAAGCCCCGATTCTCGTGCAGCTTTGCATGGGCATACCCTGGGGCGCGCCGGACGACCTCAATACGTTCATGGCAATGGTGGCCAACGTGCCTGAAGACTGGCACTTTTCGGCGTTCGCGTTGGGTCGCAATGAAATGCCGTATGTCGCGGCAGCGATTCTCGCGGGAGGCAACGTCCGTGTTGGTCTCGAAGACAACCTGTATCTCGAAAAGGGCGTGTTGGCGACCAACGCGCAACTCGTTGAGCGTGCCGTGGGCATTATTGAAGCAATGGGCGCCTCCGTCATGACGCCCGCGGCCGTTCGCGAGAAGCTTTCATTGCAGAAGCGCGCGCCTCGGTGAAAGCAGCGATCATCGGCGGTGGCGTGATCGGCGGCGGTTGGGCCGCACGCTTCCTGTTGCACGGTTGGGACGTCAGCGTTTTCGATCCCAGCGAGAAGGTCGAGGCGAAAATCAGCGAAATCCTCAAGAACGCAAGACAATGGCTGCCCGCATTGGCCGATGTGCCCATGCCGAGTGAGGGCAAGCTGACGTTCGCGGAATCGCTGGCCGACTCGGTATCGGGCGCTGACTGGGTGCAAGAGAGCGTGCCCGAAGAACTGGCGTTAAAGCACAAAGTGCTTGCCGAGATCCAGGCGAGCGTGCCCGACGATGCGATCGTCGGGTCGTCGACCTCGGGGTTCAAGCCCAGCGAGTTGCAGGACGGCGCCAGCAATCCCGGACGAATTCTGGTCGCGCATCCATTCAATCCTGTCTACTTGTTGCCGTTGGTGGAAGTCGTCGCAGGTAAGGCTTGCGGTGATGACGTGCGGGCCCAGGCTTGCGAACTGCTCAAATCCATCGGCATGGAACCATTGATTGTGCGTAACGAAATCGATGCGCATCTCGCGGATCGGTTCATGGAAGCGGTGTGGCGAGAGGCTTTGTGGCTTATCAAAGACGATGTCGCGACCACTGAAGAGATCGACAATTCAATTCGCTATGGATTCGGCTTGCGCTGGGGACAGATGGGTCTGTTCGAGACTTTTCGGCTGGCGGGCGGCGAAGAGGGCATGGCACATTTTATTCGTCAGTTCGGACCCTGTTTGAAATGGCCCTGGACGAAATTGATGGATGTGCCGGACATGACCGAGGAGCTTGTGCAAAAAATCGCGGAGCAATCCGATGCGCAATCCGGGATATACAGCATCCGTGAACTGGAATGGATTCGCGATCGCAACCTGGTAGGCATATTGCGATCACTCAAGGAGCGCGACTGGGGCGCAGGCCGCATACTGAATCAAAATGACAAGCGCCTTGCGGCTTCGGTCGAAAGCCCCAGTCCGATCGACGAGTCCGCGCCGCAGCGCTTGCTGAACCTGACTGTGTTACCGGCCTGGATCGACTACAACGGCCACATGACCGAGTTTCGCTATGTGCAGGTTTTCAGCGATAGTTGTGAGGCGCTTCTCAGGCTGGTCGGCATGCATGATGACTACGTTGCCGCCGGTAACAGTTATTACACGGCAGAAACGCACAATCAGTTCTTCGATGAAGTCGGCGTTAATGAATCGTTTTACACTACGGTGCAGATTCTGCTGGCTGATCCAAAACGCTTGCACGTCTTTTATCGCATGCATGCGGTCGACGATGACCGTTTGTTGGCGACACTCGAGGCGATGTACCTGCATGTCAATATGAAAACCGGACGGGTCGTTGCCGCCGCGAGCGATGCGACGACAATACTGATGAAAATTGCAGAAGCCCATGTGGCTTTAGAGAAACCAGAGGCAGCCGGTCGATACGTTGGCCAGCGATGAAGGATTAACGCTATGAATTTCGAACTTACCGACGAACAGCAAATGATCGTCGATACGGTCAGGACCTTTGTCGAGAATGAACTGTACCCGCACGAAGACGAGGTGGAGCGGACGGGTGTCGTGCCGAAAGAGCTCGGGCAGGAAATCTCGCAGAAATGCCGGGACATCGGTTTTTATGCGTCAAATATATCCACCGAATTCGGCGGTGGTGGATTGAATACCTTCGACTTCACGCTGTTGGAGCGCGAGCTTGGCGGGGCCGCATACGCGTTGACCGTTTACTTCGGTCGGCCGTCCGCCATTCTTGAGGCCTGCGACGATGAGCAGCGCGAGAAATACCTGCTGCCCGTCGTCAGTGGTGAGAAAATTGACGCATTGGCAATGACCGAACCCGATGCGGGATCTGATATTCGTGGCATGAAATGCGCGGCGGTCCAGGATGGTGACGACTGGGTCGTCAATGGCACCAAACATTTCATCAGCCACGCCGACATCGCAGACTTCGTCATTGTATTTGTCGCGACAGGTGAGGAAGAGACGCCACGCGGCATGCGCAAGAAGATCAGTTGTTTTCTCGTCGACCGTGGTACCCCGGGATTCGAAATCCGTCCAGGCTACAACGCAGTCTCGAATCGCGGTTACCACAATTGCATTCTGAGTTTCGATAATTGCCGGCTGCATAAGCGGCAGATGCTGGGCGAGACACACAAAGGATTTGAGCTTGCGAATCAGTGGCTGTTCGCGACACGTCTGACGGTTGCCGCTTTCTCGGTAGGGCGGGCACGCCGCGTTCTGGAATACACACTGCCGTACACGGTCCAGAGGAAGCAGTTCGGTCAGTCGATCGGCAAGTTTCAGGGTGTGTCATTCAAGCTCGCCGATATGGTGACCGAGATCGATGCGGCCGACTGGCTGACATTGTCTGCCGCATGGCGCTACGACAAAAAACTGCCGTCGAACCGCGAGATCGCGAGCGCCAAGTTGTTTGCCACCGAAACACTGGGTCGAGTGACCGATCAGGCACTGCAGATTTTCGGTGGCATGGGCCTGATGAGCGACTTGCCGCTTGAACGCTGGTGGCGTGACGCGCGGGTCGAGCGAATCTGGGAAGGCACATCGGAAATTCAGCGCCACATAATCAGTCGTGAACTATTGCGGCCCCTTGAATCCTGAATCGGCGGACAACCATGACTAATGAAGACATAAGAACTCGAATCGAGGGCGGCATACTGGAAGTGGTCATCGATCGACCGAAAGCCAATGCCATCGACAGGGCGACCAGCATCAGGATGGGTGAAATATTTTCGGATTTTCGCGACAACCCCGACCTTCGCGTCGCGATTATCACGGGCGGCGGCGAGAAATTCTTTTGTGCGGGCTGGGATCTCAAAGCGGCTGCGGGCGGCGAAGAAGTCGATGGCGATTACGGTATCGGTGGCTTCGGCGGTATCCAGGAGCTCGAGGACTTCAATAAGCCGGTTATTTGCGCGGTCAACGGCATTTGCTGTGGCGGCGGTTTCGAAATCGCGTTATGTGCCGACATTATTATCGCCGCGGACACAGCAACGTTCGCTTTGCCCGAAATTCGCTCGGGTACTGTTGCGGATGCCGCCTCACTCAAGTTGCCAAAGCGCATTCCGTATCACATTGCGATGGAAATGCTGTTGACGGGTCGCTGGCTCGACGCCGAGGAGGGAAATCGCTGGGGATTCATTAACGAAATCGTGCCTGCGGAAAAGCTGATGGATCGTGCCCGGGAGATTGCACGCCTCATTGAGTCGGGTCCGCCGCTCGTATACGCGGCGATCAAACAAGTCGTGCGCGAAGCTGAGAACATGCAGTTCCTGCCGGCACTCAAGAAAATTACGGGCCGCGAGTTCGACACGATCGACACTTTGTATGCCAGCGAAGATCAGCTCGAAGGAGCGCTCGCATTTGCCGAGAAACGTGACCCGGTCTGGAAAGGCAAGTAGGGCGCAACGTCTGGCGATGCGCCACCCTGATCTGCTCAATTCTTGTCGTTTTTGGCCCGATGCAGGTCGCACATGACCATGCAGCCGACCCGTTTCTTGGCCAGACTGGACTGCTGAAAACGAAATTCAACATTCGGGCAGGTACGACGATGAGCAGCAGACCGCGCCGGCGGAAATCCGCTGGCAGAGCAGCTAAACGCGCCGCTCGGCAACAGATGCCGACGTCTACGGCAGCCTTCATTGATCGCAAGATTCCCTATTTCGAGATCCTGTCCGAAGAAGCCCTGGAGCTGATCGAGCACAATGCCGAGACCGTGCTCGAGGAAATCGGCATCGAATTCAGGGAATTTCCAAAGGCACTCAAATTGTTCAAAGACGCGGGCGCTGATGTTGACGGGGAACGTGTTCGTTTTCCGCGCGGGCTATGCCGCTCCATCATTCAGGCATCGGCACCATCGGAATTCACGCAACACGCTCGCAATCCAGAGCGAAACGTCATAGTCGGCGGTGATCGAACGATTCTTGTCCCGGCCTACGGTTCGCCATTCGTGCACGATCTCGACCATGGCCGACGATACGCGACGCTGGTCGACTTCCAGAACTTTGTGAAGTTGGCGTACATGAGTCCCGGCTTGCATCATTCTGGGGGAACCGTCTGCGAGCCCGTCGATGTGCCGGTAAACAAACGTCACTTCGACATGGTGTACAGCCACATCAAGTACAGCGATAAACCGTTCATGGGGTCGGTCACGTCAGCCGAGCGGGCGCAAGACTCGGTCGACATGGCGAAAATTGTCTTCGGCGACGATTTTGTCGAACAGAACACGGTCATTACGAGCCTGATCAATGCCAATTCGCCGATGACCTACGATGCCACGATGCTTGGCGCAGCCACCGTGTATGCCGAGCATAACCAGGCGACGATGATTTCGCCGTTTCTGATTGCGGGCGCAATGTCGCCCGTGGCCGTTGTCGGTACGGTCACCCAAATCCTGGCCGAAGCGCTTGCCGGCATCGCCTACGTGCAACTGGTCAGGCCCGGCGCGCCGGTCATTTTCGGCACCTTTGCGGCGGCCGTCTCAATGCAGACGGGGGCACCGACGTTCGGCACGCCCGAGCCCAGCATGATCGTTTATGCCGCTGCCGCATTGGCCCGACGTCTCGGCGTGCCATTCCGTAGCGGCGGCGGTCTTTGTGGATCGAAGATTCCCGATGCGCAAGCCGCGTACGAAGCAGCGAATACCTTGATCACCTCCGCGCTGGCAGGCGTCAACTTCATGTTACACACTGCCGGCTGGCTCGAGGGTGGTCTTGCGATGGGTTACGAAAAATTCATACTGGATGCGGATCAGGCGAACATGATCGCGATACTGCTGGGCGGGGTTGACCTGTCCGAGAATGGCCAGGCGATGGATGCACTGCGTGAGGTCGGTCCTGGATCTCATTTCCTGGGAGCAGCGCATACGCTGGCAAACTTTGAAACTGCGTTCTATCGCTCGCCGATCGCCGACAACAACAGCTTCGAGCAATGGCAAGAGGAGGGTTCTTTGGATGCAGCCCAACGTGCCAATAAGATTTGGAAAAAAATGCTGAAGGAATACGAAGCGCCAGCGCTTGATCCTGCGATTGATGAGGCTTTGCTTGCGTTCATGGCGCAGCGGAAATCTGAATTCGAGGATCGGGAATACTGATGCCTGACACCATCCTTGTCATTGCCTGCGGTGCGCTGGTCCGTGAAATCACGGATCTGAAACAACGTTACGGGTGGGATCATCTGACTTTGAAGTGCATCGATGCAAAGTTGCACATGCGACCAGCGCTGATCCCGGATCGGCTGCGGGACATGATTCGCAAATACAAAAACGAGTACGACGAAATTTTCGTTGCCTATGCGGATTGTGGCACTTGCGGTGGAATCGATCGCGTCATTGAAGATGAAGGCATCCAGCGATTGCCGGGCGCACACTGCTATCAGTTTTTTGCCGGCACCGAACGGTTCGCCGCATTGTCGGATGCCGAACCGGGTACGTTCTATTTGACGGATTTTCTGGCCCAGCATTTCGACCAATTCGTAACGAAGCCGTTGAAATTCGAGGAGCATCCGGAGCTGCGCGATATGTACTTCGGCAATTACCGGCGCCTGGTGTATTTGTCGCAGAAAAAAGACGAAGCATTGCTCGAGGCGGCACGCGCAGCCGCGGCACAGCTCGAGCTCGAGTTCGAACACGTCCATGTCGGTTATGGCGAGCTGGAGAGCGGTCTAAAGAACATGGTGATGAGAAGGGCTGTTGGTTAAACGAATCCTAATTTACTGGCGTGACATTCCGGCACAGGTCATCGTGCAGCGGGGTAGGAAACGGGAGAAGGCGAAGCTGAGTACACGTTTTCAGGAAGCGATCGATCGCGCCGCCATGCGCGCCGGTAAGGGCAGCAGCGATGCCTACTTGTCCGAATGGCGCCGCATTTCATCATCCATCGAATCGGACGCCGCGCTGCATGAAATCGCGGAGCAGGAAGTAAACCGGCTGGAGTCAGAATTTTCAGACGAACTGCTGTTACAGATGATTCGTAACCACGGGTCGGCGGCCGAGTAATAGCGATGTATAGAATGCGATCGTGGTCTGTGCGCAATGCACGCTGGCTCAAAAAATTGTATTACGGCATTGAGTCCGCGTTGACGTTCGCCAGCCCGCTGCTCAAGCGCATCGGCTACGAACGGCTCGACAAACCCTTCCTGTTCGTTGAGAAGGCGACGAAGGGTTTCTTGTTTGACTCGCAGAGTTGCGGTCAGTGCATCGTCGGCTTTACGGGATTGTCCTGCCCGATGAACTGCCCGAAGACGATGCGCAATGGCCCCTGCGGTGGCGTGCGTCCGGATGGCAAGTGCGAGATCAAGCCGGACATGGATTGTGTCTGGGTACTGGCGTGGGAAGGGAATAAACGCCTCAATGAAGACGAGTATCCGATTCAAATTGTGCAACCGGCGATCGACAATCGCAGATTTGGCACGTCTGCCTGGCTGTACGAAGTACGCAAAAATGAAATTTGACGACGAACCGCTGATTCCTGGTGAAAACCTGTCGAAGCGGCCGGGCCACGATTCACACGGCCGGCTCGAGCGAGTATTGCGTGCCGGTGCATTTGCCGTCACAGCCGAAATCGCGCCGCCCGATTCTGCGGATCCTGAAGACGTTTATGAGCGTGCGGCACGGTTCGATGGGTGCGTCGACGCCATCAACGCGACAGACGGTTCGGGCGCAAATTGCCACATGTCGAGCGTTGGTATGTGTTCGCTGCTGACACGGCGTGGCTACGCAATGGTCATGCAGGTGTCGGCGCGCGACAGAAACCGAATCGCGATCCAGGGCGACGTGCTTGGCGCATCGGCGATGGGTGTATCGAATATCCTGTGTCTGACCGGTGACGGCATCGAAGTTGGCGACCATCCTGGGGCGAAAGCGGTTTTCGATCTCGACTGTATGTCGATGCTGCATATGCTGCGCGGCATGCGCGAAGACAAACAATTCTTAAGTGGCCGAAAACTGGTTAGTGGGCCACCCGTATTCCTCGGCGCGGCGGCCAATCCGTTCGGGCCACCGCTCGACTACCGGCCGCTGCGTCTCGCCAAGAAAATCGACGCGGGCGCGCAGTTTATTCAAACGCAGTATTGCTTCGATATAGAAATATTTCGGGACTATATGAATGCGGTGCGTGACTTGGGCTTGCATGAAAAAGTATTCATCCTCGCAGGCGTGGGTCCGCTCGCGTCTGCCAATTCCGCCGAGTGGATACGGACGCATGTTCCGGGTGTGCATATTCCGGATCACGTTATCGACCGACTCAAAGGTGCGGAGAATCAGAAGGAAGAGGGCGTCAGCATCTGTGTTGACATGATTTGTGAGATGAAAGAAATAGAGGGCGTTAGCGGCGTTCACATCATGGCGTACCGGCAGGAACACCGTGTTGCTGAAATCGTCGAGCGCTCAGACGTACTGGCAGGCCGCGAGCTGTGGCATCCGGGAATCGCGCGGGATGCAGATCCCGCCACCAGTTAGACAAACGGAGAATACGCAAAATGACAGAAACCGTGGTCAGTTCGGCCAGCAAAGAAGTCTGCATCGGCTTCGACCGTCCATTCGTGATTATCGGGGAGCGCATAAATCCAACAGGACGTAAAATCCTCGCCGAGGAAATGAAGAATGGTGACTTCAGCCGGGTCGAGGCGGATGCGCTTGCCCAGGTGGAGGCGGGCGCACATATGCTCGATGTCAATGCCGGCATTCCGCTTGCTGACGAGCCGGCGATACTGGCCGAAGCTATTCGAATCGTGCAGTCGGTGACGGATGTACCATTGTCCATCGATTCATCGATCGTCGCTGCGCTCGAGTCCGGCTTATCGGTTTACCAGGGTAAGGCGCTCGTCAATTCCGTGACGGGCGAGGAAGAGCGACTTGAAGTGGTATTGCCATTGGTTGCCAAGCACGGTGCTGCAGTGATAGCCATTTCGAATGACGAGACTGGCATTTCCGAAGATCCGGATGTGCGTTTCGAGGTCGCGAAAAAAATCGTCGAGCGTGCTGCAGATTTCGGAATTCCTCATCATGACGTCATCGTCGATCCGCTCGTGATGCCGATTGGCGCAATCAATACGGCCGGCAAACAGGTCATGCACATTGTTCGTCGTCTGCGCGAGGAACTAAAGGTCAACACGACCTGCGGCGCCTCCAACGTCAGTTTCGGGTTGCCGAATCGGAATGGCATCAACAGTGCGTTCCTGACGATGGCGATCGCTGCGGGAATGACCTCGGCGATTACGAGTCCGCTACACGCAGAGACCATGCAGGCAGTGCTGGGTGCCGATGTGATGATGGGCAACGATCCTGACTGCAAGAACTGGATAAGGAAGTATCGCGAACCGAATGCCGACGGCCAGTCTTGCGGCCGAAATGGCCGCAAGCGCCGGCGCCGGTCGGCCTAGCGCACACGGACTGCAACCTGGACTTGAATGAGCAACCAAGAGGCAAAAATCGTATTCACGCCATCGGGCAAGCGCGGCACTTTCGCGCATGGTACCGCCGTACTGGATGCGGCACGCAGCCTCGGCGTCGACGTGGACTCGGTCTGTGGTGGACGCGGTCTGTGCGGACGCTGCCAGGTTACGTGTGCTGAAGGCGAATTCGCGAAGCATGCGATAACGTCAAAGGCGGATCATCTGTCGCCGGTCGGTGAGGTCGAAACGCGATACGGTGCGCGACACAAGAACTTTAAAGCAGGTCGCAGGCTTTCGTGCCAGGCGAAGATTCTGGGCGACCTCGTCATCGATGTTCCTGCCGAGAGCCAGATGCACCGGCAGGTTGTTCGCAAGAGCGCAGAGCACCGCGACATTACGCTCGATACCGGCGTGCATCTGTACTACGTCGAAGTTCGCGAAGCCGACATGCTTGAGCCGACCGGCGACGCGCAGCGACTATTGCAGGCATTGTTGACGGAATGGGAACTGCCTGACTTGCAATGCGACTCGACGGTGCTGGCCGGACTACAGTCCGCACTGCGCAAGGGTGAGTGGAAAGTAACAGTGGCCGTCTACAAAGGATCACGCGTTATTGCCGTCTGGCCCGGATTCAAGCGCGATGCCTACGGATTGGCGATCGATATTGGATCGACGACCATTGCCGCCAACCTGATCAACCTGACCAACGGCGACGTGATTTCGACCGACGGGATCATGAATCCGCAGATTCGCTTCGGCGAAGACCTGATGAGCCGCGTGTCGTATGTGCTGATGCATCCGGAAGGGGCGGCCGAACTCACTGACACCGTGCGAGAGGGGGTCAACGAGTTGATCGCTACGCTGGCTCGCGACGGTGGCGTCGAACCCGACGAGATTGTCGAGGTGACAATCGCGGGCAACCCGATCATGCATCACTTGTTCCTTGGCCTGAGCCCTGTGGAACTCGGTATGGCTCCGTTTGCGTTGGTTACGGATGCGGCTCTGGACCTGACAGCAGCCGAACTCGGGCTCGAGATCAACGGCGGTGCGACAGTTTACGTGTTGCCGTGTATCGCCGGACACGTCGGTGCGGACGCGGCCGCGATGATTCTCGCCGAAGAGCCGCATCTGCTGGAAGAAACGTCTCTGATCGTCGATATCGGCACCAATGCCGAGATCGTGCTCGGTAATCGGGACCGTCTGCTGGCCTGTTCGAGTCCCACGGGACCGGCTTTCGAAGGTGCGCAGATCAGTTGCGGGCAACGAGCGGCGCCCGGTGCAATCGAAAGAGTGCGTATCGATCCGCAAACGCTCGAGGTCCGATTCAGCGTGATCGGTTCGGATCTCTGGTCGGACGATCCCGGTTTCGAAGAGTCGGTTGCTTCATTCGGTGTTACCGGTATTTGCGGTTCCGGCATCATTGAGGCCGTCGCCGAGATGTATCTGAGTGGTGCCGTAACCGAGGACGGTGTCATTGATGGCTCGTTGTCAGAACAAAGTGACCGGCTTGTGCCCGACGACCGAACCTGGTCATTCCTGTTGCACGATGGCAAGCAGAAAATTGTCGTTACCCAGAACGATGTGCGGCAAATACAATTAGCCAAGGGTGCATTGTATGCGGGGATCAAGCTGCTGCTGGATCGAGCAGGTCTCGAGTCAGTGGACCGGATTCGGCTGGCAGGCGCATTCGGTAGTCATATCGATCCCAAGTACGCCATGGTGCTCGGACTGATTCCTGATTGTCCGCTTGATAAAGTTGAATCCGCCGGCAACGCTGCCGGAACGGGCGCGCGCATCGCGCTGCTCAATGTTGCGGCACGACGGGAAATCGAGTCAGTCGTTCGCACGATCGAGAAAATCGAAACAGCGGTCGAAGCAAAATTCCAGGAGTACTTCGTTGACGCAATGGCCTTTCCAAACAAGACGGATGCGTTTCCGAATCTGTTTTCCGTTGTCGATAAGCCCAAATCAAAAACTGTCAGCAACGATTCTGATCGTCGCCGGCGCCGGCGCCGGCGACGCAAACAGGCGTCGTAGCCATGAAAACGCAGGCTAAAGTCGTCGTTATCGGCGGCGGCGTGGTTGGCGTCAGCGCGCTGTATCATCTCGCAAAAAAAGGCTGGGGCGATGACGTCGTCTTACTTGAGAAGTCTGAGCTGACATCAGGATCAACCTGGCACGCGGCAGGGCTGCTGCCGCTATTCAACATGAGCTACAGCGTCGGCCAGGTACACAAGTACTCGGTCAACTTGTACAAGACTCTGGAAGAGGAAACCGGCCAGTCGGTCGGCTTTGCACAAGTGGGTAACCTGCGGTTGGCAATGAACGATGATCGCATGGATGAGTATTATCAGTATGCGGCGACCGCCAAGACCATCGGCGTCGATGTACAGTTCGTGACACCCGATGAAATTATGAAGCTCTGGCCGATGTGCAACATCGAGGGTCTCGTTGGGGGTATTTACCATTCGGACGATGGCTATATTCAGCCTGCTGACCTGACCCAGGCGCTGGCCATAGGCGCACGCGCGCGCGGTGCAAAGATCCATCGTCAGACGCGGGTTTTGAATATTGAGCAGGCGACATCCGGTGGCTGGCTCGTGCAAACCGACAAGGGCGATATCACTTGTGACCACGTCATTTCAGCGACCGGCAACTATGCACGCAAGACGGGTGAGATGATTGGCCTCGACATTCCCGTTATCCCGGTCGAACACCAGTACCTCGTAACGGAGCCGCATCCGCAACTTCAACAGCGTCGGCGTGATGGCTTGCCCGAAATGGCCGTACTGCGGGAGTCCGACGGTTCCTGGTATCTGCGCGAAGAAAACGGCGGTTTTATTCTCGGTCCCTACGAAGAGGGTGCTCCGTGTTGTTATGTCGATGGTCCTGATCCACGCGCCGAATACGAACTATTTCAGGAAGACATCGATCG
>SMVA01041422.1_pt1 | contig 20545 bp, 18 predicted proteins | sample 2456451 | NCBI WGS metagenome assembly SMVA01 (sample SAMN11095933, study PRJNA526329) | marine sediment metagenome | biome: Marine sediment; feature: Surficial sediment; material: Deep marine sediment; isolation source: Hadal surficial sediment | place: Pacific Ocean | collected 2014-05 | depth... | reverse complement strand
ATTTGGATCTAAAATCTTTCTAAGTGTCCCTGTGCAGTCACACTGTTACGCGCAACATATAGTGTAACTTGAAGATTGTCAAACAATATCTAGTAAAGTCATTATATTTCTATAGTTCCAGAAAGCACCCTTATTGCACAAGTTTTTTTACAAAAAACTATTAAAATACTATTAAAGGACATCCATATAATATTTATTTGGGTGTCCTTTAAATCTCTTTAATTCATCCTAATTAATCTCCTTATTAGGAAATCTAGCAGAATTATGCAGCCGGGAAAGTTCAACTCGAGGGTTAGCTGGGTCGCAGACGGGTATTACAGAAATCCTGGGCGCTATCGGTTACCAGGAAGAAACAACTGCAAGGGAAAGATAATCAGTTTTGGTTAGGTGCCGTAGAGCAGGTAGGCTGCTTTTATACCCCTTACCCACTTGCGCTTGTATTTTACAACTTTGGATTTGGCCCGCGTCTCTTGAAACAGCTGAAGTGACTCCGCTGAGCCTGCAGCAAGATAGAAATGTTTTTCAAACTCTGTTATTCCCTTTAACCATCCTGAGAACTCAATCGCCAGATCCGTCAATACTTTTTTACTGCGATTAGCCACATCAGAAGGCGCGGCTTGTCTGTTTCGGGTTATTTGACTCGCACTCCATTGCAGTAGATCGAAATAGTCCTGCTGAGATAAAGGGATGCAGGGCGAACTTGACGATTGGGTGTTGCGGTTCATTGGCATCAATCGCGAAGGCAAGATCGGCAATTCCTGCTCCTTCTGAAAATAGCGATGATAGTGTTTCAGTAAGGTCTTTTGCGGCCTGTTCTTGTTTTTAACACGCCGAGCATGGTTTACCAAACGCTCCTGGATAGACGTAAAATCACTTTCCATAGGTGAAGAGCTAATCCCGGCTCTAACCGGATTGAGATCTACGTAAGCCATACAAGTTACCAGGGCCTTTTCATCTAAAAGCGCCTGGCTCTTAAACCGGCCTTCCCAGAACCGTCCAGTACAGTCATCTTCCTTGTTAGCTCGCCTGGCAATATTTTCGTTCAGGCAACGCATGAACCAGCTGATATCGGTAAGCCGGCTACGCCATTCTTCTACCAGCTTTCGACGATAATCTCGCACTGCCTTGGAGGACCGGTTCTGATTTAACGTCTCAAGTATAAGAGCATTTCGACTGAACAAACCCGTCCATCTATCAATCACTTCTTGTTGAGTCCAGGATTTTGCTTTGCTCTCATTTACGTATAAAACCAAATGATAATGGTTGCTCATCACCGCATAAGCACAAATATCAATGGCAAATACTGAAGCTAGCTGTCTTACTCTTTCCACCAGCCAGACTTTTCGGTGGTCAAAATTCTCACCAGTAAACGGATCATCTCCACATAAATAGGCACGCCGGACACATCGCGAAATGCAATGGTAATAAGGCGTATCCTTCAGGGATACTTGTTGGTTTCTAGCGCGGGTCATAACCTGGTGTGTGATTCCTTCTTATTCATTATTAAAGTCGCTATTGATCTGATGGCATAATTAACTATTATTCAGGTCATCTTATTTCGCGCGAACTTTTAATTCTAGAGTGTTTCAAACAGGATTCAAAGTCAGGTTATTATGTGACACTGACACAGGGGCTAAATTACATGCGCATTGGTATCGATCTTGGCGGAACGAAAATCGAGGGAATCGTCTTAGCTGACGACGGTGAGGTTCTGCACCGTATTCGGGCGGCCACGCCTTCAGACGACTATCAACTGGCTATTGATCAGGTTAGTCGAATAGTTTCCCAACTTGAAGTGTTAACTGGTAAAGAACTGAACGTCGGTATTGGTACACCTGGGGTTATTTCTCAACGCACCGGATTAATGAAGAATTGCAACTCCACCTGTTTAAATAATCAACCGTTAAAACAACACCTGGAAGACGCCCTGGGACGGCAAGTGCTTATGGAAAATGATGCAAACTGTTTTGCTCTGTCTGAGGCGCTATTCGGAGCCGGCAAAGAAGCCAGTAGTGTATTCGGAGTGATATTGGGAACTGGTACTGGCGGAGGCCTAGTTATTAACAAACAGATTCTAAACGGACCGAACAGCATATCTGGCGAATGGGGACACAATCAGGTACCGCACTACAACGACAGCCTCTTCCCTACTCAACGTGCTTGTTATTGTGGTCGAATAAACTGCATTGAATCTTATTTATCTGGTAAAGGATTGCAACAGACATTTTCAGAACTAGGTGGTGATATTGTTACGGCGGAAGAAATTTCGCAAAGTGCTTCAAAAGGAAATCCTGTTGCTGAAGAGGCAATAATTGTGTACTGCGAACAACTTGCGGCTTGCCTATCTACCGTAATTAATATTGTTGATCCTGAATTGATAGTGTTTGGCGGGGGGCTATCTAACATCGCCTCTATATATGAGATGGTTCCGGAAAAAATAGTAAACTATATTTTCAGTGACAGCGTAGAAACCCACTTTGTCAGACCGGCCTTCGGAGACGCCAGTGGCGCCAGAGGTGCAGCCTGTCTTTGGCAACCAAGTTAACAATAGTAGGGTTTTTTACTCTGTTCCCTTAGTCAAAAGGATGCCGTAACACAATGGTTTCTTCTCTGTCCGGTCCGGTGGAAATAATGTCAACTGGCGCTTCGATCATCTTTTCTATAAAAGCAATGTAAGAACGTGCGTTGACCGGCAATTGATCAATACGTTTCATACCTACAGTAGATTCAGTCCACCCAGGCAATTCTTCATAGATCGGCTGTGGGGAGTCATGACCGTCTACATTCATCAACCAGGATGACAGGTCTCCGCCTTCGCCGCTGTAACCCGTACATACCTTGACGATTTCCAAGCCATCAAGGACGTCCAGCTTAGTTAAACAGATCCCCGAGATACTGTTTACTCGAATAGCTTGTTTGACCGCCGCCCCGTCAAACCAACCGCAGCGCCGATCTCGACCTGTGGTTGCACCTTTTTCGTGACCGACCGAAGCCAGGTGAGCACCTACATCATCAATCAACTCTGTCGGAAAAGGACCAGCACCTACCCTGGTAGTATAAGCCTTCGTAATACCCAATATATAATCCAGATAAAGTGGTCCAAAACCACTACCAGTTGCCACTCCTCCTGCTGTGGTATTGGAAGAAGTAACAAAGGGATAAGTACCATGGTCAATGTCTAATAAAGAACCCTGGGCTCCTTCGAACAATATATTATTGCCGTTTTTACGATGGCCATGAAGAATATCAATCGTGTCAGCCACCATAGGCGCTATGTGCTCAACCAATTCCAAACTGGTGTCCAGTGTTTTCTGAAAGTCCACCTGCTCACTGTTATAGTAATTCTGCAATACGAAATTATGGTAATGCATTAAATCTTTCAGTTTTTCTGAGAACTGTTTCTGATTCAATGCTTCTGCAAGCCGAATACCACGCCTTGCTGCCTTATCTTCATAGGCAGGTCCTATACCTCTTCCGGTTGTTCCCAGCCGAGTATCCCTTGCCTGATCAAGAGCGATGTGTGTCGGCAAAATCAATGGGCAAGCACCGCTGATCTTTAGGCGATTCTGAACTGGCACCTCCTTTTGCTCAAGGTCCGTAATTTCTTCCCACAATGCTTCAAGACTCAACACAACCCCGTTGCCAATCACACATTGGACTCCATCGCGCAGTATGCCTGAGGGCAGCAGATGAAGAACCGTTTTCTCACCATCGATGACAAGGGTATGCCCGGCATTATGACCGCCTTGAAAACGGGCCACGACAGCTACCTGATGGTCAGTAAGCAAATCAACTATCTTGCCCTTGCCTTCATCACCCCATTGGGAACCCAAAACAACAACACTCTTACCCATACTCTCTCATCCAACGCTGCGCCAGTGATTAATGCACTCTTGAGGAATTCAACAATAAGTTATTCGAATTTATCTATTAAATAGTTTCTACAATCCAGGAACCATTTTCAAAATTGATCTTGCGGTTACAATTTAGCTCTGCCAGATCGCCAGGCGATAAGGTTTCTGAAACAAGGTTGGTAATGACTATTTCACCCTGCTGACGCAAGTCTTCAATAAACGTTGCTAACTGATCATCTCCCTTTATCGGCGCCAGAATACCAGGCTCTCTGCTAAACGATTTATGAGTCAGTTTGGCCAGTGTTTTTAAATCACAATCAAACCCTGAAGCAGGTCGTGCTCTACCGAAGACTTCACCTATATGATCGTAACGTCCACCTTTAGCCACTGATCTGCCGTTCTCTGATGTATAGGCCGCAAACACAATTCCGGTATGGTATTCGTAACCTCGAAGTTCGCATAGATCGAAACACAGAACAGCGTCCGGAATCTTTTCACTTACACCGTTGGCTATAGCTTCCAGTTCGCCGATTTCATGACGTACTGCCTCGGGAGCGTGCTTGAATGCCTCCAAAGCTTCCGGCAAGGTATCAGAATCGCCACTTAACCGGGACAACTGATAGAGCATGGTTCGCAATTTTTCATCAGAGACAGATCGTTGTAATAAGGAATCAATTTCTTCATAAGCCTTCCGTTGCAGGGCTTCAAACAACGCATTTTCCGTTTCATCACTTAGCTTAGCCTCATCAACCAGGCTTCTGAAAATTCCAACGTGGCCTAAAACAAGATGAATGTCGTTAATCTCAGCGGCCTGCAACGTTCGATGCATCAGGCAAATAAGTTCTACATCTGCCTCAACTCCCGAGTGACCAAAAAGTTCAGCGCCGATTCGAATCGGGACCCGGGAAACAAGTAAGCCTCGCGGTTTAGTGTGAAGGACACTATCCGCATAACAAAGACGAACAGGTCCGGATCGATTTAGGCAATGGGCATCAATTCTGGCAACTTGTGGTGTCATATCAGCCCGGATTCCCATCATTCGGCCACTGAGCTGATCGGTAACCTTAAAGGTATGCAAATCCAGATCGCGAGAGGACCCGACCAGTAATGAGTCCAGGTACTCAATTAGCGGGGTGATAACCAGTTGATAACCCCAGCTGGTGTACAAGTCCAATATCTGCCGACGCAAAGACTCCAAAGTAAAGGCTTCATCTGGCAGAATTTCTTCCACACCTTCGGGTAACAACCATCTATCAGCAGAAGTCATTTCGATTTCCAGTTTATTGCACAGACCAGGGCCTACTAATTAATAATATAGAGCAGTACCGTACCGATAAGCATGCTGCCTAAGCCCACTAGGCGTATGGTGTAGTCATCGACCTGCTCAATAGCTTCAAGCATTGTTCGCCAACGGCCAGGTGCAATAAAGGGGAGAATGCCTTCAATCACCAACATTAAACAGAAAGCGACTGCCAGGGTATGTAGCATAAGTCGTCAGGCTCCTGTACTGACAAGCGCAAACATCTTGTCAAACAACGGCTAGATCTGAAATAGCATAACTATTCTTTGTTACCGTGCAAAAACGAAAACTCAAGCAACGTTGGTGTGTCGCTTGAGTTTGTTATCTATTGATTACTCTATGATGAATTTCTTTTCTAAAGTCTAACTAACAAATTAGTTTTGGTCCCGATAGCCTTTTAAAAACCTGAAATAATCGCTATTCGGATCCAACAACATAATATCAGACTTATTGCCGAAAGCTATCTGATAAGAATTCAAGCTTCGAGTAAAGGCATAAAATTCAGGGTCTTTAGTATAGGCTTCGGCGTAAGTAGCTGTTGCTTCAGCATCACCCTGACCACGAATAATTTCAGCATCACGACTGGCCTCCGCAATAAAAATCGCCGCTTGTCTATCCGCATCTGCACGTATTCCGATCGCGAGTTCTTCGCCGTTGGAACGCAATTGTTGTGCTTCCTGGTTTCGTTCTGTGATCATTCTCTCATACACAGAACTTCGCACTTCGTCAGGCAGGTCGATCCTCTTAACGCGAACATCGATAACCTCGATACCAATATCTGCTGCAATCGTACGGTTAAGTTCGGCTCTTAAGGCCAGCATCAGCTCATCTCTTTCACCGGCCACTACTTCTATTAATGTTCTAGCACCAAATTCGTCGCGCAGACCACCATTTATACGCTCAGCTAGTAAATTACCTGCCCTTGCGATATCACCCTGGTTTGCAATATAGAACTGTTCAACATCGACTATGCGCCATTTAGCATAGGAATCAACCAATAAGGCTTTTTGTTCCAGGGTAAAAAACTGTGCAGGTTCTGCATCTTCAGTCAATATCCTCCCGTCAAATATTTTTACTGTATTTACCCAGGGAATCTTGAAATGCAATCCCGGTGCAATATCAGGGTCAATTAATTCGCCAAACCTTAATAGCACAGCCCGCTCAGTTTGCTTGATCACATAAAGAGAATTCATACCTACCAGGAGAAATAGAAACAGGATGCCTACAGAAATGTAACTTTTCATATTATCTCCCTCTGGTGGTTGGGTTTAAACGAGAACGATCTACGGTATTGGCGTTGAGTGGTGCCTGTAGTAGGTAAGGAGCTAGCTGATTAGCCAAGTCTCTAAGTTCCTGGGTAGTACTGATGGTACTACGACTAGAACTCTGTTCCAGAATCTTGTCCAACGGCAGGTACAACATATTGCTACCACCCTCAACATCGATCATTATCTTACTGGCGTTGGTCATTACATTTTCTATGGAATCAATATAAAGACGCTGCCTGGTTACTTCGGGTGCTTTCTGATACTCCGTCAATAATTGATTGAAACGCGATGCATCACCTACGGCCTTGGCAATAACCTCTTGTTTATAGGCATTTGCTTGCTCAACATACTGTTGTGCATTACCACGCGCTTCAGGGATTATCTGATTAGCGTATTGTCGTGCCTGATTTTGTGCCCGCTGCTCGTCTTCTCTTGCTTCTATCACGTCATCAAATGCAGGTCTTACGGCATCCGGTGGTCGCGCATCTTCCAAAATAACCTGGCTGACCAGAATCCCTGTGGTATACGCATCCATGTAATCTTGTAATCTTTCGTGAACCTCACTCGTCAAACGTGCGCGACCGGTAGTAAGAATCTGGTTCATCTCAATACCACCTACTGCATGACGGACCGCCGATTGAGTAGCATTATCCAGACTTCGTACCGGGTTCTCCACCGCAATAACATAATTCACCGGATTCTGGATTCGATACTGGATGCTAACTTCGATATTTAGAATGTTTTCATCGGTGGTCAACATGTCATTTCTACTGGTAAGGGTAATTAACTGCTGAGTATTAACCTTGGTAACTTGATCAATAATTGGGGGGTTCCAGCGTAATCCTGGCAGAACTATAGCGTCCAAGACTTTTCCGAAACGCATTACGACTCCTCGTTCAGCCTCATCTACCGAATAAAAACCCATGAACGCCCAGACGACTACAACCGCCAGTATTAGACCACCAGCGAGCCCACCGGAAAACCGGGCACCACCAGTGCCTTTACCACCGGAGTTACCGGTAGAATTACCCGACCCGCCGCCAAACAGCGAATTAACTTTCTTAGTCAGGTTTTTGAGGATCTCCTCAATATCCGGGGGCCCACTGCTATTTCCACGGCGACCACCTCCACCCCAGGGGTCGTTGTTGTCACCGTTTTTACCAGGTTCATTCCAAGCCATAAGATACTCCAAAGCTTTTTCGACACAGAAGCGTGATTTTAGCTAATTTTTAGGGTTTAACACAGCCTTTCCTGACAATTGAAAAACTGAAACCGCTCCTTAAACCAAATAATTGATCAACATTACCTTATTCGATCAGCTGTGTTGCTCTACCGTTACCTTTAATCTTTGTAGAATCCGAGTCCACTGGAAGCCTATTTACACAATAATTGGCATCCAATTGCAATCCTTCTTCGCTAATAATTCTCAACAAGCTTTCTCGTGCCAGCTTCACCTGAAGATGGAAAAAGCCTTCGCCATCTACTGATTCATCTTGAACTGCCCCTTTGTCGTATAATCTACTTCTTAGACGCGCATGTTCTGGCATTAGTACCAATTTCTGTTGTATTAATTCACCAGCAAGGATTTCAGTAACTGCCGATAGTAACAAATCCATTCCGGCGCCAGTTTTAGCTGATACCCACACTCGAACCGGCTTGCCATCGGCATCTCGATCGATGCGCGGTTCTCTACCGTGAATTAGATCGATTTTGTTAAAAACTTGCAGAACGGGTGTTTTGTCCGCACCGATTTCCGCTAATACAGCATCAACTTCGACCATCATCGTATTATGTAGCTCATTGGCAGCATCAACTACGTGTAACAATAAATTTGCTTCCGAGATTTCTTCAAGGGTCGCTTTGAATGCCTCTACCAGTTGGTGTGGCAAGTGGGCGATAAAACCTACTGTATCAGCGATGACGGCGTTGCCAAAAGAAGGCAAATTAATAGACCGTAATGTTGAATCCAATGTAGCGAATAACTGGTCCGCTGTATAGACATTCGCATTTGTCAGGGTGTTGAATAATGAAGACTTGCCAGCATTAGTGTAGCCAACCATTGATACTGTTGGTACTTCATCCCTTCTTCTGGACCGCCTGCCCTGGTTACGCTGAGAACGTACTTTTGACAACCCTTTATTGATTGACTTGATTCGCCGGCTGATCATACGTTGGTCAAGTTCCAACTGGGTTTCACCAGCTCCCCTTAATCCAATACCCCCTTTTTGTCTGTCGAGATGGGTCCATCCGCGCTTCAATCGAGTACTAAGGTGTTGAAGTTGCGCAAGTTCGACCTGTAGCTTACCTTCGTGACTCCTTGCCCTTTGAGCAAAAATATCAAGAATCAAACCGGTCCTATCAAGCACTCGGCATTCGAGATATTTTTCTAGATTTCGTTCCTGGCTCGGGGACAGGGTGTGATTGAAGATGACTAATTGAGCGTCGTGACAGGCTACGGCCTGTGCGATTTCTTGCAGCTTGCCTGTCCCTACAAAGTAGTTGGGAGAAGGTTTTTTGCGAGTTCCGGTAATATAATCTGCGGGGTCACCTCCAGCAGAAATTACCAGTTCTTCAAATTCCTGTGGATCTTCCTGTGCGAAATCGGATGCCATCGCAATATGGACAAGAATCGCTAATTCGCCAGTTTCAGGCCTTTCAAAAAACAATAAATAACCTCGTGTTACGCTGTGTTGCCCGGGGCTTCTTCGACATCTACATTAATGTCACTATCGCCAACTTGCTCACCCTGGTTCTGGGTTGGAATTCTGACAGTACGCGCTGGTACTACCGTTGATATGGCGTGCTTATATACCATCTGGTTAACCGCGTTTTTAAGCACGATAACAAACTGATCAAATGACTCTATCTGGCCCTGAAGTTTAATTCCACTCACTAAGTAAATGGAGACAGGAATTCGCTCTTTCCGAAGCACATTCAAGAAAGGGTCTTGTAAGGTATGCCCTTTTGACATGGAAATTCTCCTTAAGTTTTATATACCGGGACTCAGCCGGGCCCGTCGTTGGCTATAATCTATATCGAGGTAGATTCAACTATTTTCAAGACATTATCCAAGAATTTTTCTTGCTGGCCGCCCACACTGTAAAGCTCGGGCCAACTTCGCAACCAGGTAAACTGACGTTTAGCTAGCTGTCTGGTGGCAATAATACCTTTTTCTACCATAGCATCATAGTCAATTTCACCTGATAAATACTGCCATACCTGGCGATAACCGACCGATTTAACCGAAGGTAATTTTGCCGAAAGGTCACCTCTTTTATAGAGTGCTTCAACTTCTGCCACTAATCCATCCTTAAGCATTTGTCTAAAACGATTGGCAATCTGCAAATGTAATAAGTCTCTTTGCTCTGGTTGGATTGCTAGAAAATGCAAGTTAAACGGTAATGAGGGGGCTGCGGCTGTCGTTTTCTGCTCATTCTGGTGTAATTCTGTCATCGTGTGACCAGACACTTTAAATACTTCCAACGCCCGTTGCAGTCGCTGGGGATCATTTGGATGAATACGCTTAGCTGATTCTGGGTCTACTTCAGACAGTTGTTTATGTACCGCTTGCCAACCTTGGTCCTTGGCTAGGTTTTCAATTTCTTTCCGTACCGACTCGTCTGCTTGCGGCATATTAGCCAAGCCGTCCCTAAGGACCTTGAAATAGAGCATAGTACCTCCTACCAAAAGAGGAATCCGCTGGTGGCAGAAAATGTCTTCAATATGCTCAATTGCATCGCGGCGAAAGTCCGCCGCTGAATAGGGGTCTGCAGGATCATTGATGTCTATAAGACGGTGGGGCGCCAGTTCCAATGTCTTTCTGTCAGGTTTGCCACTACCAATATCCATGCCACGATAGATTTGCGCCGAATCAACGCTGATAATTTCAAATGGTAAGCGTTGGACAAGTTGTATAGCCAGTGCTGTTTTGCCAGAAGCGGTGGGACCCATGAGGCAAAAGACATTTTGTTTTTGTGCGGTTAGGTCCGGCATACACTGGTATTCCTGGCCAATTTATTGTCCGCGCAAAAACAGTTTGTCCAGTTCATCAAGACTTTGAAACACCCAGGTAGGTCTACCGTGGTTGCACTGTCCACTGCGCTCCGTGGCTTCCATATCCCGCAACAACGCATTCATTTCAGGAATAGTGAGTTGCCGATTAGCGCGAACAGAATTGTGACAGGCCATTGTTGCCAGCAACTCATCCTGATGGGCTTCGATCCGATCACTGCTGCCATACTCCATCACATCAGACAACACATCCCTTACCAGTTGTTCGACATTGGCATCGCGCAAAATCGATGGTACCTGACGTACAACTACTGACTCCTGGGATACGCGATCAAGCCCGACGCCAATTTTTTCTAGTACTTGCTTTTGTTCTTCCGCGCAGGCGGCTTCTGCCTGGCTTACTGCAATTGACAAGGGTACCAGCAATGGCTGGACTGTCAGTTCTTCATTTGCGCAGGCAGTCTTCATTCTTTCATAGGTTATGCGCTCATGGGCAGCGTGCATATCAACAATGATCAAACCTTCCTTATTCTGGGCCAGTATGTAAATACCATGAAGCTGAGCAATAGCGTAGCCAAGTGGTGGAACTTCATCATCTTCACTTAGTTTCTTATAGGCCTGGAGTTGTTCTTGCACCTGGTATTGACCGAGGCCGGAACCGCGCTTCCAATTGGCTCCAAAACTGCCAGCTTGACCGGCTTCTGGTCTCGAGTATAGCCCCAAGTTAGCTTGATTCGCTGCAGAAAAGCTGGAAGCTGGATCAACTGTTTGTGTGGTTGTACCAGTCGAGTCTACGCTCATTCCCGCCATCTGATCCTCTGGCGTAACATCAGCCAAAGCTCGGTGCAACGATCCGAATAAGAAATCATGAACCCCTCGACTGTCTCTAAATCTCACTTCATGTTTGGTCGGATGGACGTTAACGTCTACCAGAGCCGGATCAAGTTCTAAATACAACACAAAGGCCGGATGTCTTCCATGGAACAACACATCACGGTAAGCCTGCCTTAAGGCGTGGGATACCAGCTTATCTCGAATCACTCTTCCGTTGACATAAAAATATTGCAGATCTGCCTGACTTCTGGAGAAAGTAGGAAGGCTCACCCACCCCCATAATCGTAGACCTGGCCCCTCTAGATCTATAACTACCGAGTTCTCGACGAAGGCGGGGCCACACACCATGGCAACTCGCCTTTGTTTTTCCTGGTCAGTGCTTGCCTTGTGTAGATTATGGATAGCGCGTTGGTTATGTTTCAAGCTAAAGAAGACATCAAAGCGACTCAAGGCTAATCGCTTTGTTATTTCCTCAATACGGGAAAATTCAGTTTTCTCTGTTCTGAGGAATTTTTTCCGCGCCGGTGTATTGAAAAAAAGGTCTCGCACTTCGACGGTAGTTCCCTGAGGATGGGCCGCCGGCGACAGATGCGTTTCCATATCCTGACCTTGAACTTCTACTTTCCATGCCGAATCGTCATCACTTTCTAAAGACCTTGAAGTCATACTCAAACGGGAGACCGAGCAGACACTGGCAAGGGCTTCTCCCCTGAATCCCAGACTGGTTATTTGTTCCAAGTCATCCAGGTCAAATATCTTGCTGGTGGCATGTCGGCTTAAAGATAATTTCAGATCCGTCTTATCCATCCCTGAACCATTGTCGCGCACCCGCATCAGCTTGCTACCACCACTTTCGATATCGATATGAATACGAGTTGCCCCAGCGTCAAGGCTATTTTCCAATAGCTCCTTGACGACAGAAGCCGGGCGCTCAACAACCTCACCTGCTGCAATCTGGTTGGCCAGCCTTTGACTAAGAATTGCGATTTTGCCCATGTGGATTTTTCAATGAATCAGGAATTAACAACGATTTCTATTGTAGCATTCTCAATAGAAAACTCAGTTATTAGTTAAATGGGATGGGTTAGGAGGTGGGAATCTTTAGTACCTGACCAACCAATATCTTGTCACCGTTCAGATTGTTGGCTCGTCTGAGGCTAGATAGGCTGATGCGATACCGTTGAGCAATTCCTGATAGAGTTTCACCAGGCGAAATTTTGTGCTCTGAAATATTCGAAAATCCGAATTCACCAGGGATCGTTAAAGTCTGGCCAATTTGGATGACATCACCCGTTAGTCCGTTGGCTGATTTTAGCTGGTTAAGACTGAGGTTAAAACGCTGGGCAATCTCTGAGAGGTTGTCTCCTCTTTTTACCCTATAGGTTTCTGGTGCAATACCGTTTTCTTTTTGCCATGCAACCATAGTGCCCTCTGGAGGACTTTCATAGAAATAGTCCTTTATCCCCTGGACTATGGCGTCTGCCAGCTTTTGTTGATAGGCGGGATCGACCAGTTTCTGGGCCTCCGTTGGGTTTGACAGGTACCCTGTCTCAATAAGAATGGACGGAATGTCGGGTGAGCGCAGTTCCCAAAGATTACCGCCTTGAACCTTGTCCTTGCGAAGCGGCGCTACGCCATCCAGCGAAGAAAGTATCTGCGAGCCAAGATCCACACTTTGTTCCATACTCCAAGCCATGGATAGATCCAATAAAGTCAGTGCAAGATCATCGTCTACGTCTGAGATTCTGGTATCCCCGGCAATACCGCCTAACAGGTCGGCCAAATTCTCCTTCTGTTCAACTCGACGGATATTTTCCTTATCTGCTGTTTCTCCGGATAGAGCATATACGGTCACACCCTGTACATCGCTACTACGGTATGAATCTGCATGAATTGCAATATAAATATCGACGCGCTTATCACGGGCAATTACCGGTCGGGATTTTAAATCGACCGAATAATCTCCGTCACGAATCATAACCGGAGTATAACCCGTGGTTCGCCGTAATCGATCCTCGATCGCCCTGGCGATAGATAATGTAATATCTTTTTCCCAGAATTGCCGGTTGTAACTCGGTGCGCCAGGGTCTTCTCCACCATGTCCCGCCACCACGGCTACCAGAATGTCGCGCCGATCCAATTGCTGCTGTGAACGTATTGTACGGGTGGTATTGATATTGGCACTGGAAGAATTGAAGAGATCAAGCACCAGACGGTCACGGAACTCACCATTGGCTCCCAGGGTAAAACTAGTATGGTTAACCAGAGTAGCCAGATCGACTACTACTCGAAGGTCATTACCTTTGCGCACCGCGCTTCGTATGGATTTGATCGGGCTATTCGAATAATCTAACCCGGCGAAGTCGGTTAATAACACCGCGTCGGCAATATCAATTACAACCCTATCGGGATTATTGAGATTAAAAACCTGGTAGCTAATGCTGCCACTCAAGTCAAAAACCAACCTGGTATGATCGGGCGCTTGCCATAGACGTACGGCTTCTATATCAGCCCCATAGACCGGCACCTGGCTAGACAATCCCAAGACCAAGACCAATAACATCAGGGGCCTGTGTGGGTAATTAGAAGAAATGAGGTTAAAACTGACCTGCATGCTACAAAACTCGTTGATTTTGACAAACTTACCGTCGTCTATAGGTTTCGGCAATAAACCGCTAATCTTTCGGCAATTAGCTGTCCCTTGGGTGTCCTCGCCCACCAATGAAGCCCCCTGCCCTGGTGTTTTATCCTAAGCTCAATCTCCAGATCGGGTTCTGGGATTGCTGATTTTCCGTTTTCAGGCCACTCTAACAGGCACAGGTTCGAATTGTTAAAATAGTCCGAAACACCCAAAAATTCTACCTCTTCGGGGTCTACCAAGCGGTACAAATCAAAATGGTAAATGTTGTACTCTTCGAATTCATAGGGCTCCACCAGAGTATAAGTGGGACTCTTAACCGCTCCGGAATAACCGTAACCACGCATTAGGCCACGGGTCAGTGTAGTCTTGCCGGCACCCAATTCGCCCTTCAGGTAAATCCGGCCTCCGAGGGTTTTTATTGGCACTGCATCGAAATCAGCCTCATCCAAGGATAGGTTGCTAGTTGCCCTGGCCAACAATTGACCGAAGAGTTCGGTTGCAGATTCGTCTTTAAGAAAAATTGTATTCGACAGCATTTGGGTAAACCTGGTAATAGCAATAGTCTCGCCGATACACGGGTGGCTTTATTACAGCTAAGCTTCCGGATTCAACAATTGACGAATGTAGGGATATAAATCTGTAGCTGCCATGCCTCTTTGACCACCCTTAACAGAGGCCAGGTCAGCACTTTCTCCGTGAACGCAGCTTGCTACGCGCAAACTGTCGGCCAATGAGAAGCCCTGTGCGACCAGTCCACCGATCACACCACTTAATACATCCCCCATACCACCGCTAGCCATTCCCGGATTTCCGACACTGCAAAGTTCAATCAAAGTTTCGTCTAGTACCGGATAGCAAATCAAACTACCGGCTCCTTTTAACAGACACACACCTCCCCACTCCTGTTGTAGACGTGCGACTGCGGCGAAGCGATCTGCCTGTATTTCTACTGAGGAGCACTCTAGTAACCTGGCCGCCTCTCCAGGATGAGGTGTAAGTATCCAGTTGTCCCTTCTTGTGTTTTTATTTTGGTTAGCTCTTTCGGCCAGCAAGTTAAGAGCATCAGCATCCAATACCAATGGAATATCCAATGCTAATTGCAATTGCATTGCCGACTGGAATAATTGCCTGGACCAAGTCGATTTACCCAAACCAGGACCAACCACTACCACCGTGGCAGACCGCATCAGATCATCTACTTGGTTTTCTGACTCTGAGCCATTTTCAGTTCCCAGTACCATAACCTCAGGTCGTCTGGACAGCATCGGGGAGTGATTAATGCTGCGAGTAATAAGGCTTACCAACCCACTACCCGCGCGTACTGCGGCTTCCGCCGCCATTAACGCCGCGCCTCCATAGCCATAATCACCTCCGATGATTACGGTATGACCGAAATCACCCTTGTGAGCCGAGGCATGTCGCGGTAAAAGCAACCTTGACATTTGATTCATATCGATACGGTGGCAGTCCGCAACTGGAGAATGAGGGCTATTAAAAACTTCCTCTGGAACATCCAGGTTGTGATACACAATCTCACCACTGGCATCCACGCCTTCCGAGGTAAGAAGCCCCCGCTTTAAGCCTATAAAGGTTGTGGTTACTTGTGCTTTCACCGCGCAGCCCAAGCTATTACCAGTATCTGTACTGATGCCTGAGGGCACATCAATGGCCAATACAGGAAATTCCAATTCATTGATGGTGGCAATGGCGTCGGTAAAGGCATCACTGACGGGGCGGTCCAGGCCGGTGCCTAACAAGGCATCGACAATGACGGTGTGTCCCTTGGGATAGGTACCGTTTCCTAAAATACACTCTCGATCGAAACTACTACATGGCACATTACGTTGATCGGCAAATTGTTGAGCTGCAAGCGCGTCGCCTTGTAATTTGCTGTGATCTCCCAGTCGAACAATTTCTGGATTTAAGCCATAATCCTTAGCAAGACCAGCCACAACATACCCATCCCCACCGTTATTACCTTTACCTACAAATACAATGACGTGTTTCACCTGAGGCCACTTATCCAGTAAAGTAGAAAACGCGACTGACGCCGCCCTTTGCATAAGTTCAAAACCCTCGATTCCACATTCCTCTATGGCAATCCGGTCTAACTCCCTTACTTGGGCTGCTCGATACAGTGGTTTTGGTAAACGACTACGTATTGAGTTCATCTGCAGTTACTTTTTATCGAATTTTTGGATCAAACGCCGAACGACAAACAACGAAGTTTCAAGATCTTCCTGCCCAATGTCATCTGTAGTAGCTAAAACCCAGGGGTCTTGAACTTCTCGTAGCAAGTTATAGGTTGACTTCCCCTCTTCAGTCAGATTAACCAGCACCGACTTTTTATGTTTGGGATTGGCAGAGTATTTTACCAAGCCATCTTTAACCATGACATCGGTCATTCGTTGCACAGCCTGGCGAGATTGGCCCAAGACCCTAGCTATGCCTGGCACCGTGAGTCCAGAACTTGAAAGAGCCACCGCCCCTATCACCCGCCAACGGGCGCTAGTCAAGTCCAGATCACGTGTCATACTGTCACCTTCGGCAATCAATAAGCCATTCAGGCGGAACAGGGAAAGCACCAAATCAAGAAATACTTTTCGTTTAGGAAAATGTACCATGCTGTTTTACTGATAAATACCTGGGCTCGAGTACAGAGGAAGCTGAAATAAATGAGCTTACACGCCCATAAATCACTATTGAAAGCATGTTGTCATTTTACTTATCAAATGTAAATATTGTTCTGATACAAGCCGGGAGTATTGAGTCCTGGCTAGTTGGAAACTTCTGAATTGCAATACCCGGGTTAGGTAACGATGCCAAACACAGATCAGAGGTCAGAGGTCAGCCCCATTGAATAAGAATGAGCAAGGTACCTTTTTAATTTTAATCGCTATGGTGGTTTGCCTATCGCCGTATCAGTCAGTCCTGGCTGACAACTTGAGTGACGCACACCGATTATTGCGAATCACAGACATGGGTGAGAAATTTAAACACACTACACAAAGCCAAACGGCAGATATAGTTAGAACCTATTCAAGCATTGTTGTTATGACAACTGACGTGACACTGCCAGAGTCAATTAAACGGCAAATTGCGAATTGCTATTATCAGACTTATACATGGGAAAAATTCGAACCAGGAATTGCCAGGATTTTTGCTGACACGTTAAGTCAAACAGAATTGAGAATACTGATTGATTTTTTCAGCGATAGAAGTATTCCACCCGCCTATATTGAACTATTCAAGAATCTAAGGGATAAGTCCGGCACTATTGAGCGATTGTCAATCGACTATATAGTTGACCACAGTGAAGGTTGTGATAAACAGAATGTGTCACTGATACTCACTTTTCTGGCCACAACTAACTTCGAGACCGCTGATAACTTCTATGGCCGCTAAGCGGCTAAAGAAGTAATCAACGGTCTCTAACTTATCGCCGATACAGGTTTACTGGTGATGGGCCAAAGGAAAGCCAGGTCTGGTTGACTTGCTGGTGTACTCCGGGCTTACTCCAGTCACAAATCCCAAGGGGAAATATGGCTTCCAGACGGTCTTTCTCCACTGCAGCGAATTGAACAGCGTATTCAGCATAATCGATCTGCTTTAGTTGACACTTAAGTACGTCATTGGTAAGCGGCCCTCCCGCTACCAGTCGCAAACCGGCATGGGGTGGGAACAGTTGATTGCAGCTACCTTGGGTATTGTCGAATAGGCGGTCTAGATCAAAGATTGGCTGTTCCACAATTCGTTCGCCGTTTTCTGCAAAACAATCATCGCGCAAATCTGCTGGTTTGGCCCTTACAATCCTATCCAATGTAGTGCCTCCTACCGTATCGGATCGGATATTAGCAAGCCACTGGTCCATCAACTCTAAATTGTCATCAGTAAGAGACATTTCTCTCCCATGCCTTCTAAGTACATAGTTATTCGCGTGACTATTATCCCTTTCCAACCTTGCGCGAGTAATAAAGGAATACACACTGGCATGGAAATTACCTACGTTATCAAGATAACTTCGATCATCGATGATTGGTGCCTGGGCCAAACCGGCACCCCCACTTGTTACCCGGCCTGTCTCATAAGCAACTCTGATCGCGTCATCATCACCGACAGTACGCTGGGGACGGGAATTGATATCAATGTCCCAACCACCAATATTTTCGTTTAAATCGAGGAAAAGCTCCTTCGAGATTAACCCCTCATTCAGTGCCGCAAGCCCGTATTGTACGCCGACATTGTCATGGGGATTTTTGGCAAACGCGCGGCTTGTGTTGATATCGGAATAAATTTTTTCCCCAAAGATATTCCTCATCCCATCGTAAATGGAACACCTGACACCTTCCGAATTATTAACTGGGTCATACCTGGCTTCTGAAGGAATTTGGGATGAACAATCTTCTGGACCGATTCGCTTGGGTCGATTGCCCAACGACGTTTCGCACAATGACCACATAGACCACCCGCCGATCGCGTTTTTAGTTTCTTCACTTAGCTGTCGGTCCGGATCATTAACATACTCTTTGAGAATACTGGCGCATTCTTGGGAATCAGTGAAATAGGACACCGCGTCGGCGAAAGTATTGCTGATTAGCAGACCATCGATAATGCCTGGATAAGCACCCGCAATCAGTAATTGCTGCATTGCACCTCCAGAACCTCCATTGCCGATGGTGTAACGAGGCTCACCATAAGACTCAATGAAATGCTCCTTAACCATCATTGCAGTCTCAGCCGATATCACATCATTACAGCCACCTTGTGCATTGACATTGAGAGTAGAAGAAGCAACCGCGTAACCTCGGCTCAGCATATTATCCCGTAATACACCGGCGGTAGAATTGGCTTGAAAATAGCCTGCCTCACAGCCACCGCCAAATGTGTACACAAGCCTTTCGTTCCAAGCTCCGGGTTCCGTTATAGCAGTGGGCTCGGGTGTTTCAGGGTCATGTAAAATCGCTATTTGATAAATGGCTCGGTTAATCGTGCCAGTTTCAAGTCGCACAATGTAAGGTACTTCAAGCCCCTCATTGGTTGTCGTGTAGGCTAAATCGACTGGTTTCACATTCAAGTCATTCAACGGCAGGAAACCAGCGTCTGTATTTGTTGACTTGTAAACGTAATCCACTCTACCGGGCAGAGAGCAGCTCGCATCAGTAACCGAGTCATCGAGAAATTCACCATTGCCAATGGCAAAACGTCTTTTATTGCCGTCGCTGTCCAATTCGAGCTGGTTGAGACAGAAATAGGGTTGCTGTTGAGGGCCGGAGAATACCGGACCGGTGATTGGGTAATTCACTACTGGTAGTTCAGCAGAGGCATTTTGTAATCGAGCAGTTACAGTATTGTTACCATTATTAAGGCCTGATAATAACGCGCGGTAGTTGTACAGGTCGCCATTTTTGCTTGTGTTTTTCAGTTCGACGGACCGAGCTATACCATTTATCAATAGTGTAATGTCATTAGGATTGTCAGTTGAGGCAGTTACTTCCAGCAACAAATTTCCGCCACTAACCAGGTATGGTTTGCTGGAGACTACGTCAAGGGACAGTTGTATCGGAATGGAATCCTGAGGAGAACAGGCCGCCAGAATAATCGGTAAAAAGAAAATAGGTAACAGGATCTTTAGTTTTTTCATTGTTATCAACCCTTTGTCTAGAGGATATACGCACTGTACGTTACTTCAGTGCATTTGTTAATGCGCTATACCGCTCTTTTTGACAAGCCAGTATTCAGTCTCATTACCTAGCCACAACTTCAAGTGGACGGTAGGCCAAACATCACATCCTTTAGCAGAGTGACCTTAACCCTGATTCTGTAAAGGTAATTCTGTCTTGTAAACCACCTGTTTCAAAGTAAAACTGGATTGAATATTGGCAACACCCGGTGTTCGAGTGAGCTTTTCCGCCAGAAAGCGTTCATAACTATCCAGGTCCGGCACCACTATCCTCAATACATAATCGAAACTACCCGTCATCAGATAACACTCCATGATCTCGGCATACTTTGCTATTTGCTCCTCGAATTTTTCCAGGCTGCTGCGCTCCTGCCTTTGCAGACTTACATTAACGAAAATACTGATGGGCAAACCAACTGCTTTAGCATCAACGATTGCCGCATAACGCTTAATGATGCCCGCCTGTTCCAGTGCTTTTACCCGGCGCAGGCACGGCGAAGGAGACAAGCCAACCAAGTCGGCTAGCTCCGCGTTGGAAATTCGACCGTTGTTCTGCAAGTGGTGAAGAATTCTGAAGTCGGTCCTGTCCATCGTCAATTCAGCCATAATATATCTCTTTATTAGATAATTAATATATTTTATGCCAATTTATAAACCATAATTGGCATAATTTGCAATCGCCTGTTGACACGATTGAGTATAATCTTGAGCAGAATTTGGAATACCTGAGTCAAAGTTATCCAGTGAAACAACAAGAGTCAGCAGAGCCAGGAATTGAAACCGACAAACAGGAATGGCTTGAGGCCATTACCAATATTCATAGCTACTACGGCAAGGAAGGCGTAAACGAGATTCTTAATGAACTCAGGGATTGGAGTTACACCAACAACATCCCGCTACATCAAGTCCAACTAAACACACCCTATTTAAATTCCATCCCTCTGTCCGAGCAACCCT
>SMVA01028505.1_pt1 | contig 20545 bp, 18 predicted proteins | sample 2456451 | NCBI WGS metagenome assembly SMVA01 (sample SAMN11095933, study PRJNA526329) | marine sediment metagenome | biome: Marine sediment; feature: Surficial sediment; material: Deep marine sediment; isolation source: Hadal surficial sediment | place: Pacific Ocean | collected 2014-05 | depth... | reverse complement strand
TGTATTTGCCGTCGAGCCAACGGCCCAGGTCAATAAGTTTGCACTGCTCCGAGCAGAACGGGTAAAACTCGCTCCCCGCCACAGCGGATTTCTTTTTGCAGATCGGGCAGGGTTTGGATTTCAGATTTTGTGTCATGGTCACGGGACCGCTCCGCGCGGGGCGAATAAAAATCAAATTAACCACAGATGCCTGTCCTGAGCTTGCCGAAGGGAACACAGATAAACACGAATGGATTCACCGCAGAGATCGCAGAGAAAACAAAATTTCCTCTCCTTCTTGAAGGGGAGGTAGATAGCCGACCCTCCCAAGTTATGCCTAACCGTCATTGAAGGCAAGCGGAGTCTGACCCCATTGGCTCCGGGCCTTGCCCGGCCCCCTCAAGCAGTGGCGGAATGTTGGATCATGCCCAACAGTTATTGAGTGCATGACAGAGTCTGACCAGTCGCCTCCAGGTGCAACTTGGGGATTATTTTTGTTTACATCCCATCCAAGTCTTTGTATATTAACCGATTAATGGCTCTTTCATGCAGGGGCACGCGTCTCTTCTCTCCGAATAAAAACTTATGACGAACACACCAAAAAATTCCCAGAAACCGGACTGTTACCAGGTTTTGGGAGTCCTGCCGTCCGCCACCCAAGACGAGATCGTAGCGGTTTATAAAAAACGCATCCAGTTTTTAGCCAGTCCCAAAATGAAGAACAAACCGATCGAGGGCGGGCTCAGCCTTGAAGAAAAAATCAGCCAGTTGACCGAGGCCTACCAGATGCTGGCCGATGCTGAAAAGCGTTTGGCTTACAACAAAACTATTCAAGCCGGTCCGGCGTCTCTGCCCGCCACGCCACCGAATGCGGTGGTGCGTCCGTTGCAATACCGCGAGATGGAACAGGCAGTGCGGAAGAAAAAGCAGAGCAGTATTTACATAGACTATTATGGCTTCGCGGAAAAACCGTTCAATCTGACGCCCGACCCCAAGTACCTCTACCTGAGCTCGAAACATAAGGAGGTGCTGGCCCATCTGGTATTCGGCCTGCAGGAGAACAACGGCTTTCTAAAAATTATTGGCGAAGTGGGCACCGGGAAAACCACCATTTGCCGAAGTTTTCTTAGAGAGTTGAACGCGGATTTCAATTTCGCGTACATTTTTCATCCCTGCGCCAACGCGCTGGAAATGTTGCAGTCGATCAGTGCGGAATTGGGCCTGCCGGCCAGCAGTCGCAGTAAAAAAGATTTGGTTCATCAACTGCACCGGTACCTGTTGCGGGAGCGGCAACGGGGCCATCGCGTGGCGGTGATCATCGATGAAGCGCAGGACCTGGACGCCCCGGTGCTGGAGGAGTTGCGACTGCTCTCCAACCTGGAAACGGAAACCGAAAAGCTGATCCAAATTATTTTGATCGGCCAACCGGAACTGGACGATTTACTGAACCGTCCCAACTTGCGGCAACTGCGCCAGCGCATCACCATTCAATGGGAACTCCTGCCGCTGAACCTGGAGGAAACGCGGGGTTACATTCAGCATCGTCTCAATGTGGCGGGCGGCAAGGGCAAGGTCATGTTTTCCCGTCCGGCTACCGAGCTGATTTTTCGTTACGCGCAAGGCATTCCGCGCATGATCAATGTACTGGCGGATCGGGCTTTGTTGGTCGCTTATACGCGAAACACCAAGAAGATCACTCCCCGTGAAGTGCGGTTGGCGGTGAAGGATTTCGGGGGGTTGTCCATGAAGTCTTCGCGAACTTTCTGGAAGGTGTTGGCCTCGGCTTTGGCATTAGTGGTGGCCGCGATTTTTATTTTTGAAACACCTTTGGATTTCAAGTGGAGCCGGAGTGGCGGCATGGTCATGGATTTGAAACAACTCATTCAGCAGAATCCCATCGACTTGTCCGACCCAGGGGAGTTGATCCCGCAAGCGGAACCGCCGGTTTTGCCGTCTGCCGGACGGACTGGAAAACCGGGCGCTCTGGCACCGGGAGTGCCAGCGGTATCTGCTGAAGCCGGCACGTTGCGCATTTCCCGGACCGATAAACTGGTGGCTTATCTTGCCGGTATGTCTTCTTCTCAAAGCAAAATAGAGGCGGCAAAATGGATCCTGAAAAGCTGGGGAATGTTGCCACAAAACCTGGCCCTGGTTAATGAAGCGTCGTTGGCCGACCTTAAGGGCGAATTTGACCTGTCTGCCATAACCGTGACCGGGGACTGGCACCGGTTGCGGGGCCTCAATTATCCGGCCATTTTGGAAATAACTTTGCCGGACACGGATAGCACGATGTACCTGTCGTTGATTTCCCTGAAAAAAGACTTCGGAATTTTTGGTTCCGTTGATAAATTGGAAATCCCGCTCGCAATTGTCGAGCCTTTGTGGCATCAGCAGGCGACGGTGCTGTGGCAGGACTTTGAAAATATTCCAGATGTTTTGAAGACCGGGTATCGGGGGCGGGAGACGGTGTGGTTGCAGAAAAACCTGCGCCTGCTGGGATTTTTCAAGGGTCCGAACGCGCCGCATTACGGTTCTCAAACGGCGGCGGCGGTGCGCCGGTTCCAGCGTCAATACAATATTAAAGAAGATGGCCGTTTCGGTGTCGAAACCCAGGCCATGTTGTACAACCTCTTAAGTATTTATCCCACTCCGCAGTTGATCGGCCCATGAGCACCATCCTTAAATCGCTGAAGAAACTGGAGGACGAAAAAAGCGTCCTCGATAAATCCATCGACCTGCAAAGTCTGGTGATCCAGAGGGAGCCGATCGAATCGGCATGGCATTTCCCGGCGCCACAGAAAATTCTAGCGATTACCGCCGTGGTGGGAGCCGGGCTGGTGTTGGCAGGATTGTGGGTCGCCGGGGTGTTTGAATCGAAACCGGCACCGATCCGGCAAGCGACGGCGATTGTTCCCGTGCCAGTGCCACAGAAAAATAATGTGCCACCCCGCACGGTTTATGAGGGTATTGCTCTGGCCAGCATTCCGTTTGCATCCCCACCGGTGCCATCGCTTCCCAAGCAAACGGCGAAAAAGCCAAAACGACCACAGTCAGTTCCATCCACCCTTCAGGAAACAAAACCCGTCCAGAAAACGCCGCCGCAGGCTCCGGCCGACAAACCTCGAACTGCCGGACGCTCAGCCCTTGCGGGACACTCCGCGGAACACGGTGGATCGAGTGGCGCCTGAATCCCCGAGTATTGTCACGGGCCGCCTGCCGGGTTTTACCTTGCGCGGCGTTATTTACTTCGGCGAGGACAGTCCCTTCAACTACATCTTCTATTCCACCGCTCAGGAAAAGAATAAGAAACTCAAGGCCGGGGAGGCTATCCTCGGAGCCACCCTCAAAAAAATTGAACCCGACAGCGCCATCTTCGCCCATCAGGGACAGCTCATCCAAATCCCCATCGGGCAACCCTTACAAGGCAGGCGGTAGCCTAAGTTTGGTATGGCGGTCGGCTAATTGTTGAGCGCAGGATGGAGTTTGACCAATTGTTTCCCGCCGCAGGCTGGCCCCTGGCCGGGGAGGCAAATAGCTGACCTCTTGTTTTATGGCGGAACAGATTCTCAACCATGATTTTCCCTGGCAGGGATTCGTGGTGGCGCGCCCTCCGTCTGGGTAAAAAAGCGCTTCGGGCTTCTCTATGCTACATCGGCGAAATTCAATTCCTTGTGCCGTTACGAAAAGGCCAAGAAAAAAGATTGACAAAGAAAATAGAAGCCTATAGAGTGTTTAAGAACCCCTAGAACAAAGCTTCCGATTAAAGCCTCATAAATCAGCCGAGTCCAGATTTCATCAGCTTATAAATTTTCCAAATCAAATACAGGATCGCCTCCGAATTTTCTGATAACGACTCCGAAATTATCCTCATTATCCGAAACCAGACACCAACATCTGTATTCAATCATGCAAGATGATCTACCCACAAAAACCTTTACACCCCCCCCATCCATGAATATTGAAGAATTAAAATCCAAGACCATCTCAGAATTGACTAATCTGGCTAAGACTCTTAAAATTCAAGGCCATAGCAGTTTAAGGAAGCAGGATTTGATGTTCAAGATCCTGCAGGCCCAGATCGAAAAAGACGGACTGATGTTCGGTCAGGGAGTCCTCGAAATCCTTCCCGACGGCTTTGGATTTCTGCGGGCTCCGGCTTACAACTACCTCCCCGGTCCGGATGACATTTACGTTTCGCCTTCCCAAATTCGCAAGTTTGATATGCACACCGGCGACACCATCTCCGGTCAGATTCGCCCGCCCAAGGAAAATGAGCGGTATTTCGCCTTGTTGAAGGTCGAGGCGATCAACTTTGAGAATCCAGAAAAAACCAAGGACAAGATCCTGTTCGACAATCTGACGCCCCTGTATCCGAATGAGCGGATTCGCCTGGAGACGCCGAATTGCAAGGATTACAGCGCCCGGATCATGGACCTCATGACGCCGATCGGCAAGGGTCAGCGCGGTCTCATTGTGGCCCAGCCGCGAACCGGAAAAACCATGATCCTGCAGTCGCTGGCCAACAGCATCAGCACCAATTATCCGGAAATCGTGCTGATCGTTCTGTTGATCGACGAGCGCCCGGAAGAAGTTACGGACATGCAGAGGTCGGTGCGCGGTGAAGTCATCAGCTCCACATTTGACGAGCCAGCCCAGCGGCATGTGCAGGTGGCGGAAATGGTGATCGAAAAGGCCAAGCGGCTGGTGGAACATAAGAAGGACGTCGTGATTCTGCTGGACAGCGTCACCCGGCTGGCGCGCGCCTACAACGCCATCGTGCCGCCCAGCGGCAAGGTGCTCTCCGGTGGTGTGGATTCCAACGCCCTGCAGAGGCCCAAACGGTTTTTCGGCGCGGCGCGGAACCTCGAGGAAGGCGGCAGTCTCACGATCATCGCCACCGCCCTGGTCGATACCGGAAGCAGAATGGATGACGTAATCTTTGAGGAGTTCAAAGGCACCGGCAACATGGAAATTGTGCTGGACCGCAAGTTGGCTGACAAGCGGACCTTCCCGGCGATCGACATCAACCGTTCCGGAACCCGCAAGGAGGAGTTGCTCATTGAGCATGAAGAACTGCAAAAAATCTGGTTGCTGAGAAAAGTTTTACTTCCAATGGGGATACATGATACGATGGACCTCCTCCTGCAAAGAGTGAAAGAAACAAGAACCAATGCCGAGTTCATTCAATCGATGAACTCTTGATTGAGGATTGAGCGACTAATGAAAGCTGAAATACATCCCGAGTATTTTGAAACAACCATCAAGTGTGCCTGCGGCAACGAAGTTTCCGTCCGGTCCACGGTTAAAGACCAACATGTCGAAGTTTGTTCCGCGTGCCATCCTTTTTATACCGGGAAGCAAAAACTGTTGGACACCGCTGGCCGTATAGAAAAATTCACTCGGAAATACAGCAAAATCAAAGAAAAACTGCTCTCCAAAACCTCCCCCAACTAGCGACTCTCTCGATACCCGCTCCGGGTGTATTTGCCTGCCCGGAGTTTCTACGTTTTTAAAGCTCCAACCTTTTGGACTGAACCATGTTTGATCAACTGAAAGAAATAGAAAAAAGATACGATCTCCTGAACGAAAAGTTGAGCGATCCGCAAGTGATCGCGCGGCAGTCCGAGTTCAAGCAATATGCTCGCGAACAGTCCGAGCTATCCTCAATTGTGAATGAGTACCGCCGGTGGAAGAAAGCCGATAGAGAACTGGAAGCCAGCGAAAAAATGCTGGAGGAGGAAAGCGATGAGGAGCTGTTGAGCATGGCCCGCGAGGAAATTGCGGAGCTACAGCAACAGAAAAGTGACAGTGAAGGCCGATTGAAGGTATTGCTTTTGCCCAGAGACCCCCGCGACGGCAAGAGCGTGATCATGGAAATCCGTGCTGGCACCGGCGGTGACGAGGCGGGGCTTTTTTGCGCCGATCTGTTTCGCATGTACACCCGTTACGCGGAACGGGTCAAATGGAAAATTGAAATTTTAAACAGCAATCCCACCGGAGTGGGCGGCTTCAAGGAAGTGGTGATCAATATCCAGGGCAAGGACGTTTACAGTAAACTGAAATACGAAGCGGGAACCCACCGGGTGCAACGCGTCCCGGCAACGGAAACTCAAGGTCGCATCCACACTTCCGCAGTGACCGTCGCTATCTTGCCGGAGGCGGAGGAAGTGGATGTCCAGATCAATCCCGGCGATTTGAAAATTGATGTCTACCGGGCTTCCGGTCCGGGAGGGCAAAGTGTCAACACCACCGATTCAGCCGTGCGCATCACGCACAAACCCACCGGCCTGATGGTGACTTGCCAGGACGAAAAGTCGCAACACAAAAACCGGGAACGGGCGATGAAGGTGCTACGCGCCAGGTTGTACGATGAGACCATGAGAAAACAGCATGAGGAGATGGCGCAGAACCGCAAAAGCCAGATCGGGAGCGGCGACCGTAGCGAACGCATCCGCACCTATAATTTTCCGCAGGAACGGGTGAGCGATCACCGCATCGGTTTGACGCTTCATAAGCTGAGTCAGATGTTGGAAGGCGATATCGACGAACTGCTGGAAAAACTAACGATTCATTTTCAGACCGAAGCTTTGAAGGGCAGTGGAAATTAAATTTTAACAGCCCTGGCGATTGCCGGAGAGAATTTGATGAACGTGTTTTTAGTGAAAGACAGCGTCACGGTTCAGGAGATGGTGAGCCAATCTACGTTGGCCCTGTCTGCCGCCGGCATCGCTCAACCCCGGCTGGACGCGGAAATACTTTTAGCTGAAATATTCGGTGGCCGGCGAGAAGATGTCTATATCCAATCCGACCGGGTTTTGAATGCTGAAGAGGTGGCCCGTTACGCGCACTGGATTGAGCGCAGGCTGGCACGTGAACCGGTGGCCACCATTCTGGGCCGGCGGGAATTCTGGTCCCTGAATTTTAAAGTGAACTCTGAGGTCCTCATACCGCGTCCGGAAACGGAAGGGGTGATCGAGCGGTTGTTGGCTCTGCGGGATGAATCCCGCCACCGTCCGCAACCCAACATTTTGGATTTGTGCACCGGTTCGGGAATTCTAGCGGTGGTCGCCGCCAGGGAAATTCCCGCCAGCCGGGTTTTTGCGGTGGATATCTCAGCCCCGGCTCTGCAGGTGGCGCGAGAAAATGCCCAGGCTCATCTCGTGGCCGACCGGCTGGTTTTTTTTGAAGGCGACTTGTTTGAGGGTTGGGAGGCGCCAGAGTGCCGGGAGCTAGATTTTATTCTTTGCAATCCCCCTTATATTGAATCCAGATTGTTGCCGCAACTTCAGCCTGAGATTAGAGATCATGAACCCGCGCTCGCGTTGGACGGCGGACCGGATGGCCTGGAATTTTTTAAACGGATCATCCCCACAGCTGCGGAACGCCTGCGGCCCGGTGGTTTTATAATTATGGAAATGGGTCCGGAGCAGGCTCCGGCTGTGACCGAGCTTATGGCATCGCAACCCGCTTTGGAGAATATCGTGGTGACCCGCGATTATTCCGGACGGGACCGTGTGATTTCTGCCCGGAGGGCGTCTCTTGGATAAAATAATCATTGAAGGCGGCACGCCGTTGGTGGGCCAGGTGACGATCAGCGGCGCTAAAAATGCGGTGTTGCCGGTATTGGCCGCCACCCTGCTGACTCAGGGGGAAAATGAAATCCTGGAAGTCCCGCGGGTGCGCGACGTGAAAACCATGGTCGATTTGGTGCAGGACCTGGGCGCTGAAGTGGATCAGCACAATGGCTCGCGGATCGTTCTGGACACCAGCGGAGTCCACAAGACCGAAGCCCGTTATGATCTGGTCAGCACCATGCGGGCGTCTTGCCTGGTGTTGGGGCCGTTGCTGGCCCGGCTGGGTGAAGCCCGGGTATCGCTTCCCGGAGGGTGTGCCATCGGCGCCCGTCCGATTGATCTTCATATCAAAGGACTGGAGGCGCTGGGAGCGGTCATAAAACTGGAAGAAGGCTACATTCATGGGACAGCAAAAAAACTAAAGGGAGCCCATCATTATTTTGATTTGGTCACCGTGACCGGAACCATGAATGTGATGATGGCCGCCACCCTGGCAGAGGGCGAGACGGTTCTTGAAAATTGCGCCAGGGAACCCGAAGTGTCTTTTCTCGCTCAGGTCTTGAACCGGAGCGGAGCCAAAATCGAAGGAGCCGGGTCCGACACGATCACCATTCAAGGGGTCACTTCCCTGCGTCCAATCGAGTGCAGTATATTTCCCGACCGCATCGAAGCGGCGACTTACATGATTGCCGGGGCCATCACCGGCGGCGAAGTGGAAGTTCTCAATTGCCTGCCAGATGAGCTCGAGCCCATTGTATTGAAACTGCGTGAAGCCGGTGTGGACGTTGCGGTGAATGAGCGCTCGGTCAAGGTGCGGAGCCATTCGCCTCTTACGCCGGTGAATATCAGGACTCATCCGTATCCCGGATTCCCGACAGATGTGCAAGCCCAATTCATGGCTTTGATGGTCCTGGCTCAAGGACAAAGCGTGATCACCGAAACGGTGTTCGAAAATCGATTCATGCACGTCGCGGAGTTGCGGCGGATGGGAGCGGAAATTTTGATCGATGGCCACACGGCTATTGTGCGCGGGATCAAGCGGTTGAGCGGTGCGCCCGTCATGGCCACTGATTTGCGAGCCAGCGCGTCGCTGGTGTTGGCCGGGTTGGCCGCCAAGGGCCAAACACTCATTTCCAGGGTGTATCATATCGATCGCGGGTATCAGGAAATGGAAAAGAAATTGTCAAAACTCGGCGCTTCGATTCGACGGGTCAAGTAGCTCTTCGCCAGCCTGCGGCTGGAGGCAACTGGTTGTACTCTGTGAATTTTGCCCGATAATGGTTGGGCGCAAGCGGAGCGTGACCCCTTTGCTCCGGGCCTTGCCCGGCCAGCCTGCCCCTTAGCAGGGGAGGCAACTGGTTGTACTCTGTGAATTTTGCCCGATAATGGTTGGGCGCAAGCGGAGTGTGACCCCTTTGCTCCGGGCCTTGCCCGGTTGAGCGCAAGTGGAGTGTGACCCGTTACCTGCGGAGGCACTCCACGAATTCGCTTGAGGACTGCATGAGCCGGTTTGACGACATTCAAAAAAAAGATGCTCACCATATCCTGGTATGGATGCCCAATTGGATCGGCGACGTCGTTTTTTCCCTGCCGACGGTGCAAGCCCTCCGCGCCCATTTTCCCCAGAGCCGAATTACTGCCGTGGTGCGGCCCCCCTCCCATGAATTTCTCAACCATCATCCCGACATCGACTCGGTCATAAAAATACCCTTCAGCGAAAAAGACGGATTGGGGACGCAAGTTCGATTTGCCAGGAGTCTAAGAAAATACCGGTTTGATGGAGTGATCCTGTTTCCCCATTCGCTACGCAGTGCCTTTCTTGCTTATTTGTCGGGTGCCCGCTGGCGTCTCGGCTACGCGACCGAAGCCCGGGGTTGCCTGCTCACGCATGCGGTGCCGGTGGCTCAGGACTCCAAAAAAGTTCATGCGGTGGAATACTATCTGCCTCTCGTGGCCCCGCTCGGTATCACCCGCGTGGCAAGAAATTTCCGGGCGATGGTGACGGAAGAGCATATGAACCTGTACGCGAAACACTTTCAGGATCTTGGAATTCAAAACGACGATTTTGTAGTGGCGGTCCAACCCGGCGCTTCCAAACCGCAAAAGAGGTGGCATGCCGAGCGCTTTGGTATTTTGTGTCAACGGCTGGCCAGAGAAAAAAAAGTTACCATTGTCCTGTTGGGGAGCAACGATGAAAAAGAAATGATCGAGCAGATAAAAAAAAGTTGCCGGGAGGACCGGGTGGTGACCGCCATCGGCCTGAACCTGCATTTGGTTTTGGGTTTGTTGCAAAGGTGTCAGTTGCTGATTGCCAATGACAGCGGGATTATGAATCTGGGCGCCATGGTGGGTACGCCGCTGGTGGCTATATTTGGACCCGGCAGTGTTTTGACTTCCGATCCGGTGATCGACCCGGAAAAAAAAGAAATCGTTACCAAAAACTACTCGTGTTCGCCTTGCCGCCAGAATTTTTTCAAGGAATGCAATCCCTCTCCACACCAAAAACCGTATTGCATCGAAGACATCACTGTCAACGATGTGGCGGAAGCGGTGGAGAGAATTTTGAGTCGAATTTAATTTTTTAAAGCCAGGTCAGAGGGCCAAGGACTCATTCGTTTCCGTATCCCAGTACGGCTTCAGATCGAAGTAGCCTAGAATCAACATTTCATCTTCGCGGGTCAAGTGATCGAAATCTCGGGGGGAGGGCGCCTGTTGAATCGATTCTCTTTTCTTGGAAGATTTTATTCTTGCGGAATCAATGGGGTCATACATTTCCCTTGGCAGGATTATTATTTTCCCTTCGGTAAACATCATGCCGCCGTTGACGTACACCAGATAGCGTGTGCGATACGTTTCGGGCTCCACCATCAGTCCCTTCACTCGTCCCACTTCGTCATTCATGCTGTCGTAAAGATAGCCTCCGACAATCCGATCCAAAGCTCTAAGATTGTAGATGTTGTCCTTTATGTACAGCAAAGGGCTGGGTGTCATGGCGGCGCATTCCTTATAATAGTGAAGGCGCATTAAATTATAGCAGAGTGCCGTTGGCATTGTTATAATTTGCAGGTGGGATAAAATAGAAACGACTTGAGACCGCAATCGGGAAGGACGCCATGACGACACATCGACCAGCTTATTGGGCCGCAATCTCATTGATAATCGCCTTGATCGCCTTAATAACGTTGAACCAGGGGACCGCCCAGGCGAAAATTTACAAGTACCGGGACGATCAAGGTAAACTTCATTTTACTGATGACAAAAATAATATCCCGCCGCAATACCGATCAGGACCTCAAACAGAGGAACTCCGGAGCATTACCAGTCCTTCGTCCACCGACCAGCCGGCAACCCCTTCATCTGCTGGAGCGAGTGGGGGAGATGCGAAGGGAGACTCTGTGGGCTCAACCGGTGCCACCGGTACGTCAGCAGAGCAGGTGGGTTTGTCAGAGAAAGATGAGAAACTAGCCAAGGAGTCTATCGCGATGCTGGAAAAGGGAGTGGGTCTGGCAAAGCAATACAAAGGGCTTCCAAACAATTCCCGGATCGGTAAAAAATTGTACAATGCCATCCAAGCGAACCTTCCCACTAAAGAGAGCCTGGTTGCAAAACTCGCCAAGTCCAAAGAGTCGGCACTCGTCTCGGCCCACAGTGTATTGCAAAAGATCCTTGCCAGTGACCAGGCGACCCAGCCCATCAAGCCGGAAATGGTCAGGGCAATCCGAAACCTTATCAATCGAATTGTGAGCGAAGGTCCGGCGCAGGCGGCCATGATAAAAAAACTGAATCAAGCGCTCAAGGATTCGGAAAAAGCAAAAGCTGAAGCTGAAAAGAAAAAGGCGCAAGAAAAATCAGAATCCTCCTCGTGAAAATCAAAAATGATTTTCCCAGTCTGATGTTCATCAGTTGTTCCAGATACCATTAAATATATGGACGGGTTGAATAAGTTTTTCTCCGATTTGAGCGGATGGATGTGGGGTCCGTGGTTGTTGGTCTTGCTGGTAGGCACCGGCATCTGGCTGACCTTGCGTTTGCGTGGCATTCAGTTTCGTCTGTTGGGTTATGCGCTGCGCCTGACGTTCTCGAAAGAGCGTTCCGGCACCGGCGATATCTCCCACTATGGGGCCTTGATGATTTCCCTGGCGGCCACCATCGGGGTCGGCAACATCGCGGGGGTGGGCACCGCCGTCGCGCTGGGCGGGCCGGGAGCGGTGGTGTGGATGTGGATCACCGCCTTGTTCGGGATGGCCACTAAATATGCTGAAGGTTTTTTGGCGGTGCGGTATCGCACCGTCAACCCGCGCGGTGAAATTTCCGGCGGACCCATGTACTATTTGGAGTCGGGCCTGGGTTGGAAATGGCTGGGGGTTTGGTTTGCGGTGTGTGGCGCCATTGCCGCATTCGGTATCGGCAACATGGTTCAGGCCAACACCACGGCCATCGCCCTCGGCGAAGTTCTGAACGTCAACAAGACATGGATCGGGATTTTCCTGGCCTTCTTTGCCGGGCTGGTGATCCTGGGAGGCGTGCGGCGCATCGCCGACGTCGTTTCGTTGTTTGTTCCCGTCATGGTTCTGATCTATTTTGGCGGTTGCCTCGCCATTCTATTGACCCACCTCGACCGGTTGCCCGGCGGTTTGGTTCTGCTTTTAAAAGATTCGATGACCGGGACGGCCATGACCGGTGGGTTTGCCGGGGCGACGCTAGCCCAAACCATCCGCTATGGAGTGGCGCGCGGTTTGTTTTCCAATGAATCCGGATTGGGGAGCGCGCCCATCGCCGCTGCCGCCGCCAAAACCAATCAACCCGCCAAGCAGGCTCTGGTGTCCATGACCGGCACCTTCCTCGACACCATCATTGTGTGTTCGCTGACCGGCCTAGTGTTGGCCACCACCCAGGTGTGGACCTCCGGCGAAACTGGCGCGGCGCTGACTCTGCAGGCGTTCATAGCCGGCCTGCCCGCCCCCTGGGGGCAGGGGATCGTCACGCTCGGTATCGTCACCTTCGCCTTCTCGACCATTCTGGGTTGGAGCTATTACGGTGAGAAATGTTTTGAATACCTGTTCGGGAATCAATACATTCGATATTACCGGATCGTCTGGATCGCGTTTGTGTTTATAGGCGCGGTGACCGAGTTGCAACTGGTCTGGAATTTTTCCGACGCCATGAACGCGCTGATGGCGGTGCCCAACCTCATCGGCTTGATTGGGTTGAGTGGATTGGTCGCCAGGGAAACCCGAGAATTTGAAAAGGGTGTGCGCGACGGTTCCATCCACCGCTACGATTGATTGAGACTCAACCGAAAAGGCGGAATTTGAAGATGAACCAGATGGCGGCCACGCCGTCTTTCCAGTTGATTTTTTTTCCTTCCGAATAATCCCGGCCGCTGTAGGAAATCGGCACTTCGTAGATGCGGAATTGATTGCGCGCCACCTTGCTGGTGAATTCCGGTTCAAACCCAAACCGGTCGCAGGTCAGTTTCAGGGAATCCAGAACCTCCCGGGTGAATACCTTGTAACAGGTTTCCATATCCGTCAGATTGAGATTGGTGAACATATTGGACAGGGTGGTGAGGAAGAGGTTTCCCAGGTAATGCCAGAAAAACATGACCCGGTGAGGTCCGCCTAAAAATCGCGAACCGTAAACCACATCGGCGCGGCCGTCTAGAATCGGCCCCAAAAGAACTCCGTATTCTTTGGGATCGTATTCCAGGTCCGCATCCTGAATGATGATGATGTCCCCCGTGCTTTCAGCGAAACCGGTCCGCAGAGCGGCCCCCTTGCCGCGGTTTTTCTTGTGAAACAGGACTTTGAACCCTTCACGTTCGGAATATTTTTGTAGCAGATCCTGCGTGCCGTCGGTGGAACAGTCGTCGATCAGGATGATTTCTTTTTCATAATCGATCGCCTCCACCCGGCTGATCAGGGTGAGGAGTGTTTTGGCCTCATTGTAAACAGGAATAATTATGGATAGTTTCACGATGAATGGCGGATTGACAGGAACCGTTAAAAAGCTACACGGAGATTCAGTTTAAAGGAAAAAGTTGGGCAAGTCTAAAGCAATTTTGGCAGGATTCAGTTGCTTCATCCGGCGAATATTTTTTCACGGATCAGGTGATGGGCCACCCGGTTGGCCACGATGCCGGTGAGGACGCCGGTGACCAGCGCCACCATGAAGAAAAAAGGCAGTAACTTTAAGAAAATTTCCTGATGAATGAACAGGAAGTAGACGCAGATAAAAATGGCCCCGGTGTGGGCGTAGGCGGAAAGAACACTGACTCCCACCAGACTGACTCCCACGGTATTTTTTCTCCGATAAACCAGAGCCATGACCGCCCAGGCGGCCAGTCCCCCCGCCAGACTCAGGAAAAAAGTGGGGCCGAGGAAGGTGCCGCCCAATAACGATCCCAAGAAAATGCGGAGCAGGGTCACCGTGAAGGCCGCGCCGGCTCCCAGAAAAACCAGAGCGATCATGGTCATGATGTTGGCCAACCCGAGCTTGATCCAGGGAGTCGGTAACGGAAGCAGTGCTTCAACACGGTGCAGGAGGACCCCCAATACGACCAGAATCGCCAAAAGGATTCTTTCCTGTGCCACCGTAGTTTCATTCATGTCATGGGATCGGTGTTCCTGCCGTCTCGGGTTCAGGAAGTTTTTTTGAACGAGAATTCGCCCTTCACCAGGTCCACGGCGATAGTTTCGCCCTGGGACAGTTCGCCGTTTATGATTTTCATGGAGATGGCGTTTTCAATCTTCTCCTCAATCAACCGCCGCAACGGCCGGGCGCCGTACATTTCGCTGAAACCCTCTTTCGCCAGTCGGTCCTTCACCTTTTTGCTGATTTTGAGGGTGATTTTATTCTCCTGCAACCGCTTGCCGAGATTGTCGAGCATGAGTTCAGCGATTTTCCGGACTTGCTCCGGTGCCAATTTATGAAAAACGATGAGATCATCCAGCCGGTTGATGAACTCCGGCTTGAATATTTTTTGCACCTCATTCAAAACCAGCGTCCGGACCTGGTTGTAATCGCGGGCCGGGTCGTCAGTCGCCGCAAAGCCAATGCCCTTGGTCTTGCCTTTGGTGATGGATTCGGTGCCAATGTTGGAGGTGCCGATGATGATGGCGTTTTTGAAACTGGTGACGCGGCCGTGCGAATCCGTCAAGCGGCCGTCGTCCAGCAGTTGCAATAAAATATTGAAGACATCGGGATGCGCTTTTTCCAACTCGTCGAGCAGGATGACGGAGTACGGATGGCGCCGCACCTTCTCGGTCAATTGCCCGCCCTCGTCATAGCCGACGTACCCTGGCGGGGAACCGATCAGTTTGGACACCGAATGTTTTTCCATATACTCCGACATGTCCAGGCGGATCAGGCGGTTTTCGTCGTCCAGCAAAAATTCCGCCAGCGCTTTGGCCAATTCGGTTTTGCCGACACCGGTCGGCCCCAGAAACAGGAACGAACCGATGGGACGGTGGCTGTCCTTGAGGCCCGCCCGGTTGCGGCGAATCGCGTTGCTGAGAGCGATGATGGCGTGGTCCTGACCGATCACCCGCTTGTGCAGGTTGTCTTCCATGTGCAGTAATTTGTCGGATTCCGTTTCACGGATTTTGTTGACGGGAATCCCCGTCCAGGTGGCCACCACATTGGCGATGTCCTCCACGGTCACCGAATGGTCGACCTGTTTCAGACCCTGGCGCCATTTTTCTTTTTCCACTAAAAGTTTTTTGTCGATTTCCAGAACCTCCTGCCGGCGTTGGGCCACGGATTGGAAATCCTGTTTGTCAAACGCCTCCTTCTGGATTTTGAGCACTTCATTTTTTTCTTTTTCGAGTTGCTGAATCTCCGGCGGCACATAAATCAAGGCCAGGTGTTTTTTCGCTCCCGCTTCATCGAGCAGGTCCACCGCTTTGTCCGGCAGTGCCCGGTCATAGATGTGTTTTTCGGAAAGCTTGACGGCGGCCTCGATGGCGCCCTCCTGGTATTGAATCGAGTGATGCTTCTCGTACTTGCCCTTCAGGCCCTGAATCATCAACACGGCTTGATCGACCGACGGCTCTTTGACCAGAATGGGCTGAAAGCGCCGGGCCAGGGCTTTGTCCTCTTCGATATTTTTTTTGTAATCTTCCAGTGTGGTGGCGCCGATGCACTGCAGTTGCCCTTTGGCCAGGGCGGCTTTCAGCATGTTGGACGCGTCCACCCCGCCGGCCCCGGCACCGATGCTGACGATGGTGTGCAACTCGTCGATGAACAAAATGATGCCGCCGTGGGCGCTGGTGATTTCGTCCTTGACGGCTTTCATGCGTTCCTCAAACTCGCCGCGCATCTTGGCGCCGGCAATCAGCTCGGACATCTCCAGCACTTTGACGCGTTTGTTCAAAAGCGAATTTGGCACCTCGGCTTTGACGATTTTCTGGGCCAGTCCATCCACGATCACGGTCTTGCCCACTCCCGGTTCGCCGATCAATACCGGATTGTTTTTTTTTCGCCGTGACAAAATCTGGATGACGCGGTCGATTTCCTCTTCCCGGCCGATCACCGGATCGAGTTCTCCCCGGCGCGCCATGTCGGTCAGATCGGTGGTGTATTGGCTCAGGGCATCCAGTTTTCCTTCCGCGTTTTTTTCATTGATGGTGATGCCACCGCGCATGATTGCCAGATCTTCACTGATCTTATTGTATTTCAAACCGAACTCACTGAGGATTTCGGCGGTGCGCCCCACACGCTGATCGAGCAGAGCTAAAAACAGGGAACCCGAACTGATGTACCGGTCGCCCAGTTTTTTGGCTTCTTCCAAGGCGATTTCAAACAACAGGTTGGTTTCCTCGGCCAGCTCGATGTTCTGAATTTGCTGATCTTCATGTTTGGGTTCCGACTCCTGGGCTTCAAAAAGCCGGTCGAGGATTTTGCGCGGCAAAGCTTTATCTTCGGGGTAGTAGGTGGTCAGCAGTTTCATCACCATGGAATCCTGCTGTTCCAGCAGGCCAATCAGAATGAAGTCCGGGGTGAGCACGGCCTGCCGCAGGTTCACCATTTCCATGGTGCCCATATTGAGGGCCTCGATGGCCTTGTCCGTCAATTGTCGGATGTGTTGTTGCAACATTTTTTATCTAAGTTGAAGGGCAAGAATTTCTTATGATAACAGGTTTTTTAAATGCGCGTGTACTGAGTCCGCCAGGGCGTGGGTGTCGTACCCGCCCTCCAACATGGAGAGGAGTCGCCCCTGGCAGATTTCCTGAGCCGCGGATCGGATCAGTTCGGTCATGGTGCCATAGCATTCGGTGGACACCTGCATGCCAGCCAGGGGATCATCTCGATGCGCGTCGAAGCCGGCAGAGAGGATGATCAGCTCCGGTTTGAAACGGAACATTGCCGGTATCAGTTTATCTTTCACTAGAGCCAGGTAGTCGTCGTCCGTGGAATATTCACGCAAAGGAAAATTGAGCGTGGCGCCCAGTCCGTCGCCGGTGCCGGTTTCCTCCTTGGCGCCGGTGCCCGGATAAAAAGGATATTGGTGGCAACTGCTGTAGTAAATGTTGGCGTCGGAGTAAAAGGAATGCTGGGTGCCGTTGCCGTGATGGACGTCCCAGTCGAACACGAACACCCGGTTGAGGTCCTTTTTTTCGATCGCGTAACGCGCGGCGATGGCAACGTTGTTGAACAGGCAGAACCCCATCGCCATGCTGTTTTCAGCATGATGCCCCGGCGGCCTGACGGCGCAGAACGCGTTGTCCAGGGTGCCGTCGAGGATCAGGTCCACTCCCGTCAATCCGGCGCCGGCGCTCATCAGCGCGGCTTCATAGGAGTTGGCGCTGATCACCGTATCGCCATCCAGATTGGACACGCCATTGGCGCAGGCTTCGCTCACCTGTTGCACGTATCCCGCCTCGTGGTTCAAAGCGATTTCCTCGACCGTTGCTTTGCGGGGGGCGGGCTGTTGCAGGTGGGGGAAAATGTCGGAGCCCTGCAACCGGCGGTTGATCGCCTCCAGGCGGCCCGCGTTTTCGGGATGCGAGCCGGTCTCGTGTTCCAGATAAATGGGATCGTATATATAACCGGTTTTGTTCATTTATTTATGGATTGGTGTGTGAAATTTTGAGAGTATCAAAATCATTCCCCCCAAGCAACGGATTTTGTTTGATATGAATCAGGATTCCACTCAACAAAAACTGGCAAGGATCGAACGCCGCGCCCATGAACTGGGGTTCGACGGGTTCGGCGTGGCGGACCCCGATGTGGGTTCCGCGGGTTTGCGTTTCCAAAAATGGTTGGACGACGGTTTCGACGGCACCATGGCCTATATGAAACGCGGCGAAGATAAACGCCTGGACCTGAACCAGGTACTCCCCGGCGTCCGTAGCGTTCTTTGCCTGCGCATGAATTATTTCACGGTTCCTAAAAGCCTGGATTTTCTCCAGGACCGTTTGACCGGAGACATCTCCAGTTACGCGCTGGATCTGGATTACCACGATGTCATGACGCCGCGCTTACAGCAGTTGGAGGAAACCCTGTTGGCGGAGTTTCCGGAATGCAGAACCAAGAGATACGTCGACACCGGCCCCGTGCTGGAAAAACCTCTGGCGCAAAAAGCCGGGTTGGGGTGGATCGGCAAACACACCAACTTGCTGACTGAAGGGTTGGGGTCCTGGTATTTTCTGGCCGAGATTCTGATCGATGTGGACCTGCCGCGCTCCCGGCCTGCGGTGGATCATTGCGGCACCTGCGAGAGTTGTATCGACATTTGCCCGACCCGTGCTATCGTCGCGCCTTATGTACTCGATTCACGGAAATGTATTTCCTACCTCACCATCGAACTCAAGGGCGTGATTCCAGTGGAGTTCCGCAAAGCCATCGGCAACCGCATTTATGGTTGCGACGATTGCCAGATCGTCTGTCCCTGGAATTCCTACGCGGTGCCGACCGATGAAGCGGTGTATCAGGAACGGCAGGAGACCCGCCTGCTCATCGACCTCATGCGTTTGGATGATGAAGGCTTCCGCGCCCGCTTCCGCAACAGTCCGGTCAAACGCATCAAGAGGCGCGGGCTTCTGCGCAATGTAGCGGTGGCGCTGGGCAATTCCGGCGATCCGGCGGCGGCGCCGGTGCTGACGGCGGCGTTGCAGGACGCCGAGCCGTTGATCCGCGCCCACGCAGTGTGGGCCCTGGCGGAACTGCTGGGCGATTCTGCCCTGCCGTTGTTTGAAACACATCTGGCGGAGGAATCCGACCTCGATGTCCTGCGTGAAATTGAGCTGGTAAAAACCCATTGATAATCAAAAGCCGTCCAGCCTATAATCAATTTTTTCAACCCACCCATTAGCAATGCCCATGGATAAAAATAATGATTTTCGGTTTTTAAAGGCGTGCCGCGGCGAGCCGGTGGATCGCACCCCGGTCTGGTTCATGCGGCAGGCGGGACGCTACATGAAGGCTTATCGCGATTTGAAGGAAAAATACACCTTTCTGGAGTTGTGCAAGAATCCCGAGTTGGCCACCGAGGTCACCCTGCAACCGCTCGATGTGCTGGGAGTGGATGCCGCCATCATTTTCGCCGACATCCTGCTACCGCTGGAGCCGATGGGAACCGGCCTGGAGTTCATCGCCGGCGACGGGCCGTCGATTCCGCGGCCGGTCCGCACCCACCAGGAAATGGCCGCGCTCAAACCAGTGGACGTTGACGGGCAGTTGGGGTTTGTCGGCGACGCCATTCGCATGGTGCGGTCGGAAATCTCCGGAAAAATTCCGCTGGTCGGTTTTGCCGCCGCGCCGTTCACGTTGTGCAGTTACATGGTGGAGGGCGGCAAGTCCAGGGATTTCACCCTCACGAAAGTGATGATGTATGAAGAGCCGGAAACCTGGCAGGGGCTCATGGACAAGGTGGTCCGGGTGCTGGCCGATTACATGAAAATGCAGGTGGCGGCCGGAGCCCAGGCCTTGCAGGTATTCGACAGTTGGGTGGGGTGCCTGGGGCCTGCCGATTATGAAAAATATATTTTACCGTACACGCGCCGTCTGTTTAAGGAACTCGAAACCACCGGTGTGCCGGTGATCAATTTCAGTACCGGGACTTCCACCATGTTACCTTTGGTGCGGCAAGCCGGGGGCGACGTCATGAGTTTCGACTGGCGCATCGACCTGGATGACGCGTGGCGTCAGATCGGTCACCAGACTCCCGTGCAAGGCAACCTCGACCCCAACCTGCTGTTCGCTTCCCTGCCGGTCATCCGCGAACGGGTGCACGATGTCATGCGCCGCGCCGCCGGCAGGCCCGGCCACATCTTCAACCTGGGGCATGGCATTCTGCAACACACGCCGGTGGATCATGTCAAGGCCGTGGTCGACATGGTGCATGAATATCAACATGAGTGAAATATCCCTGCCCCATAAAATTACCCACACGGCGGTCCTTCTGCTGGCGCACGGCGCGCCGACCCGCCTGCAGGACATTCCCGAATACCTGAAAAATATTCGCGGCGGCCGGGTTTCTTCGCCGGAAGTGATTCAGGAAATCACCGATCGTTACGAGCAGATCGGCGGCGGGTCGCCCTTGCTGGACATCACGCGCTCGCAGGCGGCGGCGTTGCAAAAACTTTTGAATCAGGACGGCGACGACTTCAAAGTGTATCTGGGGATGCGCGCCTGGGCGCCTTTCATCCAGGAGACGGTGCAACAGATGGTGACGGACGGCGTGCAACGCATTGTCGCTTTGTGTCTGGCGCCGCAATACAGCCGCTGGAGCACCGAACGTTATATGAAATCTTTCAGCGACGCGCTGGCTCAATCCGGCCTTTGGGATATTGAAATTCAATTTGTCAAAAGCTGGCCGGACCAACCGCGATTGATCGATGCCTTTGTCGAGCGTTATCAGGCCGCCGCCGATCGGCTCCGTGCCGAAGGGCGTGAGGATTTTCATACGTTGTTCACGGTACACAGCATCCCGTCATCTTCCGTCGAACAGGAAGGCGATCCCTACGTTCAGGAATATGAAAAGACTCTGC
>SMVA01220341.1_pt1 | contig 20554 bp, 18 predicted proteins | sample 2456451 | NCBI WGS metagenome assembly SMVA01 (sample SAMN11095933, study PRJNA526329) | marine sediment metagenome | biome: Marine sediment; feature: Surficial sediment; material: Deep marine sediment; isolation source: Hadal surficial sediment | place: Pacific Ocean | collected 2014-05 | depth... | reverse complement strand
TTGTGCTTAGAGTTATTAGTATGAAGCAGTGGCCGGGTTTTTCTTAGTATTGTTTTAGAAGAAGGTAGTTCGTTGCCAAAACATGAAAGACGTCTAGCCTAAGCCTAAATAAAAATGCCAGATTGCAGGATAGGGCAAAAAGCTGGCTAACTTGTTCTTCATAATATCAAGTGAACTTATATACAACCATGCCGTCACTAAAAAACTTTTCAGATAGTTTTCGCGAGTTTACCAGCAGGGGTAACATTGACCATTCAAATATTATTGGATTTGATTTGACGCGTCATGTTGATATACAGCTCAACATCAGTAGTAGCAAGGATGTTAATCGATGCAATTATACAAAAAAGGGGCTAAACCTCCATATTACTGGTTGGGCGTGTAAAACTTCTACAAATTTCAATATTGAGCAGGTTTTGGTCGGTAGTCTAAATGGTCTAAGTATTGTAAAGAGGGCATCAACAACCCGTACCGTAGACGAGGATCAACTTGATTACAGCATGTTAATGTTATCGTTTGACCAGGAGGTATCTCTGATTTCTTTGGAGTTAGGTTGGATTAAAGGCGAAAACAATGTATCTCTATTCGCATTTAATGATGGAGAAATGAATTCTATATCTGATAAGCAATGGCCGCAGCTACTGGCAGATGGATGGCATTCAGCAGGTGACTACTATAATCTTGACTATGGCACCAACAATAGTACAGTTAATCCGAATGGAATAGTCTCCAAATACTGGTTAGTCGGTTCCTACAACTCCCATCTGGGTAGTTTTTTTAGCAGCAATACCCATCCAAGTAGCGAGCCCGACCATTTCAAACTTCAGGGTGTAACTGTTTCAACAGTAGGCGTAATAAATAGAGTCACGAAGTTTGCTGGAAACAGGCTATTCGGCTGGGTCGGGTCTGATCACTAACATCAAAGTAAATTAATACAGTTGCAAGTAGCAAGAATGTTGGCATAGTTTGATGCTTTTGAGTAATTGTCCTCGCCATACTCTAATTACAATCCTGGTAACCGTTTTTCTCACAATCCTCTGCCATTCTCTGTGCCTTAGTTATTTGGGTGGCAGACATTTTCTTAGCCAGCAAATTTCTGCCATGTTCTGCCAGACTGTTTCCTCTTGAAGCAGCCAGGTCTAACCACATATAAGCACGAACATCGTCTTTAGGTATGCCCTGCCCTTGACCATACATCATACCTATACTGGCTTGTGCATTAGCATGTCCTTGCGTGGCGGCCAGACGATAGTATTTAACAGCTTCCTGATGGTTTTGAACTACACTTTCGCCTTGGTCATACATTACACCAAGTCTAAATTGTGCGTCTACGTTCCCCTGCTCAGCAGCTGAATAATACCACTTGAATGCTTCCTGATAATCCTGAGTCACACCCTGACCTTGGTCATACATTAAACCAAGTCTAAGTTGTGCGTTCACATGCTCTTGTTCGCCAGCTAAACGGTACCAGATCACTGCTTCTTGAAAATCTTGGGTAACACCTCGTCCACCCGCGTAAGCTGCACCAAGCCAAACCTGCGCATCCGCATCCCCTTGCCCTGCTGCCAAGCGGAACCACTTTACTGCCTCTTGATAGTCATGTTTTTTACCTTGTTCATCAGCATACATAACACCAAGATTATATTGGGCAAGAACATTGCCTTGTTCTGCTAAGGGACGAACCAATTCAACTGCTTTTGTATAATCCCCCTGTAGATAGGCTTGCTGAGCTTCAGACAGGGGATCTGCTAATACTTGACCAACTATTGCAACTAAGAGCAGGCAACCTGAAAATATATATTTCAGCCACAGCCTCATTCTTTATATCCTTTTTTTGCTCTTGTACTTAGATCACAGAACTATTTTAGCTATTAATAAACCATTTGCCGAAGCTTTAATTTTACTTCACCAAGTCCTTTGTAATTTCCCTTTAATTGAACTGGAATTCGTGTTTCTGGGTCAATATATATTTTAATATTTCCTTGTAACCCAACAAACGTAAAATTATCTATTGCCTTACCTGTGTCTACTGCACGCGCTTTGAGAGAGAGCACATGTACAGTAATAGATGTGTCTCTTTGGGACAATTGATCTCCTTTTATTTCTGTATGGTCTAGCTGAATTGATTCCACAGATTCTTTCTGAATATCAAGATAGATAACCTCTTTTTTGTTAAATACACATATAGTTACAGTTTTGTCGAAATCTGAAATTTTTGATGCTGAAATAAAATAGAGAATAGGTATGGGTACAGTAATGTTCGAACAGCCAATTTTAGCTGGAACATAAGAATAAAATTTCTCCTTAATTCCTGACCATTTTTCTGGAACTTGTAAAGCTTCTTTTTTATCAATAGATTGCTGGGTTAACTTAAAAACTCCCTTATCTGTAAAGCGGTATGTTTTTTTAGCATCCTTGAATCCAGTTCGCAGACGTACATACTGCATCGCAGATAATGTGGCAGGATCAAACCAAGCCACATTTTGTAATTTTACTTTAGGTAAAAACACTGATTTAACAGAAATTTTAGTATTAATCATAAATGCACCTGATTTCGTCGCAGATATGGGAATCCCTTGTGTAGAAGAAATAAAAGCAGCATCAAGTTCAGCCTTCGTTTGAGGCATTAACTCAACTTCAGCCACAAGTTTGACGAAAAATTCTTTTCCCTTAAATGATAAATGCTTCCAGGGTACATTTATTTTATCAACACTTAGAGAGTGAATCTTGTCAGCTGCGACTGAAGCAAATGGAGATAGTAATGATATAAGCAAGATTGGAAAAAATGTCAACCATCGATTATGTGATGACTGCTCTACCATATACTTGGTAGGACTGTAGTAGAGATACATGCATTCATTTATTATTTTGGTAATATAATTTTAATGCTGAATTCAAATGGAAAACATCTAAATAGTCATTCTAGATTTACGCGGCACTTGCTTACTCTGATTGAAAAGTATCAATCCTTTTGATGTAATTCCTGCTAATAAAAACCATTAAAAATAGTCGGACTAAACAAGACGAGAAGCTCTCAGACCATTTGCATTATAAACTACGATAAAAATACGTGTAGACTATATACTGTCAGGTGTTAGGTCCCTGCAAATAAGGGCATCAGTGCTTCCATCCTGGTGCTATTTGCCACTACGTTGAACACCCGGTCTCCTTGTGCCAATATGCCAAGTGTTCCTAGTTATTCAAAGAATGAAGATGTGCTAACTGATTTTATATCCATGGGACAACCAATCTATTTTTTCGTTGCGCTTGTTGTCGGGCTATTTGTAGGCGCGGGGATCATTTGGTTGATTCTTCGTGCCCTTTCGATTCGTCTAACTGAGCAACTAATCGCATCTCAACAAGATACAAAGAGACTGACATCTGAGCTTGATGCTCTTGCTGTTCTGCGCAACCAAATAAATATTGAAAAACAAGAATTGAACACAGAAATTGCTAAACTGACTACAACTTTAGAATTAGAACGTTCCCAGGCTGAGGAAAAACTGGAGTTTCGTAAGAACACTGAAGAACAACTTTCCAATCGTTTTAAAGCATTAGCTAGCGAAATTTTCGATGATAAATCCAGAAAATTTACAGACCAAAATAAGATTAATCTTGATCAACTACTGGAACCACTCAAGATAAAAATTACCGAATTTCAAGGAAAAGTACAAGAAGTTTATATTCAGGAAGGCAAAGATCGCTCAGCGTTGTCCGAACAAGTGAAACAACTTATGGCACTTAACTATCAACTATCTGAGGATGCTCACAATCTCACTCGGGCGCTCAAAGGTGAGTCTAAGACACAGGGTAATTGGGGAGAGCTAATCTTGGAACGCGTACTAGAGGCTTCTGGTCTACGCAAAGGTCATGAATACAGCGTGCAAGAAAAACATACCTGCGAGGACGGCACTCGTGTTCAGCCGGACGTGGTCATTCATTTGCCAGAAGATCGTCACTTGATTGTCGATGCAAAGGTGTCGCTCAAGGCATACGAAGAGCATGCTAATACTGACACGGATCTTGAACGTAATAGCACTATAAAACGGCATCTAGAATCAGTTCGTTCTCACATAAAGGAACTCTCCGAGAAGAATTATCAGAAACTCTATGGACTACAATCTTTTGATTTTGTTTTGATGTTTATACCAGTTGAGCCAGCTTTTATGCTTGCCATATCGAATGATAATAATTTATGGCTGGACTCATGGAAGAAAAATATTTTACTGGTTAGCCCTAGTACCTTGTTATTTGTAGTTCGTACTGTCGCGCATCTCTGGAAACAGGAACAACAAAACCGTAATGCTCAGGAAATTGCTTGCCGTGGAGCAGAACTCTACGACAAGCTATCTGGCTTTGTAGATGACCTTAATATGCTAGGAAAACGTTTGCAACAAGCGCAAATTGCTTATGATGACGCCTATAGTAAATTTACAAAAGGTAAAGGAAATGTTATTCGTCAGGCAGAGATGCTAAAACAACTTGGCATAAAACCTACTAAGCCACTTTCACAAACCCTAACCGATGCAGCTTTGGATGACCCAACCACCTCTCTTCCACCCATCTCTTCATTAAAGAAGGAATAAGCATATATTCATTTATCTTTATCCCTATAATGATCCTCAAACAATCTTCTGTCCATGTCTAAACGAAGACAATACGTACCAGGGCTGAAGGATCACTACCGAATCAGCCGCACCAAGGTAGATCTATTTATTACCTGTCCACGCTGCTTTTATTTGGATGTTCGCCTCGGGATAAAACGCCCTCCCGGCTTTCCCTTTAGTCTCAATAGTGCAGTTGACACACTGCTAAAGGCGGAGTTTGACCAATATCGAAAAGAACAACTACCCCATCCCTACATAACAAAGACCGGGTTAAACGCTGTTCCATATAGCCATCCGAAACTCGATATTTGGCGTAATAATTTTAAGGGGGTTTCTTTTGTGCATGAAGAAACTGGATTTGAGGTTTTTGGCGCAGTAGATGACCTCTGGATCGACTTGTTAACTCAAGAGATAATCGTGGTTGATTACAAAGCTACTTCTAAATTGAGTGGAGTTTCTATAGATGCAGACTGGCAGATTGGATACAAACGACAAATGGAATTCTACCAATGGCTTTTAAAGAAAAATGGACTAAACGTAGCAAACCAGGGCTGGTTTATTTACTGTAACGGAATCAAAGACAAGTCAGCATTCAATGAACGCCTAGATTTTACAGTTTCTATGTTACCTTATGTAGGTAATGACAGCTGGGTTGAGCCGACGCTAGTCGAAATCAAAAAATGTTTGGATTCAGGATTAATACCTCTTGCTACTAAGGATTGTGAATACTGCCAATACGCTTTGCAATATGCAACAGCTAACGGTCGTACCCTGCTTCAGGAAAATACGGAAAGTTTCGTATTAAAATAAGGTAAGTAAAAACTTACACCTAGTAAAACTATTAATGCTACTTTGAGCTATTAATATCAGTTAAATTCAAGAGGAATCTGATTTGCATACTTAGATGCATAGGAGTTCTTACAATATTTACCGGTCTTCCCTCACTATCGACTCATGTATCAGACTTTCAGTACCCTGTGTAGTCAAGTCGCGAAGTGTTATATCACCAACGGACGATTCTACTGCTTGTTGCATGCTGTCTAACACTTCTTCAACCGGTTGTGGTGCCGGTAATCTATAGGGTGATAGAAGACGTTCCTCTCCAGCAATTTGTACAGTTTTGAGTACCTGAGTCACCGAGACTAAGGAGGGATCGCGTGTCGGTAGATAAGCGGGTGGATCATCGCCGTTCTGTACAATGAGCTCCTGGCGTTCCAGTGCATCAAGCACTGTCTGCAGTACATGCATTGGCGCACCAAGTGAGTGTTTAAAATCCAATAATGAAGGCATGCGCTCACCATCGAGAAACTTACTCGCTACTAAATACATAATTGAGAGCGCAAGGCGTTCTCGCATCCGATTACTCAGTCGATCGCTCAGTCGTGGTTCATCGTCCCTAAAATACAGGTATTCTGGATTCTGAGCATAGAATGCAACACTCGCACCAAACAGTAGGATCAGCCAGCATAAGTAGAGCCAAATCATAAAAAGAATCAAAATCGCAAAACTAGAGTAGATCGCAGCGTAGTTATTTGCAGACGCCACAAAGATCGCAAACACCCATCCCGCAGTTTGCCAAGCGATCCCGCTGACCATGCCGCCAACCAGCGCAGGCCTGAATCGTACCCGTGTGTTAGGAATGAACATGTAAACAAAGGTGAAAAACGAGATTACAAGTAGGTAGGGCATAAGCCGGCTAAATACTTTTACAGTTTCGTCTAACACTCCTATTGCCATCATGCCACGCAGCGCCTCGTGGTTCATCACGGTCGCAGTAATGCCAAGCGCCGAGAACACCAGAATTGGGCCAACCATTAGCACACTAAGATAGCGGACGACCCTCTCTCCAATGCGCCTGGGACTTGGAATATGCCAAATATAATTCAGCGAATGTTCAATCTTTTGCATCAATGAAACCGCAGTATATAGAAGCAGCATCAATCCTACTGTACCGAGTACACCGACATTCATATTCTCGATGAACTGCACAATATTGGATGCTATTTCCTGTCCCTCTTCACCAAGCGGCTCAAGAAAATTTAGTAGTATCGGCTGGATCTGGTTATGAACACCAAATGCTTTCAGTACTGAGAAACTCAGTGCAAGCAATGGAACGATCGACAGTAATGTCGTGTATACAAGGCTCATTGCACGAAGTGTGAGCTGACCGTAAACAAGATCTTGCACGAGAATCAGTACGGTGCGTATGATTCTTAATCCATGTGTCCTCCAGGGTGGCTGGGACCCGGCTTGTTCTTCCCAAATAATTCTATGGAGGCGATTTAGGAGACCTGGAGCGACCGATTTCACTTGGCAATCTCTGATTTCAGTTGTAACGTAGTTATTTTTTCGTTTGCGTCAATCACATTACACAGTTTTTCAAGTACGACAGGTCCGGCAGCAGCTATGCAGATTATAGTGTGTTGATGGTAACCAGCCTGCCCTCTTCTGTTAGCTATGCATATCAGAAACACATCAAAAAATACACTAAGGAACACCGTCAGGTCTCTCGGAAGTTGATTAATCTTGTAAAAACACTCAGTGCAGTCAAAAGCTTACCTTACGGATTCATTCTTGCTCATTTAGTGCCAGTATTAGTGTCAGTAATTTATTTTTCGCAATGTGGGCAAACTGTTGAGGTCATATAAATTAGTTTGTCACAAAATGGGCATGCTACTCTTTTGCCCTTGCTAAGTAGCACAAGAATAATTCCAAGCGGACCCAGTATCAGGCCGAAAAAAAATGAGCTAGCCCCCATTCCTTTGCGGGAGCCAAGAATTGAGGCAATAATTGCGCAGATCACCAGCGCAAGAATCCATTCCACAGATACCTCCTTTATTCTTATTCATTTAAAGTATTATTTAGGATACAACATCTCTATATTGCTTATGATAATTCTGCAAATATTTAGTATATTTTCACCTAGATTATCTATATTCAAGTAAATCCCGTTTAAAAGATAGAGTTTAATTGTAGAACGAACATTTAATATCTACAAAAAATCTTGTATGAAGTGTAACTAATCTGTCCAAGATACGTATTAACTCGAATATTAGTAATGTTTATTAGAGTTGGTGCAAGATTGTAACCTTATTACCTAATGGCTAAGGTTATTGCGTACAACGATGAAACTAAAAAAATTGTGTAGTCTAGTTTTTACAACTATCGAGGATAGACATGCACGCCACCTTGCCATTGCTACAGACGACTAAGTTTCCGAGCCTACATCGCCAGCAACTTACGACTCTTCAGATTAACCTGGGCTATCGCTGTAATCTGTCTTGCGTACATTGTCATGTTAATGCTGGACCAAATCGCAAAGAAATGATGGATAGCGAAACCCTAGCTCTAATCCCTCTTGTTCTTACAGCCCGTAACATCAGCATACTTGACCTTACTGGTGGCGCCCCTGAACTGCACAAGGGATTCAGAAAGTTGGTAAATGAAGCTAGTGCCTTAAGCGTGAAAGTCATCGATCGCTGCAACCTGACTATCTTGTTTGAACCCGGCCAAGAAGAGCTAGCAGAATTTCTAGCGGAACAGCAGGTCGAAATTGTTGCCTCACTCCCCTGTTATTCACTAACAAACGTGGATAAGCAGCGTGGAAAGGGCGTTTTCGACAAAAGTATTTTAGCCTTGCAAAAACTTAATTCACTGGGTTATGGCAACAAGGGTTCGGGATTGACGCTCAATCTTGTCTATAACCCACAAGGTCCTTCATTACCTCCTGATCAAGCTAAACTGCAGGCCATTTATAAGAGGGAGTTGTATGAGAACTTCGGTATTTTGTTCAATGAGCTGTTCGCGGTTACTAATATGCCCATACAACGCTTTGGCTCAACCCTAATTTCAAAGGGACAGTTCAATGATTACATGCAGTTGCTAAAGGAAAATTTCGCAGCAGCTAATTTCGCTAACGTTATGTGCCGAAACCTAATCAGCGTCGATTGGAAAGGCTTTCTCTACGACTGCGATTTTAATCAGCAATTAGGATTGGAGTTAGGTCTTGCTACACAAACAGTGCAAAGACATAAAAGAAAACCTCATTTACGCGATTTGATGAATAAAGACCCGTCGGGTCAAGCAATCCAGGTAGCTGATCACTGCTACGGTTGCACTGCTGCACAAGGCAGTAGCTGTAGCGGTGCATTACATGAGTAAACCTAAGCAATGAAAAAAATAACGATTGTTGTCGCGGCATTATTTTTAGTGCTGATTTTTTTTATACTGGATTTAAACTCCTTTCTATCTCTTCATAGTCTTAAGGCTAGTCTAGGGCAATTCGAGGCGTGGCGTGCAGCCTCACCAGTACTAGTTGGACTTTACTTCTTCTTGTTTTATGTTGCAGTTGCTGCACTTTCTTTGCCTGGTGCCGTGGTGCTGACGCTCACTGCTGGTGCTTTGTTTGGCCTACTGTGGGGAACGGTAATTGTGTCGTTTGCCTCTAGCATTGGAGCAACACTTGCCTTTTTAGTTTCACGCTATCTATTTCGTGATGCTATCCAGGACCGCTTTGGGGACCGATTAAGTGCCATTAACAATGGTATGGCTAAAGACGGCGTATTCTATTTATTTACGCTTCGTCTCGTACCGCTATTTCCTTTTTTTATTGTTAATCTCTTGATGGGGCTGACACCAATTCGCACATCTAGCTATTATTGGGTAAGCCAGGTGGGTATGCTTGCTGGCACACTCGTTTACGTTAATGCAGGTACTCAACTCGCAAAGATATCTGGACTTTCCAGCATCGTCTCGCCTGGGCTTCTAATTTCGTTCACTTTATTAGGAATATTCCCTTTACTTGCCAAATGGTTTCTGCATTACCTGCAACGTCGTCGCGTCTATGCCAAATGGAAGCACCCACTAAAATTTGACCGTAATCTGATAGTAATTGGCGCCGGAGCAGCCGGTTTAGTTACCGCATATATTGGAGCCGCCGTTAAAGCTAAGGTGACGTTGATCGAAGCGCACAAGATTGGCGGCGATTGCCTCAACTACGGCTGTGTACCAAGCAAGGCATTGATTAAGTCGGCCCGCCTTGCTCATCAGATGTGTCATGGCGATAAATACGGACTTAAAGCCATAGTGCCTGAATTTAGTTTTAGCAAGGTGATGGCAAGGATACATGAAGTTATCCGCACCGTAGCACCACACGACAGCGTTGAGCGCTACACTAAATTGGGTGTAGAAGTACTTGAGGGTTACGCCTGTATCAAAGATCCGTGGACTGTAGAAGTAAAGCTCCATAACGGCGACATACAGCGCCTGACCACCCGAAACATTGTAATAGCCACAGGGGCTCAACCAATCGTGCCCCCTTTGCCCGGTTTAGATGATGTCGGCTACGTCACCAGTGATACATTGTGGGACGAATTCGCTAAGAAAGATGCGCCGCCATCTCGATTGATCGTACTTGGTGGTGGGCCGATGGGCTGCGAGCTAGCTCAGAGTTTTGCTCGTTTGGGTTCCAAAGTCACTCAAATCGAAATGGCATCACGGATTATGATCCGCGAAGATGAGGAGATATCGGAAGTGGTGCGAAGCTCACTTGAGCGGGACGGTGTGGAAGTGCTCATAGGCCATAAAGCCCTTCGCTGTGAGTGTGAAGATGAAAATAAGTTTATTGTCGTAGAACATGATGGTGTAGAGCGGAGAATCGAATTCGACACACTATTATGTGCTGTGGGCCGTATAGCACGGCTAACGGGTTACGGCCTGGAAGAACTGGGTATTGAAACAAAAAACACGATAGTAGCCAATGAATATCTAGAAACACTGTATCCCAATATTTTCGCTGCCGGTGACGTAGCTGGCCCCTACCAGTTCACCCATACCGCTTCACATCAAGCCTGGTATGCGGCTGTTAACGCACTCTTTGGAGACCTTAAGAAGTTCAAAGTCGATTATTCGGTTATTCCCTGGGCCACATTTATTGAGCCTGAGGTCGCCCGTGTAGGGCTCAATGAACAAGAGGCTAGAGATAAGGATGTGCCATATGAGGTTACAAGATATGAATTTGATGATCTTGATCGCGCTATTACAGATAGCACGACGCAAGGCTTCGTCAAGGTACTAACGGTGCCGGGCAAGGATCGTATTCTGGGTGCGACCATTGTGGGCGAGCATGCAGGGGATTTGCTAGCCGAATTTGTATTGGCAATGAAACATGGATTGGGGCTTTCAAAGATTCTCGGCACAATCCACATTTATCCTACTTTGGCAGAAGCAAATAAATACGTCGCGGGTAAATGGAAAAAAACTCATACGCCGCAACGTTTGTTGACCTGGTTATTTCATTACCACGCTTGGAAACGATAACGAACAAAATGGCTCGAAAAATTATGAAACTATCCATAATCATACCAATACTAAATGAAGCACACAGGATCCCTAAGTTGCTTGAAAGGCTAACACCACTGGTTCGAAGTAACTGTGAAATTATCCTTGTCGACGGCGGTAGTGAGGATGATTCGGCTGATATCGTGGAGCGTGCCGGCTTCACGGTAGAAAGGGCGGCCTGTGGTCGTGCTCGACAAATGAATGCTGGTGCAGCGCGCGCTACTGGAACAGTATTATTGTTCCTACATGCTGATACGCAACTGCCAGATAAGGCTGATTTGTTAGTCAAACAAGCACTTTCAAATAACCCATCATCCTGCTGGGGTCGCTTTGATGTTTGCATAACCGGGCGTCCAATAATGCTTCGTGTAGTCGGTTATATGATGAATTTACGCTCACGTCTAACAAGCATTGCTACTGGCGATCAAGCTATGTTTGTAACACAAACAGCTTTTACGGAGGCGGGCTACTTTCCAGATCAACCGTTGATGGAAGATGTCGAACTGTCAAAACGGCTGCGTACAATCTCTCATCCTACCTGTATCGCCTCCTGTGTCGTTACTTCAGGCCGGCGCTGGGAGATACATGGCGTTTGGCAAACAATTTTTCTTATGTGGCGATTACGTTGGGATTATTGGAGGGGAATTCCAGCGAGCCAACTGGCAAAGACATACCAATGAAACCTATCCGTATAGTGATTATTGCTAAAGCAGCACAGCCAGGATTTGCTAAGACACGCCTGATTCCTGCACTTGGGGAACAGGGTGCAGCTGATCTTGCACAACGCATGTTAACGTACACACTGAGCGAAGCTCTAGCTGCCAAAATAGGTCCGGTTGAACTATGTGTAACTCCATCTTCAACAGGCGCGGTGTGGCAAACATTTACCATACCGGATGAAGTGCAATATTCAGATCAGGGTGAGGGAGATTTAGGAGAGCGGCTGGCACGTGTAACGCGGCGCGTTATCGCTAATGATGAATCTGTTTTACTTATTGGGACCGATTGCCTTGAACTTACCACGTTTCATTTGCTGCAAGCCGCTAATACGTTACGTCACTTTGATTCAATACTCATTCCTGTTACCGATGGTGGGTATGCGTTACTCGGTTTGAATTTTTTTCATCCCTCTTTGTTTGAATTTATCAAATGGAGTACCAACACTGTTCTCATTGAAACAATGCATCGCTTGAAACAATTGGGCTACTCAGTTCATAGCTATCCTAGTTTGCACGATATTGATGAACCGGAAGATCTAAGGTGGCTACCCAAAACTTGGGGAGAAAAAGAACATGCATAGTAAATGGGCAGTAGTAGTGTTGAACCTACTGTGCACGAGTGTCCTGGCACAAAATACAGTAAATCATGTAGGCCATTTCGTTGCAGCTGTTAGTACAATACCTCCCCCTCCCTGGCAGGTGATTCGATTCGACAAGAAGATACCTCCCACGAAATACCAAATAATTTCTTGGGACGGTGTAATTGCTGTAGAGGCTGAGGCTAACGCAAGTATGGCACTGTTAGCGCGACCACTTTTGCTCGATCTCACACACACCCCTATTTTATGCTGGCGATGGCGAGTCGATGCCCCACTCAAAACCGCAGATATGGCGACTAAGTCAGGCGACGACTATGCGGCACGGGTTTACCTTGCTTTCAACCTACCCACAGAAACAATCGATTTAATCACTATGGCCAAACTCAAGATAGCACGTAGCCTTTACGGTAACCATGTTCCCGATGCGGCTCTTAATTATGTTTGGGATAATCGCTATCCTGTTGGTACTCGGCGTCCTAATGCTTACACCGAACGTACACAGATGATGGTTCTACGTTCCGGGTCCCAATATGCCGGAATATGGGTAACAGAACGACGAAATATACTGGACGATGCCATACTAGCTTTTGGTACGGATCGTGTCAGCCCAACTTTACTAGCCGTAGCATCCGATACTGATAACACCGGCGAGCACGCCCATTCTGGTTTCGCCGATTTGCACTTTGTACCAAGCGATGCAAAGTGTGATTTTCCCATGATTAAACAATGAGACGAACCGATGAACTTATTCTAAATTTTGAAGAGATGAATTTGTTGCTCAATAACTTATATAAACGCGGCAAAATCTACCCATGAATTATAAAAACTACATCCGTTATCACGACCAAATTACAACACTATATTGTAATTATTAGGAGATTAGCCATGCATGAAATTGTTCAAGATTATTACGGACACCAATTACAACATACTGACGACCTAAAAACTAACGCTTGCTGCGACACCAACCAAATTCCGGCTTGGTTAAAACCGCTTCTCTCGAGAATCCACCCAGAGGTACTCTCGCGCTACTACGGTTGTGGGCTGACCTGCCCTCCCCTGCTTGAAGGTTGCCGGGTCTTGGATCTCGGTTGCGGCTCAGGACGAGATGTTTACTTGTTGTCCCAACTAGTAGGGGCAACGGGTGAGGTGGTGGGTGTTGATATGACCAATGAGCAACTCACTATTGCCAGAAAACATCAGGAGCTCCATTCGAATACTTTTGGTTATTCCAATGTAAGTTTCCTCCAAGGCTATATTGAACAACTCGATGAAATAGGTCTGGAAGCAGGTAGCTTTGATGTGATCGTATCCAATTGCGTAATCAATCTTTCACCCGATAAAGATGAAGTATTAAGTGGTATACACCGTCTACTCAAAGATGGTGGTGAATTCTATTTCTCTGACGTTTATGCGGATCGACGCGTGCCGGATTCTGTGCGTAACGACCCTGTTCTCTATGGCGAATGCCTTGGTGGTGCACTTTACTGGAACGATCTCTTGCGCCTTGCATATCGACAAGGTTTTACAGACCCGCGGTTGGTTACTGATCAACCGTTAACGATCACGAACTCTGAACTGGCTTCACGTATAGGTAGTCTCCATTTTTTTTCTGCCACTTACCGATTATTCAAACTTGAAGGATTAGAAACCTCATGTGAGGACTATGGCCAGGCAGTAATTTATCGTGGCAACATTCCTGAGCATACTGACCGTTTCGTACTCGATAAACACCACAATATCGAGACTGGCAGAAAATTTCCAGTGTGCGGAAACACTTGGCGCATGTTGCATGACACGCGCTTCGCGAAATATTTCCATTTCGTTGGTGATTTCACTCGTCATTTTGGTATTTTCCCAGGTTGCGGCAGTGCCCTGCCATTCGACACAATTCTAAATACAAAAGTAATTTCAGCATGTTGCTAATTTCTTATCAAATAGACTTAGTTAAACAGGGGAAATTAGAATAATGGAATGGTTATTGATCATCGCTGCATTATTTATAGCTTTTAGCAATGGTGCAAACGATAATTTCAAAGGTTTTGCCACCGTATGGGGGACTAATACCCTAAGCTATCGCCAGGCACTTATTCTAGCCACCATTGCAACCGTCGCGGGTAGTTTTGCTTCACTAGTACTAGCTGACGAGCTCGTGCAACATTTTTCTGGGAAGGGTCTGGTACCGGATGTGGTTGCCAATGCACCACTATTTATCTTGAGTGTTGCAACTGGTGCTGCCGTTACAGTTTTTCTAGCCACAAAACTAGGTTTCCCAGTCTCTACCACTCACGCTCTCATTGGTGGACTCGTTGGAGCTGGGTTAGCACAAAGTGAAGGTGTGATACATTTCGACAAGTTGGCAAGCACGTTTATGTTACCCCTTTTAGTCAGCCCGATAATCGCAGTCGTGCTCGGCATGCTAGCCTACAGAGTGTTTCATATGCGCCCGATTGAAATTGCGAAAGATTGTGCCTGCCTAGTAGCACCAACACAAACACTGATACCAATGATGGATGGCACCCTGGTTAGTCGGTTCTCTACCCCAGGCATTGTATTGGCTCCCAATGTGGCGTGTGAGCGCCTAGAAACACCAGTTCGATTTTCTGTATCAAACAACATGGATCGTTTACATATTTTATCAGCAATGGCGATCTGTTTTGCACGTGGGGTGAACGATACGCCGAAACTGACGGCGCTGCTCCTTACCGCACAAATAGTACAACCCTCTGCCTCCATAGCCATGATCGGCCTCGCAATGGCCATGGGAGGATTACTATTTGCAAGACAGGTTGCAAAAACAATGAGCCAACGTATAACAAGAATGGATCATGCACAGGGACTCGCTGCTAATTTAATTACGGCTTCCCTAGTACTAGTTGCCAGTAAGTTTGGCTTACCGGTTTCAACAACCCATGTCTCTGTTGGCTCTATCGCTGGAGTAGGTGCCAGTGCGAAAACTCTTGATTGGCAGACACTACATAACGTCTTGTTGTCCTGGGTATTAACACTACCATTGGCTGCTGGAGTTGCATGGCTCTTAGCTTCAGTAAAATGATGTAGTAGTTCAACTAAACGTTAAATGAGCTAGCCTTGCTTTGCTGAAATAGCAATTAAGGAGAAAAGCAAAAAAACCTAAGACTAAGATGACAAATGTAGTCAATCTTTAGCTGTATTTATAATGCACAGTCTAATTAATTACATTGTAAATTTATCGAATAATGTTGATTAAAAACGATTAGTCATGGCAAGATGTATTGTAATATATTTTTATATGTCCTTTGATAATTTAACCTAGAAACCATTTATGGAAATAACACTGAACCATACCATTGTGCCTTCACATGACAAGGTTGAGTCTGCTAAATTTTATTCTAAAATCTTTGGATTCGAATACGTTGGTGAGTTTGCTCGTTTTATTGTAGTAAGAGTAAATAAAACGTTATGTTTAGATTTTGCTAATAGTGAAAAATTTGAACCTCATCACTATGCGTTTAAAGTTTCTGAGCAAGAATTTGATGAAATATTTAAGCGCTTAGAATTTGAAAATATTAAACATGGTAGCGGTCCGAATGATTCAGAAAACATGAAAATAAACCATGACAATGACGGACGTGGAGTCTATTTTCGTGATACAAATGGTCATCTTTTAGAAATGTTAACCACGGACTATAAAATAGAGTCATAAGTAAATCAGAAGGCCCTTCAGGAAATCTTGTGGCATTAAAATATCATCTCCAAGCAAATCAAGTCATTATTCTCAAGGCAATATATGGTGCGAGATTTAGAACATAGATAGCTAGTTTATATTACCCTAGAAATTGAAAGTAAGAGAGTGACAAATCTGCCTGACTTAATTCAAACAATTTAGCATGAATTTTTAAAATAGGGGCACGAGTTAGAGCTAGGAAAATTGTTGCAATTAACAGTATTCCTATGTTGATAACAGTACACTACCCGATAAATTCTCTTACAATATCAATTGAGAACATTTGATCGCCTCACTATATGTTAAATTAATTTGTTTTTAGTGTAGCGTAAACTGCATGAATAAAAAATTAAGCAATTCAATAAGACGTTTTCTTATTCGTAGTTTTAGGATTGCGATTGGTATAGCTATTCTCATGTTAGTTTTTTATTGTGCTACGAATGCTCGGGAGATAGCCACATCGACTATATCCTTCAGTTCTTTATCCGCAATAGAAATTCTTTCTTTTATGTTTTTCAGTGTCTTATCCTATTTATTTATTATATTGATATGGCCCATTGCATTTGGCAAGGATCCAATCGACTTAGCGAAGGCTCAATCGAAGGGGAAAAGGATAAAAAAACGAACCCTTGAATTTTTGAGACAATGGATACGGGGATAAAAGTGTAGCGAAAATCCTGGGATAGCAGGATTACTTCGTGAAACAGATACTCAACATCACTCCATTAATCGAGTAGACTAAGGTCCAAACAGAAACTTTTTTGATTCTTCGGTTACAGTCGGCGTGATATTGATCGCTGTACCCTTTTCATAGGCACGAATGATCGCTGGGCGTGTTGCAAGTTCATCGAGCCAACGTTTCAAGTAGGGAAAATCATCAATCTGCAGCTCTAAAAAGGGATGTTTCAAAACCCACGGGTAACAGGCCATATCAGCAATAGAGTATTCTCCGCAGATGTACTGGCAATGGGCTAATTTGTTGTTGAGAACCTTAAATAATCGCTTGGTTTCATTTACATACCGTCTAATAGCATAAGGAATTTTCTCTGAAGTATACTGACTAAAGTGTTGGTTTTGTCCGAGCATTGGCCCAAGACCACCTACCTGCCAAAATAACCACTTTAAAACTTCCGTGCGTGCAGCAAGTTTCGTTGGGATAAACTGAGCAGTCTTTTCTGCTAGATATAAAAGGATTGCCCCTGATTCAAAGATCGAAATTGACCCGCTGGCGACTTTCGGTTCATGGTCAACAACCACTGGTATCTTGTTATTTGGTGAGATCTGCAGGAATTTCAGGTCAAATTGCTCGCCTTTACTAATGTTGATTGGAATTATGCGGTATGGGATGCTAGCCTCTTCCAGAAACACTAGCACTTTGTATCCATTTGGTGTTGTCCAGAAATAACAGTCAATCATTATTACTTTCTCGGTTCTAAGCGCATTTCATATTCCTTCTGTACACAACCGAGAATCTGTATCACGGTCTCATCACTGTTCTAGGCAGTTGGCATATATCTAAACTATAACAATATAAATATTATATAAAACATTGTTATATAATTACATTACGAAGTTATTGGCGATTGCTTTCGGCTTTTTGTTATCAAATCGTAAGCAACTTGCACTTCCTGTGCTTGCTCCGTTGCTACAGCAATCATGTCTTCTGGAAGACCTTGACCCATTAATTTATCTGGATGATATTGGCTCATTAACTTGCGATAAGCATATTTGACTTCTTGGTCACTGCCGTCCTTTTTAACGCCGATCGCTTTATATGCATCCTCCAAAGTCGTGGCAGAAGTTGCCTGACCACCCGCAAAGTGCGACTGGTTTAAAACCATATCCAGCATATGCCTGAATGCGGTTTCGTCATAACCAAGATGACGAGCGATATCGATTAGTAGGCGTTCTTCAGAGGAGTCAATGTGCCCATCAGATAGGGCCATCACAATGAGATAGACCAACAACATTTGTTTTAAGCTATGCGTATGGCCACATGCGGCCATAAATTCTCTTAAACTTGGCTCAAAATCAAAACTTGGGTCAGCCCCTTGTTTAAAAAGGGCAATTGCATTTAGTCTATGTTCAGCAGGCATGCCCAGTTTTTGAATAAACTGTTCAACATGCGCAATTTCATGTTTTGATATATGGCCATCTGCTTTAGCCAGTTTTCCTTTTAAAATAAAAACAGTTTCGAGAAAAACTTTCTGTCGATGACCGCTACTAAGTGGGTTGATACCGCCGATGCCGTAAGCTCTAGAACGGTCGATAATACTCCCTAAGAAATAACCAATAAATGCTCCAAAAAATCCGAAGAAGTAAATCCCCATTAAGGCACAAAGAAGTTTAAACACGTCGGCTCCTCAGATTTTGTATGAAGTAAAAGATTATAAACGTATGGAACACGAACCCATATGGCAATCTTAGTTTTGAGCAGATTCAGGTTTATAAAGCACAACTAATTTCTACTCTTGAATGGATCGAATTGAGGTATTAGATTGATAGTTGCCCTTTACTAACTGCTACTTACAAGTCATTATGCGCTTGTTGGTAACCATAATCGTGCTCCTTAAGATACACAAATTTCTTTTTTCTGTATTAGTATACGAAAACTAAAGGAATAATCTGGCGAGTCATTTATGGATCTTCTCAAGAATGCTAGTATAAAAACGCGGCTCTGGGTAATCATGTGCGCCACGGCATTGATGCTACTGTTTAGTGGGGCTATCGGTCTGACCGGTATCGCAATGACAGACAATGCAATGGAGAAAACCTATAAAAATAGTCTCCAGCCCACCAGTAAGATTACTCGCATTATGCAGCTAATGGATGAAAACCGTGTCCTTATCATGCTTGGGTTACAACAAGATCCGAAGAGCCCGCATTTTAAGATACAAAACTACGAGCCTTCTTCACATACCACTGCAATAATCAAGCACCGTAATGAGATCACCGCTCTTATCAATAAATACAAGAAACGAAAACTGACTAGCGAGGAACAAGACCTTGCGAACTTATTTATAATAGCCCGCACGCAGTATGTAAACGATGCGTTAATGCCTGCCGTTACTGCTCTGAAAGCAGCAGATTATCAAAAAGCCAATAAAATCCTTCTGAATAAGATTAATCCATATTACCAAGCTGCCAATCTTCAGGCAGCTAATTTATTAGAAAAGATCCGAGAAACAGCAAGAAAAAACTATGAGGACGCCTCAGAACGTTTCATTCTAATTCGCAATACCCTTATCTACGGCACTTTGCTAGGTATATTGTTTATTTCAATCTCAGCTACGCTGTTAATTCGTTCGATCGTGCGGCCACTAAATAGAGCAGTCCTCCACTTCAAGCAAATTGCTAAAGGCAACCTGGACGAAAAAATCCCTATTTCCAGCCAGGATGAAATAGGCCAAGTTCTGAGTGAGCTGGCAGCAATGCAAGGAAAACTGAAAGTTATGATCGGTGAACTTGATCAGCTCGCTAGTACTGACAAGCTCACTGGTGCATGGAACCGAAGACGATTTGAAGAAACCGTCGAAACTGAGATAGATCGCCTGAGACGATATGGTCAGCCTCTGAGTCTGATGATTTTAGATGTAGATCATTTTAAGAAAATAAATGATGATTACGGACATCCCATTGGTGATCAAGTGCTTGTTGATTTGTCAAATACAATCCGCACATCTCTGCGTGCCTCGGACTCTCTTACGCGCTGGGGAGGAGAAGAATTCGTGATATTGTGCCCAAACACAACAGCCTCAATCGTATCAAAACTTGCAGAAAGGCTTCGTAAAAAAATTGCTACAGTAAACTTTAAAGAGGTGGGCTGTATTACAGTAAGTTTTGGTGTGGCTGAATGTGGTCCTAGTGAAACTTGGGAACAGTGGCTCCATCGCGCCGATGAAGCGCTTTATTTGGCTAAGTCAGGGGGCCGAGACCAAGTTAGAACTATCAAAAGACCTCCTGACTTCATCGAGAAAGCAACTACAAAATAACAAACTAGATTAATAAATTTTCTAATTAGTGTTGCGTCACCAAATATTCAAATGCGCCCAACGCAGCATTAGCGCCCGCACCTGCGGCAATCACGATCTGCTTATCATGTATATCTGTAACATCTCCGGCGGCGAATACCCCACTGATGCCAGTCTGTCCGTGACGGCCGATCTTAATTTCACCGCGCCCGTTTGTATCCAGTAAATCAAGGACAAAATCCGTATTAGGATATAGTCCAATTTCGATGAACACACCCTGAACATCAAGCATTCGGACCTGACTTGTCTGAAGATCCTTTACCTCAAGTCCCTCCACCTGCTGCAAACCATGAATCTTGACAGGGTCATATAGCGTTAGCGACTCAACCCCCTTGGCGCTACGCACTTTGTCTTGCAAAATAGGATCGCCATTCCACTCCGTACGCGAAATCAGAAAAACATTATGTGCTACCCCGTTCATTTCTATTGCAGCTTCTAAACCTGAGTTACCGCCACCAATGATTGCAATATTCATGCCTTTGAAAAGTGGGCCATCACATGTAGAACAGTAAACTACACCTTTGCCTGCTAGTTCCTTTTCACCTGGAATATT
>SMVA01207798.1_pt1 | contig 20558 bp, 17 predicted proteins | sample 2456451 | NCBI WGS metagenome assembly SMVA01 (sample SAMN11095933, study PRJNA526329) | marine sediment metagenome | biome: Marine sediment; feature: Surficial sediment; material: Deep marine sediment; isolation source: Hadal surficial sediment | place: Pacific Ocean | collected 2014-05 | depth... | reverse complement strand
TCCTTAAGCTGTAGTTAAGCGCTACTTTAATATATTGAATCGCCATGATATTTCGCCATAAAAAGCCCACTCCGGATTCCCCGACAAGCACGCATCGACTGCGAAGCCGTGATAACGCGGGCAATGGCTCGGCTGACCGGGCATCCCCACCGAAGAACCCACTGGCGCGCCGGTTCCTGGTGGATGAGGAACCCGATACGAAAGACCTGCTGGCAGCAGAAAAGTTCGGGGATGCCACGGGCCGTGAGCAGGATGAGCCCGAGACACAGGTTTTGTCTGGAAACAGTGAGGAAACGGACTCAGTTGAAAAACCCGCACTGAAGGATCCGGTTTCGGGCTTTCTGATCATCATTTCCGGCCCGGGACGCGGCAAGGTTGCCATGCTCCGTTACGGTATGAATTCCATCGGACGTGATGCTTCACAACAGATTGTCCTGGATCATGGGGACAAGCGGATATCGCGCGAGAGCCACTGCATGTTGAGCTACGATCCCGTCACGCGGAAATTCTATCTGCAGCATGGAGAAGGGCCTCAGCTGACCTATCTTGATGGCCAGCCTGTGTTGGCGGTCACGCAACTGGCTGCGGGAAATCACATCCGTGTGGGTGACACAGAGCTGCGTTTTGTACCTCTGTGCGGAGATGACTTTGACTGGACTGGCTAGGGAAGCACAGAATAAATCACAGGTTCCCTAGTTCGCCAGCGCCATAAACCCACCGGCATTGGCCCTGGCCAACGATTCCATGAACTCTATGGTACCGCGATATTTGAAGTAATCACCCACGGTGACGGCATGAATTTCCATTCCCCTCGAGTTGGATACGGTAATACTGCGCACCAGCCGGCCAGGCGACAGGCCATTATTAAAGTCCGGATTGGGCAAACCGTCGCTGAACAGGATTACGGCATCAGCGGGGCTGGAAAAAACCTGGTCAAATACATTGATCAGCGATGATGATCCCCTGAATTGACGGGAAAGGCTGTGCAGGAAACCCGTGGCCTGGGAGCGATTCCCGGGCGTCATGCTGGCCAGGCTGCCATCCGCCGGCCAACGGTAGTATTTCGGTCCCGAGTCCAGTTGCTGAAAGCCGAGAATGCCAAATTTGTAACCGGTTTGCAGCGAATCCATTGCTCTGATAACCGTGCGTCTCACCAGTTTTTCATGGCCTGCCAGGTAGCTGTTCATGTCGATCAGGAACAGAATCCGTTTCTTGTCGGTTTTCAGGCCCAGAAAACGGAAGGTGACCTGGTTGCTGCCTTCCTCGTCCGGAGTGACTACGGGGCTGGGAGGGGGAGGCGGTGGCTCGTTATGCCTGGCCTGTAGCTCGGCTTCAAGGGTTTCCAATTCGCTGGATACAATTTCCTGTTGTGCTTGCATCTCCTGGTGTTTTGTCTGGGCCGCGTTTAGTGCTTCAAGAATGTCATTCTTACCCTCTACCGTCTCATTGAGTATGGCCTGGGTTTTACCGGTAAGTTCTTCCAAAATTTCCAGGTCGCCCAGCGAGCGGACTTCTTTCTGGTAGTCGGGCATGAGAATGATCGTGATGATGATGAACGCGCCCATGGCGGAAGCAAACAGATCCACCGCTGAGAGGGAAAAGATTTCGAAGTTACGACGACGCATCTTCATCGGGAAACTCCAACGAAATCGCCGCCGTTCTGCCTTGCAAGTTCCTGCAAGAACATAACCAGTCCACGGTTCTGTGTGTAGTCGCCGATGGCAACCGTGTGAATTTCCTTGCCCTTAAACCGATTGAGGCTTGCCACATCCTGGATAATAAATCCCGGAGAATTATCCGGCTCACCATCACTCATCAGGATGATTGAATCAGCGTCGTATTGCAGAGCCGAAAGCAGGGCATAATGCGTCGGAGTCGAACCGGAAAAACGGCGTGCAAGTGATTCTGTAAATAATCTTGCAATTTTCAGGTTTTCAGGCGTCGCAGTTATCAGGCCGGTTCCGTCCGGGTAGTTCCACAAAACTGGAGAAGGATTTCCCTGGTATCCGATAATGGCGAATTCATTGGACTCATTAAGTGGTTCGAGCACTTCGAGCACGGACTTGATCATCAGCGAGGAATAGGAAAGCATGCTGCCGGACATGTCTATGACAATTACAAACGATTTGGCTTCCGTGGCCAGGCCGAGAATGGAAAATTCAACACCCGGCGTTAAAGCTTCCGGCTCCGGCACTTCAATTATCTCCTCGACCGGTTCTGGTTTTTCCACCGGTGTTTCTGCGAGTTGAGTCTTGATGTCGGCCATTTGATTGCGGATGCGCGAGATTTGGGCTTCAATACCCCTGTTCACACGGTTTTGGTCTTGCAATTCACTTTGTGCAACGCGCTGGTCGGCAAGCAGGTTTTCAATTTCTCCCGCGGCCAGCCGGCGTTGCTGCATCATATCCTGGGTTTTGGAATAGGCGGCATCACTGCCTTCGTTCTGATAGTACGGAAACAGCAACATAACCAGAAGAATGAAAGCGCCAAGAGCCGAAGCGAACAGGTCGATTGCGGATGTGCTGAAAACGGTAATATTTCGGTCGGGAGTTCGCATGCGTTAACAAAGTGTTCTAAAGAGGTGAAATTTTATATGATTCCAGAGCCGCGGTCAGATTCCAGATAATAGTATGGGACACAATGACAAAAAACAGTGACAGTCCACACACGGTTCGGGCAATATCCTGCCGGTCCTTTTGGCGGCCGACGATTTTTCTGTTGGGCATGCTTTGTATCTACAGCCTGACTTTCGCCGCAGCGGCGGAAGAAGTCTCGCCGGATAAACCTGCAGAATACATGATATATCAGTATCCGGGTGTGGCGCTGTTGATCCGGATTGAGGCATCGGGCATTGAATTTGAATCGCGAGTGCTCGCGCAGGAGGGCTCGCTGGTGATGGCTTCCAGAATTCCGGGTAGCCGTCTTGGGCCTCTCTACCAAATAATTGAGCCGGTAGACAAACCACGTCAACTGATCGTACAAGTGCGGCCAAAGCAAAGCAGTGAACGATCGCGAATCAGCATGGAACTGGTTCAGCTTTCCGGGAGTGAGCACAACAGCAGCGCCCAACTCAATGCGTTTCGTCAACTTTCACTTGCCGCTGAATCGACACGGGCGAACGATACGACGACCTGGTCGATGAAGATTTACACATTCAAAAAAGCGGCGCAGGCATTTGCACAACTGGGTTGGGAAGAATTGCGATTGTGGTGTGAATACTACGCGGCTCATCTCATATTCTTCAAGCTGCAGGATAATCTCTCTGCGATGGAAATTGCCCGTCAGGTAGAAGCTGCGGCGCGAAAAGCAGGAATCGGCATCGTCGAGTTGGCGGCACTACAACTGGAAGGTGCCGCGTTGTCACAATCTGCTGTTACGCTTTCGGGGCTTGATGCTGCGACGGTCTATGATGAAATCCACAGAACTTACCAGCTTGCAGCGACGATGGCGGATAGCCTGGGCTTGCAACAACAGAGAAGCTGGGCAATTTTCAATAACGGCTTGGTGTGGGAACAGCAGGAAAACCTTGATCGGGCGCTTGAACAATACGAACTGGCGTTGAGTATTGCAGTATCAGAAGGAAATGTCGAAGTCTCAAATCTTGCCAGGAACAAGGCGGCATATGTTTACGGAATGCAGGGCAGTATTTCCGGTGCAATTGAAATGCTGGACCAGGTGGGAACCCGAGAGGGGGATGATTCGGAGAGCGTGCGTCAGGCTAAAAGTTTGTTTGAAAAAGGCCGGCTCCTGTCCGAATCAGCTTACTTTTCAGCCGCAATTGAAGCTCTGACTGAGTCTCTGGATTTGTACAAGGCAGCGGGCTCAAGGGTTGGCGAGGGATTGAGCGGCATGCGACTCGGGCAGGCTTATTTCGGTTTGGGGTATATGGATCAGGCCGAGCAAGTACTTCTGGAAGCCATCAGGAATACTCCCACCCATCCCAACCAGGGAGCACTAAAAGATGCCTTCAGTGCCCTGGCTGTCATCAGTCGAATGAAGGGTGATGCCGGCCGTATGGCCGAATTTCGTGAACAGCAGGCAGCTTTTGTCTCTTCGGAGCATGATCGGGCCAGGTTCATGTTTGAAGAATCACTCGATGCACTCAGGGTGCAGGATAGCCATTCAGAATCCGCTTTGTCTCTTTTCAGCCGAAGCCGCCAACAGGCGATAAAGGTTGGTGACAAGGCATTGCAACATCGCACAATGCTTTATGGGTGCTCATTGGCCCCGATGGGTAGCTCAGGTAGAAAACAGACCTGCTCTCGCCAGGCTGTCCGTCGGTCGGTTGATTACCTACTGACTACAGGTAACCCGATTAATACACTGGAATCAAGTTGGTTGTTGGCGATAATCAATCGTGCAGAGGGCCGGGTTTCACAATCAATTCAGCAGATGTCGCAGTTGGTGGAAGACATGCGATTTTTCCGCTCCATCCTTCCGGGTGTCCTGGGCGCCTGGTACTGGGACAACCGGGGGAGAATCTACGCAGACTATATGTCCCTGGTCTTGAACCGCTCCTCTGTCAACCGGCGGGCATTTGTGGACGGGCAGCAAACCTTGGTCGCATTGACCAAAATCTGGGCAGTAGAACGTAATGGGGGCTTCCTGACAGGTCCTGAGATCGGGCCTGATGGGCAGGATGACGGCAGTCAGCTTCGAGCCTTGCTGGCAAAAACACAAGCCACACCGACACGCGATGCCGTGACTTCAGACGTGGCGAAAATTAAGGATTTGCTGAAATTGGCGAGGAATCGTTTTACTGTGACGGCTGAAGTTTTTGATGACAGTAGCCTGCTACAGCAACTCAATTTGATGAGTGCCGGCTCAGCCTTGCTGAGCTATTATTTTGCAGATAAAAATGCGTATGCGCTGGTCGGCAAGAAGGATGGCGTGAAGCTGTTGGCTTTGCCGGACATGCAGGGAACGCAGGCCAAACTGGCTGAAATACGGGCGGTCATGGGCAAGCAGGAAGGAGCCGTACTGGGCCCCAGCCTGGAGTTACTCGGAAAACAATTGCTTGTGCCGCTTGAATCACTGTTGCCGGAACTCATTTATCTTATGCCGTCAGGCCCCCTCAGCGGCTTTCCGTTTGACTTGCTACGGTTGAACGGGCGGTACTTTTTCGAGTTACATCAGGTCATCAATATCGAGACGCCATCGACCATGAATCATGGCATGGTGCTCGCGGAGAGCGGGGAGTTGGACCTGTTTTTCCTGGCGGGAAAACCGGACGCAGGGCGGGATATTTTTGATTTTGGACAAAACCCTTCGGTCGAAATCCAGGCAATTGCGAATATTTTTGTAGGGCCGTCCCTGCATATCGTTCAGGGTTCCGCCCTGGGACTGGATGAGTTTCAGGGGGGGCGCTTTCAGAGTGCTAATATCATTCATCTGGCACTTCCTGGCTCGATTAAGCTGGGGTTTCCTGAGCAGTCCCGGATGGTTTTGTCCGGTACCGTGGGCAAGCCGGGTAGCAAATTTCTGAAACCTGTGGATATGCGACAAAACAATTTCCAGGCAAGCCTGGCGGTATTGAGTGGCCTTAAAATTGAAGGAACGGAAAGGCTGAATTTGGATCAAAAGCTGGGCTTTGTTTCCGACCTGCTGGCATCAGGTGTTTCGCTGGTCATCACCAGCCTTTGGGAAAATTCTGATGCAGAACGTGCCGGGTTTTTTGCCGAGTTTTATCGGAACCTGAAAAGCAATCCGGATGCAGTTGTTGCTCTGACTATGACCAGAAGAGCCTTTCTGGCAGAGACGGGCTCATTTAGCTACAAACAGTGGGGTGGTTTTCAGGTCTACGCCAAATGACCGGCAACCGTAAAACGGCTGACGTCTGAACTCCAAATTGGGAATATCCGCGAACGACTCCGCCTGGAATCAGCTCTTTGAAATAACGTCTTCCAATTCGTCTCGTTTGCGGGCCTTGAACTCAGGGCCTTTCTGCGACATTAATTCAGCCCGCCTGATTTCGCTGTCAACGTACTTAATCCACTGGCCGGCCGTTCTAGCGGATCGCTTGTCCCGGTTCGCTCGTTCAAAAGCGCGGCGAGCCTGTGTCAGCCGTTTCTGATTGAACAAAGCCATTCCCAACATGATGTTGGCCTGGTCGGTCCGTTTCAGGCCGCCCATTTTCAGGCCTTTCTGGATCGCTGTTGATGCATCGTTCCATTGTTCCAGGTTTATGTGGGACTGACCGAGGCGCACGAATAATTCACCATCATCGGACATGTCTGCCGCCTTTTTTAAAGGAGGAATGGCTTTTTGGTCTTCCCTTGCCTGGTACCAGGACTGGGACAGCAGCCGCAGATTCCGTTCATTCCCTTCGACAACCTTCTTATCCATCTCTTTCTGCAATAAAATGGCGGCCTTGTAAGGCAATCCGTGCATCAGGTAAAGGTTGGCCAGATTGGTGACATTAGAGGCGCTGTTCAGCAGGCCTTTTTCATACAGTACTTCGGTCAGCGCCAATTGCTTCTTGGTGTCCCCCTGTTCGCTGTAGATGCCGGCCAGGGTGAGGATGTAGGTATCCTTTGGATAATGGTTAAGCAGTTCCTTTACCACCAGGAGCATATTGTCATAATCATTACGCTCGAAATAGATCACGCGCAGCAGGAGTAACCAGTTTTCTTTCGGTGGGCGACCCTGGTCCCGGTACATGCCAATGGCGGTCTTAATTGGATTCAAGGCATCGTCGTAACGTTCCATTTGGAAAAGAGCCTGCCCTTTGAGCATGTAAATATCGGCACTTGGTTCCGCAACTGAATTTATCAAGCGTTCGATGGTCACGAGCGCCTCACTGTAATCTTCCTGGGTGAACTGAAGTTGCGCCATGGTCTTAAGCGTACTGAGAACAAGAGCCTCGGGAAGCTCAGCCTGAGCCAAAACCTTTTCATACGCTCTGATTGCCTGGGGATAAAGTTCCTGCAGGTAGTAGGAATAGCCCTCGAGATTAAAAATCTGAGCCCGTTCGTAATCGCTTAGTTTGGATTTACCCTTACCCATGTCATCGATCATGCGTTGTGCGGCTGCGTAGCTTTTAGACTCGACCAATTCCTGAATCTCGGTCAGCTTTTCGTAGACCTTTTGACTCATTGCAACCGTTTGCTTGGTTTTCCGGTTATTTTCTTTTTTCTGGGCCAGCGCCTGGCCGGATAAGCCCAGCAAACAAATACTCAGGACGCCCGTAACAATCAGATTAAATTTAAATTTGTTCATGCTGTTTATTTAGCCCCGTAAAACCAAAAATCATTCCAGAATTTCATAAGTGAATTTATTTTGCACGCCGGAAACTTCCACTGCGTTACCGTCGATCACCCGGGGCTTGTACTTGAATTTCAGTGCTGCCTGGACCGATGCGCGGTGGAATAGGGAACTTGTGCACTGGCTTTCGACAACCACCGGACCACGGATGGTCCCCAGACTGGTTACCGTGTATTCGACAACACAGAACCCCTCGAGACCACGTTGCAAAGCACGGGCCGGGTAGATGGGGGCGACCTTGACGATGGGCAGGTAATCACCTTCACCCACACCCAGACTGAAACCACCTGACATTTCGATGTCTGTTTCAACCGGTACCGCAGTAATGGCTATTTTTTCCGCAGAAGGGTCCAGACTATCCAGCTTCGGAGTCGGCGGCTGCGGTGGTGGTGCCTCGGGCGGTGGCGGCTTTTTGGGCTTTAGTTGCCGGCGCTGAATGGACTCGTCCCGCTTGAGCCTGACAAATTCAAGAAGTGCACCGGTACTGCTTTCATTCAATGTCCGGTCTGCTGTATCGATGAGGTATTGCATCATCCAGAACAGCCCCGCCGTAATCGCCAGGCCGACGACCAGGCCGATGGCCAGGCGGATCATATTCCCGGTACTTTTAAGCGTTAGTGAATCAAGAATTGTGGCCGACATGGCTCGCCTCACAAAGGTTCATCATTGGAAATTTGATGATATTAAAGTTCATTGGTCGCAATCGAGACATTGAACACACCAGCCAGGCGCGCCGCGTCCATGACCTGGATCAATGTGTCTGTTTTGGATTCCTTATCCGCCTGGATGACGACTGAACCCTGTGGGTTTTCAGCGTGCAGGCGTTCAATATTTGGCCTGACCGAACGGATGTCGACCTGGCGTCGGTCAATCCAGATATCATTGTTCGCACCGATTGCGATCAGGATATTGGCTTTTTCGGCTTTGACGGACGTTGCCGCGTCGGGGCGGTTGACATCGATGCCGGACTCCTTCACAAAAGTCGCTGTTACGATGAAGAAAATGAGCATGATGAACACCACGTCCAGCATGGGTGTTATGTTGATTTCCGATTCTTCGTCTTCAATTGTTTGAGCAAAATGCTGCCGCATATTATTTCTCCTTCAAAAGCATGCCAATCATTTGTTTAGTCAGGCATGCTCAATAAAAAGTTCATCCGCAACCAAATCCCGTTCACGCCGGACCTTGGTATCCAGGTAGGTACCCATGGCGACACCGGAGAGTGCTGCTACCATGCCTGCCATCGTCGGCACAGTTGCCTTTGCCACCCCGGAAGCCATGGATCGTGGGTTTCCGGAGCCCGCAATGGCCATTACTTCGAATACCTCGATCATACCCGTCACAGTACCCAGCAAACCCAACAAGGGGCAGAGTGCAACGCAGGTCTTGATCAGTGCCAGGTTACGTTCAGCGCTGGACGAAACCAGCGAAATGATCCGGGCCCGGATTGCATGTGCGTTCCATGATGAATAATCGGTCCGCGCATCCCAAATCTGGTGAGCGTTCCGGACCAGGCGTTTGTGGCCGGTGCGCATGTAGATGAGACGTTCAATAATCAGTATCCACATGAACAAGGTAACCCAACCGATGACCCGGAGTACCGGGCCACCAAGTTCGATAAAGTCCCTGATGGTTTCAAGGAAGGGTAGGTAGTAATAAAGTACATCCATTGTCTACTGCTCTCAGGCGGCGCTGCGTTCAGCCCTTTCGGACAACATGCCAGCTGCTTCTTCCTGCAGGATCTGGGTCAGGCGCTTGGAGCGGCTCTGGACCAGCGTGTGCAGGAATACCATTGGGATGGCGACAACCAGGCCGAGCACCGTGGTGACCAGCGCGGTGGAAATACCACCAGCCATCAATTTGGGATCACCCGCACCATACAGGGTAATGGCCTGGAAGGTGACGATCATGCCGGTTACCGTACCCAGCAGACCCAGCAATGGCGCCACCACTGAAATAATCTTCAGGAACGGTAGCCAGGCGTAAAACTTCGGTGTTTCTTTCAGGATGGCTTCGCCGAGTTTCAGCTCCAGGCCTTCCACATCTATATCCGGGCTGTCGAGGGCGATCTTGATCACGCGACCGAGTGGATTGTTGCCGGGTTGCTCCAGGTTCTTCGCCTGGCGGTTAACCTTGGCGCCGACCGTAGCCAGCGTGGCCATTCTCCACAGCGCGATGACAAAACCGATCAAACCGATAGCGATAATCACGTAGCCGACTTGCTTGCCCTGGGCAATACGCTCCATCAGGCTGGGTGACTGCACCAGTAAGCTGAGCAACTGGCCACGGGTTGGGTCAATGGCAAAAGACTGCAAACCGGATGTAGCATCCTGAAGGTCTTGCGCGCGACTGGTATAGCGGCTCTGTGGCTGGCGTTGCAATTCAATCAGGCGGCCGGTTTCAGGAATGAATTCCAGATACTTGCCGTCGGCAACCACATTAAACAGACCGACACGAACTACTTCAATCTGCTCTTCCTCACCATTGGCGTTAATCACCGTAGTTGGAATGCGAAGTACTTTACCGGACTCGGTCATTTCGCGTTGCAACTCGTACCAGATTCTCTCGATTTCCTCCATTGAAGGCATGCGGGTGGTCTGCCCCATCTTCTGTGCAAATGAAGTCAGCCAGTCCAAACGTTCGGGGAACTGGATTTGAGTCAATGAGTTTTCGAAATTACCCCGGGCATCACCTGCGGCTTGTTGCAGTACACCGAACAATTCCTTCAGGTCGCCGAGACGTTCAATCAGAGCGTGCTCCAAATCGATGATTTGCACATCATTCACTTCAAAGGTGTCTTCCAATTGTTTGGATCGTTGTTCCTGACGGTCTTGTTCTGCCTTTATGTCCGCCAGTAGCTGCTGCTGCCTGGCACGATTGCGTTGGAATTCCGCAATGCGTTTCTTGTTCTCATCGGCGTCTTTTACGCGGCCCTGTTTGACTTGCTCGAGCAGGTCATCCATGGATACGGCCTGTACCGCGAAAGCGGTGTTGCCAAACCCGAAGGCCAGGCTGAATGTCAGGCATGCAACAAATGCCGCTTTGCCTGCAGTGCTGAAAGTTACCTTCGTCATCATAATGTTCCCTCCGAAGCAGCGGCTACGGGAATGATCAGCAAATCAGGTGCAACCTGTTTGCGCGCTACCTTGATCCCGTGCGCAACTTGTTTCTTGTACTTTGCCGGAGGCAGTTCGACGTATGCCTCTGTTTCTATATCCCATGCACCGGTATTCTTCCCACCCACAGACTGATAGGTCAGTGAGATCCGGCCAACGCGCAGGAAATCCGCTTCCTGCGGTTTACCGTTGATATCCACCGAGCCACGATAGGCTTCAATTGTTCGACCGTAGTCATTTTCGATTTGGTAGGCTTCGATGACGCGCCGGAATTTCTCAGCGGCGGTAACGTCTGACCGCTCCATCATGCCACGCAGACGCTTCAGCCGGCTTCGTCGTTCTTCCAACAGGAACGGAACGTCCAGTTCAACGAACTGTTCCAGGGAATCGATCATGCGGGTCATCATAGGGATGATCTGGCGTTCAATCAGCGCCACGTTGGTCATGGATGTGGCCAACTCCACCTTTTCTCGTTCCTGATTATCAATTTGTCGCTTCAGAAGGCTGTTATAAACCAGCAGACCATCGACTACTTTGGTGACAGTAGTGTAGTCGGCAAGGAGTTTGTTCGTCTGATCTGCGACCTGCTCAACGCGCTGTTGCTCAGCGGCACCTGAGTCAGCGCGTTTCTCGCCTTCCTGAGTGACCTGGTCAACGGTTGCCTGGGCAAACAGGGACATTGAGAAACCGGCGGAAATTAACGCGGTAATCAGTGTATTCAATGTGAGCTTAATATTCATTCGTTTGATTAACATACTGAATCTCGGTTTTAGGAAATGGGTAATAGGTTTTTCTTGCATGGTTTGGAGTCAACAACTTTATAGCCTGCGTAACGTATCCGTCAATTAATAATCTGCGAAATTCAAAAGTATTCGGCATAACTAACAAAAATTTCACATTTCAGGTACATCTAAGCTGCTGATCCGCTCCGATTTCCCTGTATAATTCGCCGTTTGATAATTTTTGTAAGGATAGTGGACCGTTTTGCCAAACAGATACCTCCAATTTGTTTTCAACAGTCTCGTCATTTTCAGTTTGCTGTTGCTTTCATCGATGAAGAGTCATGCAGGCCCTCGGGATCTGGAAATCGTGGGCTGGGTTGAAAATGTGATACTTACCGATCCGGAAATTCACCTGAAGGCAAAACTGGACACCGGTGCGGAAACTTCATCACTTGATGCTGGAATCATCAAGAAATTTCGCAAAGATGGGAAACGCTGGATCCGGTTCCGCATAATTGACCGTCAATCCGGTGAAGAATACCTTGTGGTGCGCGAGCGTGTACGGACCATCGGGGTCATTCAACACGACGGTTCTTCGCAAACGCGGCCTGTTGTAATAATGAACGTGTGCATTGCCAACCGCTTGCTGGAAACCGAAGTCAGCCTCATCGATCGCAGTGAGTTCACTTATCCTCTTTTGCTTGGGCGCAATACGCTTAAATCTTTTGCCGTGGTTGATTCCGGTAATACTTTTCTCAGTAACCCGGAGTGTAAGGAGTCTTGAGCAAGCACCGCCAGTGGATCGTGCTTTCCCTGTTGCTGTTGTTGCTGGGGGGGCTGATTTTTACTTACAAAGTCATGTGGCTGGGCTTTCCTGCCCTGCCAAACGTGACCAGCAAAGCCTGGACGGTACAGGTGCGGCTGGAAATTCAGCCCGAAGACGGACCTGTCCGGGTTGAACTGAAACTGCCAAGCCGGCCACGGGGTTACACGGTGCGCAACGAGATCTTTATTTCCAGGGGCTTTGGCCTGACCCTGGATGAAGAAACGTTCAGGCGTCAGGCTGACTGGGCCATTCGTGAATTGCACGAAACCAGGACTTTGTATTACCGGGTGACGGTTATTCCGGAAACAAGGCAGAGACGGCTCGCAAGCCGACCCGCGAAACCACAGGCACCCCAACTGGAGGAACCCTTCGGAACGGCACTGAAAGATGTTGTCGCCAGGGCCTGGGAGGAATCTGCCGATCCGGAATCTTTTACCGCTTCGATTCTGTTTCGCCTGAACAATGCCGCCGGCGACGAAAACATCAAGCTGTTTTTGTCGGAAATAGAAGACAGGAGTGAACTTGTTCAGCTTGCTCAGACGTTCCTGTCTGAAGCCGGAATACCCAATCAGCAGATTCACGGCGTGATGCTGCAAAATAAGATTCAGAGGGCGGCCGTCAGAACCCTGCTTGCGGTATACGATGGCGATGACTGGTTGTTATTCGACCCGATGACAGGACGCCAGGGTTTGCCTGATGGTTTCATGATCTGGTGGCGGGGAGATGAGCATCTTGCGATGGTGACCGGTGCCCGTTTGCAGGATGTTCAGATTTCCATCAAACAAAGTTTTGAAAGTGCGCTGGATCTCGCCTTCGATCGAGTAGAACTGAAAAACTCACGAATTGGAAAGATTTCAATACTGCAACTGCCCGTGCAGACGCAATCTGTGTACGAAGTGCTTCTCCTGGTTCCTTTCGGCATTCTTGTTATCGTTTTCCTCAGAAACTTTGTCGGGCTCAACTCATTCGGAACGTTTGCACCTGTGCTGATCGCTTTGGCCTTTCGTGAAACTGAATTGCTCAAGGGAATTTTGTTATTCATTCTGATTGTTTCCCTGGGTTTGTTTTTTCGCTTCTACCTGGAACGGTTGCGCTTGCTCCTTGTTCCGCGACTTGCGGCTGTAGTGACCATCGTTGTTCTTCTGATGACGACCATCAGCATCATAAGCAACCAATTGGGTGCTGAAACGGGATTGTCCATATCGCTGTTCCCAATGGTGATTATCGCCATGGTGATCGAGCGAATGTCCATTGTATGGGAAGAACGCGGGGCGTTGACATCCATACGGGAAGGATTTGGCAGCCTGATGATGGCGGCCCTGGCATTCCTGGTGATGTCCCTGGATATCCTGGCGTACTGGGTCACCGTGTTTCCGGAAATCAACCTGATCATACTGGGTATTATCGTTGCATCCGGGCGGTACACCGGGTTCCGGATAACCGAATTGATTCGTTTCAGGCAAATGGCCGGCGGGAGAAAATAATGAACTTTCCAGGCCAGGCCATGCGCTTGAAACGCTTGGGTGTGTTGGGGCTGAACTGTCGCAACGGCGATTACATCATGAAATTCAATCGCCGGTGTTTCTATCCGCTTGTGGACGACAAGGTCTTGTGTAAGGAGCGCTTGCAGGAGCAGGGGCTGGCCGTGCCGGACCTGATCGGGATCGTCCGCTGGATGCGCCAGGCTGCGCAAATCGATGAGTTGCTCAAGGGAAGTCGCGAGTTTGTGATCAAGCCGGCCCACGGCAGTGGGGGTGACGGAATTTTGCTCATTACCGATAGAAAATCGGGCTATTTTGTCGACTCCGATGGCGGACTGGTGCAGCAGGCAGACCTGGAGCATCATCTGACCAACGTGATCGGTGGGCTGTATTCGCTGGGCGGGCAGCCTGACGTGGCAATGATCGAATCCCTGGTTCATTTCGATCCTGTCTTTACCGATCTAACCTATCACGGTGTGCCGGACATAAGGGTGATCGTTTACCAGGGTTTCCCCGTTATGGCCATGGCCCGCCTGCCGACACGAAAATCTCACGGTAAAGCCAATCTTCATCAGGGTGCGATTGGAGTGGGAATCGACCTTTGCAGTGGTATTACCGTCGGTGGCGTCTCGGGCAATGACCTGGTGTCGGAACATCCGGATACCGGCTCGGCTATTGCGGGATTACGTATTCCGCACTGGAGCCGGATTGTCTCCATGTCGGCCAGGTGTTATGAAGCAGTAGGCCTGGGTTACCTGGGAGTCGATATCGTTCTGGACCGCGACCTCGGACCACTGATACTCGAACTGAACGCACGGCCGGGCCTCAACATCCAGATTGCGAACCGCAGGGGCTTGTGCGAGCGCCTGGATGCTGTCGACCAACTCGGGATGCCGAACATGACTCACGAGAAACGGGTGGAGTGGGCCTGCAAAACATTCGGCGAGCACGAATCTGACCTGCTGACTTTACCTTCTGCCCCCCTGGACCTGAACTAAAAATTCACTTTACCCTGACCCCTGTCCGTCTATCCGGCGTGTTGCGATCAGGACGCCCAGGAAATAACCATTCAGGATTGCAGGCCAGGTCAGTTCGGGATATGGGCCGGTGCGAATGGGTGCAGTTTGCGAGGACGCGGTAGTCCTGATTTTTATGTGCCTCTGATTTTTTTTAAATTTTACATTCCATACGACCAAACCAGCACCAGCGTCAGGATGATCCACAAACCAAGAGCCAAAGGCAGACCAACGCGGACGAAATCACTGAACTTGTAGCCTCCGGCATTCATGATAAGAATATTGGTCTGGTAGGCCATCGGTGTAACGAAACTGAGGTTGGCGCCAAACAGCACGGCCAGCACGAACGGTTCCAGTGGCATTCCCAGTCTTTGGGCGATACCGATCGCAATCGGTGTCCCGATGACTGCGGCCGCATTGTTGGAAACGATGTTTGTCAGGATACCCATCATCAGCATCAGGCCGCCCAGTACGACGGATGCGGGCGCCCCAAACGTGATGTAGACGAATAATTGTGCCAGGTAATCAGCGCCACCGGTCTTGAGTAGTGCGGCGCCCATTGCCAGTGATGACACAATGATCAGAATGACCTGCGTGTTGAGCGCATTCATCGCATCTTTCCAGTTCAGGCATCCGGTCACCATCAGCACCAGGAATCCCAGGATGGCGCTGATTTCAATGGGCATGACGCCCAGGGCGGCCAGCAGCACCACACCAAGAATGGTTGCCAGGGCAATCGGGGCTTTCCGGGTGCTGGGTAACTGGATGCTGCCATCCAGTATTAGGAAATCAGCAGTTTCCTTGAGTACGGCCAGGTTTTCCGGCGTGGATTGAATCAACAAAACGTCACCTGACCTCAGTTGCACTTCATCCAGCCCGGGTGATTTGCGTTCCTGTGACTCCTCATAACGATTGAAAGCGAGCAGGCGAAGTCCATAGCGGGAATTCAAACGGGCATCACCAATGCGGACGCCGTTAAGCCGGGAAGCAGGTGTAATCACCACCTCTGCGATTTGCTGATCCTGGTTACTGAGGGGATGTGCCTCGTCTACAGCATGGTCACCGGAAAACAGGGTGCCTCCCAGCACTCTTGCAAATTCCCTGAGGTTGTTTTGAGTATCGCTGATTGCAATTCGATCGCCGTCTTTGAGTACAACGTCGGGGAGGGGATTGATGAACACGCCTTGCCCACGCTGCACCGTTTCAACATTGATGCCTTCCCCCGCCCGCAAAATCGCTACGGCCAGGGTCTTTCCAACCACGGGACTGTCTTTGTCCAGCCTGATCTGGGCCGTGTAGACGCGGGAAACTTTTCCACTCATGGGTGGCTGGCGCTCGGGGATCAGGCGGGGTGCGACCAGCCACAAATAAAGGACTGCAAAAAATCCGGCAATGACCGCGGGGCCGAAAAAATCAAACATGCCGAATTTATCCATGCCCATGTCTGTGGCTACGTTGACGACCAGCAGGTTGGTTGAGGTGCCGATAGTAGTGGCCATGCCGCCCATGATGCTGGCAAATCCCATCGGGATCAGCGACCCGGACGGTGAAACGCCGGTTTTCATTGAAACACCAATTAATATCGGGAGCATCAATACCACAATAGGGGTGTTATTAATAAAAGCACTCAGAATTGCAGTAATCAGAATGGTAAATAAAAGCGAAATTGCCGGGGCCCTGCGCCACAGTTTGGCGAGAAAACGACCGATCGGCTCAAGAGCGCCTGTACGGATCAGGCCCTGCCCAACCAGCATCAGTCCGCAAACTGCAATCAGTGCTCTGTTACCGAACCCAAGGAAGAAATCGCTGGCATGTAAAACCTTGCCGTCTGCCTCGAACGGGAACAATGTGAAACCGACTGTTATGGAGACGAGTACTATCAGGCTTGTTGTCTGCAGCGGTATGGTTTCGCGGGTGAACAGGAACAGGGCCCCGATGATCAGTAACATCACCGCCAGTGCGTGCGTATTGGGGAGTGCGAGTTCCAGCATAGTAATCCCGGTAATCCAATCGCTTTAAATTTTTGGACCTGTGCTGTTCCAGTGCGGCAATTTGCTGCAGTTTTCAGGAACTACTCAAATCCTACAGGTTTCCAGTCGCTGTTTCAGAGCTTCACGCGACCGGGCAGGCGGTAAACATTTCATGCCATGACAAACCCAGGCGCTTACGGGCTCATTGGAGTCGTATTCTGCCAGAATACCCGGCAAGGAGTCCTTAGCCTGGCCAATCACGTAGCAGTCTACCTGATAGTTGCTGTTTACCCACTGTTTCAGTTCTTCACATTTACTCGCATCTGTTCCAGAAAAAATGATGTGCGGCCGGGGTTTGATTGACTCTTGCAGCACCGGCAAAAAGCTGGTGCAGGCCAGGGGGCTTTGCTCAAGCGACGCCAAGCTGCGTGCCAGGCATTTTTTTGCAGCTTCCGTGTATCGAAGTTCTCCGGTCAACGCGCCCAGTTTCTGTAATGCAGAGGCAGCAATGGCATTTCCCGAAGGCGTGGCATCATCCTGGAATATCATGCTTCTGGCAATGGGGACCTCGACGCTTGCATCGCTAAAAAAGAAACCGCCGTGCTCCGGGTCCTGGAAACGGCCAAGCAGAGCGTCACCGAGTTGCGTTGCAAAACGAAGGTATTCGTCTTTCCATCTTGCCTGCAGGAACAGCATGATGGCATTGAGTAGCCAGGCATAGTCGTCCAGGTAAGCCGCGAGTTTTGCTTCCTCCGCATAGCAAACTGCAAACAGGCTCTCACCATTCCAGGCTTCACGATTGATGAATTGAATGATTTGATCAGCCGCATCCAGCCAGTCATCCCGATCCAGCGCCAGCCCGGCGCGAACCATGCCTTCGGCCAGCAGGGCATTCCACGATGTGAGTCGTTTGCTGTCCAGGGTCGGGTGGATTCGTTTTTCGCGGGCTGAAACCAGTATCGTGCGGGCTTTTTCCAATGTCCGTTCAATGTCTTGTTCGGAATCACCGGAAGCCTTCGCAAGCTCCCCGGTCGATAGTTGCCTGACCAGGTGCCATGCCTTGCCTTCGAAATTTGGCGGCTGGTCCAGGCCGTAACTTCGGCAAAATAATTGACTGGAGGATTCAGGCAGCAGTTGATTGATCTCATCCTTTTTCCAGACATGGAAGCTGCCTTCTTCGCCCGCTGCATCGGCATCGATGCTGGCTGAATACCCCCCAGCCTCATGTCGCATGGATGTTTGCAGCCAGTTTGCAATACCTTCTGCAGCCTCATTCATGAGTGAACTGCTCTGGCGCCTGGCGCCCTCGGCATAAAGCGGCAGCAGCATGGCGTTGTCGTAAAGCATCTTTTCAAAATGCGGGATGGTCCAGGTATCGTCAACGCAATAGCGGAAGAAACCGCCATCGAGGTGGTCCCGCAGGCCGCTGCGGGCCATGGTTTCCAGCGTGAACTCCAGGCTTTTTGCAAGCAGGGCTGCACTTGTTTCAGCGTCCGGGTCAGCCATGGCGCTTACCGCGTTGAGCAAAGGCGCTTGTGGAAATTTGGGTGCCCCCCCATAACCCCCGTTAACCGGGTCGTACCTTGAAAGCAGTTGCTGAGTTGCACGCTCAAGGATTTTTTCCTCGCGATTTACCCCGGCTTCCGTACTTTCCATGATTTTGGGCTGGTTGATGGCGTTAATGGCATCGCGCAGCTTATTGTTTTGTCCCATGACTTCATTACGATTTTGCTCGAACCACTGACTGACGCGGGAGAGCAGGTCGCGGAAAGACGGCATGCCATATCGTGCTTCCAGCGGGAAATAGGTGCCGGCGAAAAACGGAATGTGTTCGACGGGGTCCATGAAAACCGTCAACGGCCATCCACCACCACGCCCGGTCAATAACTGGTGTGACAATTGATAGATGCGATCCAGGTCCGGTCGCTCTTCACGGTCCACCTTGATATTGACGAATAATTTATTCATCAGACGGGCGGTCTCTTCGTCCTCAAACGACTCGTGAGCCATCACGTGACACCAATGGCAGGCACTGTAGCCAATGGACAGCAAGATGGGACGATTTTCCAGCCTGGCGGCCTCCAGCGCTACATCGCCCCACGGATGCCAGTGCACCGGGTTATCGGCATGTTGCCGCAGGTACAGACTGCTTTCTTTGGCCAATTGATTCATTTTAATTCCACCGGCTAGCTCTGACCCCGGGTTGTAATTTTGTTATGCTTCCCTGGCCCTTCAAAAAACTGATTCTACACGCCACAGATGCAGGCCAACTACCCCTTTATTGCCATTGACCCCGTCGTCCTCTCCCTGGGGCCTTTCGAGGTGCACTGGTACGGGATCATGTATTTGCTGGCCTTCCTGTTTTTCTGGGCAGCCGGAAACTGGGTGGCTAAAAACAGGACCTGGTGGGGCTGGAGCCCGCAAGACGTGGGCGACGTCCTGTTCTACGGCATGGTAGGGGTGGTAGTGGGCGGGCGTTTCGGTTACGTGTTTTTCTATAGCCTGGACAGCTTTCTGCAGGATCCTTTGTTCCTTTTCAAGATCACCCAGGGAGGAATGTCTTTTCATGGCGGCCTGATCGGTGTCATCGTGGCTGTGTGGTTGTTTGGCCGGCGAACCGGAAGAACGTTCTGGCAAGTGGCTGACTTTTGCGCACCCCTGGGGCCGGTCGGCCTGGGCCTGGGCCGGATTGGCAACTTTATTGGCGGGGAATTGTGGGGTCGGACCAGTGATGTGCCGTGGGCAATGATATTCCCCAATTCCATTCAAGCGGGTGGGTGGCAGTCTGAAGCACTCCGGTCGGCCTGGGCGAATGGATCGCTGGATCACCTGGCACGTCACCCCAGCCAGTTGTACCAGGCATTCGGCGAAGGTTTGTTGCTTTTCCTGTTACTGGCTTTTTACTCCAGGAAACCGCGTCCTGCTGCTGCCGTTTCAGGGCTGTTCCTGATTGGCTACGGCTGTTTTCGTTTTATGGCAGAATTCTTCCGTGAACCCGATGAACACATCGGCTACATCAGCGGTGGCTGGTTGACCATGGGCATGGTTTTATCAGTACCGATGATTGCAGGCGGAATGATAATCATGGCTTTTGCTTATCGTAAATCCGGCAGTGAAACTGAAGCCCGGGAATAGACCAGCGGCTCCCTAAGTGCTCAACACATAATTTTAATAAAAATATGCAAAATTACCTCACTCTTCTGCAGGATATTCTCGATAAGGGAAGCCGTAAATCAGACCGGACCGGGACAGGAACCATCAGCCTTTTTGGTTACCAGATGCGCTTCGACCTTGGGCAGGGGTTTCCCGCTGTTACAACCAAGAAACTGCACCTCAAATCCATTATTCATGAGTTGCTCTGGTTTCTGAGGGGAGACACCAACACCCGCTACCTCAATGACAATGGTGTCACTATCTGGGATGAGTGGGCCAGCGATGACGGCGAACTCGGGCCTGTGTATGGCTCCCAGTGGCGAGACTGGATCACACCGGACGGCCGCCACATTGACCAGGTCAAGCAGTTGCTTCGTGATTTACAGATTCGGCCCGATTCGCGCCGGCACATTATTTCGGCATGGAATCCGGCGGTATTGCCGGACGAATCCCGCAGTCCGGCGGAAAATGTAGCGGCTGGCCTGCAGGCCTTGCCCCCCTGCCACACGATGTTCCAGTTCCACGTGGCCAACGGACGCTTAAGCTGCCAGATGTATCAACGCAGCGCGGATGTTTTCCTGGGGGTGCCGTTCAATATTGCTTCTTACGCTTTGCTGACCCTGATGATCGCCCAGGTATCCGGCCTGGAGCCAGGTGACTTCGTACACACTTTTGGTGATGTACACATTTACCTGAATCACCTGGACCAGGTACAAACCCAGTTGAGCCGTGAAATTTTTCCACCACCGACAATGAAACTGAATCCGGAAATAGAAGACCTGTTTGATTTTCGCTACGAAGATTTCGAATTGGTCAATTATCAATGTCATCCGGGCATCAGCGCGCCAATAGCCGTCTAGCCGGCATATTTCACCAAGGATCCGGGAACGGGTTTCACTCAATCCACAGGTCGCGCTCCCTGTCTTTCCAGAATTCCATGGTCATGCGGCTGTGAATAAACACACCTTTGTAGTAGGGGTCGTTCTCTTTGTATTCCTTGTAAGGTCCTTC